>Ga0208886_100160_pt1 | contig 14460 bp, 15 predicted proteins | sample LakWasM105_HOW12_2_FD_183923 | JGI IMG/M metagenome (GOLD analysis project Ga0208886, IMG submission 183923) | Freshwater sediment methanotrophic microbial communities from Lake Washington under simulated oxygen tension - Sediment Metagenome... | ecosystem: Environmental > Aquatic > Freshwater >... | reverse complement strand
TTTGGTCATTAGTGGTCGCCAGGTTGCTCACAAACTTGATGCCTTTGGCATCGCCGTCCAGATACTCATACTGCCAGCGCCACTGCGAACCGGTAATCTTGATCACCATGGTCGACTGGTCGCGAGTATCTTCCATCATCACCACACTGTGGTAAGCCGGAATGCCCATGATGACAAAGTCAATCAATAGCAAAATCGCAAATGGGATTAACGTCCAGAAAATTTCAACCGCAGTAGAAGGCGCCTTATCGGCGACAGGCTTGTAGCCCTTGCTTTGACGGTGGGTCACAATCGAGTAAATCATAATTGCCAGTACTGCCACAAAAATCACGGCAGTAATCAGCATAAATTTGTTGTGTACGTGTAAGGTATCCAAAGCCATCGGCGTCACCGGCTCTGGAAAATTCCAGGTGAAGTCAGCACGTGCACTCAAAGACAAGAACAATGCAACCGCACCAACCCCAAGTTTCTTCATCCCTTGCATCTAATCGCTCCAAAATCCAGTTATTTAGTTTTTAGAAGTACCCGCTTGAGATGAGACGCCAACTCTTCGCGTTGCGCGTTGTCCATCGTGTCTCGACCAAACTCAACTTCTTGATGATGGGACCCAATCCACAGTGATGTTTTACCGTTCTCACCTTCCCTGAGCGTTATCCGGGTCCAATAGCATAAAAAACGAACGTGTTTTATTTCTCCCAACACACTTTGCTCGATTTCTACCTGATCCTGAACGAAAGTAATTTTTTCGTAATCACCACGGTGACGCAATACCACCACAAACGCCAGAACCACTAACACTAACTCTAGGCCAGCAAACGGCAACACCATCCAGGCACCAATGTGCAAAAAGGCCACAGCAATCAGCCCTGAAAACACCACCAGGCTCAGCAACAACTTGCATACGCTTTCTGTAGAAGCAGAGGCGTTCGGCCTGGTAATGCATTGTGTTTCGCAAATAGACAACATGTTTGCCAACCCAAATTTAGCTTGTAGCAACTAAATTACGTTTAGTTACAAATTTGTTACACGTTGTAAATTAGCACAAGAGGAAACGAGTGACAAGACAAAAAATAGCGATTCGCCGTGTCATCAATGTAAATTTATGGTGGGATGTGGTGAACACTGCAGCACGGTCATCAACCGCAAGCAAGCGCCTGCAACAAGGCGCGCAGGCAGTTTAAACGCCCGTAGATAGCAAGAAAAAACACCTCAAGACTCAACAAAAAACCTTTTTTGTAAACACGAAACTTGCCATGCACTCAGCCACAATTTTCTGCATCATTGCGCTCATCACAACCCCTAAACTGCAGTCACAGGGAAAAATATGACGACTGCATACGTGAGTTTTTTGTGGTAGATTCTTAATCGTCTCCTGATGTAAAAGCGTAGTCATCCACCAAGATTTCGTGGTCGACTGAATGCGCAAAGCCAGCTACAACAAGGCTTCAGGACTTTTTTTTGTGTTAAATGATTAGCAATGCAAGTAGTGGTGACCAGCCATCGGCAAAAGCGCTTAAGCTTGGAAAGATCAGTCATGCAGTCTGCAAGCACTGATAGATGGCCATCATAATTTTTAGGGGGCTAAACACATGAGCATTCACAACCTACACGCAACAAAAGTCAGTGCTGACGATGACATTTCCATCCGTCAAGTAAATCCCAACATCATTCTCGACTGGCTGCATGCAGGGGTCACCGACATCCATCTCGGCGGCTGGGCCAGTCTGTTTTACGGCATCGTACTCTCGGCCACCGGCGTCATCATACATAGCGTGTTTGCTGACAATTACTGGCTACTGGCTGGCGTCACCACCGGCTTTTTCTTGCTGGGCCCATTTTTAGCCATGGGCCTCTACGACTTAAGCAAACGCCTAGAATCCGGCGAGCCACCGTCACTCCGCCCCACCCTCACCGCCTGGCTACCCAACCTGCTCAACATCACCCTGTTTACCGGGCTGCTAATCTTTGTGTTTCTGGGCTGGACGCGCCTCTCAATGAGCATCTTCGCCCATTACTTTCATCACGCCCTGCCCACTTTTGCCGACGTCGTCATCAACGTCTTTACGTTTAAACAACCCACGTTCCTGTTCGTCTACTTCTCCGCCGGTGCCGTGTTTGCGGCCTTTATTTTCAGCATCAGCGTCATCGCCATGCCCCTCATGCTAGACCGCAACACCAGCGCCTGGACCGCCGCCGTCACCAGCCTGCGCACCTGCGCACACAACCCGGTGACCATGACACTATGGGCTTTTTGTATTGTGGTACTGGTAGGGTTTGGCCTCGCGACCAACTTTCTGGGATTGATTTTGACCATGCCGGTGGTGGGGCATGCTAGTTGGCATGTTTATCGAAGCCTGATTGAGATTAAAAAGTAAAGCCGCCGCCCATGAGAGGAAATGAAAAAAGACTAGAGAAAATCCAAACGATTCAGCAATAAGCTGCTTTTATGGGGTAGTAAAATGCAAGTTCCTTCACTAGTATGAACTTGCCCTATGACAGTTTTAAAAGTTAGCCCCTGTTTACATTTAGTTGCTTAAGAGCTTTTCAAGAAAAGGTTGATATTGATTGTAAATATCGATTTCTTTATTTAGGCAAGTTAGGGTCGGAGCAACTGACTTGCAATACACCTCTAACACCACTCTCTCGTTATCGCCTTTGCTGGGATATTTAGTAGCCTTTATGCCAATTTTGTTAGTTTCTGTTGGATTGTAAGTTTCGATTAAACTGTCCGTACTTACTTGTATTTTCATGTCTGAATGTTCCGAGATAAAGATTTGAGTAAGTTGAAAAATCTTTTTACATTCCCGCTCACCAACGCAACTCACAACTCCCTTTTTCCGTGCAAGATCACGCACAGCATTTGAAGCAGCTAGCTCCCCATCTAACTTTGCAGCCTTTTCCAGTTGCTTTGGCTTAGATTGTGATGTCCACGTACTATCATTTATAGTCACACACTGTGTCGGGGCTTCTACGGCACCCTCATAATCAATTACTTCATATGGATATTGATGTTTCGATAAAGTAAAATCTTCTTCGGGAGCCTTTGTAACCCTGTAGGCCATATCCGATCTATCATCAAAGACACCGTCATTATTAAAATCATAAAGACATGACTCTATCTCCTGACCTTTCAAATTCCCACCAAAAATTGGTTTACAAAAAGCCATCGAATGTGTGGTGTAATTATTACCTTGATAAAATGATGCAACTCCAATCAAAACATCACCTGCTTTAAGATTACTAAATAGAAATCTAGTATCTTTTAGTAGCCGAACTTTCATTTGGCTACTGTTAGTATCGCTGCGACAAATTGGACTATAAAAAATTTTATTTGCTAGGAATCTGTTTACACTGGGCAACCACTCATTGATGGCAAGTTCTTTTTGAATTGTGGGAGAGATTTCTGCCTCTACAATCTTAAAATCTAACATCAAAATACATAACAGTATGATCCTCACGACTTAATCCTTTGCTAACAGCAACCGTTACTTGGTTAAATAAATAAAAAAGCAAACAACGACGACCCAGTGTCAACTCAGTTAAGCTTTGCATCATTCTATAAGACTTCGGCGGGTTTGGCATTTAGGGGACGAGAATGAATACCATTTATAACGCTTTCGCATTTATTAAGTTGGTTATACACGAAAAATGTGGATGTCCAGCGATGGTATAAAATGAAAAAAGGCTTAGATTTTCATCTAAGCCTTTAAAATTTATACTGTTTTGAGTTTTTTCGGTACTATTTAAAGTACTTTATGGTGCGGGAGCCTGAACCGAATGTTTCAATTAAAACCTTTATTTAATTAGATCCATAATAAATAAAAATAATTGTTACCCCCAAAGTTACCCCAATTTATATAAAGTCACATCCCAACCTTTGAGCCAATTCATTCATCCACAAGTTACTTTTTGAATGACTTAACTTTACCTCTCAATGACGAAGCCTAAGTTGTTTAATTACATTTTTTCAAAACAAGCAGAAAGCTCGCGCGATGAATCAAATCATCTTTTGATGACTTTACAAATAACCAATCCCCCCATTATGGGTCAAATAGTAGCGAGATTTTTTATCGATAACTGACCGGTTTGGTCATACACGTTTATAACTGAGCGATCAGGGGGTACTTATGGGCAAGCTTTAGGTCAAACCCATAACCCCCTAGCTATCGCAATTTTTTCAAAAATATTTTTTACTTAAATGTGTTTCTGAAATTATAAAAAATCTGGAACTAACTGTCCCCATTAAAAATATCAAAAAACAACTCTGGTAATGTTTGTAGAGCCACCAATCCCAAGACAGCATCCCAAAAAACAACTTGTAAGGCATCTGCAATACTATTGTTATCTATATTGTGATTTGCTAATTTAAAAGCTCCCCAAAAGAGCAAGCATCCTGCCAAAAAGTCCCAGACTTTTCTTGGAATATGGGATAGCAATGTCAATACAGCCAGAAGTGGAAGTAACAGGACTTTAATTGAAATTCGCATATTGTTCACTCTCCTTATATGGCAGAGTAATTTTATCACGCCAATATGATAACTTTCTACCAAATTGAATTTTAAAAGACAATAAATACTTATAGAGACTAAAAGGCACTTTTTTCGAAAAATTGAAAACAAATGACAGAAGTTAACTCAAAAAAAATTACCTCGTCCTGAATTTGAATATTCCGCCAAATCACCCAAGAGTAGGCTTTAAAGCCTTCCACAGCTCCCACAAGTAGAAAACATATGAGGCTTGAACATGTATTGCGCATGTTTAAGCGTTTTCAGTGGTGTATAATTTCATTGAGGCTAATATGGTTTGTACTGCCTATAACAACCATTTAAGCCACTTACGAAGGAGATCATATGAGTGTGGATAATAGAAAAGATACAGATTGCAGAATTTGTACAATCGTTGCTTCTAAGCCAGCTAAGGCTGTTGATCAAATTCTGGCTGAAAACGATAATTACTTCGCAGTTAGTTCTGTCGGTGGGTTTATTCCAGGATGGACTTTAATTTTTCCTAAAACGCATATTTTAAATCTGTCTAATGATTACTCAAGAAGTGAGTTCTTGAGCTTTGCTGCGAATGTAGCAAACGTAGTCTCAGAAGAATATGGCAGTTGCGTTGCTTTTGAGCACGGCTCAAACTCATACAACTCTGCAACTTCGTGTGGCGTACACCATGCACACATGCATCTTGTACCTTTCTCCGAGAATATCGAATTGCTGGCGTTACAAGAGTCAGAAGATTTACTGTGGAAGCCAGCACAGCTTGATGAAATTCGCTCTTTAGCCAATGGTGGTGAGTATTTGTTTTGCTCTAACTCTTTCGAAGGCTTAGCAACGAAGGGGATTTTCGCAAAATTAAATTCACCTAAGTCTCAGTTCTTTCGTAAGGTACTGGCCAGGGCTACAGGCTTCCTCACCATGTACGATTATAAACAGTACAAATTTAATGAGGTTTCTGAGGACACCACCCAAAAGCTGTTGAAGAAATTCGCCATGGCAGCAGTAGCCGAGTAACTCGTTACCTTTGGGAATTGAATGTCTGAGACGAATAACAATACTTTGCCTGCTAATGCAAATGAGCAGTCAACGGCGAAAGCTCAAGATACAAATGCGCCCGCTACTTCTGGTAACAAGTCCCCCGCTTGGAATGCAGCAGACCCTACTGATGGGCGCACTTATTATGACTATGGAAGCAAGTATCCACCCTGTACTAGAGTTCAGATTTTTTTAGAGGCGACTTACCTAGCCCTGATTCTTGTTGCTGGTTTTTATTTTCTGGTTTGGATATTTGCTGAAGATATAGCCCTATATCATACCGAATTAAAGTTTCAAGACTTGAATATCAAGCTACAACAGATGGCCGCTTTTAGTACATCAGGCCTTATAGGTGGCGCAATGTTTGGATTGAAATATCTCTACCATGTTACAGCTAGAGGCTTATGGCATGAGGATCGCAGGGTATGGAGGATTTTCTCACCATTATTGGCTGCCGCCTTGTCCACAATGATCGGAATCCTGATTGATGGTGGCATAGTCCATATTGCTGATTCAGCCACAAGTGAAAAACAAAATTTATCTACTTCCTTTGTGAGTATTGGATTTATTACTGGGTACTTTGCAGATACCGCTTTAGCTAAATTGCAAGAAATAGCAACTGTACTCTTTGGCTCAAATCTAAAAGCACCTCCAACCCAGCAAAAATAGGGAATTGGTTTTGAGTGATGATCGTAGCTTCTCGCCCTTAAAGTCGACTTTCCTACTCAAACAAGATGCACTCGTGGAGTTATCTCCGGATGAGGTCTCATTTGATAATGTGGGGCAAAAGGCTTTCGGGCTATCATGTTTGCCAGATGATTGGGTGCCGCCATTCTGTGTCATCAGTCATGATGCTGCAAAACTGACTCTGTCTTCATCCCATATTTTAGAGTTATTGAAGAGCATCCCCTGGATCAAAAATGGTCCTTTAGACTCTCTTTTGATGGTTCGATCAAGTGCGATTCATGAAACGATTGGTGAGCGTGGACAATTAGTTTCTGAACAAACGACGTTTAGGCAGTTGCAGACGACTTTGGCCAATTGTTTGAAGGCAACTGAGTCTTCTGGCCAAGTGATACATTGGATATTGCAGCCAAAAATTGAGCAAAAAAGTATGGGGCACCTTTCCAATGAGCGGAGAGTTGCGAAGGTTAAACGAGACTGGTTGCTAGAGTTTGAAGTGACCGCCTCGGATGCAGAAAACAGATCCCCAGTTCCGATTGGTATAAGAAATTGGCGGGAAGGTGATTTTGTCGGGCCGGCGGTTTTGGCTTGTGGCACGGCTATTGGGATTGATGGTGTTTTGCGTGAGCCTGCGAAATGGGCGACGGATCAGAAATTACGCATTCATTATGAGTGGATTTGGGATGGTAGTCGCGTCTGGATCGTACAAGCAGACTTCTGTGGACCGGTTGTTGGTATTCCTCCCGAAAGTGTCCTGCCAAAGAAAATACAAAACATTGAAATTGCCAAGCTAAAGTATTTCCGTTTAGCCACTGGACCAGACTTTCAAAATTATCGTAAGCTTGCTAATACACAGCTATATTCCGAACTTGGATATACTCCTCCGCCTTTCTATATTCTAGATGACCGGAGTGTCATAGACAGCTTAATGGCTGGGACTCCTTCTGCAGCCGTAGTAAATGATATAGAGACCCTGATATCACAACGTACATTAGTCATTAGGACGGATGGCATTACAAAGCAAATGCTGCCACGTACTGATGGATTAAGTTCAAGTGAAGCAGTATTGGGCTGGTTCAAGGATGAGTTACCTGAAAAGCTAAAGACAGTTGAAGGCTGGCAAGGTAAATTGGTTTTTATATGCCATCACTTTCTGCCAGCGGTTGCATCAGCCTGGAGTCGTGCAGAACCTGATAAGCGAGTGGTCCGTGTTGAAGCCTTGTGGGGCATTCCAGAGGGTATGTATTGGTACAGCCACGATGCGTATGAGGTAGATACTGCCGAAGTGGATTTAGGAAAAGCCATCGCAAATACCGACAAGTTTAAGTTTGCGGAACGGTTACGCTACAAAGAGTGGTTTGTTGCTCCTGATGATAAAGGGGTGTGGGTTAATCACAAGGCATCTGAGCCCTATGATTGGAAATCAACGATTACCAACAATGAGTGGTTGTCTGACATTGCGGTACTCACAAGGCAGATTGCAAGCCAACTAGGTCATTCTGTGAATGTCATGTGGTTTCTTGGGGTTCATAAAGATACTTCTCAGCATCAGATTTTGCCCTGGTTTCACGAGAAATCAGAATTAAATACCAATACTCTAAGGGTGGCACCTCGTTTCAAAGACCCAAACTCCAAAGGGATTGAAATTCATACACTCAGTGAGTGGACAAAGGTCATTCATTTGCCTGAGAACGAGAAAAGTGCAATTAAGCGCATTTCCGTCTCGCCGCGTGAACCCAACCTCATTCGAAATGACGGATTTTTAAAAGAGTTGGCTACTTTTGCCATAAAAAATGGAGCCGCAGTTGAGTTAATGGGAGGGATACTCTCTCACGTTTTCTACATTTTACAGAGAGAAGGATGTATCGTTGAAATCGTCGATCCTTTTGGTACCAATGAAGAAAGCCTGGTTTTTAAAAAACTAGTACGGGACAAGGTTCCAGAGTCTATTGAGCAAAAAGGTGAAGTTGTCACCCACCTTAAAATTAGTGGGGATCAACTAATTAAAGCGCTTAAATCTAAGCTGCTTGAAGAAGCGCTTGAGGTGATGGATACACAGTCCACTTCTGATACACAAGAAGAGCTGGCCGATGTTTTGGAGGTGATACATGCTATCTCTAAGCATTTGAATATCAGCATGAAGAGTATAGAGGAAACCAGAAAACAGAAGAAACTCAAGCGTGGTGGTTTCGATCAAGGTATTGTCCTTGTTAAGACCTCTGTACCTCCAAGCTTGTCAACCGAGAGCTTCACACAAGAGCAAATCTTGAGCTTATTTGCTGATGGCGTTGTTTTTGAGGCTGGTTCAGTGGTCCTTGAGCCTGATATTAAGCTGCATCAAGACGAGCCTGAGTCGCAGGGCATTAAGCAACGGTTGCTTGAGATTGAGTTTCCTGTGAGTCAGGATATGCAGATTAAACGGAGTACGGAGTTTAAGATTCAAGCAAGATTGGAGAAAGAGGTCGTTGAAATCCCCCTCCAAGGTGAGTGGGTGATAAATCGCAAGAAGTCTGACCTAAAAGTGAGGCTGCTGATAACTCCTGCGCCGGTGCAGATTAAATTACCATTTTGATAAGTTATTTCATGCGAGTTTTAAGTTAACTGGATTTCTTACATCAGGAATTACAAGGCTCTCACTGAAAAACATCACCTCGGCACCCTTATATCTATCTTGTGCACTATAGTTAATGCCATATTCAATGGTTGAACTACCTTCATACATTCCTACGATTTCGGGTGCATGGTCATATGAAACAATCCATGGTTGTTTGATGTTTTCCCTGACTAGTCTCGAAATGGCCACATGGTCATCATGCATATAGTGGTTTTGGTATAAACCTTTGCCTTTAACGTAATAAGGCGGGTCTAGGTATACCAGTGTTTCTTGCGGTAGCGTGGGCAATACTTCATTGATCAATTGTTTCGCATCCAAATTGTAAAGGCGGATATTGTGACTATGTAGCGAAATTTTTTCAATTCTGCTGATGAGGTCAGGCTTGTTATACCTTGCGTCTAGTTTCCAGTCTCCCGTTTGATTCTTTCCACCGATCACACCACCCCAAATAATGCCTGAGCGGTTAGTTCTGTTTAAAAAGAAGGTAGAGAATGCGATCTCTAAAGGAGTGTGGTTGGATGGATCGGTGAATATTGCTTTTTGTTTGTGCCACTCACTCATTGTGACATCAGTGTCGTTAATCAGCCTGGATAACCCATCGGGATCGTCCAGCAAGACACGCCAAAAAGTGTACACAAAGTGATTGAGATCATTTAAGTGAATGCATGACACATAGTCATGAAGCAGCAGATTAATCGCAATGCCCGCCCCGCCCGCATAAGGCTCAACGTAGTGACCCTTTAACAAGTCATTTTGCACAAAAACAAGTTTTAAAAAATCGGTTAACTTGCCTTTGCCACCTGGGTATCTAAGTGGCGTACTAAAACGCATAACTCACCTTTTGCTCAATCAAACTTGAAGCATGGTAGCAATTTCGCATAGTCTTGGCCATCACTATTTTATGACCAGCAAGCCCGAACAAATGGGCATAGCTCATCCCAGAATGTGATGATGGTTGAGCTAGAAGGCAGGTGCGATGGTCTGTGTAAATATTTCTGAAGCGTATCAATATTGAAGATACTCACATCGGTTTGAGTTGTTACGGTGTATGCCTTGACCAGGTCTGATTGGCTTTTTGTAATTTTGCTAGTTGTTAACATAGAATCGCAAGCAGCAGAGATATTATCGGCTAGCTTTCTTTTATCCGTCAAACCATTTGCATTTCTGTAATGCAGTTCACTTAGCTCTATCAGTGCTCGCAATAAAAACGCAACAGTTAATGGGCTCATTCGAACATCTTTGATCTGAGAGATTTCGAATAGGACACCTTTAGCTTTCAGATTTGCAGCCAACACCGCCGGAGCTGGGGAGGCTGTGGTAAATAGTTTTTTTCTGTCCCAGGACGGTTTACTTGGCGGTCGGCCTGCTGCTGGTGGAGTGCTGGTAGGACCGGCTCCAGCAGGTAATGTGTTGGTTGCAGGAGTTGTTTGTGTAGGACTCGTCTGCGTAGTAGGGTTAGTTGCCGTTGAAGTTGGCGCTGCAGATGTAGGCGTTGATGCTGGATTTGGACTGCTTGCAGAAGAAGGTGTAGCAGGCAGAGGCCAGCCAGCGTCTGAGCGAACGTTCTTTAGGTACTCCATTGCTTGGTCAGGTGAAAACACATCTTGAACCTTTACCCGACCAGTACCAAAATCGTCAACAACACGACGCGCCATGATGATGGCAACCTGTACTGGTGCAGTCAACACAAGATCATCACCCTGCACCTCAAAGCCGAGGGTTTTAATGTTTTCGGCTGTAAAAAAACGTGTCACTGTTGAAATTGGAAATTCATCATCAACCTCAATCTGATGGTTCTCAGACCATAGCAAATATTGGCCTGCACGTTTGTATTCAGCCGCCAGAGTGTTATTGAGTAAATATATCGTTCTCAAATAAGACGACCAACCTATCTGACCTACCCCATTTAACTGACCGGAGTGGCGTAACACTAACTCTTGCGCAATTGATGCTTGCTTGTCTGAAGACAAGCAGTCAATTTTGCTGGGTATATTGCTGCCATGAATCGCCACAATTTGTGCGATCTTGATGCGCAGAGCCTCGTTAGTGCAAAGTGATGGATTATTAAGAAGTTTGAGTGCGGTAACACGACGATTACCATCTTTAACTACCCATTTTCCAGAAGTGTCTGCAGGCGAAACTAGTATTTGCGCAGTAGAGAGTCCATCTTTGGCGATGCTTTCCATAAGGTTTAGCATCTGATCTTCTTTGCGGAGCACCTTTTCGATGCAGTCGCTTTGGTTGCTACCAGAACGAATACGAGGGTTTTTTTCATCTAAAAAAATATCATCAATGCTGACCATTGACTGTAATGTGAAATCATCTCTTCCCATTCCGCCGCCCCAGTTTTGCGTTACTTGTATTGGTATCTTAATATGTTAGATTTTTTTAAAGTATAGCATCGTGATTTAATCAGGGGCGGCTATTTTTAAGCAATCCTCTTTATGTTGGTCAAACCTAAATGGATCCTGAACAATCTTCGTCATTATCTACTTTCAAACGCACTCTTGCCCCCTAACTCTTTGGGCAGCAAGCTAAAACAGAGCTCTGGGCTCTTTTTTATAAAGAATCTCACTAAGGGCAATAAATCTTTAACCTTAATATCTGCGTTTGAAATATTAGCTAGCAATCGGCCAGACAGTCGTTTTGACTTACTCTCTGGAATAGAATGCAAGTCAAAAAAACGACTCAAAACTACATCTTTGAATCGTTGGCGGCGTTTATTAAATTCAACAGGCCCACCCAATACCTTAGCACCAGCCATTTTGCCATCTCGAACGGGCATAACAATAAAATGTGCGTGTGGATAAGACTCATCCTGATGAATCACAGAAGAGAGAACCGGGCATTGGAAATCATTAATTATAAAGTCGTGGCAAGCTTCAAAGTAAAGCTTACTCTCGAAGTCTGATTTTTTTTGCATGTTTGGCATGCTCACAACGACCTCGACCGCGATGATTTGATTTTTACGAAACCGAATATGAAATTGTCTTTTAAGAAATTTAAAATAAATGAGTGCGACATCTAGCGTCCTCTCTTCGCCCAGCTGATAGTTTAGTCCTGACAACTTTTGATCAATATTATCTCTTGGCTTAAGCAGTCTAAGATTATGAAGAAGTGCTGTCTTAAGATTATTCATATTCTTAATCTTAGTTACACCAAAGTAAAATTGCGAGTCTTTCTTCATAATCAGCCCTCAAACTTAGAGTCAATATCTGTAAGAAGCTTGTATATATCTTTCTTCCGCCAAATAGTTACTCTCGGACCAAGTAAAGTTCCACGTTGAGGCTGAGGAAACTTACCAGCCTGAACCCCAGCCCACCATCCGGACCGAGAGATTGGTAGGATCCCGTGGGGTTTGGTAATTTGCCTGACGGTAAAAAATTCTAAGTTTTCGTACATAAAATCTCCTTTAAAAAATTCATGAGGAAACTGTACTAAACAAGCAAAAGTATTTCCGTAACTAGGTTATGAATGGAGTTTTAAAAAACTGATGAAAAAAGGTTACAAAACAGACAAGCAGCTAAAGGCTGAAATTCGACAAATCAATGAGTTAACAGACATTAAAAAGAGAATTCACAGGTTAAATCTTTTGATGTTTGATCATGTTATTTTTAAAAAAATGTCTTACCAAGACTTAGCATCACAAATAAAACTCCACACGCAATTTGAAATTAGTGAGGATTTACTTAGACAATACGGCAGTAAAAAACCTCAAAGTAAAACACCTAGTACTTACCGGCTTAAATTAATTGCTGGTGTAGCAAAAAAGATTGACCCTAGCGATAAATTGCTTGAAAGCATTTATCAGTCAATAGAAACATGTGAGGAAGAAGAACTATTTGAAAAAAGTATGAAACAGTCTGACAACTTACTAAGACCGATATTTGAAAAGTCGATTGAATTTCAAAATAAGTATGAAAGTAAACTTGAGGAAATCATAAGAGTTTTGAGTGACTTTCAACCCGAAAGTGAAATGGTTAAACTTGTTCGAAAAATTTATGCAATTGAACGTAATAAAAAAACGACCATGGACAGTATAAGTGTCATTTAGATGATTGAAACCGTTCACAAGATATACTTTTGGATAAAAACAATATACTTTCCAACATAAAATTATTGACTGATTAATGCCCGTTTAATCTTTACGACAAGTCAGTCATGACTTTAATTTATCTAAATAGTCAGCCCAGCGCTGCATCATAACTTTGCGGTCTTTTAAAAACTGAGCGCGCTCATAAGCAGTTCCCAGCGGGTTTGCTACTGAGTGTGCAAGTTGTCTTTCGATATGTTTGGGATCTAAACCCAACTCCTGCTCACCTAGTGTCTGTGCCACAGCACGGAAGCCGTGACCAGTGATGTCAGTTTGAGTGTCATATCCTAAGTTACGCAATGCCCCATTGATTGCGTTTTCACTCATTGGCCGCTCATGGGTACGGCCACCTGGAAAAACATACATGCCGTGACCCGAGAATGGGCGCATCTTTTTGATGATATCTATCGCTTGGGTAGAGAGAGGCACAATGTGCTGAGTATTTGTTTTGGTCACGAGATAGCGCCACTCGTTGTTTTCAAAATCGAGCTCAGCCCATTTCATGTGACGCAACTCGCCGATACGCTGAAATAACAAAGGCGCAAGCTTTAAAGCACATTGCACAGTGAGCGTTCCTGTGTAACCGTCAATGCTCCGTAGAACGCCTGCAAAGGCTTTAGGCTCAATTATTGCGGCCATGTTCTTAACTACGGGTGGTGGCAATGCACCTTTGAGATCTGGTGCTGGATTGTAGGAGGCAAGTCCTTTTTGAATGGCATAGCGAAAGACCTGCCCGGCAGTTTGAATAATTCGGTGCGCCGTCTCTAGCTTGCCTTGCTTCTGCAAAATACTAGTAGTTTCTAGGACCATTGGCGCGGTTATGCTTGATACTACCTTCCGACCAATGCTTGGGTAAAGATAAAACTCTAACCAGCGTTTGACGCGTTGCTGGTGACGTTCTGATTTACTTTTATTGTGTAAGGCATGCCATTCATTTGCGATAGCCTCAAAGGTATTCTGAGATGCGAGCTTAGCTTGGGTTTTGGCTTCTCTACGATGGTGGCTTGGATCAGTGTTACCCGCCACAAGCGCACGAGCATCATCACGCTTAGCCCTGGCTTGAGCTAAGGTAACTTCAGGATAAGTCCCTAGTGAGATCGTTTTCTCCTTACCGTCCAGACGATACTTTAAACGCCACCATTTACCCCCATTGGGATTTACGATCAGATAGAGGCCGCGCTCATCATATAGCTTGTATGGCTTTTCTGTTGGTTTTGCGTTCCGTAAAGCTGTGTCTGAGAGAGCCATTTCGGGGTAACTCCTAATCGGGTAAAATTTGTTACCCCTTAAGTTACCCCTATTTAGCCGTGGATGTCAAACGACGACTTTGGACTACTTTGGACACAAAAAAGCCCGTAACTCATTGATTTACGGGCTAAATTGGATTTCTTTGGACTTATTTGTACAACTACGTGGTGCCGGGAGCCGGAATCGAACCGGCACGCCTTGCGGCGCTGGATTTTGAGTCCAGTGCGTCTACCAGTTCCGCCATCCCGGCATGGGATATAATGTTGGACATCTCAAAGACAGCTATTATA
>Ga0208886_100158_pt1 | contig 14756 bp, 10 predicted proteins | sample LakWasM105_HOW12_2_FD_183923 | JGI IMG/M metagenome (GOLD analysis project Ga0208886, IMG submission 183923) | Freshwater sediment methanotrophic microbial communities from Lake Washington under simulated oxygen tension - Sediment Metagenome... | ecosystem: Environmental > Aquatic > Freshwater >... | reverse complement strand
TCGAAGGCGGCAAGGCCACCTGCCCGCCTCGTCCAATAACGCTGATCTCCGATGGGCCTGGAAATCGATTCAGCCGCATCATGCCCTCCGGTCACAGCCCGTTTTCACGGTCATGCAGCCACCACTTGGCGAACGCGCGCAAGTCCTGGTGCTGGGAATGCACGTTGCGGAGTTCCGGGCCGGCATTGGGACTACCAACTGGGTCCCTGGCCACCAGTGCACGATGAATGCCCCGCGGCACGCCGCGAAAATATGGCAAAAAGTCGTCGACGAATGCGACAGGTCGGATGACTCGCAATGAGGCAGCCTTCGGACTCCGGCCTCCAACATGCTCGGCGGTTGCGACGACCCTATCTATTGGGAAACCCTGACTCTGAAGGTTATGTAGGCGAGCAGCGAGAAAGCGCTCAGGCATGGCAGAGACACAAACTAGGTCAAAGCCAGCATCGACCAGTTGGAGACACGCCTCGACTGCGCCGGGAAGTGCCGGTATGTTCGACCAGAATTCCTCGTCAAAGTGACCGCGGAAGTAAATCAATAGTTCGCCACTGAGAACGTCAACCTGAAACCTGTCAATGGCCCAATAGGCCCCTGAAAGCCGCTCGGCTGGGCGCGCGCCAAAGGCGCGTTGCCAGGCGCCCGCGTAAGCAAGGTTGTAGTCGACCAGAACGCCATCCGCATCGATCGCTATGCAGCTCTTCTTCGAATCGGAGCTCATATGGGCAACTGCCATGTTATCAACGGCAATAAGACGCAACATATTGACGTTATGAAAAGTCGCCACTGCCGGCTGACTGCGCGTAGTTTGCGATCCTCAAGGTAAGGTCTGCATCGTGACGCATGAGCGCTTGCAAGGGCGTTAAGCCGCCGAAGACCGGCGCCGAATTGGGGCGTCGTAGCCAGTCCCTCGCGTCCTGGTCGAATGAATAGATCAAGCGAAGTGATGCATGTATCGAGTTCACTTTCGCAGCCATATCGGCCCGACGTGCCAAACCGCCTACAGGCGCACCTTTACTCATTCGCAGAAAATCTTCGACCGTGCTACCGAGAATCCCCATCTGCTCTTCCAAAGCCAAGCCCCACGCCGAGCTGACAGTCTGAAAAAAATACTCGAGCTCTGCACCTGGCAACGATGAATATGGCATACGCAGGTCCTAAAACATCAAGTATCTAGATGCAGATGGGGATGGGGCGCCCTTATTCGACTTCCGCAGCCGCAGGGGATATTTGGCAAACTCCGATTTCTGAAATTGCCATGCAGCCGCATGGAGGCGCGAATTAACCGCGCACGAGGCCGAAGCCCCTCCGCCAGCCCGACGGCCACCAGCGCTGAATGGGCCCTATCCTCGTCCCTAACTGTAGTACGAGCAGAGGCTGAGCAAATTAATACCCGAGTCCGCTTATAGAACTTTATCAGGAATCTTCTTCAGACGCGTACTCAAGTTCGTCCTATTAGTATTCACAAAATACCAATTTGCATCTTTTCGGGAATATTTTACGCCAACGAGCAGGCATGGTTTTTCATTTACATGGATTCATTTTTGTGAAAATATGCAAACGCTCGCTGCGGAGCCGGAAACCAGCTAGCGAAACTCGGAGCCGGCGCGTCTGCTAGGGGCAGATTACGAAGATAACCATGACGCCAGAAACGACAAGCTTCGGTGCCTGCGTCTATGCACATCGAATGCGCCAAGGCCTTCGACAGGCAACCGTTGCGGCGCGGGCGGGGATATCGGGCGGGTACTTCAGCGAGCTTGAGAACTCTAAACGCCATGCCCCCCCGCAGCGCACGGTGCGGCGAATAGCCCACGCCCTCGACCTTTGTCAAGCAGGCGTTGAGCAACTATCCGCACTGGCAGATCGAGAGCGCGCTACCGCACTCGATGAGTCACATCTACCCGCAGAGGTCAGAAACCTTCTCTGCGTGATCCGAGCATCAGCCCAATCGCTTGACTCCGCACTGCTGGAAAGCCTTCAGCAACAGATCACGGAGGCCCTCATGTGAGAACCAGAAGACAGACCCGTTTCAGCGGGCCTGTCGACCGGAAGCGAAGGTGCAGTCACCTCAGCCGTCGCAAGCTCAGACTAGCACCTGGCCTGATCCGGTCAAGGCAGGCTTCACTTCGCAGCGAAGCGGAGATGACCCCAGGCGGTGAGGTGAATCGCCCCTTGGCAAGCAATGCTGCATCCGTCTGCCGCACGGATGCAGCGCCCCTCCCCTCGCCTGTAACTCTGCATTTGGCTCGCGGGCACACGCAGATCGGGCCAAAAGGGCCTGCGAAAAGGCCTCTTTCCGCCGCACACGCGTCCACCTCATCAGCAGACCTGGAGGACCTATGAACAGCACCTAGTCAAAAAAAACGGCACTCGGTGTATCAGACCGCCTGCCGTTTTCGCTGGGGAATTGCCCAGACTCTTCAGTACGAACAAAGTCTACGGCCCACTTTCGGCGCCGTCAATTCCCCTTGTTCTTCAAATTTCCGGCGCTGCTCCCGCAGCGGCATGAGGGGAACGCATGCGAACAACCAAGAGGTTCACGCCGTTAGTTATAGAACGCTTCATCAAGCAGGGCCGTGGGGAGGGTTCCCACCAGGACTACAGGCCATGGCACCGAGTGAGTCGGGGTGATCCGGCCAGTTCAGGCCGCAGCCACCTCCTTCACTGGAAGGGTCGACTTCGCGAATTGCTCTCCGACGGAGAGCTCGGCCAGCAGCTATTCGCGACCATGCTTGCCAACCTTGACGACTGTCTTGAGCAGTACCGACTCACGCCAGGCCGATCTCAGCACCCGCTCGTCGCGTATGGACGCCTCGGGGATGAGACCTTTCCGGGCACCGAAGAGCTGTCGAAGCAGCTTGGCATCAAGCACCCGCAACTCAGTGTCGGAAAAGACACCACTCTCTGGCAACAGACAACCGACCTTGTCCTTGTGTTCAGGCCTGCCAACGGTCAACGGCGAATGCTTGCCATTGCATTCAAACCCTCAGAGAGCGCGCTGAGAAAGCGCCAGCGCCAGTTGCTCAGGCTGGAGCGCGAGTACTGGCATAGGCGGGGAGTTGATTGGCTTCTCATAACTCCCGGCGAGTATGACGAGTCGGTATACCGGACTCTTCAACGATCCGCATGCTGGGCGCTCGCAGATGAAGTCACTGCCGGGGCCAAACAAGCTGCCGCACAGATTGCTCGCCTGAACTCCTGGGCGCCTCTGTCGACAGTTCTTGAGGGAGTGGCTACTGCCGTAGGAACACTTGAGACAGCTCAGCGCGCCCTCTGGCAAGCCGTCTGGGCTGGGGATCTTCCGCTTGATCTAAGGCGAGGATGGCGCCCCCATTTGCCTCTGAAACTAGTGACCGCAGAGCAGTTCGAAAGCTTTAACCCGCTTGCCTCAAGGAGGTCAGCATGGATCTAACTCACAACTCGACGTTCCGGTTACTGAAGGAGCTTGAGCCGTCGACCGACTACAAGCCAGGAATCTATCGAGTCATTCTGGATGAACCCATCAAGGGAAAGACCGTTGCAGTCTTGATTCGAGAGGAAAAGGACGAGGCCTCAAAGGATGCCAAGTCCGAAGAGGCTCTGCCTCGCCCAAAAGGCGGCCGCCGAAAGCTGAAGCACTCTGCACACCGCTGCAAGAAGCCCCCGCAGGCCCTCGTTGGTGAACTCATCTGGATGGACAAGGACGAGTTGCTACAGCTGCACAAGGCCAGTCTCCTCAAGCCCATCGAGATTCAGCGGGAAGGTCGGATCTTCTCTTTGAAGCTCTCCGCAAGGGGGCTGGCAGACCACGAGCGTCGCCAGCTCGCAATGGCCGGATTTCTTGATGTCAGACGCCTGGAAGAAGGTGTACTTGTCTACGGAGGATTGAGCGGCATGGTGAAAGAAGCCACGACCGTCGCGGGCGTGAGTCGGTCCTTCGTCTACAAGCAGTGGTCTTCGATCTGCCGCCATGGTTTTGACCCGAAGAGTTTGCTGCCAAGGCGCGACCGATGTGGCGCCAAGGGCGTCGTGAGACGTTGTGACCCTGGAGAAAGGAAGAAACCCGGCCGAAAGACGCTCCACGAGCGCATCGCGCGCGCTTTCGGCGAGCCGCCGCCCCCCGGACAGCCAGGCATGTCGACGGAATGGGCTGCCGCAATCATGGTCGCTGACAATCAGATTGCAACGCCTAAGCCGCCATGGCCAACCCGAACCGACCAGATCATCAAGAGCCAGTTCATTGGGCGCGCTGAAGAGGTCAACGGCAAGATCGAACTCGTCAAACCGGAGATCTTCACCTATCCCAATGCCCGCCAGATCAAACGCGTCCTGACCGTCGAGGTCGAAAAGCTCAAGCGCCTGATCGAGTCAACCACAGCTAGGCATTTCAACAGCTCGATGCGAGGGCTTGTAGCGCGCAACTGGCAAGGCGTCGCGGGGCCCGGCCATACCTGGGCCATCGATTCGACCGTTGGTGACATCTACCTCCGCTCGTCGCTCGACCGCTCCTGGATCGTCGGCCGCCCCATCGTCTATGTCATCGTGGACATCTGGTCGACCGCGATCGTCGGCTTCTATGTTTGCCTGACAGGTCCGAGTTGGAACACTGCAAAGATCAGCTTGTTCAACGCGGCGTTCGATCCCAAGCAACTCGGTGAGCTGTGGGGCTATGAACCCATCCTCTCTCTGGTTCCTCACCCAACCTTGTCCTATTGCCTCATGTGCGATCGCGGTGAGTACCTCTCCCTGGGGCATCGAGAGACGGCGGTCAAGCTCCTCCCACTCACCAGCTACGCACCGCCGTACCGCGGTGACCTGAAGGGCCTAGTCGAAGTCATTCATCGGATCGAGAAGGACGCACAGTTTCTTTTCATTCCGGGCGCCATGGACTATCGCCGGAAGGAACTGGAGCTACGGCGGGTCGACCCGAACTCCTGCGTCATGACGGTACGTGAGTACGTCGAGTACCTGCATCAACTTTTCGGTCTCTACAACCTAACCGCCAATCGAAGCCACCGTGTCGATGCCCACATGATCGCGGCAGGAGTGGATCCAAGTCCTGCTGGGCTCTGGGCGTGGGGGCACGGTACCGGAATTGGATTTCAACGCGCCGTCAATGAGGCCGACCTGATCGCCGGCTTGCTTCCCAGTTCGACGGCGCACGTCAGCCGCAGTTCGGTGCGATTCGCCAGGTGTGACTACATGTCGGAGGAGGTGAAGGCCGGGCAATGGACCGCCCTGGCTCGAAATTTTGGAGGCTGGAGCCTCCCCGTCAACACCTACCCCGGCTCACTTTCCAGCATATGGACACCCCGCATGAGCGGCACGGGCTTGATGAAGCTGAACCTGAGCGACGAGTCCAAAGTTTCAGGCGATGTGACATTCGATGACTACATGGACAGCCTGGCCTTTGAGGCCTTGAACAATCCTGACGTCGCACACCAGAAAATGTGGGCACGCGTCAACTTCAAAGCCCGAATGAGCGCGCTCGTCGAGCGCTCTATGAAGCTCACCGCCGAGGCACTGGCCAAAGCCTCAGGCCCGACGCCGACCCAGACTGAAGCCCGCGTCATGGAAGTGGCTTCGATGCGGCCAGCCAAGTCTGAAGCAGAGGCCAAGGAGAAGGCTCGTGAAGAGGCGCTTTCTGACCACGACACGATGATGCAAGTGCTGCTTCAAGCCATCGACGACCGGGAGAGCATCAATGCGAACGCCTAACTTGTTCGATCCGTACGCGGACAACATCCTGTGCCAGAAATTGGGGCCAATATTGTCGAGAAAAGACGCACTGGCTCAACTGCTCGATCTTCCCTCGCGGCCACAGGACATGGCGAACATTCCCCGCCACATTCGACTGCATCATTTGATGAGGCTCAGGGGGCTTCATATACCGCCCCAGGTTGAAGGGCGCCTCTTTGAGTCGATCGATCTCATGCTCCGCGGCGGCTACCCGGATCGCGACCCAAATGAGCCCGCCACCTTCGCCATGATCAGTGGCGAAGCCCTTCGCCGCAAGAGGCCACCGAGCCCAGCCATCGCCGCTGCGGTTGGCGGAGTTTCTGGGACCGGCAAAACCCAGGGCGGTCTGCGCTGCCTAAACTGTTTTCCGCAGGTAATCGTCCATGAGAGGTTTCCTGGAATGAATGGGCTTCATCAACAAGCCGTTTGGCTGTCTACGGACGTCCCCCCAAGTGGAAAAGCCGAGGATCTTGCACGGGCGCTCATGATCGCCTGGCAGACGGCCACAGGAAGCGGCAGGTTCACGGAACTTCTCGCCAGGGAAAAGTTCAGGAACCCAATGCAAGCGCTCGATGAATGGCGTCATGTCGCGTCCGCGCACTTCCTTGGAATCTTGCACTTGGACGAAGTTCAGAACTTCTTCAAGCTCAATACGCTTGAACAACGGCGCAAACGAAAGGCGGGTGACGGGCCACCGGAGCTGAGCATCGTTGAAGACCAATGCTTGCGTTGGATCCTTTCACTGCTAAACACCTGGGGCATCCCAGTGTTGTTCAGCGGAACGCCCGATGGCATCGGAGCGCTCACCAAACGCTTGAGCACGGCCGAACGCATCGTGACGGGCGGCGTCCACCAGTTTGATCCATTCAGCAGTTGGGACCAGCCCTCATTCAAAGAGCTTTTTCTCCAACGACTGGGGCAGTATCAATACACAAAAGGAAAGTTGGCTATCACCGACGGCGTGGCCGAATTGATCTACTTGCTGACTGCCGGTGTCCCCAGAATCATCATGGCGCTCTGGATAGCGGCCAATCGACTGGCACTGGAGAGCGAGGCTGACGTCTTGACTGCTGACCATCTCAGCAAGGCGTCCAAAATCTATCTTGCGCCGCTCTCGCCAGCTGTTAGTGCCCTGTTGAGTCAAGATCCGCTGCGCTTGGCAAGGTACGAGGACCTGATCACACGCGATACGACCTTCTGGCCGTCATTCTGGGAATCAATGAGCGCGCACTGACCGGGTCAGTTTCTCAATGGCATTGCAAGGGGATAGGCACCCTTCAAACTCAAGCAAGGCGGTCCGAAAGCCCGTTCCAGCTTGTCTCACCAGCGCTTCCAGAGTTGCATGACTGACGCCTGCAATGGAAGCACTTTCGCCAATTGAGTAGCCCTGCACATAGAACATCCTTGCTGCCATCAGCAGTTGGTCTGCGGGATCGCTTCCCAGATTCGGAAGTCCAAGGTCAGCGAGGGTCCTGAGCACAGAGGGAGAAACTGCGCCGACCTTGCGACTGATCGCGTCATAACTCCCCAAACTCTCGACATAGATCTGGCGAAGCTTGTGCGGGACGCGTGGCACCGGTCTCGAACTGCGGTGCGTCGGCGGCGTCATGAATGCCGCAACTGCATCGTCGCCAGTTTCAAACAGAACGCTGGCTACCAGCGCGTAGCTGGCCACGGTAGACGCTGCCTTGCCACTCCAAAGGACGCCATCAATGCTTTGGAGCATTTGACCTGCCCGACGGCCACCGAATGCAGGGAATTCCTTCTCAAGCCAAGAACTGGGAAACAAGCTTTGAATCCTGTCGCTAACAAGTTCCTTGTATCGCTCGCGTCTGCTGGTCTGTCCGCGCCCCGAGCACCGAATTCCCGCTGGATGAGCGCGTAGCCGCAACGCGTCCCGGACAGACGGGACAGTGAAGGGGGCACGTGTCTCCATGAGTGCGCTGCAAATGTCCAGGAACCGCAGAACCGGTTTTGAACTACGAACTCCGGCAGCCCATTCATCGTCGACGGGGCACGATGACTCGACAAACTCGGACGGAGACCGACTAAATGCATTTTCAGCGTCTGTAGAGTTGAGTCCGATGCGATGCTTTGAGCACCAGTAAAGACCTGGCATCTGGTGTTCCCGTCGCCAGAAGCTTCGGATCAACTCGGACTGGTCCGCAAGAATGCAATCGATGCAGAAGTAGGCAACGGTTCGTGTTCGTCGCATGCCCGAATTGGACAGCAGGCCCCTGTTGTCCAGACTTCCGTGCGGAACATCGGGCAGCCGCGAGGTTATCGCCCGGCGGAATGCCAGCGTGCTGTGCTGTTGGACAAAGAGTTGAGTTGGAACACCAGCAACTAGACTGAGGAGTTCGACGACGGGAGTCGTCCTAGGAGTCCAGTTCAGGACCTCGGCCCATTGAGCCATGAGCGCAATCGTGGCGTCCTCGTGGTTCAGCCCGTTCAAGCGCATCACAGCGCCCAAGTATGAGCGGTCGATCTCGCCAGGAAACACCTTTGGCCGAATCATGTCCTGAACTCCTCAGGTTGATCCCATCATGGCTACTCTGCCCGGTGCAGAAGGGCTAAGGAGCGAATCACCGTGGACAAGGCTTTGGCGTGACTTGCTGATCCGTCCCATACGGACTGGACGGCACCAACAAGGTCTGGGTTCCCCTTCACGGCGTCTAAGCTAACCCCGCCTCCGGCCAAGCGCTCAACGAACAGACAAACGTCTTCTGCCAATCTGGAGTGACGTTGCAAGCGCCCGCCGAGGATCCGACTGACCTGGGATTGGCTTGCCCCGAGCGCTTCTGCAATCTGCTGCTGCGATACGCCTAGTTCGCGGCACGCGGCCGACGCTCGTTGCACCCGTACTGCCAACTCATTCCTGATCATGCGCCAAGCATACTTCAATGCATTTTTGCATGCAATTATCGATGAGCGGCAGGTCGACGCCCTTCAGTCAATTGAACAAGGAAGACTGATCCTGCGGACCCACGCGCCGCGAGAGCGCTTCGTCCAACGCACGCCGCGTCAGCGGCAACCGGCCAAGGCGGGCCAACTTGGCCTTGAGTTCTGGCACGACTTGGTAGATCTGCCAGAGGCGAAGCCCTCCGGGAGCCTGGGATGCGGTTAGACGCAGGGCTGCTTCTCGTACAGCTTGACTGAGCCTCTCGTCACGCTCGTCCCATCTGACCGAGCTCATGCCCGCATTGCCGGCATGCATCTCTGGCGACGGGGTGTGCTGACGCAGCCATTCCCTGTCATTTCGATAGAGCCAAGCGTAGGCTGAAGGAGCCATGGCTCTCATCAGCTTCACCCCAACTGCATGATGCTCGTTCCACACCGAAGTCCAGGCTGACCGTGCCAGGACTTGCGCTGCCGAGAACCGAGCCGCTCGCCACTCCGCATGCAGGCCCACCTCTGATCGCAAGAGCCTGGTGACGGTTTCAACGGAGATTCCCGCCGACCTCGCAACCTCTTCCTTGTCCGCACCTCGCCGAAGTTTGGTCACCAACACGGACCTGACTTCCGGTTTGAGCACCTTAGGGCGGCGTCTTGTTTGAATTCCGGCTTGGGTTGCCCATGCAATGGCCGTCGCGACATCTACTCCCAGATCCTTGGCAGCGGCCGAAACCGCCTTGCCATCGCTGAGCAGTTGCAGCAACTCTGTGTGCGGCGCCAGGGCGCGAACACTCGGCTCGGGTGCCCCTTCGTCCAGGGGTGGATGGCTGCCGGTCGCTGAATTGACCTCAGCAGCGGTGCGCAGGGCACACCGATCATGCGAAGTGATGAAGTCCTGTGCATCGTCGAAAAGCCAGGCTATTGCGACGAGCAATCGCAAAGGATGTGTGCCGGACCTCGCTGGCCGAACAAGGCGCCCAATCTGGGATTTCGCCTCCTCTAACGTGCTGGGCAACGCGGACAGCTCAGAAGCAACCCGCAGTTCCCGAGCAACTCGCAAGAAGTCCCCAGCCGCTGCACCCAATCGGTACCCGCCGCCTGAAGTCACCCAGCCTCTCAGCACCATTCGCTCCTTGAGAGTCGCCTGGACCGCTGAAGGCTCAAGCCAACCATCAGGTCGAGCCTGTCGAACCAACGTCACGGTCAGTTCGGCAAGGCGAGCAAGCTCCGTCACGTCGTGGTCGATAGCCCAGTCACTTGAGATTTCTGTATCGGCAGGGAGGTGCCATTGAAATCTACCCACGCCTGTCGATTTAACCGTCGCGATGCCTAGAGTTGTTTGATGCATCGGGCACACCCACACACCCGGGAACTGATGCTCTCGATGCCAGAAGACCCATCCATGCAAGTCCAAATCAGCATTCATGCAGTGCACGCAGGCTTTAAGCGGGTGGTTCGCTCGGAATCGGCTGGTCAGCAGGCCGAGGCGATATTTGAGGTGCGCCACAGACGGACCAGACATGGCAAGCACTGCCGTTGCAACCGCAGGCTCACCTAGAAATGGCGCATAAAACGCAAGGGCCGTCTTCTCGCGGGCAAGTCGCTCGGCAGTACCGTATGTATTGCCTGTTCGCCGACAAAACTCACTGATCCGGTTCGGAAGGTCGTGCTGCGACCCGCCGGAGCGATGGCCGAAAAGAACCCGCGTGGTCTCCGCCGAGACACCCCGGCCCGACAGCCGGTGGTGACGACTGCAAAGACTGAAGAGAGTTTCGTCCGGTAGCCACGCCAAGAGTGGGCTGACGGCGTCTGGTTCCCACAGATCCGCGCTCATTGCCGAACGCTATAGCAAGCCGCCTACATCGCAAAGCACTTGATATCCCCGACTGTTGCGACGGGCAGCGAAGGCTGGAGGGCTTCATTGCAGCGATTGCAGCCTTCCGCAGTTGGGCGACGTATGAACGCTATGTCGCGTCAAGCTGCTGGTCATGCTCTCATTTGCGAGCTTAGGTTCGCGTAATATTTCCAAACAACTGTAAAGCGCTGAGGATGAGGATGGACGCTATTTCTGATGGAGTCGACAAGGCATTCGTTGCATATCCATCAAGGGATTCCGCCTTGGCAAGGGTCATTGCAGAGGGCGTAGGTAAAGCGAATCGCATGCTCGGCAAGCGTCTGAGGTACACGCCTTGGGAATTCAACGATATCGCTGGGAATCCTCTCATCTCCCCAATTTTGGACGGGATTGAGTCTTCAAAGTTCGTCGTCGCCGACATCACCTACTTGAATCCAAATGTCGTCTACGAGATCGGCTTCGCGATTGGGAAGTCTCGTCGATGCTTCTTGATCCGGCATTCGCAAACTGAGGGCGACAAGCGTGTAGCTAGAGAGGTAGGCATCTTTGACACCTTGGGGTACGACACGTATGACCACGCTGATGGTTTGGCCGAGTCGTTGACCGCTTATGTAGATCCAAAGCCGCTGGCCTTTTCGAGCGCGCTTGATCGACTTGCGCCGGTGTACGTTGTAGAGCCGCCGGCTAAGGGCGGCGTGACTACTGTTATGACATCACGCCTCAAGAAGGCGCGGTACAAGTACCGAAGCTTTAATCCGGCAGAGGACGCGCGCCTTTCTGCTGCGGATGCGGTGAGGCAAGTCGCGAGTTCCGCGGGCGTGCTGCTCTATCTGATGGATGGAGACCACGATACAAACTTTATCCACGACACGCGCACGCTCTTCGTTGCAGGGCTGGCGCACGGAATGGGAAAGCCTACTCTCGTTCTTGCTCATGGATCAGCCGACATACCGCTGGATGTCCGTGACGTGGTTCAGCGGTTCACTCGTCCTGAAGACATCGTTGACCACATAGCCGCTTTTTCTCTTGAGATCACTGAGCACTTGCAGCAAGCAGACCCTACGCCGCTCAAGGATCTGACCCCACTGCAGTCGCTGCAGATCGGGGATCCGACAGCTGAGAACGAGATGACCACGCTGGGCAGCTACTTTTTGCGCACAGACCAATACAGCAAGGCGGTGCGAGGCGAGGTGAATCTTGTCGTTGGGCGAAAGGGTGCCGGCAAGACCGCCTTGTTCATTCAAGTTCGAGATAAGACGCGCGCCGACAAGCGCAATGTTGTGCTTGACCTTAAGCCAGAGGGATATCAGCTCCTTAAGCTGAAGGAAGACATACTCACCCACCTGACCCAGGGCGCGAGTCACCACTTGGTTACCGCTTTCTGGGAGTACTTGATCCTTCTTGAGATCACCTACAAGCTTCTCGAGAAAGACCAGACCGCGCACAAGTTCAATCACGAAATTCGTGATCTATATCTGGAGCTTGAGCAAACATACAAGACCGAAGGCTACTCGGTTGAAGGTGACTTCTCCGAGCGCCTCTTGGCCCTTTCACAGCGCATTGCCCAGGACTACGCGCAACGATTCGGAAATACGGACGGCACCAAGCTGTCCACCGATCAGGTCACGCAACTTGTCTATTCCCATGACGTGCGGCTGCTTAGGCGGCAAGTCTCCGCGTATCTCGAACACAAGCAGGGTGTTTGGGTGCTGTTCGACAACTTGGACAAGGGGTGGAGCACGCAAGGCGTTGATGCCGTCGACGCGATGGTATTGCGCTGTCTTATCGATGCTGGCCGAAAGGTCGAACGCGATATGCGTAAGGATGGGCACACTGTTCATTGCCTAGTCTTCATCCGCAATGATGTCTATGAGCACCTGATGCGACAGAGCGCTGACTACGGTAAGGAAATGCGGGTTGCGCTGGACTGGACCGATGCCGACATGCTGCGGGAGCTTTTACGGCTGCGCTTGATATCAGGGCTGCCTAGTGGCTCTGCGAAGCTGGCCTTCGACCAAATCTGGCCTCAACTCTGCATTTCGCATTACAAGGGAGAAGAGACTTCCGCCTACATCATTGAACGCTCTCTCATGCGTCCACGGAATGTAATCAAGATGTTTGCGCATGCGAAGGGCTTCGCTGCGAACCTCGCTCATCAGAAGATTCAGGAGAGTGACCTCGAAAAGGGAGTTCGTGCTTATTCGCAGGACTTGTTGGTCGAACTCGACCACGAACTGACGGATGTTTTCCCGGATTCTCGTGAGCTGCTCTATCACTTCATCGATGCTGAGCCTCAACTTACAGGTAGTTCATTGGCAGAGTTAATTGCCAGTGCTGGCATCGAAGCAAGTGACGTGCAGCGGGTGATTGACTTTTTGTTGTACTACGGGATCCTTGGGATTCAAGACGCAACGGAACAAGTTCACTACATCTTTGGCGTGAACTACGACCTCAAGGTGCTTCAAATCCGCGCTGCGCGCGCCGGCGGTGATGCCGTATACGTCATGAACCCTGCATTCCGCCCAGCACTTGGCATTCGCGACATCAGCTAGTCCTAAAGTTCAGTTGCAGTTGCAGTTGCAGTTGCAGTTGCAGTTGGGGTTGGGGTTGGGGTTGAGTGACCGCCATGTGAATCGCTGCAATGGGTGGCAACGGTCGTTCACCGTTATTGCCTGAGCGACTCCTGCCAGCCTGAAGCGGTTGCTCGCCTGGCAACCCAGCCAATCGCTGCGGCCCTATGCCCCCGCAGGCCCACCTGATCGAGACATCGTCAGCAAAGCCGCACCAATGCTCAGTCGTTGTTTACGACATTGCGACCTGACCGACGGCGCTGCGCCAAGCCGCGCCATTTCTCACTCGTCGTTTACGACTTTATTTACCTGTTTACGACTTTAATTGTCGAGAACAACAGTCTTTGTTTATACGATCAGCGCGACCCCAGAGCGTGACGGTCATTCGACCGTCACGCTCTTGGCCAGATTGCGTGGCTTGTCCACATCCGTGCCGCGCGCGCAGGCGGTGTGGTAGGCCAGCAGCTGCAGCGGGATCACGTGCAGGATCGGGCTGAGGGCGCCGTAATGCTCGGGCATGCGGATCACGTGCAGGCCGGGCTCGCTCTCGATCTGGGTGTCGCCGTCGGCGAACACATAGAGCTGGCCGCCACGGGCGCGCACTTCCTGCATATTGCTCTTGAGCTTCTCGAGCAGGGCGTCGTTGGGCGCCACCGTCACCACGGGCATCTCGGCGGTGACCAGCGCGAGCGGGCCATGCTTGAGTTCGCCGGCCGGGTAGGCCTCGGCGTGGATGTAGCTGATCTCTTTCAGCTTGAGCGCGCCTTCCAGCGCGATCGGGTAATGCAGGCCGCGGCCCAGGAAGAGTGCGTTTTCCTTGCGCGCGAACTCCTCGCTCCAGGCGATCACCTGCGGCTCCAGGGCCAGCACGGCCTGCACCGCCACCGGCAGGTGGCGCAGCGCCTTGAGGTGCTCGGCTTCCTGCTCGTCGCTGAGGTGGCCGCGCGTCTGCGCCAGTGCCAGGGTCAGCATGAACAGGCCCACCAGCTGGGTGGTGAAGGCCTTGGTGGAGGCCACGCCGATCTCGGCGCCGGCACGCGTGATGTAGGCCAGCTCGCATTCGCGCACCATCGCGCTGGTGGCCACGTTGCAGACCGTCAGCGTGTGCTTCATGCCCAGTGCGCGGGCATGCTTGAGGGCGGCCAGGGTGTCGGCGGTCTCGCCACTCTGGCTGATGGTCACCACCAGGGTGCGCGGATTCGGCACGCTGTCGCGGTAGCGGTATTCGCTGGCGATCTCGACGCTGGTGGGGATCTTGGCGATGCTCTCCAGCCAGTACTTGGCGGTGGAGCCCGAGTAGTAGCTGGTGCCGCAGGCCAGGATCAGCACCGAATCGATCTCCTTGAAGATGCGGTAGGCGCCGTCGCCGAACAGCTCGGGCGTGATGCCGGCCACGGCGTCCAGGGTGTTGGCAATCGCCACCGGCTGCTCGAAGATTTCCTTCTGCATGTAGTGGCGGTAAGGGCCCAGCTCGGCCGCACCGCTGTGCGCATGCACGGTGCGCACCTCGCGCGACACCGACTCGAAGCGGCCGGTCTCCGCGTTGCGATGGCTGAGCCAGTAACGGCCCAGCTGCAGGTCCACCACATCGCCCTCTTCCAGGTAGACGATCTGGTCGGTCACGCCGGCCAGCGCCATCGCATCCGAGGCGACGAAGTTCTCGCCCTGCCCTGCCTCGGTACCAACCCCCAGCACCAGGGGCGAGCCCTCGCGGGCGGCGA
>Ga0208886_100155_pt1 | contig 15518 bp, 9 predicted proteins | sample LakWasM105_HOW12_2_FD_183923 | JGI IMG/M metagenome (GOLD analysis project Ga0208886, IMG submission 183923) | Freshwater sediment methanotrophic microbial communities from Lake Washington under simulated oxygen tension - Sediment Metagenome... | ecosystem: Environmental > Aquatic > Freshwater >... | reverse complement strand
GCAGCGCCAGCGCCGCCAGATCGCGCAGCTTGTGGAGGACGCGGCTGTGCTTGATGCTCTTCATGCCGCGCAGGCTAGCGGCTAGCGCCTGCCGCCGTATCCTCAACTCTGATGATGGGCGGGCGGCGGCCATGCCCTGCGGTCATGGGGCATCGCCGCGCTGGCCGTCCTCGCCGCAGGGGACAGGGCCGCTCCACCAGGGCGGCAGGCTGACACCATCGCCATCTCAGCTTCGGGGAGGCTTTTCATCATGGCCCGTCACCACCCATCATCACGCGCTGCGCGGCCGGCGCATCTGCGACTGCGTCATCTGATCCTGCTGCTGGGTCTGGCGGGGCCACTGGCTCACGCTGCGGTGACGCTGACCGGACCGTACTGGACCACACCGGGCGGCGTTGTCATTGCCGGCGCAAGTCTGCTGCGTCCCGATGTATCGGTCTGGATGGCTAATGCCGCGCCGGGCAGCTTTGCGGCCAACGCCGGCTCGGTGGTGCAACTGGGCAGCCTCTCGTTGGGCAACAACGGTGGCATCGCCACCGGCTTGCTGAGCGGTGCGGGCACGCGTCTGGAGCTGCACGCGGGCGAGGGGCGGGTGCGCCTGGAAGTCGGCAATTTCGGTTCGGCCGAGCTGACGGTGGCCGACGGCGCGGCGCTCGACGGGCGTGCCAGCGCCGCCGCCTGCATTGCCGGCCAGGGTTGGTGCGGTGTCTCGATCGGTGCATCGGCCGGTTCCAGCGGCATGCTGACCGTCACCGACGCCGGCTCGATTGCGAGCTTCATGGGCAGCTTCAACGTCGCCAACATCAATGTCAATGGTGGCGGTTACGGTACACCCGGCGCACAGACCACCGGTGATGTCAGCGTGCTGCATGGGGGGGTGTTGAATACCGAACGCACGCTCATTGGCAGCAGCTACACCGGCCCCTTGGGCCTGGGCAGCGAACGCAGCATCGCTCGCGCGCTGGTGCAAGGCGAGGGGTCAAGCTGGTTCGTCAGTGCCGATAGTCGCGACAACGGCGGCAGTTTTCTCGACGTGGCCTCAGGCTCGCGTGCACGCGCGAATCTGGACGTGGTGGCCGGCGCGCTGATGCAGGTACAGGCCGCCGCAGGGCGCGACTATGGCCTGCGCATCGGTTTCGGTGGCTTTGCGGAAGCTGGGGTGGCCGGCGCGGGATCGGTGCTGCGTCTGCAGGGCGATGCCGACAAGGGGTATTTCCACATCGCCGAGGGCGGCACGGCCGGTCTGCGGGTGGCTGATGGCGGTCGGATCGAGGGCGGGCGTTCGGTACAGGTGGGTCTGACCGGCGGAAACGGTTCGCTCGAGATTACCGGGCTCGGCAGCCAGGCGCTGTGGTCCACCGGCGATGTCAGCGTCGGCAACGCCGCCGAAGGTGGGCTCAGCGTCAACGCCGGCGGGCTGCTGCGAGCGCGACAACTGAGCCTCGCGATGCAACAGGGCGAAGCGAGCCTGACGCTCAGCGGTGTCGGCTCGCGCATCGAGTTGACGGGCGTCGACATGCATCGATTCTCGGCAGGTCATTGGGGCAGCGCCGGGGCGGTGGTCTCCGCCGGTGCGGTGCTGGATGCCAGTCAGGACGCCGCAGCCTGTGCCGGCCATTGGTGCGGTGCTCTGATCGGCCAATCGGCCGGCAGCACGGCGAGCTTCACGATTACCGATGCAGGCTCGCAGGCGAGCTTTCTGGGGGACTTCAATGTCGGTGGCGTCACGGTCAGCCGGCCTCCATTGGAGCCCTGGACCGAAGGCACGCCGGGCGGGGTGACGAACGCACGCGTCGAGGTGCTGAACGGAGGCCTGCTGCTGACCGAGCGCGTCAATGTGGGTGGCTGGGCCTCGCCCTCGGGCAGCGGTGGCGAGCGCAGCTTCTCCAGCCTGGTGATCGACGGCCCGGGCTCGACCTGGCGCGTGAGCGGCAGCGCACTGGCCAATCAGGATGCCTTCGTCAGCAGTGGCACGCATTCCGGCGGGCAGGCCGATTGGCAGATCCGCAATGGGGGGCAATTGCTGATCGAGGCGCCGGCGGGTCGCCAGGCCCATCTGCGCCTGGCGCATGGTGGCGGGCGCTCGGAGATGCTGGTCAGCGGCGGCGCTTCGCAGCTGCGCCTGGCAGGCACCGAGGCCAGCATCAATGTGGGCGAGAGTGGCGGCTGGGCGCGTCTGCGCGTAAGCGATGGCGCCCTGGTCAAGCTGCAGGGCAGCGACTTCAGCTATCTCAACCTGGGCCAGGGCGAGGGTTCCAGCGGTGTGCTGGAGATCCTGGGCGGCGGCCGCCTCGAAGGGGCGCAGGCCGTCAACATCGGCCAGGGCGGCCAGGGCGAGGCGCTGATCGACGGCAGCGGCAGCCGGCTGGATACGCAGCGCAGCGGCGGCACGAGCGGGCAACTCATCGTGGGTGGCAATGGCCCGGGCCGCCTGGAGTTGCGCAATGGCGGTGGCGCCTCGGCCTTCTCGCTGGGCGTGGGCAATGGCTGGGATCTGGCCGGCCGCGGCGAGGTGGTGCTGACGGGGGCGGGGACCCAGGTCGACCTGGTGGCGGTGGACTGGCATCGCCTGGGGCTTGAGCGTGGCAGCCTGCTGGTGAGCGGCGGCGCGGTGTTGAACGGCCGCAGCAATGCCGCCGACTGCACCGGCCATTGGTGCGGCGTCTTCCTCGCCAACAACGCCGGCGGCGATGCCAGCCTGACGGTGAGCGGCGTGGGCTCACGCGCGAGCTTTCTCTCCAATCTGATCGCCGGGGGTTCCTACGTCACGGCGCCGCCGGACACGCCCTACACGCTGGGCCGCGCCGGCGCCGGCAGCCAGGTGCGCATCGAGGTGCTGGACGGCGGTTTGCTCGAGACCGAGGCGGTCAGCCTGGGGTACGGCCCGCAGGGGCCGGCGCGCAGCGGCAGCGAGAGCGTCAGCGTGGCGCTGCGGCTCGACGGCGCCGGCTCGCTGTGGCGCATCCAGCCCGGCAGTCCGGGATCCACCAATACCGGCTTTTCGACGGGTGTGAACGGCGGGGCCAACAGCGCGGTCAGCATCGCGGTGCGCAATGGCGCCAGGATGGAGTTGTTCGCGCCCGCCGGTGGTGGCGTCGGCATGCAGCTGGCGCGCGACGGTGGCCAGACCAGCATGGTGGTGGATGGCGTCGGTTCGGCGCTCAGCTTTGCCGACGGTGTGACGCGCACGCTGGTGCTTGGCCGGGCGGCCGGCCAGGCCCAGCTGTGGGTCAGCCATGGCGGCGCTTTGTCCGGCATGAGCAATCTGGCCATTGGCACGGCCGGTGGCCAGGGCCTGCTCAAGCTCAGTGACGCCGGCAGCCGTATCGATGGCAGCGCGGCGAGCTTTGCCCAGGCCAGCATCGGCTCGGGTGGCGGCCAGGGCGTGGCCCAGCTGAGCGGCGGCGGCCAATGGCGCATCGCGGCGCCCCAGGCTGTCACGCTGCTGGTCGGCTCGGGCAGCAATGGCAGCGGGGCATCGACGGGGCAACTGACGCTGCAGGGCGCGGGGTCGCGGCTCGATCTGGAAAGCGGCGGCTGGGCCGACGCGAGCACCACCTTCAATCCGCAGCTGAGCGTGGGCGCAAGCGGCGGCAGCGGTCAGCTGACGATAGCAGCCGGCGCGGTGCTGGCCTTGAACGGCGGCAACCCGTCGACCCCGGCGCGCGCGGCCTACACCCAGGTCAACATCGGCAACGGCCTGGGCAGCAGCGGAAACCTGCTCGTGCAGGGCAGCGGTGCGCGGCTGGAGCTGAGCGGCAGCGATGCGCGCCTGCTGGTCGGCATCAACGGCGGCGCCGGTACCGCGGCCTTGCGCGACGGCGCTGCCATCGCCGGCACCTACCTGGGCGTTGGCGTGTCCAACGGTGGCGGCATCCTGCACATGAACGCGTCCAGCATCGCGCTGAGCGGGCAATGGGGCAGCCAGTCCCTGGGCCCGCGCCTGGCCATCGGCGCCGGCAGTTCGGGCATGGGCCAGGTGAACCTCAGCGCCGGCAGCCTGCTGACGCTGGACAACGGCGGCGTGGGCGATGGCGCCGCGCTGGTGCTGGGCGGGGTGACGAGCACGCCGCTGGGCAGCGGCACCCTGATGGTGAACGGCGGCTCGCGCATCGACATCCTGTCGCAGCCGCACGAGGCCGCTGCGCTGATCGGGCAGACCGGCATCGGCACGGCCGACTTCAGCGGCGCCAGCCAGCTGAACGTGGCCGGCGGTGGCATCTTCGTGGCCCGTCTCCCCGGGTCCATCGGTACCTTGCGCCTGCGCGAGGGCAGCAGCGCGACGGCATCCTGGGTCGGGGTGGGCGCGCAGCCCGGCGGGCTGGCAGGCGGCCAGGGCTGGCTCAATGTCACCAGTGGCGGCGTGCTGAATGCCGAGGTGCTGGACATCGGCCCGCAGGGCACGGTGAGCGGCAGCGGCACGCTCAATGCCGCGCAGATCCATTTGAACGGCGGCGTCCTGCGCCCCGGCGATTCGCCCGGTACGCTGACGCTGAACGGCGCGTTCGACGCCGCTGCCGGCAGCCAGTTGGTGCTGGAGATTCAGGGCGACGGCCAACATGGCTTCGTCACCGACCAGTTGATCTTCGGCCAGGGCACGGCGATCGACCTGGGCGCGCTGCAGATCAGCTTCCACTTCCTCGGCAACACCGACCCGAACGCATTCCAGGCCGGCGGCGGCTTCCAGATCGGCAACTTCCTGATGCAGCAACAGGGCGCGGGCGGCCTGCAAGGCCTGGACGCCGGCCTGTTCCAGCAGGTCAGCTTCAGCGCCAGCGCCGACGCCTACCACTTCGAGAGTTTCAGCTTCAACGCGGCGGGCGGCGCGGTGTTCTCGGCGCAGCCGGTGCCGGAGCCGGCCACCTGGGGCATGTTGCTGCTGGGGCTGATGTTCACGCTGAGGCGTCTGCCTCGGCCAGCGCGGCGCTGAGCGTCGCGGTCAGCCAGGACTCCTCGGTCGCAGCGCCCTCGGCCACCCATGCATCGATCTGCCCCATGGCATGGCGTGCGTGCAGGGCCTGCATGACCTCGGCGCGTGCGAACTGTTTGACGCGATCCCTGCAGATCTCGCTGCGGCCATGGAAGGTATCGGAGGCGCCGACGAGGCGGGCCGCCAGCGCACCCTCGCTGCGCTGCGCGAGCAGCCAGGCGTAGATGTCGGCGGACGCGAGGAAGATGCCGCATCGCTGCGCCAACGCTATGCTTTGCGCGCAGGCCCGGGCGGCGTCGTCGATGCGGGCCTGGCCCAGCTTGGCGGCCCCCAATCCGATCAATGCCTTTGCAAGGATGAGCATTTGCGTGCGATGCGGTCGCGTGCGCTCGGCGAGCGACTCGAATTGCTCGCTGGCCTGCGCATACTGGCGCATTTGCAGCAGCAAGCCGGCTCTGTCCGACAGGATGGTGAGTTCGTAGCGCAGGATGGATGCCGCGCTAGCCAGTTCGTGCGCCTGGGCAAAGGTGCTGAGCGATTCCTCATGCAGCCCGGTGGCGGCATAGAGCAGCGCCTGTACGCGTAGGCGCCGCATGCGGTCGGCCAGCGGCCAGTTCGCACCCTCCATGCTGCGCGCCTCGCGCAAGGCGCCTTCCGCGCCAGCGAGGTCGCCGCATGCCAGCAGGGCCTCGGCGCGCATGCGCAGGCAGGCGTGAATATGGCGGCCATTGCTGGCGGCGCGGAACATGGCCTCGGCGCGCGCCAAGGCCTGTATGCATTTCGAGGTGGGGAGGCGGCCATCGCTGCCGCCGCGCCCCAGCCATTGCCAGAAGCGCGCGGCGATGTCCGTCGGCGTGTCGGCGTTGACGAAGGGCTCGACCTCCAGCAGGCGCTGCATGCCCTCGCGGGCCAGACCGGCGAGCACCATCACCATGGTGGCAGACGAGGCGGCGAGTGCTATGGCAAGTTGGCGATCGCCGCCCGGTCCCATCGCCCAGCCGAAGGCGGCGCGCGTATTGTTCACCTCCGCCAGCGACCATTCGGTGTCGCGTTGTCTGGCCGCCAGTTCCAGCACCGCCCGCGTGGCCTTGGCATGGCGGCGCAGCCATAGATCGGTCTCGCCGGCCTCGGCGAGCTTTTCCATCGCATAGGCGCGCGTGGTTTCCAGCAAGCGGTAACGCGGCCGTTCGCTGGCGTCGACCAGCACCAGCGACTTGTCGATCAGGGCGCTCAGCACATCGAGCCAGGCCCAGTGGTCGCCCCCGTCCTCGGCGCAGCTCAGCTGCACGCCTTCGATGGAAAAGCCGTCCACGAAGACCGCCAGGCGACGGAACAGCTTCTGCTCTTCCGCGTCGAGCAACTGGTGGCTCCAGTCCAGCGCGGCGCGCAAGGTCTGATGCCGCCTGAGCGGTACGCGCGCGCCGCCACTGAGCACGCGCAGGCATTCGCCCAGTCGATCACGGATGCCTTGCACGCCCAGCGCAGGCATGCGTGCCGCCGCCAGCTCGATGGCCAACGCAATACCGTCGAGTGCGCGGCAGATGTCGATCACGGCGCCGACGTTGCGCTCGTCCAGTTCGAAGTGGCGGTCGAGCGCGCGCGCGCGTTCGACAAACAGCCGCACGGCGCCGTAATCGCCGGCGCGCGCCTGCGCCTCGCGCTCCGGCACGGCCAGCGCGTCCAGCCGGTAGACGCATTCCTCGGGCACATGCAGCCGCTCCTGGCTGGTGCTCAGGATCACCAGCCCGGGCGCGTTGGCAAGCAGGCGCATGGCCAGCATGCCGACGCCGTCCAGCAGGTGCTCGCAGTTGTCCAGCACCAGCAGCGCGGCGCGCTGGCTCAACGCATCCACCAGGTCGTCGATGGTGACGGCCCGGCTCATCGGCGCCAGGCCCAGTGCCTGCGCCAGCAGCGGCGTGATGAGGGCGGGGTCCTGGACCGCGGCCAGCTCGACCATCCAGACGCCATGCGCGTAGCGGCCCCGCAAGCGGTGCGCGAGCGCCTGCGCCAGCCTGGTCTTGCCGATGCCGCTGGCTCCGGTGATCGTGACCAGCCGCTCCCTGTCCAGCAGCGCCGTCACAGTCTCCAGCGCCTCGCTGCGGCCATAGATCTCTGGAACGTGGTCGGGCACATTGCCATCGCGGCGTTCGCTGCCGTCGCTGCGGCGGCGCCGCGGCGAGGGTTCGGCCGGCTGATCTGCCGCCGCGGTGAAGCGATAGCCCCGGCCCGGTACCGTGGCGATCACCGCGGGGCCCAGCAATTTGCGCAGGGCGTGGATCTGCACCTGCAGATTGTTTTCCTCGACGACGCTGTGAGGCCAGACCAGATCGAGCAGCTCATGCTTGCTCACCACCCGCTCATGGCGCTCGGCCAGGGCTAGCAGCAGGTCGTAGGCACGTGCACCGACCGGCACCTCCTGATCGTGCACAAGGAGGCGCAGCTCCTGCGGGCGCAGTTCGAAGTCCTGGTACTTCAACAATGCCGTGGGCATGCGACATGATGCCGCATCAGGGGCTCAGGCGCAGGCTCTTGAAGGCGCGGAAATAGGGGCTTGTGATGAGCTTGGAGGGGGCCGGGGTGAGCCTGAGCCTGGGCATGCCATCCAACAGCGCGTCCAGCGCGGTGGGCACGACGATATCGGCCATGGGCGCGCCGATGCAGTAGTGATCGCCACGGCCGAACACCAGGTTCTCATCCAGCGGATGGCTGCGGCCGATGTCGAAGCTGTCGGCGTCGCTGCCGAACACGCGTTCGTCGCGGTTTGCCGAGCCGTAGATCACCGTCACCATAGCGCGCTCGGGGATATGGCAACCGCCGAGTGACGTTGCCTTTGCCGCGAAGCGATCGGCCATCTGGAACGGCGCGTCGAATCGCTGCATCTCGCGCAGGGCCAGCATGCGGGCGCTGGTGTTGCCTTGGCGATAGGCTGTGAGAGCGCCGGCATGGCTGAGGAGGTTGTAGATGCCGGTGCCCAGCAGGAAGTCCATCGACAGGTAGCCGCCCAGGGCGAAGTGCTGGACCGTCCGTGCCAATTCGTCGCTTTGCCAATGCAGCGTGGCATCGGCCGCGGCAAGCTGGCAGTGCAGTGCGGGCCCGGGCTTGGCCGGGCATTGGTTGCGTAGCGCCGCGAATGCCTTCGCCACTTCTTCTCCAGCCTGTTTGGCCGGCGCAAGCCGCAAGGGCGGCAACATCATGTCTGAATAGTCAAGCAAGGTGTTGAGCCAAACGCCGAGCTTGCCCCAGTCGTCCGAGGGCACGCCGAACATGCTCATGAAGACGTTGCGCGTTACCAGGGTTGTGTATTCGGTGATCAGATCGAAGTCGGCGCGCAGGGCGAGCGCTGCCATGAGTGTCGAAGCCTGATGCGAGGCGTCCTGCGCCACCTGGGCCATGGCCGCCGGGAACAGCTTGTTGATTTCGCTGCGTACCTGGGTATGGCGCGGCGGATCCATGAAGAACAGGCCAGGCGCTTCGGGCGGCAGCGCGGGGTCCTTGAAGCGCTTGGGGAAGCGGGCGGGATCCTTGCAGACCTCGCTTACTAGCTCGTGGCTGAACACCCAGTAGCTCTGATAGCCACCGTACTTGACCAGGGCCACCGGCGCGTGCCGCCGGAACATGGCGTAGTACGGGTAGGGATCGGCCTGGAAGGCGGCGTCCTTGGGGTTGAAGGTCGCGGGGTTGAAGGTGCTTATGGATGTGGGCGACCCCTTTTGCTGGCATGCGAATCCGCGTGCCAGCTGGCGCAGGCCGCTCAGGCCGGGCACCAAGAGGTAGAGGCTACCTCTTGTCTTCACCATGCGTGACAGTTGCAGCGTGACTGGCCCTGCGGCGGTTGGGAAACTGAAGCTGCCGCCCGCGGCCCCCTGGGCGCCGACGATGGGGTCCTTGCTGCCGCGAATGCCGCTAGCGGCAATATCCCCATTGGCCCATTGCTGCATTGCAAAATCAAACTGGCGCGCCAGGTCAGCGCAGAAGAACAGGCCGAACAGGCCGCGCTCCGCCGGAATGCTGCCGCCATCCCAGGCCGGGCCATAGGGCATGCCGCGGCGTATGAGTCGCCGGCTATGGGGCAGGCCGGCCACCTGCGCGCTGCGCGGATTCATGCGCCGTACATGCGCGCCGAGCGGGCATCTCGAACCCGCGTAATCGTCGCCGATACTCGGGTGCGTCTGGCTTGGCGCGTAGTCGAAGGCATTGATGCCTTCCGCGCCCGTGCCCTCGGCGAGCGGCGCGCCGTCGCGATAGCGCCCCATCAGCTTGGCGGCAATTTCTTCGACTGAGAGTCCGCTGGCTTTGCTGGCATCGGCGAGTAGTCGTTCGAAGGCCGCGACATCCTGCTCCAGCAAGCGTACCGCCGCGAAACTGGCGTTCTGGCAGAGCGCCTTGCTCATGCCCCCCAGCGATGTGGAGTTGCCGCCGTAGACGCCCGGGTAGGCGTCGCCGAGTAGGAACTGGCCCACCCCGGCCGTCGGCTGCCAATCGGGCGAGGGCATATCCGCCACGCCCGCAATATGCGGTTGTGCGATGCCGTCGACATAGCCGAAGTGAACCTTGTCACCGGGCAGTGCCTGGGCGTCCTCGCACCCCACCAGCTCAAGGCCGTGGCGCGACCAGCAGGCGTCCAGTTGGGCGGCGCGGGAGCTGAACTCCTGTGCGCCGCCCTCGCTCGCGAAGCCATACAGCGACACCAACAGGTGCACGGGATTGGACGGGCTGCCCAGGCGCCACGTCAGTGGCGCGCAATCGTCCACATCACCATTGGCCGTGGCTCTGTCGGCCTGTGCGGGCCCTTCCAGAAAGGCCTGCGGCAACTGCTCAAGCAGGGTGCTCGGCACATCGACGGCACGCAGGCCTTCGGCCGTGAAGCCGATGTTCATGGCGTAAAGCGGCCTGCTGCGTTTGGCCCATGGCGCCGCCGAGGTGACTTGCGGGTAGCTGGCATCACTGCCATCGAGGACCTGTTCCAAGAAACCGCGCGCCGCCGCGGCGTTGCTGACGCGCAGTGCGAAATGTCGGGCCCTGCTGGCGTGGTAACCGCGCAGGATATTCCCCTGCACGTCATCGAAGTCGATCGCGCACGCTTGGGCGTCCTTCACCAATGGCGGCAGCGCGGCACGCGGGCCGATGATGTCCAGTACGGTGCGCTCTGGGTAGGCGCTGTACAGCCGGTAGTCGGCCCAGGCCATGCCGGGCCCGACCACGACCCAGTTGTTCTTGATGACGAAGTCAAGGAACTCCCGCGGGTTGTCGCGCACGGACAGGCGCGGGCGATTCTTGACGAAGCTCAGGATGAAGTCGAAGACGTCGCCGATCGCAATCGCGAAGTCCATCACATAGGGTTCGAGCGGTCCGTCGAACTCGGTGATGACCTGCAGCGCCGCGTTGCCGCGCGTCGGCAGAAAGCGGGCGAAGTGGACAAAGTGCAATTCATTCAACGCCTTGTGTGTCTCCTGCTCCATCGCCTTGATGCCTTTCAGCAAGCCAGGCATGTCGCTCGGATTTTCGAGCTCGAGCGTCAGGTTGAGGCCGTGACTGACTTGGTCGGATGACATCGCAACTCCTTCGCCTGACTGCATTCGGCGCGCAGCAATGCTGGCATGTGCCGCAGCGGATGCAAGTGTCTGGCGGTGCTGCCGTCCTCCGAATTAATAACGTTTAAGGCGGCGCCAAAGCATTTAAAGCGGGGGATGGCCACAGTGGAGTCGCTGCCTCGACCACGGGGCAACGACTCCACATCGTGTTGAATGCAAAGGTCCACCCACCATGCAGTACCCCAGTCCCCATGCGCCGGGCAGCAATCGTGCCGAACAGCTGCTTGCCGGCCTGCCCAATCCCCTGATGGTTCTTCACGCCGACCGGCGACTCGTGTTCGGCAATCATGGGGCCGAGCGGCTGTTTGCCGACGGATTCGCCAGCAAGGTCTCGCAGCGTCTGATGAGCGTCGGCCAGCTCAATGCCGGCCGGCTGGAAGGCCTGCTGCGCCTGGCCTGCGGCGATACGCCGGCAAGGGCCGGCCTGTGGTTCGCGCCCGGCCTGCGTACCGGCTGGCTGAGCCTGTCGCCGCTGCGGGCCGGCATGGCGAGCGGTGAATGGCCCGACGGCGCGTTGCTGCTGATGGTGCATCTGGACCAACCGGATCTGGCGCAGGGTGCGCGCATCGACGCGCTGTGCCAGCAATGCCGGCTCACCCATACCGAGCGCTATGTGTTGATGCTGCTGGCCGATGGCCAGGGCGTGGAGGCGGCGGCCCAGCAACTGGGGCTGAAGGTCAGCACGCTGCGCACCCATGTCAGAAACCTGCTTGGCAAGACCCAGGCACCCTGCTTGATGCAGTTGCTGCGCTGGCTGGGAAGCGCCGCGCCGCTGTTGCATTGACTGCAAGCCCTCCCAAAAGACGAAAGGCCGCTCGGTGGGAGCCGAGCGGCCTTCTTGCCGGTGAACCGGCGGGCGGCGGCGCCGCGTCACTTGCCGGCTTGCAGCGCGGCGAGGTCCGCACTGGCTGGCTGGGCCTTGTCGGCAGGCTTGCGGGTGAGGGCTGCGGTGGCCAGCTGACGCGTGGCCGGCCGCAGGTCGAGGTAGCCATTGACGCCGATCTCGGCGTGCATGGCCGCCAGCTCGCCGCTCTCGCGGGCCTGCTGGAGTTCGGCGATGACCTCGGCGCGTGTCTTGGCCGGGGTCAGGTCTTGCGCCTGTGCCAGGCCGGCAAGCAGCAGCGCGGTGCTAAAGGCGATCAAGTGCTTCATGATGACTCCTTGCTGCATGCCCTGTGGGTCGGGTGTGCGACCCGCGGCGCCAGGGCTGCCGCCGCGGGCGCTGGGCCTTGTCAGTCCTTGGAGGCGAGGCGTTGCCCGGTGATCACGGCGACGCGCTGATCGGCCGGCAGCTCATCCTCTTGCCTGAACACGACGCGGAAGGCGTAGTGCTGGTTGGCTTGCTGGTCGCTGGCGCAAGCCACGCCGCGAACGGCGCGGCGCATGGGGGCGCGCATTTCCCGGGGCCCGCCCTTGGTCTGCACGGCCGCCACCTCCGCGCCCTTGAGCTGGAAGTGCACCTCCATTTCACCGCTGGCGCCATGGCGGTAGACGGCGCCGGCCAGCGAGTCTTGCAGGGACGCGCTGATGTCGGGGCAGGCGCGGATGACATCCACGCGCGGCTCCGGCACGCTGGTGCCATGCAGTTCCACCGGTTGCAGGCGCGTATCGGCACGTTCTTGCGCCGAGGCGGTGAGGGTCATCAATGCCGGGATGCTCAGGCACAGCAGGCTCGGCAGGACTCGAGTCGAAAACGTCTTCATGATGTGCTCCCAGGTGTTTCGTTGCGAGCGGCCGGATGGTCGCCCTGGGTGAAAGCTAGTGGGCAGACCGCAGCGCGGCAACGCCAACGTCCCGGGAGCTCGGCAATTCTGTGGGTTAGCGCACCATGGCTGTGCAATGGTTCAGGGCGAGCCCCGCTCGCGTCGCTCATCGCGCAGCGCCGCCACCTCCTCGCGCAGGCCGCGCAACTGCGCGTGCAGGTCGCGCATGATGTCCTGCTCCATGCGCCGCTCCGAGGTCTCGACCCACATCGCGGCGATCGCGGCGGTCACGAGCGAGAGCACCGCATAGCCCAGCAGCACCACGAACACGGCGAAGATCTTGGCCGCCGGCGTGGTGGGCACGATGTCGCCATAGCCCACCGTGGCGGCGGTGGTGAAGGCCAGCCAGAGCCCGTCGCCCAGGCTGCGGGCATGCGGCTCCAGGGCCCAGAAGCCAACCCCGCAAAAGCCCAGCACCAGCAGCGAGAGCGCCAGCAGATAGATGAGGCTGCCGCGCGAGACCCAGGACTTGACGGCCCAGACCATGCGCACCAGGGTCAGCAGGGCCACCAGCAAGCGCTCGGCCAGGGCCCAGCTCTGCTCGGCGCTGGGCGGCAGCAGGGCCGCGCCCAGCAGGCAGGTGATCAGCACCAGATCCAGCGCGTTGCTGCGCAGATACTGGCGCGGATGGCTGACCATGCGGGCCACGCGCCAAAGCGACAGCGCCGAGATGCCGGCCGCGCCGAGGTAGATGGCGATGGCCAGCGGCGTCGGCAGGTTCTCCAGCAGCTCGATGTAAAAGGCCGGGATGGTGGCGATCAGGGCCAGCAGCACCGGCCAGCGCCAGAATTTCTCGACCCTGGTGGCGGCAGGATTCAGGGCCGAGGGCCGCGCCAGACCCCAGCTGCGCGTGCTCATGCGATGTGGCATGGCGCGAGCTTAGGGGCTGGCCCGCCGGGCGGCGTTGACTCTGGTCAAGCGCCGGCCGAGCGGGCTGTCACAGGATGAAGCGGCTCAGGTCCTCGTCCTTGGCCAGCTCGCCCAGCTTGGCGTCCACCGCGGCGCCGTCCAGGCTGATGCTCTGACCGCCCAGATTGGGGGCGTCGAAGCTGATCTCGTCGAGCAGGCGCTCCATCACGGTGGCGAGGCGGCGTGCGCCGATGTTTTCGGTGCGCTCGTTCACCTCGAAGGCGATCTGCGCCAGCCGGCGGATGCCGTCGGGCGTCAGCGTCAGCGTCACACCCTCGGTGGCCAGCAGGGCCTGGTACTGTTTCACCAGGCTGGCATGGGTACTGGAGAGGATGGCCTCGAAGTCCTGCACCGACAGCGAGCCCAGCTCCACGCGGATCGGGAAGCGGCCCTGCAGCTCGGGGATCAGGTCGCTGGGCTTGCTGAGGTGGAAGGCGCCCGAGGCGATGAAGAGCATGTGGTCGGTCTTCACCAGGCCGTACTTGGTGCTCACCGTCGTGCCCTCCACCAGCGGCAGCAGGTCGCGCTGCACGCCCTGGCGCGAGACATCGGCGCCGCCATGCTCGGCGCGGCTGGCAACCTTGTCGATCTCGTCGATGAAGACGATGCCGTTCTCCTGCGCGTTGCGCAGTGCCGCGGTCTTGATCTCGTCCTCGTTGAGCAGCTTGGCGGCTTCCTCCTCCACCAGTAGCTGCATCGCCTCGGCGATCTTGAGCTTGCGGGCCTTGCGCCTGCCCGCGCCCATCTGCGAGAACAGGCCCTTCAATTGCTCGGCCATGTCCTCCATGCCAGGCATATTGGCCGGGCCGAGGATTTCCATGGTGGGCTTGGGCTCGAGCAACTCGATCTCGATTTCCTTGTCGGCCATCGTGCCCTCGCGCAGGCGCTTGCGCATCAGCTGGCGGGTGGGGTTCTCGGCATCGTGTCCACCTGGAGGAGGCGGCACCAGGATGTCCAGCACGCGCTCCTCGGCGGCATCTTCGGCGCGCGTGCGCTGGCGGCGCATGGCGTGCTCGCGCTCCTGCTTGATCGCCATGTCGACCAGGTCGCGCACGATCGAGTCCACGTCCTTGCCCACATAGCCCACCTCGGTGAACTTGGTGGCCTCGACCTTGATGAAGGGCGCATCGGCCAGCTTGGCGAGGCGGCGCGCGATCTCGGTCTTGCCCACGCCGGTGGGGCCGATCATGAGGATGTTCTTGGGCGTGATCTCGCCGCGCAGCTTTTCATCCACCTGCTGGCGGCGCCAGCGGTTGCGCATCGCGATCGCCACGGCGCGCTTGGCGGCCTGCTGGCCGACGATGTGGCGATCGAGTTCGGAGACGATCTCCTGGGGGGTCATGCTGCTCATTCCAGGGTCTCTATGGTGTGGTTGCCATTGGTGTAGATGCAGATCTCGCCGGCGATCACCAGCGACTGCTTGACGATCTCGGCGGCCGAGAGCTGGCTGTGGTTGAGCAGCGCCTTGGCGGCGGCCTGGGCATAGGCGCCGCCCGAACCGATCGCCACGATGCCCTGCTCGGGCTCCAGCACATCGCCGTTGCCGGTGATGATCAGCGAGGCCTCGCGGTCGGCCACCGCCAGCATCGCCTCGAGACGGCGCAGCACGCGGTCGGTGCGCCAGTCGCGCGTCAGCTCGACGGCGGCGCGCACCAGATTGCCCTGGTGCTTTTCGAGCTTGGCCTCGAAGCGCTCGAACAGGGTGAAGGCATCGGCGGTGGCGCCGGCAAAACCGGCCAGCACCTGCTCGCGGTAGAGCTTGCGCACCTTGCGCGCGCTCGCCTTGACGACGATGGTGCCCAGGGTCACCTGGCCGTCACCGCCGATCGCGACCTGCATGCCCTGGGGCGTTTGCCGGCGCACGCTGACGATGGTGGTGCCGTGGTAGCTGGGGAAGGAAGAAGATGATGAAGAGTCCATAGGGGCTCCAGATGGGGGCGCGGGCCGCAGCTTCAACCAAGCATGCGGCCCGCGGCTTGATTCGGATGTCGGGAGCTTAAACCTGGCGCACCTTGATGCGGGCGTGCTCGTTGATGCCCATCGCGCCGAAGAACATCGCCACCAGACGGTGGGTCTCGCTGAAGATCACCGCGCGGTTCTCGCTGCGGCGCGCCAGCACCCAGTTCAGCAGGTCGCCCGCGGCCATGAAGTCCAGGCGGATCAGCTTGGGGCAGGCGATGTTGATGATGGTGGCGGCACCGAGCTGCTCCGTCATCAGCTGCAGGGTTTCGCTGATGTCGCCGCTCAGCTGGCCCGAGAGCTCGAGCTGCACCGCGCCATCGAGCTGGGTCTGGTCGGTGATGCTGGTCTCCATGAAGGAGCTGC
>Ga0208886_100152_pt1 | contig 16492 bp, 9 predicted proteins | sample LakWasM105_HOW12_2_FD_183923 | JGI IMG/M metagenome (GOLD analysis project Ga0208886, IMG submission 183923) | Freshwater sediment methanotrophic microbial communities from Lake Washington under simulated oxygen tension - Sediment Metagenome... | ecosystem: Environmental > Aquatic > Freshwater >... | reverse complement strand
TTCCGCCAGTCGCATTACCTGGACGAGCTCACCGAGGGCCAGGCCGAGACCTTCGAATGCCGGCTGAAGGCGCGCGACGGGCGCGAGTTCTGGGTGGTGGGCAATGCGGTGGTCACCGGCCTGGAGGAGACCGGCCGCCAGCTCACCTACGCGCTGCTGGACATCGAGCGGCGCCGCCAGGCCGAGGCCCAGACCCTGGCCGCCCAGGCCTCGCTGCGCCGCATCATCGAGGCCGCGCCGCTGGCCATCAGCCTGCACGATGCCAAGACCCTCAAGGTCGAGAAGATCAACCAGGTGGCGGCGCGCCTGGCCGGCCGCAGCGAGGCCGAGCTGCTGGGCGCCAGCCCCGAGGAACTGTTCGGCGTCGAGCAGGGCGAGCAGATCCGCCGCGACATGGAGGACGCGCTGCTGGTGGACGCGGTCACGCACCGCGAGTACCGGCTCGGCCGCGAGGGCCAGACCAGCGTCTGGGATGCGCGCCTGCTGCACCTCAGCGAGATGAACGAGCTGGGCGACAGCAGCGAGCCCGAGCAATTGCTGCTGGTGGCCAGCGACGTCACCGAGCACCGCGCCGCCGAAGAGGCGCGCCTGGAGGCGGCGATCTCGCAGCGCGAGCTGCTGGTGCGCGAGGTGCACCACCGCATCAAGAACAATCTGCAGGGCGTGGCCGGGCTGCTGCAGCAGATCGCGGCGCGCCGGCCCGAGGTCAAGGCGGTGATCAGCGAGGCGGTCGGCCAGGTGCAGGCGATCGCCCAGGTCTACGGCCTGCAAGTCGGCGCCTCCGGGCCGCTGCGCGTGCGCAAGGTGGTGGAGGCCATCACCGGCTCGGTGCAGCGCATGTTCGGGCGCGAGATCCGCACCGAGATCGGCGGCGAGCTAGCCGGGCAGAGCCACCTCTGGGGCCTGCCCGAGGCCGAATCGATCCCGATCGCGCTGACGCTCAACGAGCTGCTCACCAACGCCATCAAGCACAGCGGCGAGCAGGGCCAGGTGAGCTGCCGCCTGATCTGCGAGCAGGGCCATGTGGCGGTGGAGATCAGCAACCCCGGCCAGCTGCCCGAGGGCTTCAAGCTCGCCAACGTGCCGGGCGGGGTCTCGGGCCTGGGCCTGGTGCGCGCCCTGCTGCCGCGCCGCTCGGCCATTCTCAGCATGGAGAACCAGGGCGATCAGGTGGTCTGCACGGTGGAGCTCTACCCGCCCAGCGTGAACCTGCTGGCGCCGCTCTGAGCGAATTCTTTAATTCAGCGACAATGAAGCCAATTCGAGGGGGCTGAGATTGTGAGCACGAAGGGCAAGATACTCGTGGTCGATGACGACCGGCTGGTGTTGGCCACGCTGACGCATGGCCTCTCGCAGGCCGGCTACGAGGTGATCGACGCCGACAACGGCGACGACGCCATCCTGCTGGCGCGCGAGCATCGCCCCGACCTGGCCCTGCTGGACATCCGCATGGAAGGCATGAGCGGCTTCGACGTGGCCGCCTACCTGCGCGAGTACCTGCAACTGCCCTTCATGTTTCTCTCCGCCTTTGCCGACGAGGACACCGTCGCCAAGGTGAAGGCGCTGGGCGCGGTGGCCTACCTGGTCAAGCCGCTGGACATCCACCAGATCGTGCCGGCCGTGGAGGCCGCGTTTGCCAAGCGAGGCGAGCGCAGTGCCGCGGCCGAGCGCCATGGAGCGGGAGCCGGTGGTAGCGGCGAGATCCTGGCCCAGGTGGTGCCGGTGGCGGTGGGCATCCTGATGCACCGCTATTCGCTCTCGCGCGACGAGGCGTTGGCACGGCTGCAGAAGCTGGCCGCGCACGAAACGCGCCCCTTGCCCGAGCAGGCGCTGCGGCTGATCGAAGCGGTGGAATTGCTGGCCCTGCCGGGCCACAGCTGATCAGCTCAGCGTAAAGAAGAAGCGCGCGCCGCCGCCCACCTCGGACTCGGCCCAGATGTCGCCACCATGGCGGCGCACGATGCGGCGCACCGAGGCCAGGCCCACGCCGGTGCCCTGGAAATCGCTGGCGCTGTGCAGGCGCTGGAATACCTCGAAGAGGCGGTCGGCAAAGCGCATGTCGAAGCCGGCGCCGTTGTCGGCCACCATGAAGATGCGCTCGCCCTGCTCCAGCCGGGTCTCGAAGCGGATCTGCGCCAGCTCGCGCTTGCCGCTGTACTTCCAGGCATTGCCGAGCAGGTTCTCCAGCACCATGCGCAAGAGCGTCGGGTCGCCCTGCACCTGCATGCCGGGCTGCACATAGCACTCGATGGCGCGCTCGGGATTGGCGCGCTTCAACTCGTCCAGCACCAGGTTGGCCATCTGGCTGAGGTTGACGCCCTCGCGCTGCAGCGGCCGCGAGGACAGCTGGCTGAGCGAGAGCAGCGCATCGATCATGCTGTTCATGCGCGTCGCCGCACCCATCACGCGGTCGATATGGTCGTTGCCGATGCGGTCCAGCAGGCGGCCATAGTCCTCCTTCAGGATGCGCGCAAAGCCCTCCACCACGCGCAGCGGCGCGCGCAGATCGTGCGAGACGGTGTAGCTGAAGGATTCCTGGTCGGCGCGCGCCACCTCGGCCGCGTCCAGCGCCAGCGCCGCCGGCACCGAATCGGGCGCACCCTGCGGCCACAGGCTCAGCAGCTGCGCCGGGCCCGTGCCGTCCAGGCGCAGCGCACTGGTGCACAGCCACCAATGGCCGCAGGCCACGCCGCTGTGCGCGCCCGGCTGCGCCAGCGCCTCGCGGATTTCGGCCGGCAGCGCATCCTGGCAGGCACCCCAGTTCAGGCCCAGCAGCTGCGCGGCCGGGCGCGCCATCAGCTGCGCCGCCACGTCGTTCAGATCGAGCAGCTTGACGCCATGGCCATGGCCATCGGTGGGCGTGCTGAGCAGCCAGGCGGGCCCGGGCATGGCTTGCAGCCAGGGCTGGGTGGCCGCCGGCGCAGATACGGGCGCGGCGGCGGGCGCGGCGCTGGGCTCGGCGCCGGGCTTGTCGGATAGCGGCGCCGCGGTGCCGAGATAACCCGCAAAGCGGCCGCTTGCATCCAGGCAGACCTGGGCGCGCAGCAGCCAGCGCGCCGGCGTGCCGCCCGCCTCGCTGGCGCAGGCCTGCACCAGCACATCGTGCAGGGGCAGGTGCTGGTCCAGGCGTTCCTGCAGCGAGGCGCCGGGGCCGCTGTCCACCAGGGCAAAGCGCTCCCACAGCGACTGCGTGGCGGCCATGCCCACCCAGCTGGAACTGGGCGCCACCTGCGGCGCCTGCCAGCGCACCAGATGGTGCTCGGCATCGGTCTGCCATTGCCAGTGCGGCTGCAGCTGCGCCAGCAGCTGTGCATGCTGGCGCGCCTCGCGCAAGGCCTCGGTGAGGCGCGCACGGGTCAGGCGCACCGCCACATGCCAGGTGGTGGCCACCGCGCCCAGCAGCAGCGCCACGCCGCAGACCAGGCCGATCACCAGCAGTCCCGAGCCGCTCTCTTCATGGCCCAGGTAGATGCCCAGGCTCAGCAGCAGCAGGCCCGCCAGCCACATCGCCAGCAACCGCGGGCTGCCCCTGCTGGGGCGGCGGTCGGAGGCGGCTTCGCTGGGACGATTCATGCAAGGCATTGTAAGGACGACTCAAGTTCCTCCCGAACCTGCCGATCATGTCGTGTGGACCCGCATGACCTGACCCCGTGGGTCCACGTACAGGGATAGGCATAGAACACGCAATGACAAGACCCGAGCCCATCGAATGGAGCCCCGACGAGGAGCCCGCCGGCCATGCGCCGGCGCTGCTGCGTGCCTCGCCCGAAATCCAGGCGATCGCGGATCAGCTGCCGCTGGGCGTGCTGGTGATCGAGACCAGCGTGGCGCGCATCCTGCATCTGAACCGCGAGGCCGAGCGCCTGCTGGTGCTGCGCCGCGCCCAGGTGCTGGGCCATGCGGCCAGCCAGCACCTGGACCCGGCGCTGGCCGAGCTGTGCCAGCCGGCCCGCTGGCGCCAGCTGGAGGGCGCACGCCAGGCCGGGCGCGAAGACCTGCGCCTGCAGACCGCCTTCGGGCTGCGCTGGCTGCAGGTGCAGCGCAGCCTGGTCAGCTGGGCCGGCGCGCGCCGCCCGGTCGGCCTGATCAGCCTGCAGGACGCCAGCGCCAAGCGCCAGCTCGAGCGGGCGCTGCAGGAAAGCGACACGCGTTTCCGCGAGGTCACGGACTCGGTGCGCGAATGCCTGTTCGTCACCACCCCCAACTGGGACCGCCTGCATTTCAGCTCGCCGCTGCTGCTCGACACCCTGGGCCTGACGCCCAGCGAGCTACGCATGGGGCCGCAGCTGTTCGAGCAGCGCGTGCATCCCGACGACCGTGCGCTGTACGCCCGCCGCCTGCAGGCCCAGGCCGAGGGCCAGCCGAGCGACATGGTGCTGCGCATCCTGCACCCCGCCAAGGGCCTGCGCTGGGTGCGGCTGCGCACCCGGCTGCAGCCCCATGCCCATGGCCAGTCGCTGGTCTACGGCATCCTCGCCGACGTCAGCGACGAGCAGGCCCGCCAGGCCGAGCTGCAGCGTGCGCGCGATCTGGCCGAGGCCGCCAGCCAGGCCAAGAGCGCCTTCATGGCCAATATGAGCCACGAGATGCGCACCCCCATGAACGGCATCATGGGCATGACCCAGCTGCTGCTCGGCACGCCGCTGCAGGACGAGCAGCGTGGCTACGCCCAGGCCGCCTACCGCAGCGCCGAGACCCTGCTGCGTCAGATCAACAATGTGCTGGACTTCGCCCAGGCCGAGTCGGGCCAGCTGGCGCTGGCGCTGGACGCCTGCTCGCCGCGCCTGCTGGCCGAAACGCTGCTCGCACAACATCAACCGGCCGCGCATGCCAAGGGCCTGCAGCTGCTGCTCGAATGCGGCGAGGGCCTGCCGCTGGAGATCCAGGCCGATGCGCTGCGCCTGTCGCAGGTGCTCGACAAGCTGCTCGACAACGCCATCAAGTTCACCGCGCGCGGCGAGGTCAGGCTCAGGCTCGAAGCCGGCGCCGAGCAGCTGCATTTCCGCGTGCAGGACAGCGGCGTCGGCATGGCGGCCGAGGATCTGCCGCGTCTGTTCTCGGCCTTTACCCAGGGCAATGCCAGCCTGGCGCGCCCGCATGAGGGCAGCGGCCTGGGCCTGAGCATTGCGCAGGGCCTGGTCAAGCTGATGGGGGGGCAGATCGAGGCGCTCAGCACGCCGGGGCTGGGCTCCTGCATCACCGTGAGCCTGCCGCTGGCGGCGCCGACGGCGGAAATACCGGCAGCGGCGGGGTCGGCTCAGCGAACATCCGGATTGACGCCCTTTTCCGGACGCTCCATTCTTGTGGTCGAAGACAATGAGACCAATCAAGAAGTTATCCGAGAAATGCTGCTGCAGCTGGGTTGCCGTGTCCGCCTTTGTGCGGACGCGCTGAGCGGCTTGCAGGCATTGTGCGAGGAGCGGTTCGACCTGGTGATGATGGACATCCACATGCCGGGTATGGATGGGATGGAGGCCTTGAGCTGGTTCCGCAAGGGGCCGACGCAGCAGTTCAAGTTTCTGTGCCCGCCCAGCACCAAGGTGGTGGCGGTCACGGCCAACGCCCTGGACGGCGATGAACAGCGCTTGCGACAGCATGGCTTTGATGGCTACCTGCCCAAACCCGTCCGACAAAGCCAGTTGCTCGACATGCTCACGCTCAGCATTCCCGACGCCGCCTCGCCCACCGATGCCAATGCCGACCGCAGCCCGCTTGAGGGACGCACCATGACTTCCACACCCGAATCCACGCCCGGTGCGCCCGCCCTGCTGGACAGCCAGGCGCTGGCGCGTCTGCGCGAGCTCGACCCCGGTGGCAAGAACCAGCTGCTGCAGCGCGTCGTGCAGGCCTTCCTGAAGTCGCTGGAACGCCTGCTGCCCGAACTGGCCCAGGCCCGCGCCGGCGCGACGCTGGAGCTGGGCGCGGTGCGGCATGTGGCCCACACCCTAAAATCCTCCTCGGCCAGCCTGGGTGCCCTGGAGCTGTCAAGGCGTTGCGCCGATATCGAGGCGATGGTGCGCAACAACCAGTCCGAGGGCCTAGACTCCCTACTCGACGGCATGCAGGACGAGGTGGAACGTGTGCGCCATGCTCTCAGCGAGCTTTTGACGGGTCCGCAATGAATGCAGTAGATCAAAGCCTGGACGCCGACCTGCCCGAGCAGGCACGGGTGCTGCTGGTCGATGACGACGAGGTCAACCTCCTGCTCACGGCGATTGCCCTGCGCGAGCGCGGCTTCGACATCACCGAGGCCACCGGCGGCGCCGAGGCCCTGAAGGTGATTGGCGAATGGTCGCCCGACGTGATCGTGCTCGACGCCATGATGCCCGAGCTGGACGGCTTCGAGACCTGCCAGCGCCTGCGCGAGATGCCCGGCTTCGAATCCACCCCGGTGCTGATGCTCACCGGACTGGACGACGATGCCTCCATCACGCGCGCCTACCAGGTGGGCGCGACCGACTTCTTCGTCAAGTCCACCCAGTGGAGCCTGCTGGCCGGGCGACTGCGCTACCTGCTGCGCAGCTCGCGCACCCGCATCGAGCTGGAGCGCAGCAAGGCGCGGCTGGCGCGCGCGCAAGACCTGGCACGCATGGGCAGCTTCGAGTGGCACCGCGGCGTGGGCCACTTCACCCTCGCCAACGAGGCGCTGCGCGTGTTCGGCCATGGGCCGCATGAGCACCTGGACTTCATCAGCGTGATGCGCATGGTGCCGCGCGAGGAGCGCATGCTCTTCATGCGCCTGCTGCGCGACGTGATCGCGCACAACTCGGTGCTGGTGACGGACCTGCCGGTGACGCTGCTGGACGGGCGCTCGCGCGTCATCCACATCGAGGCCGAGCCCGAGTTCAACGAGCATGGCAACGCCAGCGGCTATACCGGCATCCTGCAGGATGTGACGGACCGGCGCATGGCCGAGGACAAGATCCGCCAGCTCGCCAATTTCGATGCCCTCACCGGCCTGCCGAACCGCCGCCAGCTGATCTGGCGCGCCGAGCGCGCCATCGAGCAGGCGCGCCGCATGGGCCACGAGGTGGGCCTGCTGCTGATCGATCTGGACCGCTTCAAGGTCATCAACGACACCCTGGGCCATGCCGCCGGCGACGAGCTGCTGATGGAAGTGGGCCGACGCCTGCGCGCCTGTGTGCGCCATTCCGACCAGGTGATGGAAGGCATGCTCGAATCGGTGGGCGGGCGTTCGCACCGCACGCTTGAGGCGGTGGGCCGGCTGGGTGGCGACGAGTTCGTGGCCCTGCTGCCCGAGGTGGCCGACGAGCGCGATGCCGAGCGCGTGGCCCAGCGCGTGCTGGACGCGATGCGCGAGCCCATCTTCATCGCCGGCCAGGAATGCTTCGTCACCGCCAGCGTCGGCATCGCCATCTACCCGCGCGACGGCCTCACCATGGCCGACCTGCTGCGCAATTCCGACGTCGCCATGTACGCGGTGAAGAGCCAGGGCCGCAATGCCTCGGCGCTCTACACCCCCATGCTGGCGGGCCGCGGGCGCGAGAAGCTGGAGCTGGAATCGGCCCTGCACAAGGCCATCGAGCGCGACGAGATCGTGCTGCATTACCAGCCCAAGATCGATGTGCGCGGCGCCCGCATGGTGGGCGCCGAGGCGCTGATGCGCTGGCAGCGCGGCGACAAGCTGGTGCCGCCGGGCGACTTCATCCCGCTGGCCGAGGAAACCGGCCTGATCGTGCCGCTCTCCGAATGGGCGCTGCGCGAGGCGGCGCGCCAGGCCAAGGTCTGGCAGCTCAACTTCGGCTTCAGCGATTCGATCGCGGTGAACCTGCCGAACCGCCTGTTCGAGCGCTCCGATCTGGTCGAGCACATCCATGTTCGAGCGCTCCGATCTGGTCGAGCACATCCACCAATGCGTCAGCGCCTATGGCGTGCCGCACCGTGCGATCCAGCTGGAGATCACCGAGACCGGCCTGATGAAGGATTTGCAGAACGTCATCCCGGCCCTGCACCGCCTCAACGAGGTGGGCGTGGAGATCTCGATCGACGACTTCGGCACCGGCTATTCATCGCTGGCCTACCTCACCACCCTGCCGATCTCCGAGGTGAAGATCGACCGCAGCTTCGTGCGCGACCTGGGCATCACGCCGCAGAGCTCGGCGGTGGTCACGGCCATCATCGCGCTGGCGCGCTCGCTGGGCCTGCGCGTGATCGCCGAGGGCGTGGAGACGCTGCGCCAGATGGAGGTGCTGCACCGCCTGGGTTGCAGCGTGATGCAGGGCTTCCTCTTCAGCAAGCCGCTCGCGCCCGATGACCTGGAACGCTGGCTGGCCCAGACCGTGCTTCCGCGCAAGGCGCCCTGGATCGCCCAGGCCAGCGCGGAGGATGCCGCGACCGAACTGATGCGGCCCATCAGCGGCCAACGCTGATGGACGACACCAAACGCAATCCGCAGCCGCCGGCGCAACTGGCCAAGGGTGCGCTGCGCCGGCTGATGCTGGAGAAGCTCGAGCCCACGCCGGAAAACTACGCGCGCGCCTATGGGGCCGAGGCCGCTGAAGCCGGTATGACGGCGCCGGCCGGCGTCAGCGACAACTGGCCCGAGCGCGGCCAGCCGGTGCTGGCCAAGCTGCTGGCGATCGGCGTGAGCGAGCTGCAGGCGCGCCAGGATCTCAACGCGATGCTGCGCGCGGGCCGCTGGGACGAGGCACTCAAGGTGCTGGAGCGCATCCAGCAGAGCAGCGGCCCGGCGGTGATTGCCGACGCCATGGCCAGCGTCACCGAACGCCTGGTGCGCGGCCTGGAGCGCGGCGGCCGCCAATGGACGCTGGCGCGCAAGAAGGACGGCCTGGCGCGCGTGCTGGAAAGCAACCGCAACGATCCGCAGCGCCTCGTGAACCGGCTGCGCCAGCTGGTGGCGAGCTGGGACAGCGACGTCAGCGACGCCAGCATCGATACCGTGCAGGATGAAGAACAGCCCGGTGGCACGCCCAGCCAGTTCTTCAGCGAGGAAGAGCAGGCACTGGACACCAGCGCACCGCCCGCGGAGGGGCTGCAGGCCTGGCCGCAGCTGGGCCAGAGCCTGCACCAGACCATTCAGCATGCCCTGCCGGCGCTGGACGAGCGCGCCGACGCGCTCAAGCTGGAGCTGGAGGCCTGCCTGGCCGAGGTGCGCGCCCATGGCGCCACGCCACAGCGCGCCGAGACCATGGAGGCGCTGTGCCTGCGCGCGCGCCGCATGCTGGACCACCGCCACCATCTGTTCGGCCAGCTGGGCGCGCTGTGCAAGGAGCTCAGCGCCAGCCTGGTGGAGCTGGCCGAGGACGACTCCTGGGCGCGCGGCCAATGCGAGGTGATGAACGAGGCGCTCGAGCAGGGCGTGAGCTCGCGCGTGGTGCGCATGGTGGACGAGATGCTGGGCGGCACGCGCCGGCGCCAGCGCGCGCTGCGCGAGGAGCGCCGCAAGGCGCGCGATTCGCTCAAGACCCTGATCCACCAGATGCTGGCCGAGCTGGCCGAACTGGGCCAGCACACCGATCGCTTCAGCGACAACGTGGGCCGCTATGCCGAGGTGATCGAGCGCGCCGACACGATCGAAAGCCTGGCCGGCGTGGTGCGCGAGATGGTGGAGGAAAGCCGCAGCGTGCAAAGCCTGGTGCAGGCCACTCAGGCGCGGCTGACCGGCGAGCATGAGCGCGCCTCCAGCCTCTCCAAGCGCGTGGACGAGCTGGAGGGCGAGCTGCGCAAGCTCTCCAGCGAGGTGCAGACCGACCAGCTCACCAAGATCGCCAACCGCCGCGGCCTGGAGGCCGCCTTCAACACCGAGCAGGCCAAGCTGGAACGCGAGGGCTCGGTGCTCGCGCTGGCCCTGCTGGACGTGGACAACTTCAAGAAGCTCAACGACACCCTGGGCCATGCGGCCGGCGACGTGGCGCTGAGCTCATTGGCCGCGCGCGTGACGCAGATGCTGCGCCCGGGCGACCTGGTGGCGCGCTACGGCGGCGAGGAATTCGTGCTGATGCTGCCGCGCACCCCGCTGGACGAGGCCCAGCAGGTGCTGACGCGCCTGCAGCGCTCGCTCTCCGCGGCGCTCTTCATGCACGAGGGCAAGGACGTGTTCGTGACCTTCTCGGCCGGCATCACGCTCTACCGCCTGGGCGAGAAGCTGGAGGAGGCGCTGGACCGCGCCGACGAGGGGCTTTACGAGGCCAAGCGCACCGGCAAGAACCGCGCCTGCATCGTCGACTAGGCTCGCGCTAGAAGCCGAAGGCGAGGCGCAGCCCGCCCCAATGCCGGCCTTTCACCATGATGGGCGCCGAGGCCTCCTTGAGCAGCACGAACTTGCCGCCGCCCATGTCGCGGCGGTAGGTCTGCAGCAGGAAGGGCCGCTGGTTGCGCGCCGAGGCCAGGCCGGTGCGGTCGTTGAAGATGCGGCGGTAGCGGCTGTGCGCGGTGTTCCACACCACGTCGCCAGCACGCTGGGGCTGGCAATAACTCTTGTTGTGCGTGGCCACATAGCCGTTGCGGTCCACCGCGATGCAGTACACCACCTTGTCGCTGAGCTTGAGCAGGCGCTCCTGCACGGCCGGAAAGAGGCGGTCGGCGAGGCCGACGAAATCGGTCAGGTGCTGCGGCGGGTTGGTGCCGACGATGGGCTTGTAGCGCTCGTCGAACAGCTGGGCCTCGCTGATTTGGCGCGCGGCCAGGGCCTGCTCCAGCTGGTCGGCGATCTCGCGCGCCGCGGCCTGGGCGCCGCGGATATAGAGCGCGTCTTCCACTTCCACGCCCGAATCGGCGATGCGCTCGATCAACTCCTCCGACAGGCGCAGGAAGCGGTCGCTGCAGGCAAAGGCGGCATCCAGATAGCGCATCGCCTGCTGCACCTCGCGCTCCAGCTCGCCCGAGCGCTGCGCCAGCTGCAAGGTGGTCTGCTGGCTCTGCTGCGCCGAGCCGGCAATGCGGCCCACATCCTGTTCGACCTCGGCAAAGGCCTGGTGGATGCTGCTGCCACCACCACCAGCCGCATCGCTGCGCAATTCCTGGCTGAATTTGTCGACGCGTGCATCCAGCTGCGCCACCGTGCCCATGATGGACTTGGAGGAACTCTCGACCTGGGCCGCCAACGCCTTCACCGCATCGGCCACCACGCCGAAGCCGCGCCCGGCCTCGCCGGCACGCTTGGCCTCGACCGAGGCATTGAAGGCCACCAGCCGGGTCTGCAGCGCGATCTTGGTGATCTCGGAGGCGGCGTCGGACACCTGGTGCAGGGTCTGCACGATGCCGCCCACCTCGTTGCCCACCTGCTCGAGGGCCTGGCGGGCACGCGTGACGGCGGCGCGGGTCAGGTCGGTGGCGGAGGCGATCGCCAGCTGCGACTGCTGCACCTGGCCCAGCTCGGTGGAAACGGCGGCCATGGCCTGGGCCTGGGCGGTGACGACCTTCTGGGTGTCTTCGAGCGCGCCGCGCACCTCGGCGGCGTCCTTGCCGAGCGAGGACATGCTGCGGGCGAGGTGCTGCACCAGCGATTGCGAAGAGGACGCAGCCCCGGGCTGCGCAGAGGCAGGCTCAGGCGCTAGCGCCGATTCCTTGCGGCGACTCCACTGCAACATTGCTGTCCCCCATGGTTCTGATCGCCGGCATTGTGGGGCCGGTCGTGCCGCAGAGCTGACGGGCAGCTTACCCGGCCAGCCGGGCGCTCACCACTCGCGCAATTTGACACGCAAACGCGCGATGGCCTGGCTGTGCAGCTGGCAGACGCGCGACTCGGTGACCTTGAGCACCGCGGCGATTTCCTTCAGGTTCATGTCGTGCTCGTAGTACATGCTCATCACGTACTGTTCGCGCTCCGGCAGGTTCTTGATGGCGGCCACCAGGGCCTGGCGCATGCGATGGTCCTGCAGCAGGGCCATCGGGTTGTTGCTGTCGTCGGCCACATGGCGGTCGAGGTAGTCCTCGTCGCCGTCGTCGCCGCTCATGTCTTCCAGATAGACGAGCTGGGTGCCGCGCACCTTGCCCAGCAATTCCTGGTACTCGGTCAGGCTCACGCCCATCTCGACGGCGATTTCCGATTCCTGCGGCGCGCGGCCCAGCTTCTGCTCCAGCTTGTGCACAGCCTGCTCGATGGTGCGCTGCTGGCGGCGCGTGCCGCGGCTCATCCAGTCGCCGCCGCGCAGCTCGTCGAGCATGGCGCCGCGGATGCGCTGGGTGGCAAAGGTCTCGAACTGCACGCCCTGGCCGACGTCGAAGCGCGAGAGCGCGTCGGTGAGGCCGATCAGGCCGACCTGGATCAGATCGTCCAGCTCGACGTTGGCCGGCAGCTTGGCAATCATCTGATGTGCCAGGCGTCGCACCAGCGGGCTGTACTGCTTGATCAGGGAGGAGTTGTCGAGGCGACCTTTGGCGGTATACATCATCGGCTCCAGCTTATCAGTTGGCGGCCATCACCAGGCCTTGGGCCGGGACGGTGGCTGGACGGCGCTGCCACATGGCGCGCGGACGCAGGGGCATGGCATCGGCGGCGGGTTCGGCCACCATGCCGGGCGGTGCGGCAATCAAGAGTTCACGCGCCAGATGGCGCAGCTCGGCGCTCATCGGGCTGCTGGCAGGCATGCGCGGGTCCAGGCAGGCCCAGTCGCGCAGCACGGCGCCCAGGAAGCCGTCGCCGCAGCTGCTGATCTGCGCAGCGATGCGGTCGGCCAGGCGCAGCTGGGGCGAACAGGCCAGCAGCAGGCTGTAGACCATCAGGCCGGCGCGTTGCGCCAGCCATTTCATGCCGGCATAGGCGTGGGTGACACTCATGGTGTCAGTATCCGCCAAGAGCACCGGGCGCACCTCACGCGAAGCCACCACGCGGGCCAGTTCGGCGGCACTTGCGTGCAAAAGCACCACATCGGCGTAGGGCGCGGCGTCGGTCACCACCTCCAGGAACTGGGCGGCCGAGCCGTTGGCGTTGATATAGCGCATCGGCAGGCCGCGCGCCGGCAGGTAGGAGACATGCTTGGACAGGCGCTCCACGCAGGAGGCCAGGTCCACCGCGGCCAACTCGCCCGCCTGCGGCGCCTGCTCGCCGGCGTCGATCACCAGGGTGTGCAGGCCCAGCTCGGCGAAGGCCGCGCACAGGCCCTCCAGCAAGGCGCCGCCGCCCACCACATGGGGGTTGCTGACCACCGGCACGAAGCGCACGCGGGAGCTGGCGAAGAGCTTGCGCAGGCCGTCGGCCTGGTCTTGCGGGGGGGTGCTGTGGTCGCGCATGAGAGTCACCTGCTTGGGGTTACTTCTTGGTCTAGGGTTCAGTGGACGCCCATGGCGGCCGGGATGCCGGCGGCCAGCGCGGGGCCCCCTGCAAAAATCAGATTCACGTCGGCGTTGTCCATGCGCCAGGCGGCGGTGGGCTGGCTGCGCATGGCGCGCTGCACCAGCGCCTGGGCCGACAGGCGGTGCCAGTCTTCCGGCACGCGCTGGCCATTGGCCACGCCGATGATGCGCAGCTTGTGGCGGATCATGGTGTCCAGCGCGGGCCCAAGCTTGACGGCCTCGTCGATCTTGGAGAGCACCACGCCCTGGCATTCGCTGGCGCGCCAGGCGGCCACCACGTCGTCGATGGTCTCGCCCTGCTGGGCCGCATTCACCACCAGGATCTTCTTCACGCTGGCATGGGCCAGCATGTCCAGCAGCTCGCGGGTGCGGGTGTCGCGCTGGGCCATGCCCGCGGTGTCGATCAGCACCATCTTCTTGGCGCTGAGCAGCTCCAGCAGGTCTTCCAGCGAGGCGCGGTCATGTGCGGTATGCACCGGCACGCCGAGGATGCGGCCGTAGGCACGCAGCTGCTCGCGCTGGGCCATGCCCGCGGTGTCGATCAGCACCATCTTCTTGGCGCCGAGCAGCTCCAGCAGGTCTTCCAGCGAAGCGCGGTCATGTGCGGTATGCACCGGCACGCCGAGGATGCGGCCGTAGGCGCGCAGCTGTTCGTGCGCGCCGACCCGGTAGGCGTCCAGCGTGATCAGGCCCAGCTGGCCGGCGCCATGGCGGGTGGCAAAGGCGGCGGCGATCTTGGCGGTGGTGGTGGTCTTGCCCACGCCGGTGGAACCGATCATGGCGAACACGCCGCCCTGCTCTTCCAGCGCCGGCATGGCCTCGTCGGTGAGCAGATTGCGCGCCAGCACATTGGCGGCCCATTGGTTCTCGTCGGGCGAGCCGGTCTTGTCCTCGGCCAGATGAGCGGGGCAGCCTTCCACCAGCTTGCGCACCAGGGCGGGAGAGAAGCCCACTTCCAGCAGGCGCTGGGTCAGGCGCGCCTGGGCCGGCTGGCGCTGCAGCTTCTCCATGAAGGCCAGGGCGCCGAAGCGCTCCTCGATCATGCCCTTCATCGAGCGCAGCTCGTTCATCATGTCCTGCTGGTCGCGGCGCGAGGCGCTCGGGATGTCCGACAGGCTGGGCATCTCGGTGAGGGCTTGGCGCACATCGGGCACGCGGATCTCGTCGCGCAGCACCGGCGGCACGCGCGGCGCGGCGGCCTGCGGCGCGCTGCTGTCGACGCGGCGGGCATTCATGGCCTGCATGGCGGCCTGGGCGCGCTGCTGGCGGAGCGCGGCCAGCGAGCTGACGCCCTCGGCCTCCACCGGGTCGGCGGCGCGATCGTCCAGCATCGGGTCGGCCAGCATCGGATCCTGCTGGCCCTGCAGCTCGGCCTGGCGACGCTTGAGCATGCGCTCGCGCACATAGTCCTGGAAGGACAAGGTGCTCATCGCCAGCGTGTTCACGTCCTCGTTCACCTCGTTGCCGAAGCCGGGCTCGTGGCGCTCGGCCAGGCGGGCGGCGAGCCGGCCGCGCGGGGCTTCGGCGGGCGCCTGGGGCTGGATCTGGGCCTGGGCCGGGCGCGCGGCGACGCGGCTGGGGCTGCTGACGCGCGGTGCCGTGGCGGCCACGCGCTCGATCTGCGACATGCCCTCGGGGGCCATCGCCAGCACCTCCACGCCTTCGGCGCAGGGCTTGTTGGAGAGCACCACGGCGTCGTCACCGAAAGCCTGGCGCACCAGGGCCATGGCCTCGCGGGAGGTGCGGGCGGTAAAGCGCTTCACATTCATGCCGTGCCTCCGATGATCGAACCGATGCGTATCGTGTGGGTTTCGGGAATTTCGCTATGGCCCAGCACCTTCAGGCGCGGGGCGGCACGGCGCAGCAGGCGCGCCATCGGCGCCCGGATCAGGTCGGGCACCAGCAAGCAGGCGGGCACGCCGCGCTCTTCCTGGGCCTGGGTGTTCTCGGCGGCGCTGCGCGCCAGGGTGTCGGCCACGCCGGGGTCCAGCGCGGCGCCATGGGGCGAGTTCAGGGCCTGGGTCACCAGGCGCTCCAGCTCGGGTTCCAGCGCGATCACGTCCAGCTCCTTCACCGGGCCATAGATCTGCTGCACGATGGCCGGGGCGATATGGGTGCGGATGCGGCGGGCCAGCTCGGCCGGGTCGCTGATGGCGCCGGGGCCGGCCGCGTTCTCGGCGATCGATTCGACGATGGAGCGCATATCGCGGATGTGCACGCCCTCCTCCAGCAGCAGCTGGAGAACTCGTTGCAGGGTAGCGATGCCGACCATTTTGGGTATCACGTCTTCGATCAGTTGCGGTTGCAGCTTGGTGAGGTGGTCCACCAGTTGCTGCGTCTCCACCCGGCCCAGCAAACGGGCCGCGTGGACTTGCATCAAGTGTGAGAGATGGGTGGCAATCACGGTCGAACAATCAACCACGGTAAATCCCGCCATTTGGGCCATATCCCGCTGGCGGTCTTCGATCCACACCGCCGGCAGGCCGAAGGCGGGATCGGTGGTCTGGGTGCCGATCAGGCGCTGGGTGGCGTGGCCGGGGTTGATCGCCAGCCACATGCCGGGATAGGCCTCGGCCTCGCCGATGACGGCGCCGCGCAGGGTCAGGCGGTACTGGCTGGGGCGTAGCTCCAGGTTGTCGCGGATATGCACGGCCGGCGGCAAAAAGCCGACTTCCTGCGCGAACTTGCGGCGAACGCCCTTGATACGCGAGAGCAGATCGCCCTCCTTGTTCTTGTCCACCAGGGTGATGAGGCGGTAACCGACCTCCAGGCCCAGGGTGTCCACCGGCACCAGATCGTCCCAGCTGGCCTCGGCGTTCTCGATCGGTGCGGCCACCGGCGCCGGCGCCTTGGCCTGGGCGGCGGCGGCCTGCTGCTTGGTGCGCAGCCACCAGGCCAGATAGCCCATGCTGGATGCGATCAGCAGGAACACCAGATGAGGCATGCCCGGGATCAGGCCCAGCATGCCGATCACGCCGGCGGTGATGGCCAGGCTCTTGGCCGAGCCGAACACCTGGCGGCCGATCATGGTGCCGATGTCCTTGTCCTTGCCGACGCGCGACACCACCATGGCGGCGGCCACCGAGATCAAGAGCGCCGGCACCTGGGCCACCAGCGCGTCACCGACGGCCAGCAGGATGTAGGAATTGGCCGCCTGGCCGGCCGTGAGGCCGTGCTGGGCCACGCCGATGATGAAGCCGCCGACGATGTTGATGAA
>Ga0208886_100148_pt1 | contig 16819 bp, 15 predicted proteins | sample LakWasM105_HOW12_2_FD_183923 | JGI IMG/M metagenome (GOLD analysis project Ga0208886, IMG submission 183923) | Freshwater sediment methanotrophic microbial communities from Lake Washington under simulated oxygen tension - Sediment Metagenome... | ecosystem: Environmental > Aquatic > Freshwater >... | reverse complement strand
ATCCACATGTCGGAGCTTATTTCCAGCATCTCGTGGTGGATAACGGCAAAGAAAAGATGCAGGCTCTCTGCGCCGTCATGCGCAAATTGCTTCACGCTATCCATGGCATGTTGAAACACGACAAGCCTTTCGACAACACCCGTTTTTATGCAATTCCGGCAGCTGTCGGATAGTTAAAAATCAACGAAATAAGATTGACTTTAAACAGAGTATCTACGGAGGACATTCTTCTGCAAGAACAATATCTTTTCGGACAATCTGCCCCTACACCTTTCAAGCCATGTACCCGCCCTCCTCCCAGCACGCGAACCACTCGGTCAAATCGCGGGTCTCGCCCAGACCGCAGAGACGGCGATCAACGGCGTCCTGGTTGCCCCACACCACCTCGGCCCAGTCGCCACCGGCCACGCGCGATTCGATGTCCTTACAGTAAAGTCCCTTATCACGCTGGACATAGAACCCATACGTGCGGCAAGCCACCGGGCGGTGGTCGTAGACCAGGCAGGCCCCCGCCGACCGGTCCAACAGCGGGCAAACGATGGGGCGCGATGACTGCTCGGCCAGCGCGGCGATGTTCCGGCCAATTTCCAGAAGCAGTTCCGGGGGCAGCGCGGCCAGCCCGTCCCGCAGCAAATCCCATTCCTCTGCCGTGAGCCGGGGTACTTCGGCGAGCCGTCGGCAACAGCCGTCGCAGCCCATGCGGCATAGCCAATCGAGATTATCGTCACGGATAGTTCTTACGCGCGCTTCGATATCAGCATGGAGTTGGGTAAGTGTGTTCATCTGGGTATCCGGCCTTTTTAATCGCGCTTTGAAAAAGCCCTTTATTATGGGCTGAGTAATAATGGAACTGACATTTCGAATGACCGAAATAATACCCTAAACCGACATTGACCGTTTAAGGATCTAAACCGATAGACTGACTTGGCTCGAAAATAGCCGGTTAACGCATAACCAATTGTTAAAGCGCCCCATGGAGCGATTAAATCCAAATCAAATAGAGCTTCAACAATCCTAGACGCAAGACTTAATTAAGACTAATATCGGTCTCATCAATTCAATCAGGGAAATAACACCATGAAATTTTCATCCCAAATCAAGCCCATCAGCTACCTCAAGAGCCACACCGCCGAGATTGTCAGAGAACTTTCGGAAAAACGCGAGCCTTTGTTGATCACCCAAAACGGCGAGGCCAAGCTTGTTGTCATGGATGTGAAGAGCTATGAGGAACTGGAAGAAACGCTTGCCCTGTTGAAAATTCTGGCACTCGGGAACCGCGAGATCGAGCAAGGAAAATTCCGTGATGCCGAGGATGTATTTGCCGAACTGGACAAATAATGAATATGAAAGTCGTCATACTGGAATCGGCTGAGCATGACCTGAAAGAACTCAAAAGTTACATCGTCAAAAACTTCTCCGTTGAGACTTGGCAGAGCACCTATGACAAGATCAAAGCGGTTATCCGCAACCTGAAAACATTTCCTCACGCCGGCGCCATTCCGGAAGAGTTCGAGAAGCTAAACCTCAGTCAATACCGGCAGGTTATTTCAGGAATGAATCGTATCATTTATGAAGTGCGGCAGGACACCCTCTACATCCATATCATTACCGATGCTCGACGAGACTTGAAATCACTACTGACAAGACGGCTTTTACGAACCATCTAACCGGAAATAGCCGTGTCGGCTTACAACTGTTCACATCGGCACATTTCAAGGCGATTTATGACTTCCACGATGCTTCAATCAACATCCCGGCACTGATACCCGTTTGCAAGCATCAACCAGCCGTAAGCCAAATTAGACAAACCCAAATACAAAAAAAGCCGGCCGTAGTCTTCATCTATCGGGATCTGGTTTACCCTGCCGTAAAACTCGATTGACCCCATCAGCAGCAACCAAAACAGGCCTACCGGTATTAATAGACGATAGTTCCGGCTATAGCTGCAAAAACAGTAGGCGCTAAATTGGCTTAGCGTTAAATAAACCAACATCAAACGCAAGTTGCTGGCCAACGGCCCATAAAGTTCGCTGTTATTTTCAAAAAACAATGAACTACCGGCTGCCGAAAAAAGACTGACGACCAGCAGAAAAATAACCGCGACATTAAAATTGAGTGCCGACAACAGGCTTAGCCATTGCAGCGTTTTGTGATTTAAAAATTTGGCGATCATGATCATCTCCATGGAAAAAATGCCCTTCACAAATACAAGGTTTGAAGGGCATATAGAGGAGGATAGGATGGCCGAATAGGTTACAGCACACGCGCATCAAATGTACTGACATTATTAATGATGGGGGGCATAACATGGAGTCCCGGCTTAAAGTCTGAAACGACCCTTTCACCAAGACGAAACAAGATGGCTTTTTCATGTTCCTGAACATAAAAAACCGATAGATAAGCCAGTATTAACAGGCTGAAACTGGCGGGCAACAAGATGTGTGTTCTGCTCATGGTTTGCTCCGGCTGGGACGTAAGGCGTTACCGGCCGATTTTTGGCCGTTATTTTTGTCAATTGCGGTAGGTTCGGCAGTGAGTTCCGCTTCCGGCGATTTGCTCTCTGCCGCAGGGTGCGAGACCGGGTTTTGCAAAGGCATATACAGCTGCGGTGCGCTTTGACCGGCATCGACAATGACCTTATTGGTGCTGCTGAACAACTTTTCCCTGGCTTCCAGATACAAGCGTTTGCGGGTGATCGCCGGGGCTTTTTCATATTCGACCAGCAATTGGTTGAAACGCTCGGTTTCGCCTTTGGCTTTGGCTATCTTTTCCGCTTCGTAGGCTTCGGCTTCATTGATCAAGCGCTGCTTGTCTTCCCGTGCGCGAATCGCGTCTTCGAAAGCGCCCTGCACTTCCTCCGGCGGCTGGGCATCCTGCAGGTTGACGCTGGCAATAATGATCCCGGCCTTGTAATCATCCATTGCGGCCTGAATGTCACGTTTGATCTGCGCGACAATTTCGCTACGGCCTTCGGTCAGCACAAAGTCCATGTTGTTAGCGCCGATCACCGCGCGCTCGACGCTTTCGGTCAGCTGCTTCAGCGTTGCTTCGCGGTCCTTGACGTTAAAAAGATAATCCCCGGCATTGTTAATCTGGTATTGCTCGGCGAGACGCACGTTGACGATGTTTTCATCGGTCGTCAGCATCAGCGACTCTTGCGGAATGGTCACCACCTTACTGCCCCGTCCGGCGTCCCGGTAACCCACTTCAATAAAACGTTGCTGCTCGACATTAACAATCGCGACTTTCTCGATCGGCATGGGCAGATGCCAATGCGGCCCCGGCCGGGTCGTTTCGCTGTAAGCGCCGAAGCGGGAAACCACGCCGCGATTGCCCTCATCAATAATGTAAACGCCGCTCGCCAGCCACATCAGCAACAGGCCGCCGCAGGCAATGCCGCCTATTTTCGACAGCGACAATTGATTTTTACGGCTGACAAAGTAGTCGGCCGATTTCCGGTAAAAGGCTTTCCAGTGTTTTTCAAACTCAAACTTCCAGTCCGGCTGCTGGGTTTGTTTGGTGGTGTTTTTTTCTTATGACATAATCACTCCTCCTGTTGCTATGGCGCTATCTGGTTTTAGTAGCTGTCGTTAGGCTCAAGGAACAGCATCAGGTCGTAACCGAACTGGTTTTTAAGTTTTTTTAATGCTTCGTTTTGTATCTGCCTGACTCTCTCCCGGCTTACCTGTAATTGATCGGCAATGGCCTGCAAGGTCATTTCCGTGTGATTTTTCAGTCCGAAACGCATGTTGAGAATCGCCGCTTCTTTGTCCGGCAATGTCGCGACTACCTGGTCGAGATACCGGCCCAAATTGCGATCGATCAATTCATCCAGCGGCTGCGCAAATTGCCGTTGCTTCATGCGCGCCATCAGCGCCTGGCCTTCATCTTCCTCGGCGTCTCCGACCGCATCCAGGGAATGGGTCGCCGGGTAATAGTTTCTGATGGTTTTGATTTCGTCTTCGCTTAAATCGCAGAGCGCTTTCAATTGTTCGATACTGGGCCAGCGCTCGGTTTGCAGGTAAGCGTTGCGCATCGCTTCAAACACCGCGCACGCCCTTTCCGCCAAAGCCACCGGGAGGCGCACGATTTTTTCCTGCTTAACGATCAGCCGTGAGATAGCCTGTTTGATCCAGGGAATCGCATAGGTCGAAAACTGATAACCGCGATAAGGATCGAAACGGTCTACTGCCTTGATCAAACCGACCACGCCTTCCTGCAACAAATCGTCAAAACTCAACACCGTGGTTTTGTGTTTGTGAGCGACGAATGCCGCCAAGCGAACATTACCGGCGATCATTTGCTGTCTAAGCCTTTGCAAGGCTTGAGCCGCTTGACCCAGCTTGAGTCGATATGCGTTAAAGGCAGCTTGATGTCCGGTCGTGGACATGAACAAACCGGATACCTCAATTAAAAAACTCGGCAAGAAATGCAGCTTGAGTAACGAAGACCTGGACACGGAATTCTCCAGCAAGTACCGGACATCTTGAACAAGATTAGGCTGTACAAAATCTGCACCTTGTACAATAATCGCCTCGACTGTTTTATCACTGACGATTTCAGAAATATCCCGGCCATTATCTAAATGGGACAGGCACTGCTTGAGTAATAACGCCGACGCTTCATCTTCTGCCAACAACAGCAACAACAGATTCCGTCTGGCCTGCTCCATGTCCATGGCAAGCGCAAGCGGTTCTGATTCGTTGACCGAAACGGCTGGATGAGCGGTATTGATGAGTACGGCTTCTGTCATGGCTTGATCCGTTAATGTTTTTAAGCTGGCGTTAAAATTACTCTAAATGTACAATATTTGTCAAACTATTTTACGTGCAAAACATAAACAATGTATTCAATTAAAGCGATCACCCTTTTGACCGGACTGCCCGCCGAAACCCTGCGGGCCTGGGAACGCCGTTACGCGAGCATTACCCCGGCGCGTAGCGATAACGGCCGCCGCCTGTATTCGCAACAGGATATGGAAAAACTGACGCTGCTTGCCCAACTGACCCGCAACGGCCACACCATCAGCAAAATCGCCGGTTTAAATTGCGAGGCGTTGCGAGACCTGCAACGGCAAACACAAGCCCCGCATAAAGATTCGGCGCATCCGCTGCCGGACCGGATTATCGAAGCCCTTCTGGACTATCGTATTGACCGCTGCGAACAGCTGTTGAAGCGCGCCCTGGTGGCTAGCGAGCCCTTGGAATACGCCCGTGACATTTTATTGCCCGCGCTGAAAAAAGTAGGTGAACTTTGGCATCAAGAAAAATTGAGCATCGCCCAGGAACACATGTTTACCTGTTGCGTCAATCGCATCGTGCTGAGCATGGCCAACAACCTGCAAAATGCATCGGCGAACAGCCCGGCCATGCTGTTCGCCACCCCGAGCGATGAACCCCATGAATGCGGCATTCTGTTGAGCTGCTTGCTGGCGGCCGTTCAGCAATACCGCTGCTTTTTCCTGGGTGCGAATTTGCCCGGCAAGGATATTGTCGAAGCGATTCACCATTTACAACCCGACATCATCGTCATCGGTTTGGTGAAAACGCCGCCGGAACCGACAACCATTGAACAATTGCAAATCGTCACCGCGGCAAAAGAAGCGGCGGCCTCGACTGTCTGGATAGGTGGCGATGGAGCCCGATACTGGCATCAACATTCCGCATCGCCCAACTGCGAACTGATCACAGACATCGATCATTTTTACAGTAAAGCCCAGCAGTGGATGCTGTTGGATAAGGCTTAATAGCGCACTTCGCGGTGGGCAATCGATTAATATGCATCGCAATATTTCAAGTTGCAGCAATCATAGACCGCAATATAAGCATTTGTATAATAATGACTTTCCATGGAACAATAGGTTTTTACTATACCTTCGCGTCTATTCTGGAGCAGTACTCATGGCAATGCAGCGAACCTGATATTTTGGGCAGCCTGAGAGCAGGGTTGATCATTTTTACAGCAAGGCCCGGCAGTCGATGCTGCCGGATAAGATTTAACACAATGCCTTTTAGTCCAGTCATTCGCCGCTTCGATTCGGAATGCGCCGACATGATGAATTCGGTATAATTAACAAACAATTAGATCAAGAATGCAGCTCAACTTAAATTTACCCCCGCCATGAAAGACGCCCAAATATCCCGACTTAAAAAGCTGTTTGAACTGAGTTTGACGTTATCGGGCGACCCCATGGAAATTTTCCAGCATGCGGCCAAACTGATCGGTGAATTGCTGGAAGTCAAGCTTGTTTGCCTGTCCGAAATACAAGGGGAGCGGCTTAATTTCCTGGCCGTATATATAAACGGGGAAATATACGAAAATGCGGGTTCATGCTTGCTGGCAAGCACCCCTTGCGCAACGGTTGAGGAAACGAAAGATATTAGAATCTACGACCAAGTAAAAGCGCTTTTCCCCGAAGCGGCTTTCCTTCAAGACCATAACGCCGTTGCTTACTGTGGGTTTCCTTCTTTGGATAATCACGGAAAAGTGGTGGCTATCACTTGCCTGCTGGACGATAAACCGCATGATTTTAGCAATGAGGATCAAGAGGTTCTGCGCATCATCGGCCAGCGCATCGGCATGGAGATCGAGCGGAAGCGTAATCTTGAAGAAAAAGAGCGGGTCAGTGAAGTTCTTCGATTAAACGAAGACAGGCTGTATCAAGCCACCCTTGTCTCAGGGACCGGTGTTTTCGAACAAACTTATGGTAACGATTCGATCTATTGTTCCCCTGAACTGCGTGCACACTTTGGATGGGACGCCGATGAACTCGTGACTACGCAGACGTTTACCGCCAGCATTTATCCTGACGACCGGAAGCGGGTTATCGAAGCTATCCGGCATGCTCAAAATTCATCCGGAAACGGTCTCCTCGACATCGACTACAGGATTTTTTGCCGGAATGGCGAAGTTGGGTGGCTGGCAACGCGGTCGCAAACATTCTTTGAGACCGATGGTGAAGTCTCCCGAGCTGTTCGCACCGTAGGCGCGGTACGCGACATTACCAAGAAAAAACTTGCGGAACAGGAACAGCGTATTTTCGCTACTGCATTTCAAACGCAGGAAGGCATTATCGTTACCGATGCCAACCAGATTATTGTCCGGGTCAATCAAGCCTTTACAATCATCACCGGCTACTCAACGGAAGAAGCGATCGGTAACAGACCTTCCATGCTTAAATCCGGCCGTCACGATAGTTTTTTCTACCATGCAATGCACAAGACATTGCACAGTGAAGGCTACTGGCAAGGTGAAATTATGGATCGACATAAGGATGGGCGCATCTACCCAAAGTGGCTGACAATTACTGCCGTTAAGGACAGTGACGATAAAACCACGCATTATGTCGGTAATTTTTCTGACATTACCGAACGCAAACGCGCCGAGGAACATATTCACTATCTGGCGAATTTCGATTGGCTCACCGGATTGCCGAACCGCACCCAGCTGAATGATCATCTTAAATATGCCCTCAGCTTGGCGAAGCGCAGCAACGGCCATTTGGCCTTGATGTTTCTCGATCTCGACCATTTCAAAGACATCAATGACTCGCTCGGCCACAGCATCGGCGATGCCTTGTTGATCGAATTGGCCAAGCGTTTGCGTGCCGCGCTACGTGAGGAAGATACGGTGACGCGCCTGGGCGGGGACGAATTCATTTTGTTATTACCCGGCGTCGATGCCATCGGCGCGGCGCATGTGGCGCAAAAGTTACTGGATACCATTGCCGAGTCTTATCGGATTGAGCACTATGACCTCATCCTTACGGCATCGATTGGCATTGCGCTCTATCCCGAAGACGGCGAGGATCTGGAAGCGCTCTCCAAAAGCGCCGATACCGCCATGTATCGCGCCAAACAGGAAGGACGCCAATGCTATCGTTTTTTTACCCAGGAAATGCAAGCGCGCTCGGCACGCAATCTGCAATTGGTCAATGCGTTGCGCCATGCACTTGATCGCAGCCAATTACAAGTGCATTACCAGCCGCAAATTTCGATGCGCGACGGGGCCATTATCGGGGCGGAAGCCTTGCTACGCTGGCAGCATCCCGAATTGGGCATGGTGTCTCCAGCAGAATTTATTCCTGTCGCGGAAGGCAGCGGGCTGATCCTGCCGGTCGGCGAATGGGTATTACGCTGCGCCGTGCGGCAGGCAAAAGCCTGGATGAATGAGGGTTTCGGCCTGTTGATTATGGCAGTGAACCTGTCAGCGGTGCAGTTTCGTCATCCCGACCTGCCCGAGCTGGTCACCCGCATACTCGACGAAGAGGGCTTGCCGCCCGAGTATCTGGAACTGGAGTTGACCGAAGGCGTGGCGATGCACAACCCGCAAAGCGCCATCGCCGTAATGAACAATTTGCAAGAGCGCGGCGTTCGTATGTCGATCGATGACTTCGGTACCGGCTATTCCTCACTGAGCTATCTGAAGGAATTCAAGGTGTATAAGCTCAAGATCGACCAGTCCTTTGTACGTGACATCAGCACCGACCCGGAAGACAAGGTGATCGTCAGCGCCATTATCAACTTGGCGAAGAGCCTTGGCCTGAAAACCATTGCCGAGGGCGTGGAAACGGAAGGACAGCAAGCGTTCTTGCGCGAACAGGGTTGTGATGAGATGCAAGGTTATCTGTTCAGCAAACCGGTATCGGCTGAGCAGTTTGATGCATTGCTGAAGCAGGGCTTTGCTGCTTGATCGTTTTGAGTCAGCAAGCCCCTGTCAGACAAGCTTCAGCAAAGGCTTCATCCTCACCGAACGCTATATAACCTATTATGTTTATTATGGAAGCTCTCCAAAAAACGGGCCCTATAAGGACAAAACCATGCGACTTTTTCCGCATTTTTTGCCATCAACACTCTTTAACCCTCCTTTTTTAAACCGCTTAGCCCGGCAAATCCAAGCACAAAAACCAATAAGCCACCGGCAATCATCACCAGTATTTTAGTCACCGGAATGCCCACCAGAAAGACAAGGCGCTGTTGCCGACTCTTACCGGACCCCTCCTGCAATGTCACATTAAGCCTGTAGACACCGCGCTGTTCAATGGTTTGCGAAATCGAAGCCAGACCTGTCCCGATAGGCTGCGCAGGCTGCTGTTTAATCACGGTAAAAGCCTCGGCGGGATTTAGCCACGAAGTCAATGCCGCCAACTCCAGTGTAACCCAGGTCTTTTCCTGCCCTTCCGCCAACGGTTCCACCGCCAGCACTATTTGTCCAAGCTCAGGAAAAAAATGGCAAAAGTGCTTGCCTTCCAGCTCGGGCTGAAACTGGTAACCGCTGATTCGTAATCGGGTATCGCCCACGGCCAGAAAACAACTATTATCGTGATCGACGCCGGCATGAGCAAATACCGGTTGATCGATCATTAAACTGAACAGTGCGATGATCAAAAGGCCCGCGCGACATGCCTTACTCGGCTGGTTTATTATCAAATGTCTCAAAATACTCTCCGCCAATTCAAAAACACCAGTGTATCAATTTATGGCGCAGCTGATAGCTTCGTCATTAAAATTTAATCAGGTCCGCAGGCTAACAATGCTAGAATTTTGCGCTATAAACCGTATTTTCTTTCCGTTATTTCTGGAGCATCAATGGGCCCTCATTACCTGAACCGTTTTTTCACCCCAAAATCCGTTGCTATCGTTGGTGCATCCGAACGCGAAGAAAGCGTGGGCTACCGGCTGCTGCTGAACATGCAGGAGGCGGGCTTTAAAGGCGGGCTTTATCCGGTCAATAACAAACGCGACACTTTACTAGGCTTAAAGGCTTACCCCGATCTCAACGCCGTTCCCGAGGATCTCGATCTGGTGGTGATTGCGACCCCGGCGCCCAGTGTTCCGGGCATTGTGCGCCAATGCGGCGAGAAAGGCGTCACTTCCGTAATCATTATCAGCGCGGGCTTCGGCGAACTGGGCGTGGAAGGCAAGCGACTTCAACAGGAGGTTCTGGACATCGCCCATCGCTACAGCATCCGCATCATCGGCCCGAACTGTCTGGGCGTTGCGCGTCCCAACGGACAGCTGAATGCAACCTTCGGCGACGGCACGATCAAGGACGGCAATCTGGCGCTGCTGTCTCAATCCGGCGCGGTATGTACGGCGATTCTGGATTGGGCCAAATCCCAGGACATCGGTTTCTCCACGGTGGTTTCGATGGGCGGCGCGGCGGATATTGATTTCGGCGAGGTGCTGGATTATCTGGCGACCGACAGCAAAACCACCGGCATTTTGATGTACGTCGAAGGTATACGCGATGCCCGCCGTTTCTTGAGCGGACTTAAAGCCGCGGCGCGGCTAAAGCCTGTGATCCTGATTAAATCCGGCCGTCATGAAGCGGGTTGCAAGGCGGCGATGTCGCATACCGGCGCGATGGTCGGCGGCGACAATGTGTTCGATGCGGCGATTGCCAGGGCCGGTGTGGTCAGGGTTTACAGCATCAATGAGCTGTTTTCCGCCGCCCGCGTTTTGGCCAACAATTATGTGGTCAAAAAAGACCGTCTGGCGATTATCACCAATGCCGGCGGCCCCGGCGTGATGAGCACCGACCGCGCGGAAGATGTCGGCATACAAATGGCCGAACTGAGTCCCGCCAGCATCGCCGCGCTGGACGAGGTTTTGCCGGTACACTGGTCCCATGCCAATCCTGTCGATATTCTGGGCGATGCGACTTCCGAGCGTTATCAAAAAGCGCTGGAAATCTGTCTCAAAGATAAAAATATCGACGGCATACTGGTCATTTTGACGCCTCAGGCGATGACCAATCCGACACAGGTCGCCGAGTGCATTATCGAAGGCGCAAAAGCCAGCAAAAAACCGGTGTTGGCTTCATGGACGGGCGGCGCACGGGTTCAGGAAGGCCGTAATCTTTTTGCCAACAGCAAAGTGGCCCACTTTAGTACACCGGAAATTGCGGTCGATGCGTTTTCATTCCTGTCCAGCTATACCCAGAATCAAATCCTGCTGAAACAGATCCCCTCGCCTACCGATGAATTGGCGACACCCGATGTTGCCGGTGCGCGTTTGATTGTCGAGCGGGTGCTTTCGGAAGGCCGCCAGGTTTTAACCGCACAGGAATCCAAAGCCATCCTGGCCGCATTCCATATTCCGGTCAACCAGACTATCAAGGTTTCCAGCGCCAAGGATGCGATGATCGCCGCTGAAACGATGCGCTTTCCGGTGGTGTTAAAAGTCAATATGGCTGAGTTCAGTCATAAATCCGATATTGGCGGCGTGCGGCTTAATATCAACAGCGTTCAGGAAATTTCGCACCATTACCTGGAAATGGAAACAGCAATCAAACAAAAATACCCCGAAATTACCGAAGTCGGCATGACCGTTGAGCCGATGTTCAAATCCGCCAGCGGCCGCGAGTTGATGATAGGCGTGGTCAGGGACCCTGTATTCGGCCCTGCGATCAGCGTCGGTTTGGGCGGCACCATGGTGGAAATTTTGAAAGACAGTGCCGTCGCGCTGCCGCCGCTGAATGCGTATATGGTTGAACAAATGATCGCCAAAACCAAGGCGGCCAGGTATCTTGAAGCGTTCCGCCAATTACCGGTCGCCAATAAACAAGCCTTGGTCGATGTGTTGCTGAATGTATCGACCATGGTCAGCGAGCTGCCGGAGATTTTAGAGCTGGATATTAATCCGCTGATCGTCGATGAGCACGGCGTCATGGCCGTTGATGCCCGCATTAAAGCGGAAACATCGCATCAGCTCACTGCTTATTCGCATATGGCGATCCATCCTTACCCCCATCAATTAATCCAGCATCATCAATTATCGAACGGCGCCAATATTACGATCAGGCCTATTCGTCCTGAAGATGCGGGCATGGAAAAGGATTTTGTGCATCGCTTATCCGAACGCACTAAATATTTCCGTTTTATGCAGGCTTTGCAGGAATTGACGCCGGAAATGATCGTGCGCTTCACCCAAATCGATTATGACCGCGAAATGGCTTTTGTTGCGGTAACCGAAGACGAAAATATGCCGAATGAATTGGGTGTGGGTCGGTATATGGTCAATCCGGACGGTCATTCGGTGGAATTTGCACTGGTCGTTGCCGATGATTGCCAATGCATGGGTATAGGCACCCGACTGATGAAAACCTTGCTGCAAACAGCCAAATCCAAAGGCATATCCTTCTTTGAAGGCGAGGTGCTGGCGATCAACAAACCTATGTTGTCGCTGGTGACCAAGCTGGGTTTCAGCATCGAAACCATCGCCGATGATCAGGAAGTGGTGCGGGTTGTTAAGGATTTGAGGCAATAATTGATCTCTGCCGGACAACGATCGGAATTTGCGAACGCGCCATGATCATGGATAATCGCCTGGGACGGAGTTTAAACTCCGTTCCTCCCCAATTATCTCAAAGCAATTGAATTTCGAGGTCTAAGCTATGAAAAAACGCCATTACATCCTAGCCGTTATCTTCCTTGTAAGCGGCTGCACGTTTCAAGAGCCTGATTATTTGAAAGCGATAACCGCGGCTGAATTGAACCAAATCATGCAACATGAGGATATATTCCTGGTTGACGTTCACACGCCCGAACAAAAGCACATCAAAGGCACCGATCTTTTTGTTCCTTATAACGAGATCGAGAAATACCAAGACAAATTCCCAAAAGACCAACACACCGCCATTTATCTGTATTGCGAAGGCGGCCCGATGGGAAATGCTGCGGCAAGGTCTCTTCATGGATTAGGTTACGATAACTTAACTAATCTTAAAGGAGGCGCAAAAGCTTGGAGGAAAGCGGGCTTTGATTTTGAATAAACCAATGCGCTTTGCTGTTTAGTACGGAAACTCTCTGCCGGACGGGATTTAAACCCCGTCCCACTCCCAGATCATTAAGAAGGGAGATAAAATATTTAGCTTTAGATAAGCATCACCGATTTGTGAGAGCCCTCGGATTTGGAGAACCTGAACGTGAAAATGAAAACTCGAATAAATCACAAGAGAGTTGCCGACAAAATAGAAACCGTGTCGATGGGATTAGGTATTACTTCCAGTATTGTAGCGGCGGGTGCGGCACTGGCTACACCCACCGGATTCAGTGCGATAGGTGTCGCTCTTGGAATAACGAGCGCGCCTTTGATCGTTACAGCGGCTCCGCTTATCGAGACTGCCGCAACGGTTACCGGCGTTATCTCGGGTGGGGCATACTTCTATGCAAGATGGAAATCGAAGAAGGTTAAAGAAGAATCCGGAGAATAAGTAACTGATGTTACGCACGGATGGTATTTCTCCCGTTTGCCGCGCCGAGCACCGGAGCTTTTATCGAGAACAGCCCGTTAGGGGCGCGGCAGGGATGCCGCGCGTCAGCAGAGGGGCAGGAGCCCCTTCTGCTGACCCTCGATAAAAGCGAGGAGCGCAGGAAGCAAGCGGCAACCGGGTCGCCTTTTCTTTGGTTACTTTCTTTTGGCGAAGCAAAAGAAAGTAACTCGCCTTCGGGTGCGACAACCCGATTCAATCAAGTGTCGCGCTAGCGACTCCTTAATGTTAAAGCGGTCGAAATTCGAATAACTGCGTAACATCAATAAGTAAAACAGCCCTACCGCCGGTTCGAGCGGCAACGTTTCCGGCACGCCCCTTGGATGGCCTTATCCCGGCCTACCTCTTTTGCCCCAACCCATCAAACCCAACAACAAAATAGCCATTACCCCAATAACCGGTTTGTCGCCCCATTTCGCATAGGGCGTCATGCCGCCCATCGGCGTTATGGTTCCGGTTAGCGCTACTTCCTGAAACAACGGAGCCTGATTGATAATCTCGCCCTTTGGCGAAATAACAGCCGTCACTCCGGTATTTGTCGAACGCAACAAAAAGCGCCCGGTTTCCATCGCCCGCATTCTTGCCATTTGCAGATGTTGATGAGGTTCTATCGAATTGCCGAACCAGCCGTCATTAGTCACATTAACCAGATAAGCCGCGTCCGATAACCCCCGGCTACTCACATCGCCGAATACGTCTTCATAACAGACCAAGGTTATGAAGGGGTAGCCGCCCGCTTTCAACAAAGGCTGGTTTACCGCCCCCGGCGTGAAATTCCCCAGTCTTATATTTATCTTGTTCAGCACGAAACCCGACAAAGGCTGTAGCGGCAGATATTCGCCAAACGGCAACAAATGGGTTTTACGGTACATGCCTTGTTCCTTGCCCAGGGTTATCACGGCATTGAAGCTCCTGCTCGGGGATTGTTCCTGTACCGGGACGCTGATGATCAAATCGGTATTGTGCAGCTTGGCGTCGTTACCGAGGGGCGCTAAAAAGGCGTCGTTAACCTGATCCAGATAGGCGGGAATCGCAGTTTCCGGCCAGATAATGATATTGGAATCCCAATGGGCTTCGGTCATCTTTTTATATTTTAAAAGCGTGTTGATTTTGTTTTCAGGCCGCCACTTTTGATCCTGCGCTATATTGCCTTGAATCATGGAGACGCGAAGGGGCCGGCCGATTTCATGCGTCCAGGTTTGATTACGCAACAAGCCGCCGGTTCCCCATAAGACGATAAGCACCGTTATCGGCAATAATCTTTTGCTGCCAAACAAAATTTCTACGGCCATTGAAGCCGTTAATGCGGCGATGAAGCCGGTGCCGTAAACGCCCAATACCGGTATGTATCCGGCCAAAGGCGTCGCCAATTGGGAGTAGGCAATATGCAGCCAGGGAAATCCGTTCAGCACCCAATAACCCCGGAGATATTCAACCAGTATCCAGATGACCGGCATCAACAGGATCCGAACCGAGCCCTTATTCACCGGATTTATTTTTACCGAAAGATAACCGGCCAAGGCCGGAAACAATGCCCAAAAAGCGGAAAACAAACCGGTCAGCAGACTCGCCTCAAACACACCGGCTCCGCCAAAATCGTGCATGCTGATGTAGACCCAGGACACGCCTGAACCGAACGCGCCCAGGCCGAATAAATAGCCGCGCATGGTCGCGCGCTTAGCCGAACCATTCTGCCAGCAGGCGAACAAAAACGCCAACGCTACCGGCGCCAAACAGGAATAATCAAAAGGAGCAAAAGATAAGGTGAGTAAAATACCGGCAATTGGGGCGCCAAAATCCCAATACTTACTGTTTGAATATTGCATGTTTTATTTTCAAAATCGGCTTATGATCGTCTTTTGTAAATGAACGCTCATTGAAATTAGCTGTCATAATACCAAAAACGCTAGGCATAGTTTAAGGTTAAGCCTTGACGCTTGCCCCGTCTTAAGCGGAAAGCCCTACGACCCTGTTTACCAAGGAGCCTATTTTGAAAATCATTAAAATGCCCGGACCGATGCGCATGGTGTGGGGGAGTGCGATAGCCTATTGGTTGGCAGGCATTATTAACCCCGCGTTTATTGCGATTGCGGTAATGATTGCACTGTTTATCCCGGTTTTGATCGCCGACCCTTATTTCCCGAGCCAACCTGAAGATTAAAGGTCGGTATTACCGCGCATATTCTTTTTCCATATGACGCAACCCATGAAAACATCACTCTTAATTTTTATAGTATTGTCGCTGTGTTCGTTTAATGCCGTTGGCAAAAAACTTTATAAATTTCAGGACAAGCAAGGCATATTGCATTTTACCGACAAGCCGCCGGAAACTGAGCAAAAACAACTCGAAGTGAGACAACTTAAGCCGGCGACCAAGCAATTGCTCTGGCTATTGCAGTCGGGCGAAGAGCGGCATCCGCAGTTTTATATCCGTAATGATTATGCCGGTCCCGTGGAAGTTGAAATCGATTTTTCCGAACGAAACAATGTCCAGGCTACGCCCGACCTGCCCAAGCGGTTTGTTATCGAACCTGGAAAATCGGACAGTCTTTTCCAGATCAATGCTATCAATGAGCATGAACCATGGCGGCTTGCACTTAAATACCGCTATATCATCGGCGGTCCATTAGCGCATTACAGCGCTAATGCAAGCTATTGGCCACCGGTAGCTCCCAATACAGCGTTTCAAATCTCCCAGGCTTTCGGCGGCAGTTTTAGCCATACCGACGAACAAAACAAATATGCCGTAGACATAGTCATGCCGGTTGGCACGCCGGTTTATGCGGCCAGATCGGGCATAGTCCTGGAAGCCGAGGATGATTTTTATAAAGGCGGCACCAATAAGGCGTACAGCTCCGAGGCCAACAACATCAGGATTTTGCACGATGACGGTTCTATGGCGATTTATGCCCACCTGGAACTGGAGAAAGCCCAGGTTTATCCGGGCTTGGCTGTGGTGGCCGGACAATTGATCGGTTATTCGGGCAACACCGGTTTTTCCTCCGGCCCGCATTTGCATTTCGCGGTTCAGATCAACAAAGGCATGGAGCTGGTTTCTGTGCCGTTTACCTTTATCAACCAGCAAGGCCAAGCCGAGCAACCGTCAGTTAACGCCTGGCTTAAAGGGATTGCTCCCTCCCAAATGGGCAATGCGGTTGAATAACGCAAGGTCGGGCTGACCCGACTATTGCGCTTATGAGTTGAATCCAGGCAATGTAATCGGCACAACGCGTCATCCCCACAGAGCATGGCGCAGTTGCCGAGAAGTCATCGAATATCAAGCTTCAACGCATTGCGTAGCTCAATCACCCCGTTTGTTAATCGTGCAAGGCTGTTTTTTCCATACGCACACCCTGTCTACCCGCTTGCAGATTCGCCTGAAACGGCTTTTTCATTAGCCCGGAGGGCTTGCCCGGAGTGAATCCCTTATATCTTGATTCTGAACTCCAAAAAAGGCAGGATCCCCGACTGATCATCGGGAGGGCAATGAGGAAGTCGAGCGATCCCTGAGGCTTAAAGCCTGTCCGGCAGATTGAACTCCTCGCTG
>Ga0208886_100143_pt1 | contig 17293 bp, 22 predicted proteins | sample LakWasM105_HOW12_2_FD_183923 | JGI IMG/M metagenome (GOLD analysis project Ga0208886, IMG submission 183923) | Freshwater sediment methanotrophic microbial communities from Lake Washington under simulated oxygen tension - Sediment Metagenome... | ecosystem: Environmental > Aquatic > Freshwater >... | reverse complement strand
ATCCACATGTCGGAGCTTATTTCCAGCATCTCGTGGTGGATAACGGCAAAGAAAAGATGCAGGCTCTCTGCGCCGTCATGCGCAAATTGCTTCACGCTATCCATGGCATGTTGAAACACGACAAGCCATTCGACAACACCCGTTTTTATGCAATTCCGGCAGCTGTCGGATAGTTGAAAATCAACGAAATAAGATTGACTTTAAACAGAGTATCTACAGACTACCACCTCATTTTTCCCGGCCATTCAGTTAAGGCGCGTTACCTATTATCAAACCACTTTTTTACAATTTTCGCGAATAGGGTGCATTAGTTCTGCTGAGTTTTAAAGTAAATACCATAGGATGTTGGTGATTTGATTATCCGCATCCGCAGCTGTCCGCAGTATAATTTAGCGAAGTGCTCATTATCAAAATACCATCATGACCAAAAACAGTTATCAAAAGCCATCACAGCAGACTCAAGAGGACGCGCTGAAAATAGCCCGAGGAACTCAACGTCCCGCTCAAACCAAAGAGCAAACCAGGCTGATTGCTCAAGGCATTCAAAAAGGCATTGATCTCTATAAAAAACAGCAAAAAGAAAAAGCCAGGGACTTGAACAGAAAGCTCAAGAAAGTATCAACTCAAAAACAGCAATCGATAGAGTCGGATGATACTGAAATACAACAGAGTATAGTTTATCGACAGCACTGGCTTCCTTGGCTGCTACTGCTGCTAACATGGCTGGCCGCGGGCATTTACTTTCTCGTTTGATTCAATGGAATACTGGGGCAGAGTAAACTTAAGAACATGCGTTTAACAGTAGCCCGTTCATCTTGAATGCCATACAATCTATATCCAGTATATATTCATCGGGAGCCCATCATGCAAACAGCAAAGTTATTTCAGAACGGCCAAAGCCAAGCGGTCAGATTGCCTAAATCATTTCGTTTTGAGGGCACGGAAGTCACGATTAAACACGTCGGTGAAGGTATTTTATTATTACCTTTAAAGCACTCCGCCAAACAGTTGTTAAGCCTGCTGGACAGCGTGGACGAAACGGTAGCCTTGGAAAGAAATCAACCTCTCGAAAGCGATTCGCGAGACTTTGAATGATTTTTATGCTGGATACCAATATCTGCATTTATTTATTAAATCGCAGAATCGGTTATGAAAATATTCTCGCAAAAATCGATGGCTTGGCTTATGAACAGGTGGTTATTTCCTCGCTGACGTTGGCTGAGTTGAAATACGGCATCGCAAAAAGCGTCAAGAAAGAAGCGAATCGAATTAAGCTTGAATACTTTTTGTATCAATTCGAATGCCTGACTTTCGATACTGAAGCTACCTCCTGTTATGGTGATATTCGGGTTCAACTGGAATCCAAAGGTACGCCAATAGGCCCATTGGACACCTTGATTGCCGCCCATGCGCTGAGTCTGTCGGCCACTATGGTAACCAATAATGCGCGGGAATTCGAACGTGTGGAGGGTCTTGCACTTGAAAATTGGATTAACTGAGTTTTGGTCTCAGAAAAGCCAAGGCATTTATAAGAAAGGAAATAAACAGTGAATTTAAAACTAAGCAAAACCTGGACGACCAGTCAATCCGCCCAAACCTACGCGATAGACAGTTGGGGACAAGGCTATTTTTCGATCAACGCCGCCGGGCATGTCAGCGTAAAACCCAGTTCCGATAAAAACGTGAAACTGGATTTGTACGAAATCGCCCAATCGTTAAACGACAAAAAGCTTTCCCTGCCGGTACTGGTGCGTTTTACCGATATTTTAAAAGACCGCGTTACCCAGCTATCCAACGCTTTCCAAAAAGCCTGCGTCAATAACGATTATCAGGGCAACTACACGCCGGTTTATCCGATCAAGGTCAACCAGCAACGCAAGGTGGTCGAAGGCATTCTGGCGGCCGACAACATCGGCCTCGAAGCGGGCAGCAAGCCGGAGTTGCTGGCGATTATGGCGCTGTCCAACAAAGGCGTGGTGGTCTGCAACGGCTACAAAGACCGCGCTTACATCCGCCTGGCGCTGATCGGCCTGAAAATGGGGCTGAATCTGTATCTGGTCATTGAAAAGCCCCTGGAACTTGAACTGATTATCGAGGAAGCGGCGCGCCTGAACATCAAGCCGCAACTGGGCGTCAGGATCCGGCTGTCCAGCATCAGCGCCGGAAAATGGCAAAACAGCGGCGGCGAAAAATCCAAATTCGGTCTTCATGCCCCTGAAGTGCTGCAATTAATCGAGCGCCTTAAGCAAGCCGGTTTGCTGGATACGTTGAAACTGATGCACTTCCACATGGGTTCGCAAATCGCCAACATTCACGACATCAAAATAGCCCTGAAAGAGGCCGGGCAGTTTTACGTTGAGCTGCACCGTCTGGGCGCTAATGTGAAAATCGTCGATGCCGGCGGCGGGCTGGGCGTGGATTACGACGGCAGCCATTCGCGGCGCGAGTCGTCGATCAACTACAGCCTGGATGAATACGCCCAGAATATCGTGCGCAGTTTTGCCGACATTTGCGCGGAAAAACAGGTGCCGCAACCCGACATCATCACCGAATCGGGCCGCGCGCTGACCGCTCATCATGCGGTATTGATCACCAACGTGACCGATATTGAATCGGTTTACGCCAACCATGCCGAACTGCAAGCCTTGCCGGAACCGCACAATCTGGTCGAGCATTATCACGATGCGCAGTTCGATTTATCGGAAGCACGGGCTCAATTTACCCAGGACAAACTGAGCATTACCGGACTGGCCGAGGCGGAGAATAACTATGCGCTGCTATGCCGCCAGCTGGTCCTTAAGCTGAATCCCAACAATCAAAGCGAGGCCGCGATATTGCAGGAGCTGAACGAGAAACTGGCCGACAAGGTGTTTTGCAATTTCTCACTGTTCCAGTCCATGCCCGACATCTGGGGCATCGATCAAATCTTCCCGATCATGCCGATCCACCGGCTGGACGAACAGCCCACGCGCCGCGCCGTTATCCAGGATTTAACCTGCGATTCCGACGGCCGCATCGACCAATATATCGACGGACAGAATATCGAAAAAACCCTGCCGGTGCATGAAATCGACAGCAACGATCCGTACCTGATCGGCTTTTTTATGCTCGGCGCATACCAGGAAATATTGGGCGACATGCATAACCTGTTCGGCGACACCCATTCCATCAACATCGAACTCGACGATCAGGGCTACCATTTTTACGACCTGCATGAAGGCGAACATGTCGATGACCTGCTGGATTATGTGCATATCAACAGCGAAGATTTGAAAACCGCCTACCGGGAAAAACTGGCGAACAGCGATCTTAGCGAGCAACAGCGGCAGGAATATGAGCAGGAGCTGATTGCGGGGTTGACGTCTTATACTTATTTGGCTAAATAGAAGGTTTCTTAATTTTACATGTTGCGCGAACGTGCCCTGCTCAACCCTATCCGGTTTAACAACAAGGGAGAAAACTGATGCCCCTCTCACATGTATTCGACACTTACGCAAAAACCGCACAAGGCAGAAAACTGCATTTTAATGTGATATTGGATGAACAGGACCAACAAAAAGCGCTTAGCTGTGCCAAACAATGGCTGGCCAGCATTGATCTGGAAGATGCCGTCGTGCCCCCGGAAAACTGTTACTTCTATCACAGCCTCGAAGCCCCAGCAGCCATGAGAGCGGACATCGACAAGCATGGTTATGCCATTTATAAAATGGAAGGATGCCCCAAATAACACGAACCGGTTAACAATGTTTGGGCGAGGTCAAACGCGTGAATATTACCCCGCCGGAAAGGGTTTTGGCTGTAATCCGGTTTTGAAGGCATCCATGCCTGCCTGTTAGCGAAAGCGGTCTTGAAGTAATGTTGAGCGACACCCGTCGGTTTGATGCGCCCAAAACCTTAGACTGCTTGTTGATCGAAATTAACAAAACTCAAATTGAAAGAAGGTGATGACCCCATGACTTCCCTGAAAATCAACCTCGACGACATTATCCAAGCCCTGACTACTCGGTTCGATGTAGTGGAAGGAGGCTTTTACTTGGACACAGAAACCGGCGACATCCTGCTCAGCACCGAAGGCCTCGACGAGGACGACCTGCCGGAAGACCTGGAAGACAACCCGCGCTATCGCCTGATCGACCCCTTAGCCTCCCATGAATCCTTCCAAATCATGGAAGACTTCGTTGACGAGCTCGGTGATACCAAGGAGGCGGACAGACTCAGAGACGCACTTAATCGCCGCAAACCTTTTCGTCAGTTCAAGGACACTTTGCACGAACACACGAATTTAAGCGATGCCTGGTACGCATTCGAACAGAAAGAACTGAAACGCCTAGCCGAGGAATGGTGCGAGGAGAACGGGATTAAAGCGGAGTGGGTTTGAGGAAAGAAACCTGGTCATCGTGGAATATTTGGTAACTTAGGAATGTCGGGCATAAAAAACATGCCCGATATTCCCACTGTTTGAGGAAATACAATTACGCGCTATGGATTCAGAACCAGAACTTATAAAAATGCGGGATGAAGTTTTCCGAAAGATTGGCAGAACTCCGTGCGGAACGGGGTTTGCAACCCCGTCCATAACGTTTCTGTGATGTCTAAGCTAAGTGCCTACATGCCCAACGCATTACGTTTCGGACGGGGCAACATGTCCCATCCCGCTTTAGACCCCTGTTCGTCTCGCCTGAGGTGAACAGTGACTTATTGATGTTTATTTTTTGCGGTTGCCCCAGACTACCCATAGCTGCGATTGAATCGATGATTTTAGGAGAACATCATGCCAACGATTTCCATGTTTTACGGCATTCTAATCAAAATGTTTTTTGATGACCATGCACCCCCGCATTTCCATGCAGAATACGGCGAATACGAGCTGGTCATAACAATTAACCCCATCAAAATTATCAAAGGCGATGCGCCTAAGCGCGTTAAATCAATGGTTTTAGAATGGACAGCTTTACACCAGGAAGAGTTATCGCACGATTGGGATCTTTGTAAAAATATGCAGCCGCCTGTTGCCATTGAGCCATTGGAGTAACGCCATGTTTTATATTATTAAAACCATAGAGCCGAATGCAACTGATTACAGCATCAAAATAACTTATGACGATAATGTCACTATCATTGCCGATTTTAAAGAATTGATCGAAAAAGGTGTAATGACCTTGTTAAAGGATCCTGCTGTTTTTGATCAAGTACAAATAGGGAATAAAGGACGTTCCATTATATGGCAAGAACAAGACATTGATTTTTGTGCCGATAGCTTGCGATTAAAGTTTTACCAGTCACATGCTGCGTAGGTAGTTGTATGGTTAATGTGTTTAGTGGTTATACCCAGTCAAATCAATATCACCAAGCGGGACGGGGTTTTCAACCCCGTTCCTAACGTTTCTGTGATGTCTAAGCTAAGTAGCTACATGTCCAATGCCTTACGTTTCGGACGGAGCAACATGCCCCGTCCGGCTTTAGGGAATCCATTGCTTCCAAACTTCAGATGGGAAGCCAAGAAATAGCTGACAAACCGGCACATCCTTTAAAAACAGGAGAAAATCTATGCAAGCCATCGAATTTGAAACTATTGCCCATGGGCATACCATCCGAATTCCCGACACGGTGCCGGATGGGGTTCGTCTGAAAGTTCGTCTGTTAATGGATGAAGAATCTGCCACAGCGACAGAGGGTGACTTAAAAGCCTTGTTGGCCAGTATGACAGAGGGATTGACTGACGAAGACCTGTCCCGTCCACGCGAATTTGGGCGGGAGTTGCCAGAATGGGATACTTGATTGACACTAACATTTTATCGGAATTGCAAAAGGGCAGCCGTTGCGATGCGAGTGTACAACGCTGGTATGCAGCGACTGACGGCGACGAATTATTTTTGTCTGTATTGGTGATCGGTGAAATACGGCTAGGCATAGAGCGCCTGCGTCGTCGAGATGCCGTTCAGTCCGTACGATTGGAACAAAACTATTGGCGGTGGAATCACTCATGGCCGGGCGCATTTTACCTGTCACCCAAGCCATCGCAGAGCGTTGGGGACGCCTGAACGCTCCCGATCCCTTGCCGGTTATCGATGGATTACTGGCGGCTACCGCGCTGGAACAGGATTTGACTTTGGTCACGCGCAACGTGCGCGATGTCGAACGTTCCGGCGTCCGCTTGCTAAACCCTTTTTCAGCCTCGTAGTATGCATAGTATTAAATAACCTTGGAGAAATAATGATGAAAACAGGCATGATCGGTTTGGGAGCAATGGGCATCGGCATGGCGAGCAATATCGCCAAGGCCGGATACTTAACCGGCGTTTACAATCGCACGATGGCAAAGGCGCAAAGTCTGGCCGAAGAATTGAAGGTCATAGACTTCGACCAGCCGGAAGATCTCGCTGCAAACGTCGATATAGTATTGATTTGCGTCTCCGCCGATCAGGATGTGCTGGCAATGGTTGAGGCGATAGCTCTTACCATCAAGCCCGGTTCCATCGTCGTCGATATGTCTACGGTCAGCAGCGATACCGCCAAGCAAGCCGCGGCTATATTGGCCGAAAAACAGGTCGATTTTCTCGATGCGCCGGTATCCGGCGGCGTTGAGGGCGCTAAAAACGGCACGCTGGCGATGATGGTCGGCGGCGATGCGGATGCACTGGAACAAGCCCGGCCGGTGCTGGAAACCCTGACCCGCTGTATTCTGCACATGGGCGCAACCGGCTCAGGTCAAGCCACCAAGGCGGTCAATCAAATCATGGGCGCGGGTATCAATCAGGCGGTGGCTGAAGCGCTGGCTTTCGCACAGGTTCAGGGTTTGCCGATGGATAAGGTGATCGAGGTCATCTCCGGCGGCGCATCGGGCAACTGGTTTTTACAGCATCGCGGCTCCACGATGACCCAAGGCGTCTTTGCTCCGGGCTTTAAACTTGCGCTGCACCATAAAGACCTGAAAATCTGCCAACGCATGGCGAAACAATCCGGCGCATCGACTACGCTGATCGACATGACCCTTGCCGATTACGAGCGGTTAATGGCAGAAGGTTACGGCGATGAGGATATTTCGGCGCTATATAGACTGAAAGCTATCGACGGAAAGCTGTAGATTCGGATTGAAAATAAAACCAGACCTGTTAAAGTCAGGCGTGCTTTTAACATCAAACAAGGAATAATCATGCCTGATTACAAAAAATACCAGTGCGGCACTTGCGGCCATATTTATGATGAAGCGGAAGGCGACCTGGATACCGGTATTGCGCCGGGCACTTTATGGAAAGATATTCCCGATGATTGGCGTTGCCCCGAGTGCGGCGTAGAAAAAAGCGAATATGATTTAATGGCTTAATCAATCCTTACCGGGGAACAATATGCAGATTGTTATAATCGGCTCAGGCATAGCCGGAGTCAGCTTTGCCGAAAAATACCGCGCATTATCGGCCGATGATGACGAGATTACGCTGGTAACTCGGGAACATGACGGCTATTATTCGCGGCCGCTGCTGTCCCGCGGTTTTACCAAGACCGATATTGAACAATCCATCATCCTCAAACCCTTTGATAAGCTGCGCGAAAACAATATCAATGTGCTCTGCGGCGCCGAAGTAACGGCTATTAATTGTGCAGACAAATCCATTGCGATCAACGGTTCCTGCCAGGAAAAAGAGCTGCAATACGATAAGCTGATCATTGCGCAAGGTTCTTCCTCGTTCATTCCGCCGCCCTTCAGGCCGTATGACAAGCTGTTTTTTAGTCTGAACAGCCTGGTCGATTTGAAAGCCTTGCGACAATTTCGGCAAGATTTTTTAAGCCAAAACCAACGGCCTAACTGGGCGATTGTCGGCGGCGGTTTAATCGGTTGCGAAGTAGCGTCCGATTTAGCGGCGGCGGGCGATAACGTGACCCTGTTTCATGCCATGGACCGGTTAATGGAGCGTCAACTGGCGGCAGAGGATTCGGCTTTGTTGCTTAAAGTGCTGCAGGATTCCGGCGTTAAGGTGCTGCTAAATCAGGCGGTACAGGAATTTATCAAAGAGGAAGACAAGGTTTGCGTAAGAACCGAGGTGACGGCCGAGTTTGACGGGCTGATAGTCGCTTGCGGATTTAAACCGCGTACTGAGTTGGCGGAACTGGCAGGCCTCGAAATAGGTCGCGGCATCAAGGTTACCCCCTATTTGCAGACCAGTGACGAATCCATTTACGCGCTGGGCGATGTGGCCGAATTGCCGAATGGGAAACTGTACGCCTTCATTTTACCGATACGTAATCAGGCTTTGTGGCTGGCGGAATTCCTGTCCGGACAAAAACAGGATAGCTGGACGCCGCCGGTCTTTACCACCAAAGCCAAAGTGCATGGTTTTGAGGCTGTTCATCCGTATAATGTTTGAGACCATCAGGCGAAAGGCGAAGGGCGAAAAAAACGCTTTTTGCCCTTCGCCTTTCGCCTTTTATCGATAACATGACCCAAAATCGCTACTCTGCCGCGGAATGCGCCGCCGTCTATCGCGCCATTTTTGAGCGTCGTGATATGCGCCATTTTTTGCCCGACCCCATCGATCCCGAGCTGTTACTCCGCCTGCTTAATGCCGCGCATCACGCCCCCAGCGTCGGTTTTATGCAGCCGTGGCGATTTATGCGCATCAGCTGCCCGGATCTTCGCAAAGCCATACACGCATTGGTCGAACAGGAGCGTATCCGTACCGCCGAGGCTTTAGATGAACGCAAAGACGAGTTTATGAAGCTGAAAGTGGAAGGCATACTGGAATGCCCGGAAGTGCTGATTGCCGCCTTGTGCGAGCAGCGGGAACAGTATATATTCGGCCGTCGCACCCTGCCGGAAATGGATCTGGCCTCACTGGCCTGCGCGATACAAAACATGTGGCTGGCGGCAAGGGCGGAAGGCATCGGCCTGGGCTGGGTGTCGATGTTCGAGCCGAAAGCCTTGAAAACCCTGTTAAACATGCCCGAAGACAGCCAGCCGTTCGCGGTTTTATGCCTCGGACATGTCGATAAATTTTACGACAAGCCGATGCTGGAACAAGAGCAATGGGCGGATCGTAAAGACCTTAAAGATTTGTTATTTGAAAACGTTTGGAATACACCGTGCCGCTAAATTTTGTCATCCCCCCGCTCAGCTCAACACTCCGCTCTGCTTTACAAACCAAAATCGACCAGAAAACCAAGCCGCTGGGTTCTTTGGGGCAATTGGAATCCCTGGCGTTACAGGTTGGATTGTGCCAAAACAGCCTGACCCCGAGTTTAAACAAGCCGTGCGTTCTTATTTTTGCCGGAGACCACGGCATTGTTGAATCCGGGGTCAGCGCTTATCCGCAAACCGTGACCGCACAAATGGTTGCCAATTTTTTGGGTGGCGGCGCGGCGATCAGCGTTTTTGCCCGTCAACACGACATAGAATTATTGATTGTCGATGCGGGAGTCAACGCTGATTTGAGCAGTCATCCGAAGCTGGTTGATGCAAAGATCGACAAAGGCACCCGGAACTTTTCAATCCAGCCTGCGATGACCGCCGAAGAATGCGCCAAAGCCCTGCAAGCCGGGGCGGATCAGGTTTTGCGGCAATATGAAAACGGCTGCAATTGCATCGGCTTTGGTGAAATGGGCATCGGCAATACCTCATCCGCAGCCATGCTGATGCATCGTTTAACCGGTCTGTCCTTAGTGCGCTGCGTAGGCCGCGGCACCGGCTTAAATGACGGGCAGTTGCAACATAAGGTGGTCGTCTTGCAGCGGGCGCTAAATAAGCATAAAGACGCAACAGAACCTTTAGACGTGCTGGCCACGTTCGGCGGGTTTGAAATCGCGATGATGGTCGGCGCTTATCTTAAAGCCGCCGAACTGGGCATGCTTATTTTAGTCGACGGTTTTATTGCCGGCACGGCACTGTTAGTCGCCAACAAACTGCATCCTCACGTGCTGGATTATTGCGTATTCAGCCATGTTTCCAGCGAACAGGGACATCAGGCGTTATTAAACCAGTTCAACGCCAAACCCTTGCTGAATCTGGAATTGCGCTTGGGCGAAGGTTCCGGCATTGCCCTAGCCTACCCGCTGCTGCAATCGGCGGTCGTGTTTTTGAACGAGATGGCTACGTTTGCTGAGGCTGGGGTTGATCATTAAAAAGCAGGAGAAGGGCTCAAGGCTTTTTACCTTGAATCTTTCGCCTGCTTTAAAAGTATTCTTCTCGTTCCTACGCGCTGCGTGGGAACCCATCCAGGACGCGCTGCGTCCTGAAATGCTACAACCACAGCTAAAGCTTTACGCGACACAACGCGCCGATACTGCATTCCCACACAGCGCTTGGGAACGGGATAACAAATGAAAATACCATCGTTCCCACGCTCCAGCGTGGGAATGCAGTTAGCGACGCTCCGGCGTCGCGTTTGGCAACGCTGGAGCGTTGCCGGATGCGTTCCCACGCTGGGGCGTGGGAACGATAAGATGCTATTCTTTCTAGCCCTCAGCTTTTACACCCGCCTGCCCTATCCTCAAGCATTGGATTACAAACGGTTGCCTCAGGCGGCTATCTATTTGCCGTTGATCGGCTGGCTGGTTGGCGGCATCGCCGCTTTAGTATTTTACCTGGCTGATTTAGTTTGGCCGCAGGCTACGGCGGTGATCCTGGCGCTAATCACCGGCATTTTGCTGACCGGCGCATTGCATGAAGACGGCTTTGCCGATGTCTGCGACGGTTTCGGCGGCGGCATGAATAAACAGCGCATCCTGGAAATCATGAAAGACTCCCATATCGGGGCTTACGGATTTATCGGGCTGCTGTTGATGCTGTTGTTGAAGATCAGCGTGCTAGCCGAAATGCCTGCCGCCATACCTTTAGTGTTGCTGGCCGGACACAGCATCAGCCGCTTGTCGCCGCTGTTGCTGATGCAGCGCTATACTTATGCGCGTGGCAATGACAGCAAAGCCTCGGGTGCGGTTTATCAACCCAGTTTCCGGGAATTGGCTTTTGCCACGGTGATCGCGTTGTTGCCGTTGGCGTTGCTGCCCGCCTTGTGTATGCTGGCAATCATCCCCGTATTGGTTGCAACCCTGCTTCTGGGACATTATTTTTACCGCCGTATCGACGGCTATACCGGCGATTGCCTGGGCGCAAGCCAGCAAGTTGCCGAGACTATTTTTTATTTAAGCGTGAGTGCCTTATGGATATTTATTTAATTCGCCACACCCAGACCGCTACCGATCCGGGGCTGTGTTACGGTCAAAGCGATATTGCCCTGGCGGACAGTTTTCCCGACGAGATGGCAAACCTGCACGACAAACTGCCCGAGTTCGACGACGACTGCACCGTTTTCAGCAGCCCGTTAACGCGCTGCCTGCAATTGGCAGAGACCTTTTCAGACACGGTGACCACCGATGCGCGCTTGCAGGAACTTGATTTCGGCGAGTGGGAAGGCAAGCGTTTTGACGACATCGACGCCGTTGTTTTACAGCATTGGACGAACAACTTTGTGACCGCCGCGCCGCCCAAAGGCGAAAATTTTGAAGATTTGTATCAGCGTGCGGGCAGTTTCTGGCAGGATTTATTAGCCACCGACGCCAAACAGGTTTTGGTGATCACCCATGCGGGCGTTATTCGCGCCTTGCTGGCGCGTGCTTTGAATCTGCCCTTGGCCAATTCGTTTCAACTGCGGATCGATTCGGGTTCCGTGCATAAACTGAGGCAGGCTGACGATTACCTTTACATCGAATACATCAATCTATAAATGAACCACGGCGGCAATATTTACCAGTTCGCCCGGCGGCTCGGCTGCCTGCCGGAACAGGTGCTGGATTTTTCGGCCAACATCAACCCGAAGCAGGCGGTCGATTTAACTTGCCTGCAAGCCGTTCAGCTTACACCGTATGCCGATCCCGATTACAGCTTGTTAAAACAGGCGATCGCTCAGCGCTACCCGATTCCTGCGGGCGCTGATATTGAACTATTTAACGGCGCGAGTGCGGCTATCTTCGCGTTGCTGCGCAGCCTACAGCCGAAAGACCTGGTTTTGTATACGCCCTTGTACGGCGAATATGCGCATATCGCCGGGGAGCTGGGCTGCAAGGTGCATAACATCAACCGGTTTAATCATTTACTGGCGGATGTTCCCGAACGCAGCACGGTAATTTTTGTTAATCCATCCACGCCGGACGGCCGGCTTTATGTGTTGCAAGAGCTATTGGCAACATGGCAGGCGGCAGATTGCACGATCATCATTGATGAATCGTTTCTGGACTTTTGCTCAGCCGATTCGGTTGCAGAACGCATCGCGCATTACGATAAACTTTATGTGATCAAATCGTTAAGCAAGTTTTACGGCTGCGCCGGTATCCGCATCGGCTTTATTCTGGCGGCAACAGCAGCGATAAAGGAGCTGCATCGCTTTGAACCGGCATGGAAATTATCCAGCCTGGACATGGCCTACATGCAGCAGGCCTTGGCAAATACCGCATTCATCGAACAAACCCGGCAGCAGACCGCGCATTTACGCGATTTGCTGTATCAAGCGCTGCAAGATTCCGGTTTATTCGATAAGATTTATCCGGGACAGGCCAATTTTTTGCTGGCTCGCATGGCAAACGGCGGTGACGGTTATCAGTTGCAGGCGCAATTAGAGCCTTCGCGGATTTTAATCCGCGTCTGCGACAATTTCGAGGGGCTGGATAAAAGCCATGTGCGTTTTGCGGTCAAGGATGAGCAAGCCATAGCCCTGCTTGCCCACAGCCTTACTGACTTTAAAAAATAAAAAACTCACCACGAAGACACGAAGAGCACGAAGTTTTATATTCTTTTCTTCGTGTCCTTCGTGTCTTCGTGGTGCATATATTTAAATGAAACTTAAAAAATGAATCCATTAGCCGTATTCGGCACCAGTTCAGATGCCGGAAAAACCACGCTGGTCATGGCCTTGTGCCGAATTTTTGCCGACCAAGGCTTAAAGGTTGCACCGTTCAAGGCGCAAAACGTCTCCAATAATTCTGCGGTCACCAAAGAGGGACGGGAGATTTCCAGGGCGCAATGTCTGCAAGCCGAAGCCGCACGCGTCGAGCCGAGTTACCTGTTCAACCCGGTGCTGCTTAAATCACATGGCAACGGTTCGGTGCAGGTGATTGTCAACGGGCTGGTTTATCAAAACCAGTCGATTGCGGCCTATTATGCTGAAATCGACCGGTTGAAACAGCAGGTCAAGCAGGCCTTTTCATTATTGCAGCAGGACTATGACCTGATCGTTGCGGAAGGCGCAGGCTCGCCGGTCGAGTTGAATTTGCTGAACAAGGATTTGTCCAATACCTTTGTCGCCAACAGTTTCAACACCAAAAATATCCTGGTCGCGGACATCGAGCGGGGCGGCGTGTTTGCGTCGATTTACGGTACGCTGGAACTGATGGACCCGGTCATGCGCAACAACCTGATCGGGGTGGTGATCAACAAATTTCGCGGCGACCGGCGTTTTTTCGACGAGGGCGAAAAAATCATCGCCGAGCGTTTCGGCGTTCCTGTCTTAGGCGTTCTGCCGTTTAAGCCGCTGAATATCGACATGGAGGATTCCCAGTCGTTGCGCAATTACCGGCAGCGCCTGGATGACGCCAAAATCCGCGTTGCGGTGATCGCCTATCCGGGCCTGAGCAATTATAACGACCTCGATGTGTTGATGGGCGACCCCGAACTCTATGTCGAACTGATCCACGATTACCGCCCGCTGGAAAGCTTCGATATGGTGCTGTTGCCGGGCAGCAAGACCGTGATCCGCGATTTGCAATGGCTGAAAAACCAGGGCTTGTTCGAGGAGATTTTGCAATTCAGCAAGCCGGTATTCGGCATCTGCGGCGGCTATCAAATGCTCTGCCAAAGTTTGCACGATCCTGATGCTATTGAACATGAATCCGCGATTGTGGAAACCGGCTTGAGTTTTATCGACGATACGGTGCTTTACCAAAGTCCAAAAATACTGGCGCGAGGACATTATCAACTGTTTGCATACGCAGGGATCAGCGGCTATGAAATCCATTGCGGCCGCATGGACAAGTACCCGCTGTATTATCAGGGCGGCCTGTTCGCCGGAACCCATGTACATGGGGTTTTCGATCACGATGAGTTCCGCACCGATTACTTTAAAACCATCAATCCGCAGTACCAGGGCTATGCCTATGCGCATTATCGCGAGGCCGAAATACAGGGCTTTGCCGATATGGTCGCCGAGAATCTGGATATAGCCGCCATCTTGCAAGCGTTACAGGTTTTATAATGGAACGCGGATGACGCTGATTAGGCAGATTTACGCGGATTTTATTTTCTTTTTTAGCTGTGTTTATCAGCTCAATCCGCGCCATCTGCATTCCATTTCCTGGGCGCGACGGGGTATGCACCGCGTCGCAAAGGTTTTACGATGGCTGGTGAAGCCGTTAACTCTATGGATTAAAGAAAAACGTTTCGGACGGGGCAACATGTTCCATCCGGCTGTAGAAAAATCCGCGTAAATCCGTTCAATCAGCGTCATCTGTGTTCCATTTTTTTCTAACTACTGAGTAATTACGATGTTTTTTGAATTAGCGGCTTTGGCCTATCTTATCGATATGGTCTTTGGCGAATTCCCCTGCAAACACCCGGTGGTATTGATGGGCGATTTCATTAATGCATTTGAACGGCGGTTTTACAGCGACCGGATTTTGCCCGGCGCGCTATTGACGGTCGGCTTGATCGCCTTGGCCTTATTGATCAGCGTCATCCTGGTTTACCTATGCGGCCTTTTGCCGACTTGGCTGTCGCTGATAGTTTTGGCGATATTTGCCTCCACCGGGCTGGCCATGAATATGTTGCACGACAGCGTCGCCGCACTGTTAACCGCAGAGCAACCCAAGCAGGCGTTAAGCTATCTGGTCAGCCGCGATACCCAAGACATGACCGAAACCGAAGTCTATAAAGCAGGCCTTGAAACCTGGGCGGAAAATCTCAGCGACGGCGTTATCGCGCCGCTGTTTTACCTGCTGCTATTCGGCTTGCCGGGAATTGCCGTGTATAAAGCCATCAACACCATGGATTCGATGATTGCCTATAAAACCGAGCGTTATTTTTATTTCGGCAAAACCGCTGCAATAGTCGACGATATAGCCAATTACATTCCTGCCCGGCTGACCGCGTTGCTGATTGTGTCATTGGCGGAAGACAAGCAACGCGCCTGGCAGTGTCTATGGCGCGACGGTAACAAACTGGAAAGCCCCAACGCCGGTTTCCCGATTGCAGCAATGGCCGGAGCCTTGGGCGTTGCATTGGGCGGCGATGCCAGTTACCACGGCCAAATCAAACATAAACCGACACTGGGCTTGCCTCTCAGGCCGGTCGATAAATCCACCTTAACCACAGCATTGCAAATGAAAACGGGCATTAACCTGATCGTTCTGGGTCTATTAACAATCGGAGCCGCATTGTCATGAAAACATTGTTTATAGGCGGCATCAAAAGCGGCAAATCCCGGCTGGCGGAAGCGTATATTTTAGAGCGGACGGCAACGGACAAGCCGTACTATCTGGCGACTACCGAGTTTTTTGATGACGAGATGCGGGCGCGAATACTGATTCATCAACAACGCCGCCAAGATTTATTTGTCACTATCGAAGAACCCGTTAAACTATTTGAAGCGTTGCAGAAATGCCGGGGGCCGGTATTGGTTGAATGCATATCGATGTGGCTAAACAACCAGCTTTATCACCAAATCCCCGAAACGGACATTTTGCAAGAACTGGAAGCGGTGCTACAGTTATCTTGCGACATGGTGCTGGTGCATAATGAAGTCGGGCTGAGCGTCATCGCCGATAATCGCCTAGCAAGGCAGTTTGTCGACCTGTCCGGCAAAGCCGCCCAATTAATGGGCCGGCATTGCGATCAGGTGTTTTTTTGCAGTGCGGGCTTAAAGATGCAAATGAAATAGATGTCTTCGTAGTGAATAATTACATCTGCAAACAGTTACTTCAAATCGTTTAACAACAAAAGAGACAACCGTGAAAAACACAAGCTATAAACGCTTATTTAAACTGGCTTTGGCATTAGCGCTTACCGGCTGCGCCGGCAATCCGGCGGTCAAAACCGACGCGCCGTATACCAACAATACCGCCACTATCCCCGATCATACCCCTGAATATCAAACACAGAATCTAGGTTTAACTGGAACTTACGCCAATTCGTTGGCTGTGCAGAACTTTATCCGACACATGGTGCTTGAACACCACTTTTCGGAAAGCTATTTAAACAGCTTGTTTTCCAAGGCTAAGCGTTTGGATTACGTCATCCGTCTGGAAAACCCGCCACCAGACCTCGGCCCCAAGCCTGCTCACCCCAAGTCGGGAGGCTGGACGCGCTACCGCCAGCAATTCATTACCGAGGCGCATATCAATAATGGCGTAGCCTTTTGGAGCAACAATGCCGATGCTATCCAAAAAGCCAGCGTGACTTACGGCGTCGATCCCGAATATATCGTTGCGATTATCGGCGTGGAAACTTTTTTCGGCCGCAATGTCGGAAAAACGCGCATTTTAGATGCCTTGACTACGCTGGCATTCGACACCCAGCGGCGCGCCAAATTTTTTACCTCAGAGCTGGAAAATTATTTACTGATGACCCGCGAAGAAGGTTACGAGCCGCTGCAACCGGTGGGCTCCTGGGCGGGCGCAATGGGTTTAGGCCAGTTCATGCCCAGCAGTTTCCGCACTTTGGCGGTCGATTTCAACAACGATGGACATCGAAATCTCTGGGATCAGTGCGATGCGGTCGGCAGCGTAGCGCATTATTTTTCGCGTAACGGCTGGCAACGCAACATGCCGGTGGCGGAACCGACCAGAGGCTATAGTGGCGAATCGACCATTGAACTGGGTGCAACCAACGGCAGTGAATACTGGCGCGTCCACCCCAATTTTAAGGTGATCAAGAAATACAATAACAGCGACAAGTATGCGATGGCGGTGCATCAATTGGCGCAGGCTATTAAGCAGCGGCATTTGTAAGTTAAGGGGTTTTTACCACGAAGAACACGAAGGAAAAGCCAAAGATACCGCGCTGAAAAATATTCAGCCATGTAGGCCGGAATAAGCCTGTTCGAGCGTCAGCAAGAACGGGCGTTTCCGGCAATACACTGCTCAACAAGCCGGAAACGCGACCTTGCGTTACGCTTGGGTAGCCTTATTCCGGCCTTGTATATTAAATACATCTCTAAAGCACAGGATTATGTGACACAAAAAAGTTTATAGTGATAAGTGATTTTCTGGGGAAGCCGATCCGGCCTTAAGCTCTGAGCTTGTTCGTAGATAGGCTCCCC
>Ga0208886_100137_pt1 | contig 18653 bp, 15 predicted proteins | sample LakWasM105_HOW12_2_FD_183923 | JGI IMG/M metagenome (GOLD analysis project Ga0208886, IMG submission 183923) | Freshwater sediment methanotrophic microbial communities from Lake Washington under simulated oxygen tension - Sediment Metagenome... | ecosystem: Environmental > Aquatic > Freshwater >... | reverse complement strand
CTATAATGACAGCTTCGCCCCAAAGTGAGCTGAGAGTGCAAGACCTGTCTGCCTCGTCCCCTGTTGCTGAGGTTCTGGCCGCGCTGAACGCGGAAATGCGCGAGGTGGATGCCGTGATTGCGCGCCGCCTCACCTCCGATGTCGCCCTGATCAATCAGATTGCCGGCTACATCGTGCATGCCGGCGGCAAGCGCATGCGGCCAAAGCTGGTACTGCTATTCGCCAACGCGCTTGGCTATACCCAGCACGAGCGCTTTGAACTTGCCGCCGTGGTGGAGTTCATCCACACCGCGACCCTGCTGCACGACGACGTCGTCGATGAGTCGTCGTTGCGGCGTGGTAAGCAGACCGCCAATGCCCTGTTCGGTAATGCCGCCAGCGTGCTGGTGGGGGACTTCCTGTATTCGCGCGCCTTCCAGATGATGGTCTCGGCCAACAGCCTGCGCGTGCTGGAGGTGCTCGCAGACGCGACCAATGTGATCGCCGAGGGCGAGGTCCTGCAGCTGATGAACATGCACGACCCGGACATCAGCGTCGAGAGTTATCTGCGCGTCATCCGCTTCAAGACCGCCAAGCTGTTCGAAGCAAGTGCGCGCCTGGGCGCCGTGCTGGCCAACAGCACGCCGGAGATCGAAGACGCCTGCGCCGGCTATGGCCGCGCACTCGGCACTGCCTTCCAGCTCATCGACGACGTGCTTGACTACGAGGGCGACACGCAAGCCCTGGGCAAGAACATCGGCGACGATCTGCGCGAGGGCAAGCCCACGCTGCCACTGCTGATCGCCATGAACCGCAGCAGTGCCGAGGAACGCGATCTGATACGCCACGCCATCGAGCAGGGCGAAGTCGCGCGCCTGGCCGACATCGTGGCCATCGTGCGACGCACCGGCGCCCTCGAAGCCACGCGCGATGCGGCCCGCGCCGAGGCGGCGCTCGCGCAACAATGCTTAAATGCATTGCCACTTAACAAATGGCGAGAAGCTCTGCTAGAATTCGCCGTTCAGTCAATCGATCGCTCGTTTTGAGCGTTCAAGAAGACGGTGACGACGCTCCGCAGCAGTGGATCAGTCGGAACAAATCGGGGTGTAGCTTAGCCTGGTAGAGCGCTACGTTCGGGACGTAGAGGCCGGAGGTTCGAATCCTCTCACCCCGACCAGAATTTTCCTTGTGAATCAAGGACCTTTTCAAACGCGAAGAGGCTCCCTTGGTCCCAGAAGACGGGGTTGGTGGTAAATCGGTGGTCACACCGTCCGCACCAACGACGCGAAACGTTCGCGTCATGCCACTCGTATTTGCCTATACCGAGCTCCAGAAACTTCTTTCGGAGCCCTGCATTGGCAACCATCGAGAACAAGTCCCGTACTGAAATCTACGTCCCGCGCAAGGACGACCTCACCAAGCGCTTCCCTCACACGAAGTCCGACGCAGCAGCAGCCTACTTGGCTGAACTGGAAGCAGCCGGCTACAAGCCGCAACTTCGTGTCCTCGACGAGGCCTACCTTGTCCGTTTCAAGGTGAACGGCAAGCGTTGCAGCTTCACGACCACGAGCGCCGCGGAAGCCGAACGCTCCAAGAAGAGGATTGAAGCCAATCAAGAGTCCAAACTCTTCATCGACTACACCGAGTCCCACCAGACCACGTTTGCGGACCTGTTAATTCGCTACCTGAAGGAAGAGGCCCCGCGCACCAAGGGCTACTGTGCGAGGCCTTGGAATACAGCTCGCCTATGGATGGGAGTCAAGCGAGGTTGAAGCTGCCTGGGTTGTCGCCCGAGAGGACTTTGTCGCAGGGTTCCAACGAGCCGAAAAACTGCCTCAGCCGTCGAGGTGATTCCTGCCCGATCTCCCATCTAAACCAACTGGATGGCTTCCACAGTGGACTCATCCAGGTTCGTCTCGTTGGCTAGTGCCGCCTACCAAGCGATCTTCTCGTCTCCCAGCTCAATGAGGCACCGCTTGCCGTCATTCCAAGTTGCTGAGTACTGACCTCCGACAGCGGCAAAAAGATCTACCAGGGAGTGGGCAGCGGGCTTCCATGGCTTATTTTTAGCCTGCAGTTCTGCCTTGTGCTTCTGGTCAATGTCTGCGAGCGAATAGGTCAGGTGGATCGTGTACTTGGCCGCAGTGCCCCGCGCCTTAAGCAGCCACTCGAGCGTGTCCCTGTCTGGATTCCCATGCTTTCCATCGCCAGAGAACACATAGTGGTCCGCAGTGATGTGTTTGAAGAAAGCTGGCTCAACGTTCCGGTTGCTGCCATGGTGAGGCACCTTCAGAACGTTCACGTGCAGGCTCTGACCGGCCACTTTCACTCCCGCCTTCTCAAGGCCCGAGAGAATCTTATCCCCGCGCGCATCACCCGTCAGTAGTGCCGTCACCCCGGTCCCGCCGGCTCCTCGCATTCCGACCATGCAGACGATGCTGGAAAGATTCGGGATGCTCTCGTCAGCGTAGGCAGCAAGCAGCGCCTCGACGGACAGGCCCTTGCTCTGTATGTACTTGTCGAAGTCATTCTGAAGCTCTGCAATCTCAGCATCGAGGGGGCCGACAATGCCCACCTGCAATCCGCCTTCGAGTTCGAACGGCGCCCAAGCCGACCCCAACTTCAGAAGCGATGTGAAAGCAGCCGCGCCTCCAGTCGCATTGAGCTTGAACTTGATGGCCCCGGCCGTACGAAGGCCTTCATAGAGCAGCCGCAAGTCCCGGCCCTGTGCCTGACTGGCAAGCAGAGCCGCCACGTCCTCAGCCACGAACTCGGCATGGTCACCCTTCAGCCCTTTGGCTGTGAGGTTCTTGGTCAGCGGCTCTTCCAGTTCCTTCTTGGGTTCACCGTCGACTGTGGCCAACAGTCCTACTGTGGCCAGTCCGTTGTAGTAGGCGTTGGCTTTATCGCCAACGATGTCATTGAAAGTGTTGTGCCAGAGGCGGCTCACCTTGAAAAGGCGCTTGGCTGCGGGCACGTTGTTGTCCACCTCGCGCACCGCATCGCTGAGCAGAGCCTGGACGCCGGTGATGTGGTCGGCATCGACGTGGCTGACCATGAGGACATCGATGGGTAATGGCTTTGCAGCCCGTTTGGTTGAGATCTCCTTCAGCCTGGGTTGCAGGTTGGCCTCGAAGACGCCCTTCGGGCCTCCGTCGATGACGGCCAACCGAGGCGCTTCGCTGGCCTTCGGGCGCCAGTGGAGAAGAAGGCAGTCGCCTTCCTTTGCGCGTAGTGCTTCCAAGCTAAATAGCATCTTGCCCCCCCCCCTCAAACGCGCTGAAGTGCGCGAAGAATGTCGATAAGGCCGTGACCCTGAAAGTACTTCTCTCGGCCAAGGTCTGTTGCCGTCTCGCAAAGCACCTGCTTGACCCGTAGCGGGTCGCCCAGCAGTTCCTTGTGCCTCGCGACAAGCAGTGCGGCGGCCCCGCTCACGAAGGGTGCGGCCATACTCGTTCCATCGAGTTCAAGGTCCGAGTCGCCCCTGATCGGGCCTCGGACCTTCTCCCCCGGCGCCACAACGTCAGGCTTCTGCCTACCGTCCGCTGTCGGGCCTCGGCTGGAGAAGTAGCTCACTCCAAATTGATGCGGTTTCACGCGATGGGTTGAGCCGACAGTGATGACCTTGTGCGCGTTGCCTGGATCCGTGATCGACGAAAAGACCGAGCTGCCGAATCCATATTGACCCTCGCTCCAGCCTCGGTTGCCTGCTGCCGTCACCACGACAACCCCGCTCTCCACCAATCGGTCGCACTCAGCGCAGACGGGAGTCAGTCCACAACCGTAGACCCTGACCTGGTGCGGAATCGACATGCTGACGTTCACACCCGCAACTACAACGTCTGACGGCGAGCCGCGGCTGTTCAGAAACCTGACGAACTGAAGTGCCGAGATCAGTGCAGACTCGCTGGCAGCCTGATTTTCCGGGTCAATTACGCGCAGGTCGAACAGATTGATGTCGGGACACACGCCCTGAAGCAAGCGTTCATACTTTCCATCGTTGCCAGGGTTGTCGCTCCGCCAGTCGGCACCCAGGATGCCCGCAACGTGAGTGCCGTGGTCTGACGAGAGCTTCGCTCCGTCGTCCACCTCAAGCTGAATGAGAGGCTCAATGAGCCCCCAGTCCGGAGTGCTCTCATTGTCCAGTTGCTCGGCGATGGCCCGCAACTGCCTCATGGCCATAGCGTAGAAGCTATAGATCTCGCGACCTCGGGCCCGCGCAAGATCCTTTGCTACCCTCGCGATATCTTTTCTGCGACCTACCGTTCTGGGAGGAGAAGCGACCAAGTCGAAGCTGCGAAGCTGCTCCACTTGGGCGAAGTCGTAAGTTGCGCGGACTCTTGATGGTGGGTCCTGAAGAAGTGCCCCTTGAGGATCTCTCGAATCGTGGTCGCGAAATGCCTTGTGCTTCCCTGCGATTCCCGCGTCAATGATCGCCCAGGTCACATTGCGGCAAGAAATGTCAAAGAGACGAGTGGCGGCATCCGCCTTCACGGTGCACAGCGAATCAATGTCCGAGATCGCGGCCTCGCGATTGGGGAACACACGCTGCAGCAAAGCTCGGGCTTCATTGCTCTTGGTTCCCAGCCGCCGCGTTCTAGGCGCGCTCTTGGATGCGTTGAACGAGACGCAAGCGTTTACCAGAGCCGCGCCAGCAGCGCTGGCAATCTCTGAAGCCCACTTGCTCACCGCCGTGCCTAGGCGCGTGATGGAAGCGCTGGCATCCGCCTGCTGTATTTCGACGGAAAAGCTGTCGTTGGCTCTAGCTAGCTGGATGACGCCAATCGTTGCCGCTACTGGCGCAATCTGAATGATCCGGCGGTCCGTGACCTCACGCTCGCTCCGGAGTTCGCGTCTCAGGCTCTGCTCCTCGTCTGCCGTCTCCAACAGCCTCCCGCGTATCGCTCGTTCCAAGTGACGGGAAAACGACGAGTTTGGCTCCGCAAGCGTATCTAGGTTGAACTTGTCCCACCAAATCGCCAATGGGAGCAAAGAGCAAACGAGATCGTCGAAGGTCAGGGTGGCAGTTACGTAGGTATCTAGCGCCGAGACGCTTGGACGCGTCGCATCAGGTCCGCGTCCCGGGCGATTCACGACCGAGCGATTCACCGCGGCGGCAAGTTCGATGGCATTGCCACTTGGGGCCGGTGACAGGAGGAGACGCTGCACTGCATTCGGCGCGCCCCCAAACGCGATCCACACGTCAATAGAGACCCCGCCGTCCTGGGTGTACGTTTCAAGTACATCGGGGCGCGTCTTGCCTTGCAGCAAGTACCCAATCACGTTAGGCGGAACAAGCGGCATGCGGGCTCCCAAGTACTGGTGTCTGAGATTAGCGAACTTGTGTGAAAGGCTCTACCGACGTTCCAGCAAAACTAGGACAGGGTGGCGCTCCCGATCGGCCTACTTAGGGCGCCATTCGATTCGCCGCCGCTCCCCGTTGCGCTCAACAACGAACGCAAATCCCTCGGCCGTGGCGATAACCGGCGTTACCGGCATGCCGCTGATTGCTAAGCGCTTCTTGGAGTCGATGATCAGCGCGAAAGTCTCTTCCCCAGCCCTGGCGATGTGCGCGCTCTGATGGCCGGTTGACGCAAAAACAGGAGGGCTTATCGCCATGTATGCAACGGGCGTGACGCGCTTGCCATCGACAAACGCAGCCAAGTTCACCTGCTTGCCGGATTTGACTGCACCCATGTAGGCGAAGCTCTTGCCGTCGGCCGACCAAGCAAGCGCTTGCTCGTCGGTATGGGGCTCAAAGTTTGGTGTTCTGCCCTTTGAGTAAGTCACTCCTGGCTTGCCAGCAGCGCTGACGCGGATGTAGGCGTACTTGCTTTGACCGTCCTTCGACCAAAACGTGAGGTCCAGCACCTTCGGAAAGTAAGGCCCAACAACCCCGTCAATCGAATAGGCCTGCTGATCCTTGTCGTTGACGACGACGTAGCCGACGTGCTTGCCATCGGCACTGAAGACGATGGGACTGGAGACCGTACCACCGCTAGGTCCTAACGTCACGTTTCCATCGACAACGTACTTGGTTGGTGAGTCCGGTGTGGCTGATGAGTAGCCATAGCGCTTAGAGTCAGCGCTGAACACCACTGGTGGCGCGACACCGATAGGATCAGACAGCACGCCGTCAATGGAATACCGACTCACGTCGCCACTGACAACCGCATAAGCAAATCGCTTCCCGTTTGGCGAAATGCTAGCCAGCCCAACTTTCTCGTAGTGCGGGCCTTCAACTCCATCAACGACAAGGAACGACTGCCCGTCGCGCTTGGCCTCATAAACGAATCGTCCGTCAGCGACGAACTGGGGCTGGTACACCTCAGCGTACGGACCGTAGTCCTTGTAGCTGCCAGCAGCGACATCAAAGACCCGAACGTGCTTCCCAGCATCGCTCAAGGTCACGGCGATCGCCTTCTGACCATCCTCGCTAACGCCCGGATTGATCGCGAAGCGAGGGACGTCCACCGCTCCTGGAAGCAGGACCTCCTTGTTATCAACGACCATCACTGAGCCGTCACCACGCTTGCCAACGTAGGCGACGACGCCTTTCGCGGTGAAACGCAACGTGTTTGGGACGATGCTGTCGAAGGTCGGTCCAGAGACGCCGTTGACATGCACAGCACATCCAGCCGGCACGCAGGCGACCTGAGCGTATCGCTTGAAGTCGGTTGTCTTGGTGCGCAGGTTGAGTCTAGCGCCCTCCGGGATCCGTCCAAGAGACTCCTCGACGACCGCTGGCGCGGCGACGGCTGAGCCACATACCCAGAACCCCAGGACTACGGTGGCAATGTCTTGGTTGCGCATAGCGATCACTTTGAAGTTGCAGCTTCACCGATGAAGCCGTAAGCCGTGGTGAGTTTGTTCACCGCGTCGACTCGCTTGGAAGTGATGTCCATTACCAACTGGTCGAGCAGAACAACCACTGCCTCTGCGGCTTTGGTCCGATTGGCGGTGCCTGAAGCGAGCAATTTCTGGGCGTCGTCCTCATTCTTCTTTGCCTGATCGAGCTTCGCCGTCAGATCGGCAACAGTAGCTGCGTCGGCGGCCCCCTTCTTCTCGTCATCAAGTGCCTTGTTTGCATCAATCCGAGCTTGAGTTTTTGTAGCGAGGTCGGCTGAATAACCCTCGGTCAGGTCCACCTTCTGGAGGATGGCGGCTTTGAGCCGCGCCTTAAGGCGTTTCACGCCGCGCAGTGAGTCGATGATTGCATCGGCTGACGCAGCAGGCAGGTCTGCCGGCTTTGCGGCAGACGCTTCGGTCAAGCGGGCCTGGGCGGCGATAACCTCGGTCGAAGTCGTGCTCGTGAATGTCTTCAGCTTGGCAATTGCGTCCGTTTTGCCCGGCTCGCCAAGTTTCTCCGCCCAGGCGGCGTCGATCGCCTGATTGATGTTGACCAGCGACGTGCTGAGCGTGTCCAAGTCAGACGCTGTCTGCTTCGCGTAGTCCTCGGCGTAACGCTTCTGGACGTTCGCCAGTCCAGACGTGCTCGCGCCGGAGGTCGCTTGGCGCGAGGCAGTCTCTTTGTCGATCTGGCTTTGCAGCTCGGCCCGACGCTCGCTAGTGATGTCGTTGGACAGCAGTTGCCGGTCCATCTCTGCCCGCTTGAGCAGGTTGATGTCGAACTTCTTTCCCAGGTTGAAGAGCGCGAGGCTCTGGGCTGATTGAATGATGGAGCTCGTGTCACCGGCGAATGCCTTGATGTACCAGTTGCCCACGTCGTCCTTGACGACAACGTAGTTCGCTGCCCCGGCACCGCTGAGCTGCACGGTGTTGATGTTCTGCCAGAACTGCTTCTCGACGTTCACGCGTGCTTTCAACTCCTTGCTCTCCGACCGAGCTGTGCGAGAGGCGTTGCGCCAGAGCAAGTTCACCCATCCCACATCAGGGTCGCTCTGGACCGAAGTGGCCGCGTAGACATTGCGCAGGTAGGCGCTTGTCGGCCTGAGGTAAGCCATTCCTGCACGCTGCTCGTAAGCAGCTTCAAGCGCGGAGTTCAGACTTGCAGCTCGTTCGGCCTGGCCGGCAGCCAGCGCGCCAAGCCTCTGTTGGCGCAGGTGCGCGATCAGGTCGTCCAGCACGTCCACTTGCGTCCGTTCGCCTGCCGCCGCTCCTCGACCGGAGCGGCTCCCACGCGATGCCATCACCGTCAATGCCGGGCTCGGAATGAACTTGCCAACGTAATCCGCCGCTACCTTGAAGTTGTTCTTGGCCTCCGGCTGCTCCTTCGCGAACTTGTCCGCGCGCGCAACCAAAGCGCTGCTGAGGGAACTCATAAGGGATTTCGCATCTGAGCCCGACTCATCGGCCTTGTTCAGCACCTCTCCCCGCACTTCCTTTACCGATGCGAGGATCGCATTGATCTCTTCAACTGCTGTGGTGTTGCGTCCGACGGCACCCTGCACAGCTTGCAGTGCGTCCACGGCCGCCGTGCGCGTGTCAATTCGAGCCTGGAGGGTCTTCCTGTCCGCCGCCAAGTCGCTTGCCGCGGCCTCGGCAGCCTGCTTCAAAACCTTTGCATGTGCCTCGGCGGCCTTCTGGTGCCCTGCCACGATGTTCCGGAATGCGGTCAGCGTCAGGTTGGTGGCGCCATCAGGGATCACCTTGAACGACGGAGTGTTGCCCTCAAGGTAGCTCTTGGCCGCTGTGAGCCGCGCGAAGCGCGGTGAGTCCGCGGCCTCCTTGATGGTTTCGTCGTCCAACCACTTCTGGACGGCCGTACGGTAAGTCTCGCCAGAACTCTTCGCACCCACGGCCTTTGCAATGTCGCCGGCAATCCGGGCTCGATCAGCAACCGCACTAGCATCATCAGCAACGGCCAGAGTCGGCGCTGAGTCCGTGTTCGCCAACAACGTGAGTGCCGCGTAGCGAACCTGCTTGTTTCCGCTGATGACTACTTCGGCGCTCGTCGCGGTCTCCATGGCGGCCTTTTGCTTCTTGACCACCGCCGCCTCGAGGTTCTCAATCTCGCGATCCAACGCCGTCTTGGAGTTCCCGGCAGCGGTCACAGCTGTGCTCAAGCGCCTTCCCTCCCGGACATCCTTTGCCAAACTAGCCTTGATCTCCTGGAGCAGCGCATCGAACGTCTGTGACGAGGTCCCAGAGAAGGCTCGATTGATGGCCGTGGCTTCCGCGTCTCTCCTGGAGACGAGAGCCTTGTCATGCTCACCTTGACGCCGTATGTCATCGATGAGCACGATGATGTTATTGCCCACCGCCTGGAGAATTGCCGCTCGATCGGCGAAGTACGCGTCGTCCTTGCCGTAAGTCGACGCGCTTGCCGTCGTGGTGAAGCCATCGTTTTCACCGAAGGTGATCGCGCGCTTCGTGGGCTTGCGCCCGATCATGTCGTAGTTGTTGGCGACGTACAGCACCCGTTCGGCGAAGGCTATGAGGTGTTCCTCAAGCAGCCGCCTGGATTCCTCGACGGCCTTCTTGGCTCCGGGCTCATCCTGCGCACGGTTGACGGCGTTCTGATAGTTTCTAGTGAGCGTGACAATGCCCCAGCGCGTGCGACCCGACTCAAAGCCGAAGGAGTTTCCTCCGACGATTCGGATGTCAGCCACTGTTGCGACCAATGCAGTGTCGAGCTCGTTATCAACCGCGGTGCCGCGAGCCAAGCCAAATCGCTCGGTGGCGTACTTCAGCTCAGCTTTGCGGTTCTCTACTCGACTCCGAGCATCCGCAGCCAAGTCGTCGCCATTGTTGTAGGGACGGCAAGTTGCCAGCGCAGCCTGATCCCCAGGTTGCTCAAGCAGCAGCCTGGCATGCAACGCCGCCAAGCTTGCTGCTGCCGCCTTTGGATTCCGTTCGACAATCTCGCGGACGGACCTGTTCGCTTCCTCGTACATGTCGCCGCGGTTCTCTTGGTTCGACCAGTCCGCGGGGATTCGCTGAATCACGTCAGCTCGGAAGTCAGAGTCCACCCTGCTGTCACTGATTGTGAGCACCGCGCAGGCGAGGACTCTCGGCTCAATAACGTTCGCAACCAATGTCGCCGCAAGGCGTTGCTGCTGCAAGTCCTCTTGGTGCTCGGCGCCGCCGTAGATCTCAGTGTCTCTTAGCAGAGAAATCGAGAGGCTAGTCAGCGCCTTCATCGACTCTCGCGCTCCGACGAAACTCCTTCCAATCATTTCAAGGCGCCGCGCCAAGCGATTCGCAGTGTTTCGATCATTCGGGAAGAGCACATCGGCCTGCGCCTCCGCGAGCTTGGTCCTCGAAAGTTCCTGATAGGCAGCGGAGACAGAACGATCCATCTTCACGCAGGAGCCGCCCCACCTTCCCCCGCAGAACACCTCCCACGCCTGCTGGACCTCCTCAATCTTCCGCCTGCCCAGTGCGGCGCTCGCTGTAAAGACTGTCGCGGTTGCTCCCCGAGTTGCCGAGCACTTGCTCGATCGGGTTTTCTCGTCTGTAAGCGTGCCCGCTCGTAAAAACCTGACGTATCGCGAGCGAAGATTCTTGGCACTCTCCGCCACGACGCTTTGCTCAAGTTGGCTCGCAAGCTCGCAGTCGTCTTGAGTCACCTCGAACTTGTCGATTGCATCCGAGAACCTTAGGTACTCATCCTGAGTAGCATCGGCCTGAGGCATGAACGTCCTTGGTCCAAGATCCTCATAGAAGCTAAGGACGCCGTTTGTGAACTTGGCGATTGGGTCCTTGAAGTCGTGGCTACTGTGCTGCTCAAGGTAGCGGCCTATGACCTTCGCATTAAACCGCTGCTCGTGTTCTGGATCCCGGGTCTCCGCATCATTGCGAAGCTCGGCGAGGAGCGGCTTCGCAGCGATAGCCAACGTTGAGAACTGACGCAGCTGAACCTCACGCTGGCTCGCCAGCGGGCCCTTGTAGACGTCCACGTCAATCTGAAGCGCTGAGCATCCCGCGACAGTCACAACGCAGACCAGGATCGCACTAACGTGCAGAGCTGTGGCAGTGGGCCGTGCCATGTTCATGCCCCTGCCTTGACGTCAGCCCGGAGATCGTCGAGCCGCTCCCGCTCGCTCTTCAAACGAAGGATTTCTCTGAACAAGCCCCGCTCAAGGTCTTGGCCACCAGTTCCTTGGGTCGCTGCAGCGACATTTCCTAGCGCCTGGTCGACCGCCTGGAAAAACTTCTCCGGGCTGGAGCCCATGACGACAACAAGACGGTGGTCTTTTGGAGCTTCGCGGAAACCTTCCGGCCCAAACATCACCAGGCGGCGGCCAGTCAGCAGTTTCGTCTCGGGCTCGGACGGGGTGACCTTGACACCTGAGTCCAGCTCTTTGCTGTCGAACTTGGCGACTGTGGACAGGGAGTCGATGAGCTCAGCTCGTACCCAACCAGATGCGTAGCGAGTGAAGTTCAGAGCGCTGCCTTGACCCCGCACGCGAACTCGGTAGACGGTCGGCGGCAACTGCTCCTGGGGATCGAAAACGCCTAGGTAGTAGACCTGCTCCAGGTTGGACGTTGGAGTTACCCCTGCGTAGCCAACCGCGAGCCCACCAAGGGTGTTCCTTGTCGCTGGATCCAGGCCGCAGCCTGTCAACAGCAAAGGCACTGCGACAACAGCCACAACTCCAGTCCAGCCTGAGACTCTATTGGTCCCAACGTTCGGGCTGACGCTCATATAACCTCCCCGGTCAATGCGCTCAACGGTCGCTTTACTGCTTTGCCAACTTTGTAGCACGACGTTTCTGACCAGACAACCAAACTTCTGACGCTGCAACCTGAAGTAGCTACCGGGCATCTATGGACGCGCCTTCTCATCAATATTGAGAACGCGGAAATTGCGGCGATGTGCTACTGATGGGGCGCTAGTTTTCGGCCAAGAAGCGGCAAAGAGTTGGCGAAGAGTCTGTAGTGCTCCTGGAACGCGAGGAAGCCTCTATCGACACTTCTTGGCCAACTCGAACAGGCGATGGTCGGCACCGGGGGGAATCTGGCTCGCGGGTGCCCTCGGCGACTGCTCTAGGTGTGCACGTGGCATCCGCCGGCGAGTTTCGACCGGCAGCAACCAGCCTGCGGCTCCTATGTGTCACGGTGCACCGCTAGGAACCGAGCCTCAAGCGCTCGGGCATCTATGCGGAGCCGATCAGCATCATTCGCGCTTCGGCGTCGGGGTGGTTTCAGCCAACGATGCAGGTGCTGAAGGAACTTGGAATTCAACCGGGCAGGCGCGCGCTCAAGATTGGCACCTACTGAACTTCTGCCGCTAGCATCCTGACAAAACTGGGATACCTGCAGAAGTCCGCTTTGACTTGATTGCGATCATTGGTGCGCATCGTGGGCAGCCAATCAGCCGACTTTTGAGCCCGAAGAATACGCACGAATCGCCCAACGGCTACCAAGGGGACTATGTGCCGTGAGCCGCCTTCTATCAATTGACTTCGATGGATTTCTTCATCCAGCTCCACCAAGCGAAGTTTCTCCGTTTGAGTTCCTTCCGATCTTGGTCGATCTGCTGAAGAATCGGACGGACGTAGACGTCGTCGTCCATTCGTCGTGGCGCGAGACCTATTCGTCAGACGAGATGAGTGAGTTCATGACGGAGTTGGGACAGCGGTACATAGGGACTGTCAGCCCCGGCCCACGTGACGAAGCGATCCTGGCGTTCATGGTCAACAACCGGCGCTTCACCGAGTGCTTGGTGCTCGATGACGACGCAGCCGCGTTTCCCGCCAACTTCCCATTGCCGCTGCTGATTTGCGACCCTCGACTCGGTCTTTCTGACGAAATTGTCCAAGAGAACGTAAGACTGTGGCTCTCGAACGGTGCCTCTCAGCCGGCACAGTGAAGCTCAAGCTTTCGGGCAGACGCCCAAGTTCGACGTCGCCGGACAGTAGTTGCAGGCGCTGGTCATGACCTCATTCTGGCAGCAGGATTGCAGCGGGTGCCGACACCTGCCGCCGGGAGCCGGGTTCACGGTGCGTGGCACGAAACAGTCATCGGCTCACCTTTTGGCTCGGCGACTCTAACGACCAGTGTCGAGGGCGCTGCTGTTATCCGGCGTTGCTGCCGACCGGTCGCCTTGTCAACCCGTGCGCAATGGCTGCTGCCCGAAGTGTCGAACTGGTGCTGCCGGCCAGGAGCAGTCGTGGGCGCACTGCCGCTTTCGGGTCGGACAGAATCGACCTCTTACACTGCGGCGTACGTGATGACCGGCTCAACGACTGCCATGCCAATACCGAGGCTCGGCAGGAGGCGTTGTCAGAACAGAAGTGCCCCTACGACAACGATCTAATTTTCGCCGCCTCTGCGTACAAGATCGAAAACTGGGGCATGTCCAAATCAATCTTCGGCAAAATCTTGGTGCGTTGTGAAAGGCCCAATATCTTGAGCAGCGCGTTATGAAGCCTCATCACGCGAGTTTCGCTCGCATGCAGTTCATTGGCCACCTGCCGAGGGGTCTTGCCGCTACATAGCAAGGCGTGCAGCAACTCGACCTCGTCGTCCGACAGCTCATCTCCAAAAAACCGGGAAATGTCAGCGACTTGCTTGCGCTGGACGCTTTGCAACTTCTCTCGTGAGCGATATCGAACTCTGCCATCTTTACCGATCACCTCGCCATCTGCGGCGTGCAAATCAGCACACGGCAGCGCGAGAAAAACCGACTCCTCGCCATAAACGTCGATCGCAGCTTGGACTCCGAGAACGCTGGAGTCCCTCTCAAGGCGCCGGACAATGCCAAGAATTCGCACGCTTTCGTCCCACCCCGGCTCCGCTTGGTCGAGTGCCTCCATCGATCGGACCAGATCCGACTCGGCGCTCACCCGTCCATGCTGGCGGACAGTACGACCTCGACTTTTCATGGCGGGATCTTACTCTTCACACCGTGGGAAGTGTCAGCCGCTTTGCGGCAATGAACGCTTGGAGCCGCTTTCCGCCAAGGCTCCCCAGTTCGAGATGACCTCGCCAGTGCCCGCCCGCTAGCAAGAGCCCACCTAGCCCATGCTTGAGTTGCAACGCGTTCTTGACTTTGGATCCAGGGTCGATGTCCACCACCTCAAATACGGCTGCTGGATCGTCGTTTGCGACGATGCTGGAAATAGCCGCGCCCAGCGATCGCTGATGCGCATGAGCAAACGCTTCCTCGACTTCCGGGGCAAGCACTAGGAAGTTGGCATGGACAACTTTTCTCAGCTTGTCCCACTCTGCAAGATCTACCGGACAAAAGCCCGCGCGCGGCCAGATCGCGCTCCCTGCTGACAGCCCGGCCGTAAGGGCGATGCGGTGGATACCCAATGCCGGGTAGACAACCGAGGCGTTTGCCATCGCTTGATCGCTTAAGCCGGCACCGTCGCCGGCACGCCGCGGATGGCGTGTCATATACGCATGCTCAACAGTGCCTAAGGAAAAGTCTGCTGTCCGTGCGAGATATGCCAGTGGCCCCTTGCAATCGGCCAGCAGCAACCAGAACCTTGCAGCGCGGTCGCCAACAAAATGCGCCCGAACGGCCACAGGGGCTGGAAACGCATGCCCAAGAGCCTCCCAGGTCGCAGGCGATCTCGCTTTAACGGACGACAAATTGCCCATCCGTCGCCGCTGCCTAGCATGTTGGGCTCCCGACAAGGGCCAATACCAGGCAAACCCGCTGTGGGAAAAGCCCTGCGGTAACCAGATCGCTTTCCTGCCAACCCACTCATTCGCAGCCTGAAATGCTGGCCTTAGACGCGTTGGAACGTACCGATGCTTCGTGATGGAAAACGTTGCCATCCATGCAGGCACCTGCATACGTCCATCACGCAAAACTTTCTTCTTCAAAATTCCTCCTGCCCTCACGCTCACCTATTGTGTGCAGTTTCTGAGACGCAGCCAGGAGAGTCTGAATGCGTTCACGCCGGGCTGTTTGACGACTGAGAAATCGTCATTCATCCAGAGGAGCAGGAGGCACAAACGCCTCTCCCGCCAAGCCCTTTCAGTCCCGAGCGCATAGATCCTATTGGCGACACTCAGGCAACGCAGGATTACCGGACCGATCGGGAGCGCCGCCTCACATTCAGGTTGACCATTTTAGCCGTCAAGCATAGAAGCTCGCCCAAGGTCGCCGCACCGGTTGCATACCACCCGACGTCAGAACGCCGGCACCATATGTACGACCAAGCGCCTTTAAGCGTGCGGCACGCGAGGCGGGCATCACCAAGCCGGCGACGCCCCACACGCCGCGACACTCCTTCGCCACGTATCTGCTGCAGTCAGGGTATGACGCCCATCATGCGACGGTCCTTGGAGCGCTATCGCTGCCCCGGAGTTCCAGGAAATGCTCGATGTCCAAATAGGACATGAGCATCTCCAGATCGAGCGCGTCCTTAGTCTGACCGCGAACCCCACAGTCTTCGCAATAGGTCAGGTAGTTGGACAGATCACGGTCGAACTTGGTCTCGGTTCCATGCTGACCCTCGATAAGCGACTTAACGGCGGGAAACAGCTCGGTCGCAAGTGGAAGTCCTGCCGGGCGTGAGAAGCCCGCCCCAAGGATGAAGATTCGAAAGCCAGGGTGCTGGGAAGTTGCCATTGGTTTGGGCAGTTGGACGAGTACACGAGTGTCGGCGTTTTCTGCAGCCCAGCTCTTCCGGCCCAGGTTGCGGCCTCGTCGTCGCTCCGACGTTCGAGGTCAAGGAACTCCCATTGGTGCCCCTTAACCTGGCACAGCAACCAAGCCGCGCTTAGCGGGCCACACGCCAGGTGGTTTGACTATGCGGAGGCGGAAACAGCAGACAGCGCGCGCGCCTTAATTTTCTCGATGCGCCGAGCAGCACTGCCGGATGCTTTGCGGCCCCTTGCGCTCTCTTTGGCAGCGACAGCCGCTGCTCCGCTCGGCCCGGGCAACGGCGTCGCTCGAGTAACTGCTTCATCCTGAAGCAACCTCTCAGAGAGCCATTGAAAGAACTTTGCGGGGTGCCAGTACACACGCTTCCCGATGCTGACTGGGGATGAAATCTGGCCTTCGCGGATCCATGTCTCCACTGTTCGTTCACAGATGCCGAGGATGTATCCGACGTCATCTTTGGTCAGCGGTTTGAAGCTGCAGCTATTGCTCAGATTGAGCTCGTTGATATTGGTCATTCAACGTATAGCGCATGCAAGCAATGATGATTTGCAGCGAGTCGGCAGCGCCGCAGAAACCTCCCTTGGAATAGCGGCAGCTTCCGAAAAATGACATTTTTTGCCCATGCCGGAGACTGTGAAGTTCATCACGCACGACGCCCCAGCTCCCCTAGCGATCCATCAATGAGTCCTTGCCAAATCTAGACTGATCCATTTGCTTGCGACGAACGCCGTCGGGCTAGCCAGGGAGATAGGAAATTGAGCAAGGACGACAGTAGCGTCGAGGAACTCATCCATGCGAGGCTTCGATTGAAGCTGGAAGATGAGCTTCGCAAGACCATCGCAGAGGAGTTCACCAGACGGTCGGATGAACTGTCTGCCAAGATGGATTGCGATGTAGCGGTGGCACACAAGGCCACTGCCGAGCAGGCGGTGAGTAAGACTCTTGAACTGCTGAAGGAGTCTCGTGTGTGGTTCTTCAGAGGAATCGGCGCAGTGATCGCCGTCGCAGTCTTGCTCGCTGGTGTCGGCTTTCTCAACCTGAAAGAGCAGATGGCGATTCAGGTCCGCCAGAAGCTGGACGCATGGTTGGCTTTCGAAACTGGCTCGCCCACCAAGACCACCATGGAGGCCATGAGGACGCGCACAATTCTGGACGCGTACATCGTGCGCTCAATCAGAAATCAAGAGGAACGTGGCGCATTCGGGGCCTCACCACCCTTGGGCAACGACGAGTTGCAGCGCCTCTACGTGATGATGTTGAACCCAAAGACCGACGATGGCCTATTTGCCGATGCGGCAAAGCTTGTAGCCGTCGTTCGAGAAGGGCACGGCGTCTTCGTCGAAGATGACCAATTGGCTAGCGTTGCTTCCAAGGTCTTCGGGGAGCGCGATTTCTCAGAGATGAAGCGGCAAATTCTCCTGACGACCTGGGGTACGGAGAGAGCATTGCAGCCCTACTTCATGGCCATTCTGAAGGACGAGAAACGCCACGTTTCCTGGCGAGAGACTGCGTTCCGAAACGTCTCGCGGATCGACTCTGAGCAAGCTAGGGAATGGGCGGCAAGCAACTTGGACGCCTGCAAGGAGATGGACCTCGCAATTGAGTACGTTTACACCCTTGCTGAGTCCACCAGCTCGCTGGACCAAGTCGAACGTTGGCTTCGTTCGACCGCAGGCCGGGAGACGCCGAAGCACCCGATTTACCTCATGAACATCGCGGCGGCTGTCATTGAAAACCTAGGCGACCGCCCTTCGCCTAGAGCGCTTGAGATCACATCGACGATGCTTGCAAAGGCGGTCAGCACGGGTGCAAGGTTTGAGTACCAAGCGAATTCCCGAGTCGGATATGACGTCTTCATCTCGGTCCGGGACGGTGGCACGACCCACATGAGGCAGCTCATTGCCCCAGACAAGTTTGTTGGGCGAGCTGACGCATTGACCGGTGCCCTGAGCCGCATGTCGGACCTGAAAACGCTCACGGAGGCCATTGAAGCGCTGCAGATTGGCGATTCGAACAAGCGGATTGCAGAGATTCAATTCGATGCCAGCCAAGGCGGCTCGTTGACCCTATCGGATGGCGCTGTCGTCGCCGGCTCCGCGACGGACGGTCCGATTCGACTGGCGGCACGAAAGGCACAACCCGGCACCGAGCTACGCGCTTACTGGAAGGAGAAGAACGGCACATACCGGGAGGGCGTGGTGGCAGCTGCGGCAACCCAGGGCGGGCGTTTTCAGTACAGCTACGACCGCGACGTGTTTGGGCTATTGGGCGTCCGACGGCTCAAGCAGCACTTCAATACCTAGTCGCGGGCCACGGATACGGCACCGTCGACGCCGACCGGGTGCCCGCCTGGTTGGCCTTGGCCAAGGCGCCCCGAGCGGTGACCGCGTGGTGGTAAATCGGTGGTCAGGCTGCTTTCGCGAACCTAGCCGCAGGTAGCCGAAAGTAGCCGCAATCCGTATGCACTCGCAGCTAAGTCATTGATTCATCAAGGCGCTATACTGACTGCAGCTTGGATATGGGCGGGAACAACCCGTTCGGGACGTAGAGGCCGGAGGTTCGAATCCTCTCACCCCGACCAGGTCTTCTCAATTTCCATTCCCAGCCCTTTGCCAGCGATGCAAATCAGCATCACTGGCAAAGGCCGTGCGCGCATTCCGTGCGCTTACACACATTTCCACCGATTGCCCCCTTGCATGGTGGGTATACAGTGTGGCCATTGCTGAGTAAGCGCGCACCCAGTGCGCCTCTCGCCTCCGACTACCGAGCACAGCGAATCACGGCACGTGGATACAACCCTGGCTGACCCGCCCCATTCCGCCCTCTCGGGCGTGGCCCGCGTGTTGGTGCACGCGGGCAAGCTGCAGGCCAAGGCCGCAGAGGATCTGGTACGGCAATCCAAGGAGAAGAAGACCAGCTTCGTGAGCGCCGTGATCGCGTCGGGCGCGATCTCCTCGGCCGACTTGGCGCATACGCTGGCGACGGCGCTGGCTGTGCCACTGATGGACCTGAATGCGGTGGATGCCCAGCGCCTGCCGCAGAACATCATCGACAACAAGCTGGCTCAGCAATACCAGGTTCTGGTGCTCGGCCGCCGCGGCAACCGCCTTTTCATCGGCGGTGCCGACCCGACCGAACCCGA
>Ga0208886_100135_pt1 | contig 19460 bp, 18 predicted proteins | sample LakWasM105_HOW12_2_FD_183923 | JGI IMG/M metagenome (GOLD analysis project Ga0208886, IMG submission 183923) | Freshwater sediment methanotrophic microbial communities from Lake Washington under simulated oxygen tension - Sediment Metagenome... | ecosystem: Environmental > Aquatic > Freshwater >... | reverse complement strand
AGCTTCTTAGAAAACGGTCAGGATTAGTTTATAATCGAACGCTTTTCGGCCCCTTAGCTCATGCTTGGTTAGAGCAGCGGACTCATAATCCGTTGGTGCTGTGTTCGACTCACAGAGGGGCCACCAATAAAAACAAAGGGTTACGTAATTACGTAACCCTTTTTATTTTATTAGTAGCCGTATAGTAGCCTGTAAATTAATAAGCCAGACCGAAAATAATATTAAAGTGCAGTAGCAGAAGGTACGTCATAGCGGATTAATGATAGTTCGGAAAGTAGTCTATGATCGAGTAAGAGCTGAACAATGAGTTTGATAGTGTCCTCAGTGGGAGTAATTTGCCCTTGAGCGTTGAATTGAATTCCCCACTTATTACTGTCGTTTAATGTTCTTAAACGTTTGATAAAGTCTGGATTCAAATAAAAACTTTTTTCTTTGATTTGAGCCATGCGCCTTAACTGGATTGAGTTTGTTCCAACATAGTCTTGCAAGACTTTTATGTCCGAGAAAATACCGATAAATTTTTTATCAGTAACTAGGGTATTGAATGAGGCTATGAAGTTGTCTTTAAAACTGAGAAGTGATTCAAAATTCGGCTTGTTAGCTATTAATAAGTAATTATTTACAACAAAAAAATCGAAATTTTTATTTATTGAAAATGCGGGATCCTCTTCAATATCCAATTCCTGTTCTCTGAATACAAGATTTAATACATTATTAGATTTCCGGGTTTTCCAATTTGTATTTGTTTTTTTGACGGCCACAATAGTAACTCCGCCATTGGTATATTCGACCAAGTATCCGGCTGAATTGTGAAGCTGTTTTTTATTATTCGCGATACAGTCTTCTTCGGGGCGATCAATCAAGGTTTGCAGTTGATTGAATTCGGTTTTGTTGCTTTCCAATCCAAGAACACTATTTTCATTGGTTTGATTAAGTAGTGAGTAACTTTCAAACTCGATGAAATTTTGCATGTAACTATCTGCAATATTTTTAAGCTCTAATTGGAGTTTATCGGTGGTTTTTATCCAGTATGCGGAATATGCTGTAGGTCGCTTTTTAAATAGCCATAAAGATGCACTAGCGCCATTAAAATCAAAATATTTTAATGTTTGGAATGAATTTTCGATAGACATAGGTTCCTCAATACTAAGTTTATTATTGATCTATTTAAACAAAACATATATTCCTTGTATAACACAGGAGCGTAATTTATCACCTGTCTTAATTGACGTGCAGGATAGTGCTCTTAAATCTCTAATATCATTTTTTCCAACTAGAGCCTTAATGTCATATAAATTCCATCCGGCTAGCAGCAATAATGGATTCATTAGAATTTGACCTGATTTGTAAGTAATCAAAAACATTAGAGCGATAAAAATTAGGAATCCGTAAAACTTTGGGGCGCTGCCGATTTCTAGAGTCATAAAAGAAACGACATAAGGAAAAACATAATTGATCAAATCATTAGGGACGCATCGACATTCTAGGATCTCTATATTGTGTTGACCTTTGATTTTCTTGAACAGCCAAGTATAGAAAATCATACTTAGCAAGGTAATAGCAAAAAGGCTAAAGGAACGGCCAGGATTATCAAGTGATGGGAGGTCGCATTGTGACAATACTTTAAGTGAGTTGCATATCGGTCGTTCCCAATATTCAGCACTAATATCTTGCAATAAGATAATTAAGCTGAGAGGGAAATAAGATCCTAGAAATAGAATCAAAGCTGGGATAAATTTAATTTGCATGATTTGCTAGATCTGCGTTTTATTAATAACGGAATTATTACTAGATAACGAGAGTTCAATATCAGTATATTGATCCTTCGAATATAGAATTAAAATTTGTTCTAAACTTTCACTGTCGCATTTTAAGATTTTCATTTTTTCTTCCCTTGATCCATTCGCCAAAGCCAAGTTAGCTTCAATTTTGGGGTGTTTCGCCTTTAAATCTTTTTTCGTCGGATAAGGAATAATTAGCTTGCGACCATATTTTAAAATAGCACGGCTTGCATGTAAGCTGCCACCTGGAAGGCCTGACTGAACCATTATGACTGCTTTTGATAAAGCAGCTTGAATCCTGTCTCGCTCAACAAAGTTTGAAGGAAATGTTCTACTCTGATAAGAGTACTCACTAATTAATAATCCATCGTTCTCGACAATTCTTTTGGATAATTGGGTATTTGATTTCGGAAACACGGTATCTAAGCCGTGCGCCAAAACGGCAATAGTGGATGCATTTCTATTAAGGCTGGTCTCGTGCGCTATGGAGTCGACACCAATAGCTAATCCGCTAACGATTTGCCAGTTTTTATCTGCAAAATAAGTAGTGAGTCGCTCAGCAATTATTTTTCCGTGCTCAGATGGCTCTCTAGTGCCAATAATTGCAATTGACTGAATACTAATTTTCTTAACATCACCCCTAACAAATAAAATTGGTGGTTGATCAGCTAAGCCTTTTAGTTGAGCTGGATAATCACTATCAAGAACACTCAATATCGTGTCGTTAAATGTTTCAGAATTTGCAATATCGTTGTACGTTTCTTTAAGAGCATTTTCATATACATTGCTTCCTACAATGAAATTGCTAAATTCAGGAGAGTATTCGCTCCATTCAGCGGGATCAATACGCAGAAACAATTGATCAGAAGCTAAATTATGTAGTGTTTTCTTTCCAACCCCACTGATTTTGCTAGCTAATAATAATTTATGAGTTGGTGTAAGTTTTTCAGTCATTGATTGAATCTTGGGTTATTGCTTTTAAATATTTTCACTATGGCTGCAGGCTGGACTTTGATTCCATCCTGTACAGCTCCAGAATTTAACTCCATCTGTCCTTCTTACATTTATTCTCATTGGTCTTTGGCAATATGGGCAGTCTTTTTTTAATAAATCTTCAGTGTGAGTGCATTGATTTGTTTTGTCATGATAGCCAGAGCAGCTAAAAAATCTGACACCATTTCGATTTTTTCTCAGCCACATCATCCGACCACATTGGCCGCATATTTTCTCTTCAGTGATGATACTTACTGTTTTTGCTATCACTAAGCCGATTACTTTAGTTGCGCCATTTTGTATTAATAACTCTCTGGCTCGAATGAGAGTTGAACCGGTGGTAGTTACATCATCAATAACTAAGACGCTCTTGCCTTTAACTAAGCTTTGGTTTGTATTGTTGAAATGTAATGCTCTATCAGATTCAACTTTTCGCTCGACTCTAGATAAGTGTTTTTGGCTGACAGCATCATCTACAAAATAGAGTAGGTCATTACTGAATACGCTATCACTCTTCTTATGAAATAATTTAGCAATTCCATCGAGCAAACCCTCCAGTCTTTTAGGTTTTCCAACCTTGGCGGGAATCACTGAGATTACGTCAAAGTTTTGACCTAAAAAATCACTTGCATTTGTAATGACATGTGCAAGCATGTCATGCCAATATTTGGGCACTTCATAGTTTTCAACTTGTTCTTTCTTAGCAATTTCCTTAGAAAGCATGTGGCTATCATGAAGGTTTGCTGTAACTGGCGATGACTGACTGAAATACCTGCCTAGGCAGAATATTTCCATCTCATCTCTCATTGTGACAACATTGCAAAATGTATCTAAAGGTAAGAAGTAACAAGCATCTCTATCGAAAGTTGACGATTGAAATTCAGCGCACCTTTCAGCAAATAACTTATAGTCGGTAGGCTTTAGGTCATATGACTCTAGCATATGAGATGACATCTCAATTGCTGGAGCGGTGGTAACAAACTCCTTGGAGGCCCATGAAGCTAAAACAGGCGAGACCCCTGCATTGTAAGCTGCGACAACATCTACATCCTCATCGCCAATGTAAAGGATTGCTGGAGATGGCGGAACACCTAACTTCTCAAGGGCTAGCTTAATCCCAGTAGCAGAAGGTTTTTTTCCGTTAAATCCAACATCTGTATAAGTGACTACAACGTCAAAATAATGCGTAATTTCAAGGTGCTGTAATAATATTTCGATATATTTTCGACCCGCATTAGTTACTAAACCCAGAGAAAAGCCTTGTGATTTAAGTGTTTGAAGAATTTTCGTTACTGGGCGGTAAAGTCTTACCTCTTTGAGCGTATCTGCCGTAAGTAACTCATAATTACCGGTTTCCCTAATAGCTTTAACAGATTTGGTTTGAGCTATAGTATTGTCGAAGTCGAAGAGAATAACTTTAGGAATTGTCATTGCTATAACCCATTTTTTAGATGTTTTAGACGGAGAGCAAAACTAGGTCCCCATATTACACTTAAGGTATGGACTGGGTACAGTTATTGACAGTACTCCAAGTAAACCTAAGAGCCCCAACCCCTGATTTTTTCAAAAATCCCCTGATCATAATCGGGAGAGTCTTCAATTTTCTTAATCGGGATCGGTTTCCACTGATTCAAATCTTCTAGATTTGGAGTGTTATCTGTTTTCAGCGTCCATGTATGTAATCTGGTGAGTACAGTTACGTTTCCTGCCTCTACTCCAGTGATTTTGTAACCTTTCGGCTCTTGATAGCGGTTAGGCTCATCGCTCCATGTGCGAGAGACTTGAATGGGTCGCTCTTTACGTTTGGCAAACGGCCCGCCCATGGCTTCAATAAACTCCCCCCATTTTTTATTATCTGCAGCGGTATGGGCCTGTTTTAAAGCTCCTGTGAGGTCATTGCCCGAAATTCGTCTTAACTCTCGCCATACGCTCACAGGAGGCCCTCCAACGGTCTGAAATTGACGAATCTTCCACACAGAAGCCCAAGCAACAATTCTTTCTGCTGCGGTGCTTGCTTCGTTACCGTAAAGATCTTCATCTAACCCATAACCATCTATGGATTTGCTAATGTACTTTGCAACGTAACCGGTGGCGCTGCCTTTGGATGGATTGATCTTTTCAACTTCAAAACGACGCTCTTGTGCTCCATCCTCGTCAGGGCTATCCCGAAGCGCATATTCGCGTAAAACCGTGGTTAGGGCTTTTCTTTGTCTCTTACCTACGAATAGCAATAAATGCCAATGTGGGGTGGCGTCATGATGTGGTTCGGCTACCCTGATACCGTAATAAAGCACGCCCATACGATCTAGTTTTGCTCGTATTAACGACCAAAGTTTAACTAGGTATTGTTGAGCCTGTCGCGGGTCAGTGCCATCGTATTTTGGATTCTCATCGCCAGAGGCAGAATATCTGGCATGCATTCTAGAAGGGCAGGTAATGGTATAAAACATACCGACTAAATCATATGCTTTAGCAACCTCTTCCATTCCGCGAACACGGGTCATGATCTCGTTGCGGCGATTTTTTGGATTTGCCAGCGAGTGTTCAGCAAGCTCGAGTAAGCTGAATTCCTCTCCCGCTTCGTTTACAAGAAATGTATTTTCGAGCTTTCGTTTGTTACGGCGCTTTTGTTGTTTGATGCGCTCGAACGATTCGTTACTAACGTATATGTTGGCTTTTTTATGGACCATTCCTAAATCGATACCGTATTTCTCTACGTTACGTATCGTTATGTTACGTAACGTAGTACGCCACCACTTGTCATCGCAAAGCCTATTTAGAATGCCTGTTACGTTACGCTGATAATCCTTTGAAACCTCTGTAACGGTAACCGTATCCGTTACAGGAGCAGTGCCCGTTACCGTAACGGGAATATTGGGGTCTCTAATGGTAGGGCTATCAATGAGGGGGGTATCAATACGAGGGTCACCAATGTGAGGGTATTCTGTTAAAGAATCGGTACTAAATATTTTATTAAAGCGTGATGCAATATCGATTGCATGGCGACGCTTAATATAAGTCGTTACAGCAAGTAAAGCTTTCTTGGGCGTCTGAAATTGCGAGCGATAATAACGGCACTCCTCTGCAATCTGCTTTGCAAAATCAATCAGTTCATCATCACTGGCAGATAATTTAAGTGACCGTTGGTCTAGATCATCTTTGACGTCTAGCAAAAATAAGTTAGCTTCTCGGCGACCTTTTGATTCGTGAATGGTGTTGTATCGAAGGGCTACAGGAATAGCAAATCGAAGTGGTAATCCTTCAAGAATATTTCGACGAAATACCCAGTCGCTAACATCCGGCTCATCATGTTTGTGAGCAATGATTTCAGCTTTAGAAGCGTTTTCAGGGAACGGCCTAAATCCGAATGCATAACGCATTGCTGGCCTTATCGTTTGCCAGAGTCGCTTGTTGATTTACGAGCGCGAGACTCGATGTATGCGTTGAGATCTTCAAGGCGATAGCGCACTGCACGATCGCCGATCTTAATGAAAGGGACTTTAGCGCCAGCCCAGCGATCGCGCTCTAAAAATGCTTTTGATAAGCCTAGGAATTGAGCAGCTTGAGTAGTATTCAGTAATTGAGTTTGCATTTCCATGTTTCCTGTTATTAACATGGAGCAAACTTTATAGACCGCTTACGATGTTTCGAATCCTACTGCGCGCTGAGATATATTCCTGCGTGCAGGAATATTTTTATTCAATGTTTTTAGTGTAGAAAAAATTTCTGTGAAAATTTAAATAATCTGGATTAATTGAGTGTTTATCACCGACATATAATTTACCCTCTATGCCAATCAACGAAAGGTCATCATTGATTGAAAATGATCCAAAATCAAACATGACATGGTGGTTGGGGCATAGGCACAATATGTTGTCGATTGTGTCCGATCCGTTATGCGGCGCACCTAACGGCTTGATGTGAGCGGCTTCAGCATATGGAACCCCTGCTGCCATTAGGCAAACTCCACATACCTGGCATTTATATGAGTAGTATTTTTTAAGAGATTTCGCTATTTTTGTATCTCTAACTATTCTTTGAATCTGAGAGAGCTTTCTTGTCGGTGTCGCATTTCCTGTATCTCGTAGATCCTTTTCTTCGGGTAATGTAGGCACGGCCTTAAAGGTATTGTCGACAAGTTTTAATAGGCGAAAGCGCCAAATCTTGAACCCACTTTTGCCATTTTCATGCCAATGGGAATCCACTAAATACAGGCCATCATATCTATATCCGCTCAGAGGAGCGAAGGAGTTGCCTTTGTGAGCACCTCTAATTACTCTAACAGGAAGTCCTTCAAGTTGGCTTTTTACAAGTGCAAGATTGCCCCTCACTAATTCTTGATCGGCAATTTGTTTACCACTGGAGTCGCGACCTCCCTGGCCGGTATAAACTATTTCATCGCCATAATCCCGATCATCTTCATATCCGCCAGAGACGACGATGGAGTCAGCTCCTTCTAAACCAGATCCGGAAATTCCACCTTGCGACTGTCTATGAATTCCAGCTGCATTCATAGCTGAGTAATCTTTGAAGGTTGCGCCAGGTTGAATGCCCTCAATGTGGCCAAATTGTCGAGTGCTATTCGCCATTACTGAATACCTCTATTGTGTTTTCCGAGCCAAATCTCAATTCTTTTTTCAGGATCATCTGAACGCAGAACCACTTTGTCATTAAAAGTTATGTGGTTTGTTCTGGTATCGATTTGAATCAGACCTTGTGCAGACAGACTTTCTAAAATGAGTTTAGATGCCTCCCTGTTGGATTTTTTGTAAAACTTGCTTTTGTACTCTTTGAAAACTAAGTCCTTTAATGGATCAAGGTCTGTTGAATATCTTTTTTTAGCAGCTGTTCTAGCTATTTTAGTTTTGTATTCTTTCAATATTTTGGGTTGATTCAATTGAATCTCTGCATATGTGATGGCCTGCCTAGCCTCGGGCATAAATTCTTTGGCCCTATTGATTATTTGATCGGTGGTGATTTGAGGAAATATATTTCCTGGCTTCCAATTTTCTCTTGCAAAGAGATAACTTGAAATTAGCTCGCAATAGAAAAGACAAAGGGTTGCGAAAACATGCGCCCAAGTGATGTTCGGTGTTTGCATGTATTCTGATAAATTGACGTTGTTTATATTTCTGTAGATTGCCTCGATATTATTAGTTGAGGGGTAGACCTCAAGGATTTGTCCAAACATGGGTATTTTTGTTGTGGGTGATCTGAGATCTTCATATGTAGGATCAATAAAGTTTTTATCCTTGATGAGTTTATTTATGGCTATTGCGATATTAGTTATTTGCTCGCTACTAAATCCATTCAAGACTCTCCTGGCTCTGATAGTTTCCTCAATGAACATAACTGCGTAAGGATCAGCAAGAGCACCGTCTAACGGATCAAAGTGTTTAAACTGGTATCTATAACTATCAAGCATGCTGTAGGCTATCTATTTATTGTTTTTAGCAGGTAATCCGAGATTCTATTCATAGGGTCTCTCAGTCGTTCGACATCGCCAATGATATACCCAGCTGTTACATCATTATTCATTTTGTGATTTGCTAATCTTTTAAGTGCATACGCAGATATATCTAAGCTTTCTGCGATGGTAATAAAGGTTCTTCTTAAATCATGCGGAGTAAATTTTACGCCGCTCTTTTCGACAACTTTGTCCATTTGTGGGCGAGGGTCGTTCATGTAGCCTTTGATGCCCGTGCTCGGAAAGACAAAATCACTTGCCCCTTCATTTTCATCAAAGCGGTTTTGAAGCATATTTAATAGAAAAGGTGTTAGCGGTAGTGTGTGGGGCTGTCTATTCTTCGGATCTGGAAGGGTAAATGTTTTGTTTTTGAGATCAACATTTTTCCACTCAAGGCTTAATGCTTCCTCTCTTCGTAATCCTGTGAAAAGTAGCAGCAACAAGTAATCCCTAACCGCTAAACTGTTTAGACTGGCTGAGTAATTCGGTAGCTCGATTACAGCATTCAAAAATGCAGGTAAATCACTTGCTTTGATGACAGTTTGACGGCGCTCTATTTTGTACCATGAGCGCGTTTGTGAGAGTCGCTTGATTGGATTATCCGCGATGATTGAATTGCCATTTGAGTCCTCATATTTGCCGCTTGCAAAATTGAACAATGCACGCATGAAGCGCATAGCTAAGTTTGCTTGAGCAGGGCTTCTTTCACCTAAAGAGCGATGCTTCTTTTCGATCAGGTCTTTTGTAATGCTGATCAATGGTTTATTTTGCCACTCTTTAAAGTAGCTAGTCATAAACCGTTTGTAATCGTAGATAGTGCGAGGCTTGAGATTGTTGCGAGCTTTTAGATATTGCTCAAACACTTCATTGACGGTAATTGCTTTGGCTTTTTCAGCCTTATTAATATCGTTTGGGTTGATGCCTTTAGCAATCATGCCCAAAACATTTTTGGCTTCGTTTTTGGCTTGCTCGGCAGTGAACACACCATGATGACCGATAGTGACTCGGACCGTTTTATTGTTGATCTTACTCTCGGCGAAATAGACTTTGCTATTAGATCCCACTCGCACTCCGAAACCCTTCAAATCAGAGTCACGATAGAACATTTGCCCGTTATCTGGATAGGGCAGGGAGTCTACTAATGTTTTAGTTAGTTTATATGCCATTGCTACTGTTTGAAATTTAGTAGCCGTATAGTAGCCGAAATATTTAATGCTGTGTCATATTTATAAAATCAATTTAAAACACAAATACACTATAAAACAACATGTTATTAGTGTTATTCAAATTTACTAAAATCTATTAAAACATAAATATTAGAACTCATAATCCGTTGGTGCTGTGTTCGACTCACAGAGGGGCCACCATTTATAGAAAGACTCAAGGTTAACGCCTTGGGTCTTTTTTGTTTTAGGGTGAGGTAAACTGTGCAAGTATTCCCTTTGGGTTTTGATGCTAAGTTTATAAAGATGGATCAAATGTATAAATTATTCTTCCTTTTTATATCAGCACTCTTATCAACCTCAATTCAAGCTGAGCAATGCTGGCAGGTTGGTGGCTGCGAAAGTTTAATTGGATGGGTAAGAATAGATAAATATAGTTACGATAATCTTGGGCGAAACACTTATAAAAATCGTAGCAAGTCCTTGTTTGGTTCAGAATCTCTGCCTAATGTTAATGAAGTTGTAAAGACCAAGCGTCTAATAAAGTTAAGGCAAATTGATTGGACTGATTTACACAGCGTCAATTGCCATGATCATGATTACAAGAAAGGTGAGATTGCGGAAGTTTGTGATTCCGAAGATGCAAAGTTTGATTACCTCGGTGAGTCAGCGGTTGTTCGTGTTTTGGCTTATCACAAAGTAAAACATTTATATGTGTTAGTGCAAGTTGTGAGTTATCCTTCGGAGCCATTTAAACTAGAAAAAAATAAAAGTGTGATGGATGAAGACATTTAAATAATGGTTTTCACTTAGGCAAAATACAATGGAAACTGGCTAACAGTTATTTGTCTGACATAAGCTTAGCTCCCACTCGCAGCCCCAAACCCTGCTCATAGTCGCAAGACTTGAGCCATAGCTAAACAATCAGGGGCGGACTGACACGACGGTAATCCCGACTGTAGTCGTTGGCCGTTATGTTGGCTTGGCGTGTGCGTTGGGATTTGTCCAGGCTAGAGCTGCTTCAAATTGATGTTGGATTTGATTGTGAGCTTAGCTCTTGCAGATAGTCTTTTTAGACCATTGACTTATACCGATCAGAAATCTAACCTTCGCAATATATAAAGATTATTTTTAATTAAATTTTGGGAGAATAAGAGTTATGAAAGGCATTATCAAAAAAGCACTCATCGGTTTAAGTTTTATGAGCTTAATTAACGTCGCGAATGCAGTACCTGTGACATGGACACTAGATTCCACGCAAACAGGATACTCATTTGCGCAGACTTTTGGAATATTTACATTTGATGCTGATACAAACACTTACGCTAATGTAAATATGCGATTCAGCACTAACGTCTCACTTGTTTTTGGAATCAATGCAGGCAGTGACAGCGCAAATGGATTTTCGTACGGGAGTCAAGGTGGCACCGGAATATTTACTCTTAACTTTGATACGCCACTCTCCAATGCTGGTGGAGTAGTGACTGGGACCGGTTCAAATAATGTGCAAGGAAGTCCTACTTATTGGAGTTTCAGTGTGCACTCTCCTGTTACAACACCAGTACCAGAACCTGAGTCATTTGCTTTAATTTTTGCTGGCTTAGGTTTAATTGGTTTCGCTGCGCGCCGCAAGTAAGTTTAAATTCTATAACTTAGTTTAGAGCGCCGTCCTCATATCCGTTGATGCTGTGTTCGACTCACAGAGGGGCCACCATTTATAAAGAGACTCAAGGTTAACGCCTTGGGTCTTTTTTCTTTTGATAGTAGACTCGTGAGACACTCAATTTCTCAGCTATGCCTCCCATGAAATTTGTCATTAGATTCGTTGGTAGAAGCATTCTAGTTATTGTCATTGCCTTAATTATTGCTCTAGTTGCTACCGATATTTCAGACAAATATTTTGTTAAGCAATACATGCTTCAGCATCACATAACCGAGAGAAGTGAACTTGCAGATGATTTTGCGTTTGGTATAGAGGGCTTGGGGCAAGTTTTGGCAACATTCATTATTTCATTTACTGTAAGTGTCATTACTGCATGCGGTTTGCTTTGGCGATTCCGCTGGAGAAAAGCATCTATCAAAAAATGAATGTGAGTAAACTGCCAAAACTCACTCACCAGCAGCCTCCCCCCTACCCATAGTCGCACGCCTTGAGCCATAGGCAGACAATCAGGGGCTGGCTGATACGACGACGGTAATGCCGACTGAGATCGTTGGCCGTTATGTTGGCTTGGCGTGTGCGTTGGGATTTGTCCAGCCGTGAGTCGCTTAGCGTTGATGTTTGGATCGAATATTAGGTGGGCAGTATTACTAGAGACTCAAGGTTAACGCCTTGGGTCTTTTTTATTTTGTAATATAGACTGCTTGTATTAACTGCTACTAACCCTTTATCGGTATTTGTTATGCACACAATTATGGGATATGTAATCCTCGCTTTTGTAATAGTACTAGCTCTATGGATCCCCTATTGGTTTATACGAACTGCTATTCGATCTCCGAAAGAAACTCTAGCAGTCACACTTCCAATAGCGATTTGTATCGCTCTTGTTATTAAAGATGCTGTCACGCAACATAATCGAAGCTATGTGCCAGAGGTGTTTCAAGTAAATAAGGTTTTGTATAGGAGCGAAAAATCTGAGGGATTTGGCCCTGGTGGAAATGAGACTGGAATTATTGTTTACGAATTGCCAGGTTCTACTGCAAAGCAAATAGCTCAAGAGGGTCTCAATTATTTGTCCTCTTTACCGCCTCAGGGAGATGTATCAGATTGGCATGGTAGTTATGATAAATGGTATGCAACACCTGTGGTTCACAGTGAGCATTGGCCTAGGTCTGATGATCGTGTAGATTTTGTGCCAAAGATCCAAAGCTACCTACTGAGGTTTGGCTTGCCGATTCCTTTAGACTCGGCTGTTGAAAATATGGTTGATAAAGCACTACAACAAGAAGGAAACTACTATGCCTATGGCCGGATAGGATTAATAATAGTTATTCCGACATTGCATAGGGTGGTCTACGCATACAGTGGTTGATTCAATTCCAAAATTCACTCACGCGCTGCCCCAAACCCTGCTCATAGTCGCAAGACTTGAGCCATAGCTCAACAATCAGGGGCGGACTGACACGACGGTAATCCCGACCGAGATCGTTGGCCGTTATGTTGGATTGGCGTGGGTGTTGGGATTTGTCCAGACGGGAGTATAACTAGCGTTGGTATCAGGCCTGAATGTTAAACTTGTATCCCATATTAATCTGGAATTGAACAATTAAATGAATTTCTCAAATAAGGGTACTTGGATCTTTGGCACGACCATTTTCCTCTGCTTTTATTGGTTTAACTATCTTTTCATGCCATATCCCATCTGTAGTATAAGAATGATCTCAGTTTCAGATGAAGAGTTAATTGAAAAAACTCTTGCTAAAGAGGAGTACCAAATCAAATTTGGCCCCGATGAAACGATTTCCAACTACTACCAACGCCATCCAAATTGTTGCAGTGTTAATAGATCCGCTACAAATATGGACATTAATGGCCTTCCAAGGAAAGTAATCATAGTTACAGCAAAATTTGAACTCAAAGAACCGCTACCAAGTGGCACGAATGGATACATCGCTATAACGCAACTTGATCCTTGCGGAGATTTAATGACACGCACCGGTATGGCTGAAAAAATGAAAATAGAAGACTTTAATTAATCCAATATCTTTTATTTATTGTTTAGTCACTCGCCTTGAGCCATAGTCAAACAAACAGGCGCTGACCGATACGACAGTAATCCCGACGAAATCGTTGGCTGTTATGTTGGCTTGGCGTGAGAGTTGAGGTTTGTCCAGGCGGGGTGTAAAACAGCTAGTGCATTAGGTCGCTGACTCACAGAACTTGAGAATTCCGGTGTTTCAGTAGTTCTAATTGGTAATGAATGAATTGCAATGCAGTATCTATCTCATTAGAATGAGAATCGTTATCAATTGGTAGAAGTTATTATGCCTCCCAATATCTTGCTTGATCAGACCGTCACTGAGATTTATCGCGAACATCATCGTTGGCTAACTCATTGGCTGAATCGAAAGCTAGGAAATAGTTTTGATGCAGCTGATCTGGCACAAGATACGTTTACGCGACTGCTGAAATCGTCAAAAGTGCTAAGTTTGGGGAATGAGTCGCGTGCCTTTCTCACACACATTGCAAAAGGTTTGGTGATCGATCACTGGCGACGGCTCGATGTTGAGAACGCCTATTTGGAAGCGATTGCTCATTTACCAGCTGCAACAGCACCTTCGCCCGAAACGCGCGCACTCATCATAGAGACTTTATTGCAAATTGAGACGATGTTGGCAAAGCTATCGCCACGCACTAGAGAGATATTTCTGTTGGCTCAAGTGGATCAATTAACACTTGCTCAAATTGCCGACCAAGTTAATGTGCCAGTGATTACCGTGCGCAGACATATACAAAAAGCATTACTTACATGTATGACGGTGTTATGAGTGACTTTGACGCCAAATTGCTGAAAGAGGCTGCTGATTGGGTGATGACATTACACTACGGTCATGCAGGAGATAAAGAGCGTATCGCTTTCGAAAGCTGGCGACAACAAAGTCCAGCGCATGGAGCAGCTTGGGCGCGTGCAGAATCAGTTGTTGGTATCTTTCAAAAATTACCATCTGGCATTGGTAAGGATGCTTTGCAAACGCTTCATAGTAGCGGTAGGCGTCGTAGCTTACGATTGCTGGGTATGTTTTTAGTCGCTGCACCGGCTGGTTTATTGACATGGCGACAATTACCTTGGGAGCAATGGACAGCTGACTTTGCTACAGCGACAGGCGAAAGCAAATCTATCATGCTTGCTGACGGCACTCAGCTTGTACTCAATACTGCCAGTGCAGTGAATATTAAATACACTCGAACTGAGCGGCGCATACAACTTGCAAAAGGTGAGCTACTCATTACCACACACAGTGACCCATCACCTACCTATCGCCCTTTCTTGGTTGAGACACCACAAGGAGAAGTTCAAGCATTAGGTACGCGTTTTAGTGTCCGTCGCTTGGATGACAAAACTCGTGTCGCAGTTTTCAAGGACACGGTTGAAATTCGCCCACAATCGGGCATACCTCAAAAACTGTCTGCTGGCCAACAGACAATTTTCACCGACCAAGAGGTTCATGCTCCTACCTCTGTAGAAAATAGCGCTACTTTATGGGAACAGGGCATGTTGTTGGCTAAGAACATGCGTCTTAGTGATGTGGTTGCCGAGATGGGTCGCTATCGTACCGGTATTTTACGCTGCCACCCGGATGTTGCAGAAATGAGAGTGTCTGGCTCAATCTCACTTAGCAATACAGATGCAGGTCTAGCTTTGCTTGAACAATCTCTGCCGTTAAGAGTGGAAACGGCCACTCGATATTGGGTAATGCTACGCGCAAAATAACTAGCTCATGGAGGTATTATTGGTGCAATTTAATGTGACCAGCTCAACATTCTTGAACTGAGCTTTTGCCAAATCAAATTTCAACATTTCCAATTCGTAGAATTTTTCATCCTGTATGTGATCACTTTTTTCATCTCGTTCGGTGTAGTAGGTAAATAGATTATTCATTACGGATATATCTGCCCTCTGGATGAAAAATAAAGGATGAAAAGAATGCCTCAAACACGAACGCGAAACTCTCGCAAATCAATACTTACATGTTCAACTTTAGGGACTGCTGCCCAAGTCATGTTGACAAGTATGGCTCTGTCTTCTTTGTACACTTCCCCGGTGCTTGCAGCAGAATCAACTGGCGTAACAGCTACTCAAAAGAACTATGCATCTACACAACAATATGTAATTGAGGGTGGTCCACTCAGCGATGTGTTGGCACAGTTTGCTGCGACTGCGGGGGTTCAGTTGGTCTTTGATCCTTCGATGTTGTCAAAATTGCGCAGTAAAGGCTTAAATGGACGTTACACACTGAAGCAAGGTTTTGAAGAGCTGCTTCGCGGCAGCGGTTATGAGTCAGAAGAAAAAGGCGTAGGGACATACCTTTTACGTGAAAACAAACAACCTGAAGAAGTGTCATCCGAATCTGGGACTCCAACACTACCGGAAGTTAGGGTTCAAGCCGATAAGGAACGCGCATCTACACCCGTGAAGGGCTATCTGGCAAAACGCAGTAGCACAGCCACTAAAACTGATACGTCGCTTATGGAGGTTCCAGCTTCCATACAAGTAGTCACTCAGGATGTCTTAGAAGATCGTCAGGTCATTCGCTTGCAACAGAGCCTTGAAACTGTCAGTGGCATTATTCCCTCTTATAACGGTGGAAATACCATTCAACAATACTATGCGCGGGGTTTTTTGAGCAGTGTGGTGTTGCGAGATGGATATCGTGGAAGATCCTTGGGCAATTTTTTACAGGGCACAGCACATCTGGAAAGAATTGAGGTTCTCAAGGGGCCTGCTTCAGTGCTTTATGGCCGGGGTGAGCCTGGCGGTGTCATTAATCAGGTAACAAAGCAACCGCTCGCTACACCATTCACAGCGATCAAGCAGCAGTTTGGTTCCTATGACTTGAGCAGGACTACAATAGATAGCACGGGATCACTTAATGAAGACAATTCAGTGCTGTATCGAGTGAATGCCGCTTATGAGAACCTAGACTCCTTCCGCGATAATATCGACAGTGAAGGAACTTACTTAGCACCAGTGCTTCTGTGGAAACTGAGTGATCAGACACAGATTAAGTTTGACCTGCAATACGAAAAAACTAGTCAAGAGCTGGATAGAGGCATAGTGGCTGTGGGTACACGTCCTGCATCCATCCCAATCAGCCGCAATTTGGCAGAACCGTTTGCTGGTCAAAAACTAGAGTCCTTACAAGGAGGGCTCAAATTGACACATGAATTCACACCAAATTTGACATTACGTTACCAGTTTGTGGCAGAGCAGACTAATCGTCATGCCATACAGGTAACACCATCTGGCACATTTAATGCAGATGGACGGACAATGAATCGTTTCTTCTTTGAGCAAAAAGAAAACTTCAACTCTACATTCAATATGCTGGAATTAGAAGCAAAATTCAATACCGGCAGCCTTGCACACAAGACTCTGATAGGGACCGATTATTACGAGGCAACTAGCAAGGCACCATTTGTTTTCAGATCTTTTACGCCTGTTGATGTCTACCAGCCAGTATATGGGGCAAGCAAGCCAAATCTTCCTTTGGCGCATAGTGCATTCAGTAATGACTGGTATGGCGTCTATATGCAGGACCAGATTCAAGTTTCTCCACGCGTTCATTTACTTCTTGGTGGGAGATATGATCAAGCTAAAACCGTAAACGAGTCAGCCACATCTAAATCAAATACCGACGATGAAAGGTTTACACCTCGCACGGGGATTGTTTTTTCTATGTCTCCTGAAGTATCCGTGTATGGTAGCTATACCGAGTCGTTTGGCGCGGCAAACTCGGGACTTTCATTTTCTGGGCAGGCATTTAAACCTCAAACGGCTAAGCAGTATGAAACCGGGCTCAAATCTGAGTTGCTAGATGGTCGCTTAAGTGCAAATATCGCAGCATACCATCTGACAAAACAAAATATTTTGACCGCAGATATCGCCAATCCAGGTTTCTCTTCACAAGCTGGCGAAGCCCGTAGCCGAGGCGTTGACGTTGATGTTTCGGGTGAACTGACACCACAGGTCAACCTTATCGCAAGTTATACCTACACTGATGCAAAATTCACCCAGAACAATGATGGTAATCAAGGCAATCAGCTTTCAGGCGTCCCAAAACAGGCAGCTAGCTTGTGGGGTAAGTATCGTTTATTAGGTCAACTTAACGGTATGACCTTAGGAGGCGGGGTTGTGGCTCAGGGCGAGCGTCAAGGCGATGATGCTAATACATTTAGACTTCCAGGGTTTACGCGATTTGATGCATTTATGGCATATCGATGGAAGGCAGGTAATCATCAATTGACAACGCAAGTGAATGTCGAAAATTTGTTTGATAAAGAATATTTCAATGCATCGTCAAGTCGAGCTGAAATTCACCCTGGATATCCTCGTCGAGTCATAGCTTCCGTAGGGATTGAATTTTAAATATACACGCGGCTGCGATGAGAGTTCGTCAGTATTTATTATTTATCCATCGATATGGAGGGCTGGTAATTGCAGTTTTTTTGATAATTGCCGCCCTTACCGGAAGTATTATTGCATTTGAGAAAGAGTTAGATGCATGGCTGAATCCGCATTTGTTCAAGGTGGTAGCCAAACCAAAACGGCTTTCACCTTATCAATTGCGCGAACTTGTTGCATCACGATATCCTCAAGTTAACGTTAATTCGATTGATCTTGAGCAGCCAGCAGATGCCAGCCTGTCATTTTATCTGCGGCCTTTCAAGCCTGGGCAGCCAGCTTTGCCATATAACAAGGTGTTTATTGACCCATATACTGGAAAGGAGTTGGGTAAACGCAACACCATTGATCCTGAATACACACTAGAAAACCTGATCCCTTTAGTTTATCGCTTCCATTACTCTTTATTAATACCTGGTAAATGGGGCGTATGGTTAATGGGTGGAGTCGCTCTTTTCTGGACATTGGATTGTTTGATTGGCTTTTATCTGACACTCCCGAGTCGGAAGTTTTCTTGGGCATTGTGGAAGCAAGCCTGGAAGATAAAACGTGGCGCCAGTTTTACCCGCATCAATTTCGATATTCATCGTGCTTGCGGTCTCTGGTTGTGGATAGTGCTACTGATCATTGCTGTTTCATCTGTGAGGTTGAATTTATATAAAGAAGTATTCAACCCATTAGTTAGTCTGTTTTCTAGCATTTCAAGCCCAGACATTGGTTCGCCAAAATTAGCGCAGTGGTCGGAGAGTACAATCATTGAGTATGTCGATGCAGTACGAATCGCCAAACATTATCTGGAACAGAACAATATACCTGGCAATATTCAAGGCGTTTATTACACCGCCGTCCTAGGGCAATACCAAGTCTCTTTCAAGGCTAAGGATACTTGGCAAGATATCATTGGTTATTCCTACATAATTGTTGATGCCCACACCGGGTTAGTCACTAAGATTGTGTGGGAGTCAGGCAAAACAGCGGGTGATACTTTCATTGCTTGGATGTTCCCATTACATTCGGGAAAAGCATTTGGTTTGACCGGACGTATTGTTATCGCTATTTCAGGCGTTGCTATCACTGTGTTAATAATCACAGGACTTATCATTTGGTGGAAGAAGAGAAGCGTAAATGGGAGCAGGCTTAACTCTAGACGCAATTTACCTAGTGTTAATAGTAGCTCCAGTTCAGAGTTTACCCACTCGCAGTCCCAAACTCCACCCGCAGTCGCACGTCCTGAGCCATAGCTCAACAATCAGGGGCTGGCTTATACGACGGTAATCCCGACTGAGATAGTTGGCCGTTATGTTGGCTTGGCGTGGGAGTCGGGAGTGACAGTTTAGGTTATTTAGTTGTCTATATTCAGCTTAATATCACTTATGGATTTCCCAGAGTATCGTAGACGTTTATTAGTTTCTGTTTTGTAATTTCTCGAATATCATCGGGTTAGGTTGATGGTTGAAATTAAAAGGACACGATCATGAGTATCAATGCCTAGAGTGTGACAGACTCCAAACATAAGCGGTCAGCAAATGAATTTGCTCAGGACTGAATTTTTCTTGCCAAGCGGGCATCTGGTTACCTTTAGCCTCTGGGCCGTGGCAAGCAGCACATACCACGAATTTGTCTTTACCGGCATTAGCACGACCAGAGTCATGAATACTGCCAGACAAGCTTAATACGTAGTTAGCCACGTTTTTAACGTCTTCTTCGTTACCGACGGCGGCGGCCATCGGCGGCATCATGCCAATACGGCCACCAGTAATGGTTTCCTTGATACGCTCAGGGCTACCACCATACAACCAGTCAGTATCGCTCAGATTAGGAAACCCACGGCTACCCTTGGCATCCGAACCATGGCAAGCAGCACAGTTGTTCAGGAAAATACGCTTACCAATATCACGGGCTTCTGGAATCTTGGCGACGTCTTCTACCGGCA
>Ga0208886_100129_pt1 | contig 20515 bp, 10 predicted proteins | sample LakWasM105_HOW12_2_FD_183923 | JGI IMG/M metagenome (GOLD analysis project Ga0208886, IMG submission 183923) | Freshwater sediment methanotrophic microbial communities from Lake Washington under simulated oxygen tension - Sediment Metagenome... | ecosystem: Environmental > Aquatic > Freshwater >... | reverse complement strand
AACATCTGCATTGATTGCGAGTGCCCGGGCAATTCCGAGAACGGAATCGCTTGCTGGGAGAATTGTTCGACAATCGTCTGATTGTGTTTTGTTGTGTTCTGCATATGGTTCCTCTGACGCCTAACGTAGAGCTAACCGGGCGCGGCCCGGAAAGCTGAATAAACAAAACCGCATTATAACCGCGCTCCGGTTGAGCGCCATGTTAGGGAGTTTGTGCATGATTAGTTCCAGTTATTTGATGGTTTTCTTTCTCTTGGGGTTTGCCGCTGGTGTCGGTTCGGGAATCGAAGTGAATAAAAAGCGCAACGGCAGCGGCCAATATGGTAGGAAAAAGCACTTGCCAATGCTTCAACCAAAAATCAACAAACGGAGAAATTAATTTTGCAAGCAATGGTTTTTCGTAGTGGCCAATATAAGCTAAAGAGCTTATCGACATATCGGGTGGAACATAAACGCCGCGATACCATTTTTTTAATTTTTCGATGATGCCCATGTGTTTTATTGAGTACCCTAACGTTAAATAGACACCTTTTTAGGTGTATATAAATTTTAAACTATCGGCGCATAACGCCGCCCCGATAATCCGTTAGGCCAGATGCTATATGAATTAATAATTGATAGCAATCTTTCGGGCAAACTAAAAATACACCTCCCAAACGTCTTGATCGAGCTTGGTCAATCCGGTGTAGTCAGCTTGTCAGCTCTCAATCCACCGGAAATATCAAATAATCCGTCCACTTGACTTCGCCGCCCGCTTGATCGGGGCTCGGCAGCATCGCCACATTCCAGCCGCCGCCCAAGGCTTTGACCAACTGCACCGTGGCAGACATCCGGTTGCTGTGCAGCTGCACGGCGGTCTGCCGGTTGGACAAGGCGGCGGTTTGCGCGGTCATCACATTCAGGTAACTGATGGTTCCGGCCTGATATTGATTGATGGTCAGTGCCAGCGCCTGGTTGGCTGCGGCTACGGCTTTATCCTGCACCTGTTTTTCTTCCTCCAGTATCCGTAAAGCGGCCAGATTGTCTTCCACTTCCTGAAAACCGGTCAGCACCGTTTGCCGGTAAGCGGCGACATTGGCATCGAAACCGTCGATCGCCTGCTTGTACTGGGCGTTTTTAGCGCCGCCGTCGAATACCGTCAACGCCGCACCGGCCGGACCCAGCGCCCAATAGCGGCTGGCCGCCTTGAACAAATTATCCAAGGTGGAGGTTTGAAAACCATTGGTGACGGCCAGATTCAAGCTTGGATAATAAGCCGCTTTGGCTACGCCGATCAGGGCATTGGCCGCGGCGATTTTGCGTTCGGCGGCGGCAATGTCGGGACGCCGTTCCAGTAGCTCCGAAGGCAGGCTGACCGGAATCGACGGCGGCTGCACGTCCAGCGGCGCTGAAACCAGGGACAATTCCGCCGGGGTCTTGCCGATCAATACCGCAATCGCATGCTCCAGTTTCGCCCGCTGTACGCCGAGATTGATGGCTTGGGCGCGCACCGATTCCAGTTGGGTCTCGGCTTGCATCACATCGCTCTTGGCGACCATGCCGACCGCATAACGGTTTTTGATGATTTGCAGGGTCCGGCTGTAAGCATCCACGGTTTCATCCAGCAACGCTTTTTGCGCATCCAATGCCTTTAACTGAAAGTAATCGTCGGCCAATGTCGCTTCGCTGGACAGCCGCAACGCCTGCAAGGTGGCGGCGCTGGCTTGGGCGCTGCCGGTGTTGGCTTCAACCTGGCGACTGACGCTGCCCCATAAATCCGGCTCCCAGGCAATTGCCCCGGCGACGCCGAACAGGTTCCTGACACCCGACACTGCCACGCTTTGGCCGCTGGCGGCGCGGAAACGGTTGGTCGTGCCGGTCAGATTGAGTATCGGGAAAAAACCGGATTGCGCCGATTGCACCAGATGCTGCGCTTGACGGTATTGCGCCTCGGCCTGGATGATCGACTGGTTGGCGGCGGCGACCTGTTCTTCCAGTTTATTAAGCCGGGGATCGTTGAAAATTTCCCACCATTTGCCGGACAGCACATTGTCGCGGGGCTGGGCCTGTTTCCAGCCTTTGCTTTCCTTGAACTCATTGGAAATCTTGGCTTCGGGGCGGACATAGTCGGGACCTACCGTGCAACCGGCCAGCTGTGCGGTTAATAGGGCATAAATCAGGGGGTGGCTAATGCGAACTGTCATGTAAATCTCAGGGATAAGTAGCTATCAAAAAAATCTAAAAAATTCACCACGAAGACACGAAGGACACGAAGGACACGAAGTTTGATATTGTCTTCGTCGTGGCCCATGATCTACGCGGGGCGGGGTTTGGAATAATTTGTCTCGTTCCCACGCGCTGCGTGGGAATGCAGGATGGGACGCGCTGCGTCCTGCTTAGAGATACGCTGCATTTCAGCTTGTCGATCGCGCGACTCGCGGCGCAGCGCGCCTTGGCTGCATTCCCACGCAGCGCGTGGGAATGAGGAAAAAACGTTTCGGACGGGGCAACATGCCCCGTCCGGCTTGTGAAAAACAACATGTCTCGTCCGGCTTGTGAGTCGCCGAGAACACGGCGTTTCATCTCTTCGTGTCCTTCGTGTCTTCGTGGTGAATAAGAAATTCGGGAGTTCATTGTATTGAAAGATTTTGTCCGCTTCGAAAGCGGCCACCAAACCACAGCCGGAAACGATCCAGGTAAAGGTAGACGACCGGTGTCGTATACAGCGTCAGCATCTGGCTAAAGATCAGCCCGCCGACGATGGAAATGCCCAACGGTTGGCGCAGTTCCGCGCCGTAACCGGTGCCCAGAGCCAGCGGCAGCGCGCCGAACAGCGCGGCCAGCGTAGTCATCATGATCGGCCGAAAGCGCAGCAGGCAGGCTTGAAAAATCGCCTCGCGGGAATCCAGGCCGTACTCGCGTTCGGCATACAATGCAAAGTCGATCATCATGATCGCGTTTTTCTTGACGATGCCGATCAGCAAAATGACGCCGATCAGCGCGATGATGCTGAATTCGGTATCGCAAGCCATCAACGCCAGCAGCGCGCCGACCCCCGCCGAGGGCAGCGTGGACAGGATGGTCAGCGGATGGATATAGCTTTCGTAGAGTACGCCCAGCACGATGTAGATGCTGAACAACGCGGCCAGAATCAAAAAAGGCTGGTTGCGTAACGATTCCTTGAAGGCTTTGGCCGAGCCCTGAAAACTGCCTTGAACGGCATTCGGCACGCCGATGTCGCGCATGGTTTTTTCGATCAGCTGGGTGGCGGTGGACAGCGAGGCGCCGGGCTTAAGATTAAACGACAACGTGGCGGCGGCGAACTGGCCTTGATGATTGACCGACAGCGGCGTGTTGGTTGGCGCGAAACCGGCCAACGCCGACAACGGCACCTGGACTGCGCCCGGTTGTTCGCCGGTCGGCAGGCGCTTGGCCGGTACGCTGATATACACCTGCTTTAAGGCTTCGGGACTTTGCCAATATTCCGGGGCCAATTCCATCACTACCCGGTACTGGTTCAGCGGGTTATAAATGACCGAAACCTGGCGCTGGCCGAAAGCGTCGTTAAGGCTCGCGTCGATCATGGCCTGGCTGACGCCGTAGCGCGACGCCATATCCCGGTTGACCACCAGGCCGATCTGCTGCCCCTTGTCTTGTTGGTTGCTGCTGACGTCGCTGAGTTCCGGCAGCTTGGACAGTGCGGCGACCACTTTCGGCATCCATTCACGAAGCAGGCCCAGGTCGTCGGATTGCAAGGCATAGTCGAACGAACCGAACGAGGGTCGGCCGCCGATACGCAGTTCTTGCGCCGCGAACATATGCAGCTCCGCGCCGGGAATGCGCTTGACCTTCTCGCGCAGACGGCCCATCACTTCTTCAATGGGCTCCCGTTCCCCGTGCGGCTTTAGTACCACGAAGACTCGGGCGCTATTGCCGCTCTGTTGGCTACCGGCAATCCCGGCCACAATATTGACCGCCGGATCCTGTCGCAACAGCTCGGAAATCTCGAAGAATTTTTTCTGCAAGGCCCAAAAAGAAGTGCCTTGATCGGTTTGAACCTCGCCCAGCAACCTGCCGCCGTCCTGACTCGGGAAAAAGCCTTTGTCGATGATGGTGTACAGATAAACATTGAGGCCTATGGTGCCGAGCAAGATCAGCATCATGATCCGGCCGTGGCGCAACGCCCAGCGCAGCGATCTTTCGTAAGCGGCCTGCACCCGGTCGAATGCCCGGCCTATGCCTTGATATATGCGGCCATGCTGCGGACTTTCCCTGCCCACCCAGCGCGCGCACAGCATAGGCGTGACGGTCAACGAAATCAGCAGCGATACCAGCACCGCCGCCGACAGCGTCACCGCAAACTCCCTGAACATGCGGCCGACCACGCCGCCCATCAGCAAAATCGGCAGGAACACCGCGACCAGCGACACGCTCATCGCCATCACCGTAAAGCCAACTTCCTTGGCGGCCAACAGCGCGGCCTTGAACGGTGCCACGCCTTTTTCGATATGGCGGCTGGTGTTTTCCAATACCACGATAGCGTCGTCGACCACAAAGCCGGTGGCGATGGTCAGTGCCATCAAGGTCAGGTTATTCAGGCTGTAGTTGAAAAAATACATGGCCGCACAAGCGCCGAGCAAGGACGCCGGCACCGCAATAATCGGCACCAGCGTAGAACGCAGGTCTCGCAAGAACACCAGCACCACCAGGATGACCAGTACGATGGCGATCAACAAACTGTGCTCGACTTCGGTAATCGACGCCCGGATGGTCAGCGACCGATCGATAACCACCGACAGATCGATCGCGCTGGGGATCGAGGCGCGTAGTTCCGGCAATAGGGCCTGCACCTGGTCGACGGTTTGAATCACGTTGGCCAGCGGCTGCTTCCTGAGAATCAGCAGCACCGACTGCTTGCCGTTTTTCAAGCCGGTATTGCGCAAGTCCTCGACCGAATCGACCACCTCGCCGAGATCGGCAATCCTGACCGGCGCGCCGTTGCGGTAACTGACGATCAGCGGCAGGTAATCCGCCGCTTTGCGAGCCTGGTCGTTGGCCTGAATCTGCCAGCGTTGCTCATCGTTTTCCAGCACGCCTTTCGGCCGGGAGATGTTGGTTTGGGTAATGGTGTTTCTGACATCCTCCAGGCCGATGCCGTATTTGGTCAGCGCATTGGGGTTCAGTTCGACCCGCACCGCCGGTAATGCCGCACCGCCGATCTGTACCTGGCCGATGCCGGGAATCTGCGATATTTTCTGCGCCAGGATGGTCGAGGCCGCATCGTACATCTGGCCTCGGCTGAGGGTGTCTGAAGTCAGCGCCAGTATCAGGATCGGCGAGTCGGACGGATTATCCCGCCGGTAACTGGGACGATTGGGCATACTGGTAGGCAGCAGACTGGCCGCGGCATTGATCGCCGCCTGCACATCGCGGGCCGCGCCGTTGATGTCGCGATCCAGGTCGAATTGCAGGGTAATCTGGGTAGAACCTTGCGAGCTGCTGGAAGTCATTTCGGTAATACCGGCGATGCGTCCCAAGGCCCGTTCCAGCGGCGTGGCGACCGTGGCCGCCATCGTCTCGGCGCTGGCTCCCGGCAACTGGGCCTGGACATTGATGGTCGGAAAATCCACCTGCGGCAGCGACGACACCGGCAAATTCAGGAAAGCCAGAATACCGGCCAGAACGATGGCCAAGGTCAGCAGACTGGTAGCGACCGGTCGGTAAATGAACAGTGCCGACAGGTTCATAGTTTTTTGTCCACGAAAGACACGAAAAGCACAAAAAACTCCACAATATAGCTTTTCGTGTCTTTCGTGGACCCATTAAGGATATTAAATTCACTGAGCGTGACGGGGTTCGCTCGTTCCCAAGCTCCAGCTTGGGAATGCAGTCTTGGAAGCTCCAGCTTCCCGACTCGCGAAGCTGGAGCTTCGCTAACTGGGTTCCCAAGCAGGAGCTTGGGAACCAGCGCAATACCGGCCAGAACGATGGCCAAGGTCAGCAGACTGGTAGCGACCGGGCGGTAAATGAACAGCGCCGACAGGTTCATAGTTTTTTGTCCCCGAAAGACACGAAAAGCACTGAGCGTGACGGGGTTTGCAACCCCGTCACTCACGTTTCGTAATCTATTGAATCCTTGAAACGTTTCGGTCGGGGTTACAAACCCCGACCGGCATTGGTATGCCAACACAACATCCTGCTTTTTTCGTGTCTTTCGTGCTTTTCGTGGACTAATTAAGGATCTTAAATTCATCACAAATTTCCGTCGCTTTCAGCAGGATTCAGCCGCAGCCGGCCGGACACGCGCCGGGCCAGACTGTCCATCCATAAATAAATCACCGGCGTGGTATACAAGGTCAATAGCTGGCTGAGCAGCAAGCCGCCGACCATGGTAATGCCCAGCGGATGACGCAACTCCGAGCCCACGCCGCTGCCCAGCATCAACGGCAACGCGCCGAGCAATGCCGCCAACGTGGTCATCAGGATCGGCCGAAAGCGCAGCAGGCAGGCCTGAAAAATCGCATCTTCCGGCGACATGCCTTGCTTGCGCTCGGCATCCAGCGCGAAATCGATCATCATGATCGCGTTCTTCTTGACGATACCGATCAACAAAATAATCCCGATAATGCCGATGATGCCCAGGTCGCCGCCGGAAACGATCAAGGCCAGCAATGCCCCGACGCCCGCGGAAGGCAGCGTGGACAGAATGGTGATCGGGTGGATATAGCTTTCGTACAGCACGCCGAGCACGATGTACACGGTGACGATGGCGGCCAGGATCAGCCACAGGGTATTGCCCAACGAAGCCTGAAACGCCAGCGCCGCGCCCTGGTAACTAGTGCGGATACTCAACGGCAAATCGATCTCCTGCTTGATGCGGTCGATCGCCTTCACCGCATCGCCCAGCGCCGCGCCCGGGGCCAGGTTAAAAGACAGCGTCGCGACCGGAAACTGGTCGAGATGGTTGATCGACAGCGGCGTCGGCCGTTCCGATAATTCGGCTATCGCCGACAGCGGCACCTGCGTGCCGTTGCTGGAAGGAATCCGTAAGTCGTTCAGGGCTTCCGGCGAAGTTTGCTCGGCCGGATCGACTTCAAGCACCACCCGGTACTGGTTGGACTGGGTGAAAATAGTCGATACCAGCCGCTGCCCGTAAGCGCTGTACAGCGCATTATCGATCGCCGCGGTAGTGACGCCGAAACGGCTGGCGGTGCTGCGGTCGATGTTGACATAGACTTGTTGACCCTGATCCTGCACATCGCTGGTCACATCGGCAAACTCCGGCTGACCGGAAAGTGCCTGCACAAGCTTATGCGTCCAGCGGTTCAATTCGTCAATATCGGGCGTCTCCAGCGTGAACTGGTACTGGGTGCGGCTGACCCGGTTTTCCATGGTCAAATCCTGCACCGGCTGCAAATACAGGGTCACTCCGGTCAGCACGGCCAGTTTGGGTTTCAGCCGGGCGATCACTTCGGTTGCACTCAGTTTACGTTCGGCCAGCGGTTTCAGGTTGATCAGGAAGCGTCCGGCGTTGGGCGTGGTATTCACGCCGTCGACACCGATGAACGACGACAGGCTGTCTACCGCCGGGTCCTCAAGCAGCAGTGCGGCCAGCTTTTGCTGATGCTCGGCCATCGCCGAAAAGGACACGCTTTGCGGCGCTTCGGAAAAACCCTGAATGATGCCGGTATCCTGTACCGGGAAAAATCCCTTCGGGATGAAGATGTACAACGCCACGGTCAATGCGGCGGTGGCGAAAAACACCGACATGGTCAGGACTTGCCGCTGCATGACCCATTCCAGGCTGCGGCCGTAAGCGGCAATCAGCTTGTCGAACCAATCGTCGCCGGGCTTTTCGGCATGCTCTTCATGCGGACGCAGCAGCTTGGCGCACATCATCGGCGTCAGCGTCAGCGATACGATGGCGGAAATCAGGATCGCCACCGCCAGCGTGATCGCAAATTCCCTGAACAAGCGGCCGACCACGTCGCCCATGAACAGCAGCGGAATCAGCACCGCGACCAGCGAAAAAGTCAGCGAAATAATGGTAAAGCCGATTTGTTCGGAGCCTTTCAGCGCGGCTTTCAACGGCGATTCGCCGCGCTCGATGTAACGGGAGATATTCTCGATGACCACGATCGCGTCGTCGACCACGAAACCGGTGGCGATGGTCAGCGCCATCAGCGTTAAATTGTTGATGCTGAACTCGGCCAGATACATCACCGCGAAGGTGCCGACCAAGGACAACGGCACCGCGACGCCCGGAATGATGGTGGCCGGGACGTTGCGCAGGAACAGGAAAATCACCATCACCACCAGCGCCACCGCCAGCAGCAACTCGAACTGCACATCATGCACCGAGGCGCGGATGGTTACGGTGCGGTCGGTCAGCGGCAGCACCTCGACGCTCAGCGGCAACGACGCCTGCAACTTCGGCAGCAGTTCCTTGATGCGGTCGACCACCTCGATCACGTTCGCGCCGGGCTGGCGCTGAATGTTGACGATCACCGCCGCCTCTTTGTTCGCCCAGGCCGCCAGCCGGACATTTTCCGCGCCGTCGATCACTTCGGCGACTTCGGACAGCCGCACCGGCGCAGCGTTGCGGTAAGCCACCACTAAATCCTGGTATTCCGCCGCCGAGCGCAACTGGTCGTTGCTGTCGATAATCGCCGAGCGCATCGGCCCGTTGAACATGCCTTTGGGCTGGTTGACGTTAGCGGCGGCGATCGCGCTGCGCACGTCTTCCAGACTGATGCCGTAAGCGGCCAGCGCTTTATGATTGGCCTGAATCCGCACCGCAGGACGCTGGCCGCCGCTGATGCTGACCATGCCGACGCCGGACAGCTGGGCGATTTTCTGCGCCAAGCGGGTATCGACCAAATCTTCGACCTTGAACAACGGCAAGGCTTTGGAGCTGACCGCCAGCGTCATGATCGGCGTGTCGGCCGGATTGACCTTGCTGTAAATCGGCGCTTGCGGCAAGTCGTTCGGCAGGAAGTTGGCGGCGGCATTGATCGCCGCCTGCACGGTTTGTTCGGCAATATCCAGATCCAGGTTCAGGTTGAATTGCAGGGTAATCACCGACGCGCCGCCGGAGCTGGTCGACGACATCTGGGTCAGTCCCGGCATCTGGCCGAACTGGCGCTCCAGCGGCGCGGTGACCACCGACGTCATCACCTCGGGACTGGCGCCCGGATATAAAGTCACGACTTGTATGGTCGGATAATCGACTTGCGGCAAAGCGGAAACCGGCAACAACCGGTAAGCCAGGATGCCGACCAGCAGCATCGCCACCATCAGCAGCGAAGTCGCCACCGGGCGCAGAATGAACAGCCGGGACGGGTTGAACTTCGGCAGGGTATGGTTTGAGGGTGTCATATTTGTCTCATTCCCATGCGCTGCGTCACTGCCGTTAGATCGCCTCCGCGTTTCCACGCGCCGCGTGGGAACGAGAGCAACGAGAATATTCCCAAGCGGCTCCTGGGAACGAGGGGTAAATTTCCAGCTGGAACCCGCACGAAGGCTGGAGTGCAGGCTTCGCCTGCCGGCGCAAGCAAAGCTTGCACTCCTGTTTGCGCTAGTTCCCAAGCTCCAGCTTGGGAATTCAGTACGGGAAGCTGGAGCCTGGGAACCCGCGTAACGCAGAAGTAGGCCGGAATAAGCCGGTTCGAGCGATAGCGAGAACTGGCGTTTCCGGCAAACATCATCCAAATTCGCCGGAAACGCCACCTCGCGCTATGCGCTTGGATGGCCTTATTCCGGCCTACATCCTGTTCCGGTATCGCCATCCGTAGCTTCTCGGCAATTGCTCCGCGCATTGCTCTACCTTCTGCATAACCCACAAGGATGTGGGGAATGCAGATTTTGCGTTGAGCAAAATATCTGCCCTTGCAGTCGTGGATCCCGGCACAAATCCGTCTGGAACGGATTTGCATTAACCCAAAGGGTGTCAGGCAGGATAGCCTGACATGAATCCCTGCCGGGATGACGTGCTTAAAAATACTTGTGTATAACGATGAACACAACGCGTGGAAACGAGAGCAGCTATGGTTTACTGGAATCATGATCAAGGACGCTTATCTTTTTTACGCGACTTGCCTTCGGGCTTGGCCTGCATATTCGGATCCGCCGCCACGGCCAGCCCGTTTTTTTGGGCAATATCGACCCGGCTGCCTTCGTGCAGCTTGTCGACGCCGTCCACCACCACCGTTTCGTCGGCGGCAAGATTACTGAGCACCGCAACCTTGTCCCCTTCGGTCGGCCCCAAGGTGATGCGGCGCACTTGTGCGGTTTTTTCCGGGCCGACCACGTAGACAAACGAACCCTGGGTATCGTGCTGAATGGCGGCGCTGGAAACCACCGTCACACCGGGCAAAGTATCCAGATGCATTTTGATGTTGACGAATTGATTGGCGAACAGTGTGCGCTCGTTATTGTCGAATTGCGCTTTCAACTTCAGCGTACCGGTGGTGGAATCGATCTGGTTATCGAGCGCCAGCAATTTGCCGTCGGCCAGCTTGGTTTTACCGGCCCGGTCATAGGCCTCGACGCGGACCGCTTCGTTGGAACGCCAACGCTGCACCACCGCTTGCACATTGTCTTCAGGCAGGGTAAACACCACGCTGACCGGCTGGAGCTGGGTAATCACCACCAGGCCGTTGGTATCGTTGGCATGGACGATATTGCCCTGGTCGATCTGGCGCAACCCGACCCGTCCGGAAATCGGCGCGGTCAGCCGAGCATAACTGAGCTGGAGTTTGGCGTTATTGACCTGGGCTTTATCCATTTCCACAATGCCTTGATACTGTTTGACCTGCGCTTCCTGGGTCATGGTTTGCTGGGCTGAAATCGAATCCTGCTCCAACAGAGTCTGATAACGGTCATGGTCTATTTGGGCATTTTTCAGCAAAGCTTCATCGCGCATCAGCTGGCCTTCGACCTGCTGCAACTGTACCTGGAACGGGCGCGGATCGATTTCGGCCAGCAAATCGCCTTCCTTGACCATCTGGCCTTCGCTGAACACGACCCGCACCAGTTCGCCGTCAACCCGGGGCCGCACGGTCACGGTACGTAATGCGGTTACCGTACCCAAGCCGTTCAGGTACACCGGAAAATCGGCTTTGCCTGCGCTTTCTATCGCCACTGCCGCCGGTGCGTCTTCATCGTGACCGCGTTTGCCGCCCTTGGAAGCGGATTTTTCGTCGGGCGACGACGAATGCTGGAAATAAAAACCTGCGGCGATAAGCGCCAGCACGATCAGCGATCCGGGCAGTAAAAAAGCGCGGCGGCGGTTGGCGAGCGGGCGTAATTCGTGGCGATTGTCTTGACTCATACGAACGTTTTTTAATTAAGGGTTTGAGAGCGAATGGCTTGAATACCGGCCAGCGAGAATTGCACGACGTGTTCGGCAAAGGCCTTGATGTCGCTCAAATCGCTGGGATGGCTGCGAAACGGCCGGGCGCCTTGCATGTGCTTTAACCGCAACAGTTGAAAACATTGGCCCATGATGCTGGCGTGGCAGTATTGGATTTGTTGCTCGCTGGCCGCCTGTCCCAGGCACTCTTTCAGCAAGGCGAACATTTGCAGGCGTTGCGGATTGATTTCCTTTTCCAGAATATCGGCCAGCAGCCGGGTGGGCTGCGCCATTTCCTTATGAATAATCGCAAACGAATAGGAGTTTTCATCGCCCATACGCCTGACCAGAGATTTAATCCGCCCGGCCAGCCGTTGTTCCGCCGGTGCGTCGTTCATCAAGCCGCCGTCGGGCGGATACAAGTCAAGTTCCTGGTTAAAAGCAAAACGCCAGGATTCCAGGTAAAGGGTTTCCTTGTCGCGAAAATGATAATTAACCGAGGCGATATTGGCTTTCGCCTGCTCGCAGATTTCGGCGATCGTCGCTTCCTGAAAACCTTTCTCGGCAAAGATCCGGCTGGCTGCGGTTAATAGTCGGTTGCGCGTTTGTTCCGACTTGGTGGTTTTAAGGTTCGTCATGTAGGAAAGTTGAAAACAGGATTACATTTGGCAATTGAAATCATAAATTCAAATGCGCATTTGATTTTTTAAAAATCATATATCAGTTTCATGGCATTCCAAATATATTTTTTATTTAGCAAGCTTTGTACCAAGCTTTACGGTGTTGATTTTATTTGGATTTAACACCTGCTCCGGCCTCGATTGCTCGGAAATCAGCAGCGCTTGTACAGGAACTGCCTGCCAGGCAACAGTTTGCTGACGCCGCTGTCTGTCGGATAATCCTAAAAACCTCAGTTAGTCCACGAAAAGCACGAAAAGCACGAAAGACACGAAATAAAGCGGTACGTTCGTTGAGCCAGGATTTCACCAAAAATAACTTCCATTTGGAGTTTCCACGCTCCCGCGCCACTGCCATTAAGTTAATAACTGATGTTACGCACTGTCCACGAAAAACACGAAAGGCACGAAAAATATCAGCCGAAGATTTGTCGCTGACGGCGTCATACCCGCATTCTTCACATTCCTTTCGAGGTTCTTGAGACAATTTTATTCCAGACTAGATCCGGCCCTTCAGTTAAGGAAAAAGCATTAGGCGGGAAACAAGCCGAACGGCAGACCTTCCAGATTTTAAAAACCTGGAAGGTCTAAGCGGCAACGCTCTGAACAGGCGGCTGAATAGGCTTTGCCGACGGCGTCCTTGGAAGCGTTTCTTTTCGTGCTTTTTGTGTCTTTCGTGGACGACGCTTTTTTATCATGCGTCTGCGTAACATCAGTTAATAATTTTAGTGAGTGCTAGTTCCCAAGCTCCAGCTTGGGAATTCGGTGTAGGAAGCTCTAGCTTCCCGTCTCTCGAAGCTGGAGTTTGGGGACCGGCGTAATGGAACGCAGATGACGCTGATACTTATGATAGACACAGAATATCCATAAAAAATCCGTGTTAATCATAGTCATCAGCGTCATCCGCGTTCTATTTTTGACGGCTGGAGGCAGGCCAAATAGATCAAGACAAAAGCATTGCACTGTTGCCCTGATCCGAGTCGGGCCGGTTATTTAACGGCTTTTGGCTGGCCAATGGCGGTACGCAGATCGGCCAGCGTGACCACGCGCGGACCGTGCAAGGCAGCAATCTGACCGACATCCAGTTTCAGTTTCTGGATGTTCTGGTAAAGATTCACTGAATAAGGATTAGGCTTGGCCGGCGTCGGCGCATTGGCGGCGAGAGGCGTATAAGCATCGGCTTCGACCAGAATTTTCTCGTTCGGCAGATAGACCAATACGAACGCATCGTTGTGTCCGCTGCCCGCAATTGAGTGGATCTCGATAGTGCGCTTACCGTCCGAAAGTACATGTTTGCCGGTAAAACTCTCGAAGCGTGCAGGCTTAAGCGACTTGGACAGACGGTCGGGATTGATGGTATGCGGCGCAGCCCAAACCTTCTCGTAATAAGTTTGGTTCGGTTGCAGCGTCACGATCGCAGCCCCTTCATCGACAAAAGTGCGCAAACCGCCCGAATGGTCGAAGTGGGCATGGGTGTTGACCAGGTATTTGATCGGCTTGTTGGGAATGATCTCCTTGAGTTTGGCGATAACGGCCTGCGAGCGCTCTTCATTTTGCGGCGCTTCGACCAGCACAATATGGTCGCGCTGATCGATGGCGACGCTGTGATGGCTGCCGCCGGTCAGGTAATAAACGCCCTCGGCCAGCTTGTTGGGGGTCACGACCACAGCCGGAGCCTTGGCGACTTGCTGGGGTACCGCAATGTCAACCGCCGGGTTCGCTTTGACGGCCGAAACGTTGATGTCCAGCACCGGATAGCCGCCCTGATTGCGGACGATGTGAGCGGGAAACTGGATGCCGCCAAAGTCTTTGTAATCGGAGTATTGAGTTTCGACCAGCGTGTCGCCGAGTACCGGATTGTCGATCCAGGTCTGCACCCGCTCGACCTGGTTGTTGGCGTTGATGGTCCCGACATAGCGATACTTGTCGGCAATGCTGAACGATACTTCGGTGCCGTTATCGACGGCTTTCGAAACGGCATGGTTGGCTTGCGCCGCTTTCAGGAAACCTTGCGGACTTGCCCAGATTTCCGCCAGACGCTCTTCAACAGCCGCCGGTTGCGCGCTTGGTGCCGGAGCCGCATTACCGGCAGCGGCCACGTTCCAGGCGGTGCCGCCACTGACATATTGGTCGACCTTTTGCTCAACCGGCGCAGGACGCAAGCGGCCGGGTTCCACGACTTGGCTGCGGGTTATCTGCACCCGCGCACTGGCGGTGTCGTAATTGATGTCGGCGGTAAAGTTTTTCACGTCGAACGGCGGCCAGGACAAATCCGGATTCGGCGCTTGACCGAACTGGTACCAGCGTCCGCTGCCTGAAAATTCGATGGATTTAATGCTGTCGGCACCCGAGGCCTCAGACGCCGCCTGCAAGCCCTGCAGTTGCAGAAAACTGCATCCCGCCCCAGTCAATGCGACTGCCAAGCCAACAGCGGTGTATATCGATCTATGCATGAAACCCCCTTGGGTTTGAATATGGTGGAAAAATAAATATGAAGAGCCAACCAAGTGCAAAGCAAGAGGCATACCAGTCGACTTTGATCAGGGAAAAGGGCATCTGAAGGCACGGTAATGTTGCCTTGGGTGGTAAAGAGGCGATTGATCTGTTTTGCAACACGGCCCAGTCATGCTGAAATTCCAGCAGCTTTTGTTGAAGCGCTGCTTCTATCGGGGCAGTTTTGCCGACGACTGCAAGGATGCAGTCGCAGCTTCGTGAGACGGGAAGCTGGAGCTTCCCTCACTGAATTCCCAAGCTGGAGAGACTGTGAAAGTATCATCAAAAAACGGGTAAAAGTATTATTCACCACGAAGGCACGAAGTACACGAAGAAAAATAATTGCTTTTATTCAATGTATTGAAAACTTCGTGCTCTTCGTGCCTTCGTGGTGAGTTTTTTGATTTTGTTTAAAAAACAAATACTTTCACAGTCTCTGGAGCTTGGGAACTAGCGCTCACTAAAATCCTTAACTTAACGGTAGCGACGCTCCGGCGTGGGAACGATAAAAGGCGCGCACGGCGCGCCCTACGCATGCGGATAAAGGTCGTCCCGGCTGTTTTTTCGTGCTTTTCGTGCTTTTCGTGGACAATCCATAACATCGATCATAATTTGGCAACGCTCTTTTCCTTAGCTTTGTCGTCCGGTTTTTTCTGCACTTCCACCACGCTGACCGTCTCGCCTTCGACCAGCAGATCCGACGGACTGGCGACCAGCACATCGCTGGGCCCCATACCTTCCAAAACTTCGACTTCGCGCCCGAAATCGCGACCCAGCTTTACCGGACGAAACGCGATGCGTTTTTTGGCATCGACAATAACGACATGCGTACCCGCCTGATCGATAACCAATACATTGGCAGGCACAACCAGCGGGCTGGCTTTGCTGCCGACCACGTTGATCGAGATTTCCACATAGGAGCCGGGCAATAATTTCCCGTCTTTATTGGGTAGCGCAATATCCACCTGCCGTGAACGATTGACCGGGTCCAAGGCTCCGGCAACATGCTCTACGCGGGCGGCGAGGGGTTTCCCTTGTGCGTCGGTAGAGCGCACCGCCACGTCCTGCCCCACTTTGACATCGTCCGCGTAAGCTTGAGGAACCCAGACGGTCAGGCGGAGCGGATCGATTTGCGTCAGCGCGAACAGTTCCTGGCTGCCCGCGTTGATCAGGCTGCCGACATCGACACTCCGGCGCGTAATCACCCCCGAAAACGGCGCGACGATGCGTCGATAGTCTTCAACTTTTTCAAGCCGTTTGACATTGACTTGGGCCGCCGCCAGATCGGCTTCCGCCTGCAGGACGGCACTGCGTTTTTCATCGGACTCCTGTTGAATAACGCTGTCGGTGTCTTTCAGCAGCGTCCACCGCTTCAGCGTCGAACGCGCCAATTCCAGCCTGACTTTGATCTGTGCCGCTGCGGCATGCGCCTGGGCCAATTCCTGCTCCAACTCGGGAACATCGATCACGGCCAGCAGCTCGCCTTTCTTGACCTGGTCGCCGATGGTCTTGTGCCAGGCGCTCAGATAACCGTTGCTACGGGCATAAAGCTGCGTTTCGGTGTTTCCGCGCAAACCGGCCGGCAACACAATCTTGCGCGATACCTCGCCCGGCTTCGAGCGCACTGCGATGACGCTGCGCGACAGGCTGGCCTCGGTGCGCTGCCGCAAACTTTCGGCCTCGCTCCGATTAATCGCCAGCCGTAAGCCACCGGCCAGCAGTAAAAACAACAACAGCCCGAAGCCGAATCGCCTGACGATAATCAGCGTCCGTTGCGGATGAGATGGCAAAGCAAATACAGGGGTTTGATAATTACTCATGACGGTTTCATTCAGTGATAAGGATAGGTCGAGTCGAATGGCGATGTTCAAGCCACCGATGCGTACTTGCGAAAATAATCGGCACAAACAGCAACGTGGACATCGTGGCGAACGCCAACCCGCCGATGACCGCGCGGCCCAGCGGCGCGTTCTGTTCGGCGCCTTCGCCCCAGCCGACAGCCATCGGCAGCATGCCGACGATCATCGCAAAAGCGGTCATCATGACCGGCCGCAAACGGGTGGCTCCGGCTTCCAGCGCTGCCGTCACCGGCGGTACACCGTCGCCCAGCCGGGTGCGGGCGAACGAAACCAGCAAAATGCTGTTGGCGGTGACCACGCCCATCGACATGATGCTGCCGGTCAAGGCCGGGATGCTCAGCGTGGTTCCGGTCAGGAACAAGGTCCAGGCGATCCCGGCCAGCGCCGCCGGTAACGCGCTGACGATAATCAACGGATCGAGCCAGGATTGAAAGTTGACCACCAATAACAAGTACAACAATACAATAGCCACAGCCAATCCGGTCGCCAGCCCGATAAACGAACTGTTGAGAGTCTGGATTTGCCCGCGCACCGCCAGTTCAACGCCGCGCGGCAACCTGGCCGTGCTGTCCTCGATCAGGCGATCAATTTCGACGCTGACCGAACCCAAATCCCGGCCCTCGACATTCGCGTAAATATTAAAAACGTTATTCGAGTTGAAGTGAGTCACTGCCGCCGGTTGCACCGAACGCTTCATCGTCACCAGATTGCCCAGCAATTGCGGCTGGCGGTTATTGTCGCCGCCCACTGGCGTCCGCATCAGCGCTTCGATGCTGTCGAGATCGAGCGGATTGCCCATCACGCCGATGTTGACCGTATTGCCGTTGTTGGGATTCAGCCAGTAAGTCGGCGCGGTTTGCATACTGCCGCTCAGGGTGAGCAGCAGGTTCTGCGCCACGTCGCGCGCCGAAAGTCCCAGGTGTTGCAGCTGCGAGCGATTCATTTCCAGATCTAGCGACGGCCGATTGGTGCGTTGGTAGATGTGTGCGTCGACGATGCCGGGAATTTGCCGCAGCCGATTATTCAGTTCCACAACCAACGGCATGATCTCTTCGGGTTTGCCGCCGACAAACTGGATGTCGATCGGCGCCGGAATGCCGAAGTTCAGCGTTTGACTGACCTGGTCGGCGGGCTGGAAAAAGAATTCGAGCCCGGGAAAACGGCGCGGCAATTCGGCGCGTAAATCCTTGATATAGTCGATACTCGGCGCGTGATCGCCGGGGCGCAGGGAAATCATGATTTCGGTGTCGGCGGTTTCCACCGTGCCGGAGTTGCCGAACAGCGTATTGCGCGTACTATAAGGCCCGCCGATAATATCCAGCACATCGCCCAGTTCATCTGCCGGAATGCGCTCGCGGATCGCTTTTTCCACCGCGTCTATCTGGCTGGGCATTTCTTCTATCCGCGTCCCCGACGGCGCGCGAACATGCAGCCTGATTTGGCCTGCATCGACCGCCGGAAACAAATCCCGGCCGAGCAGCGGCACCAGAGTCAGAGACAACAGGCAGAATCCCAAAAATGCGGAACCGTAACGCAAGCGATGGTTTAACAGATGGCTCAACAGCACCACGTATTGTTCCCGGAAGACCTCGAAACCATGCTCAAAGGCGTGGTGGGTTTGCTTGAACATGCGGGCCATCGCGTTGGCTGGCGGCTGGTGTTTGCGCCCATGATGCCCGGCCATCATATACATCACCAGCGTCGGCACCAGAGTACGCGACAGCAGATAGGACGCCAGCATCGCGAACACCACCGCCTCGGCCATCGGCACGAACAGGCTGTGCGCAACGCCGGTCAGAAAGAACATCGGCACGAACACGATGCAAATACACAAGGTCGACACGAACGCAGGCATCGCGATTTCCGCCGCACCGTCAAGAATAGCCTGACGCGGATTTTTGCCCATCAACATTTGCCGCTCGATATTTTCGATTTCGACGGTCGCATCGTCGACCAATACGCCCACGGCCAGCGCCAAACCGCCCATCGTCATCAGGTTGATGGTTTCGCCGATCAGGTACAGCACAATCAGCGAGCACATGATCGACAGCGGTATCGATACTGCGATAATACAGGTGCTGCGCCAGTTGCCGAGGAACAGCAGTATCATCGCGGCGGTTAAACCGGCGGCGATCAAGCCCTCGTGTATCACGTTGCCGATTGCCGCCTTGACGAACAGCGACTGGTCGAACATCAGTTTCATATTGATGCCTTCGGGCATCTGCGCCAGCATTTTCGGTATGACCTGCCTCACGTGATCGACGACGTCCAGCGTCGACACCTTACCCCTTTTGAAAATAGAAGTAAGAATGCCGCGTTCGCCGTTCTGGCGCGCGATGGTGGTCTGCGGCGCCGAGCCATCGCGCACATTGGCGACGTCGCGGATCAGCGTGGTCGTGCCGTTGACCGTACGCACCGGAATGTCGCCAATGCGAGGAATCGCGGCAATCGCGCCGTTCAGGGTAACGTCGTATTCCGTCGAACCGACCTTGATCGTTCCGGTCGGCAAAATCAGGTTCTGCACCGCCATCGCGTCGACCAGGTCGGCGGGGGTCAGTCCACGGGCAAGCAGTGCCGACGGGTCAATATCGACCGTCACCTGACGGCTCTTGGAGCCGAACGGATTGGTCGAGGCAACACCCGGTTTGGACTGAAGGAAGTTCCGGACGATGTTATTGGTCAGGTCGTTCACTTCCGTCTCCGGCACCGTGCTGCTGGAGATGCCCAATTGCACCAACGGCAAATCGGAAGCCGAATACTGGATGACTTGCGGCGGAGCGGTGCTGGCCGGCAACGAGCGGTAGACCGAGTTGCTGCTGGACATCACCTGAGCAATTGCAGTGCGAATGTCCGTGCCGGGATGGAAAAACACCTTGATAACTGCCGATCCTGCGTATGACACCGATTCGCTATGCTCAATACCGTCAATCAACGACATCGAGCGTTCGACCGAACCGGTAAGACGATCAGCGATTTCCTTGGAATTCATGCCTTTGTAATCCCACAGCATGGCCACCACCGGAATATCGATATCCGGAAATATATCGGTCGGCATGTTGCGCAACACATAAGGAGTGGACAAAAGAAGGAGTAGCGCCGCCACAATAAAGGTGTACGGGCGACGTAGTGCTATATTAACAATCCACATGGTTTCTCGGGAGATTCGATTGAGTAACGAGCCGGCTCTGAAAGGTCTAGCCGTTTTTAAACTATCGTTTCCCCTGCAAAGACAACAAATATCTGAATGTATGCAATTCACATACCAGCAAGGCGGCATCGCTTGGCTATTCCTTCTCCAGCTTAGCGATACACCCTAGGTATCCAGGCAAGACCGGCCTCTTGTCTCGTTCCCACGCGCTACGTTCATCGATATACAGTCGTATCTGCGGGATGTCGTCCTTCCTACAGTCCATTACCCTACATTAGCTGAGGAATACGCCGATATGCAGACCTTCCAGGTTTTAAAAACCTGGAAGGTCTAACTTGCAACGTTCCGAACGGAGCAAGAGGCATACCCGTCGGCTTTGATCAGGGAAAACGGTATCTGAAGGCGCGATAATGTTGCCTTTGGTAGTAAGAAGTGATTAATCTGTTCCGTAACACGGTCCAGTTATGCTGAAATTCCAGCAGCTTTTGTTGAAGCGCTGCCTCTATCGGAGCAGTTGCCGACGACTGCAAGGATACAGGAGATAGAGCAATGCAGGAGCTATTGCCGAGGCGGCGCAGCCGGTAGCTACTCTCGATGTCGAACTCCTCAATGGCTTCAATGAAACCAACTTACTGTCGCGGCTCTCGCAACCGTCAGTACCCGTACGCAGTTGGACGTTAGGCGTTTACACGGCAGGCAATACCCCTACCGATTCAATGCCCGGAACGCAACACCTCAGGTCATGGATGGCGCTTATGACAGCTTGAAGATACGGACGACAATTACCGATGCCACGGACAACGTTAAGATCACAAAGTTCAACGGAGCAAGCGTTTTAGCATTCACGCAAAATGTCGGGTTACGCTGGCGCTAACCCGACCTTGTATATTAAATACATCTCTAAAGCACAGGATTATGTGACACAAAAAAGTTTATAGTGATAAGTGATTTTCTGGGGAAGCCGATCCGGCCTTAAGCTCTGAGCTTGTTCGTAGATAGGCTCCCC
>Ga0208886_100112_pt1 | contig 25504 bp, 25 predicted proteins | sample LakWasM105_HOW12_2_FD_183923 | JGI IMG/M metagenome (GOLD analysis project Ga0208886, IMG submission 183923) | Freshwater sediment methanotrophic microbial communities from Lake Washington under simulated oxygen tension - Sediment Metagenome... | ecosystem: Environmental > Aquatic > Freshwater >... | reverse complement strand
CTGTACCGCAAGCTCAAGCAGCTGGGTGTCGATCTCACAAGAAACAAGCGCAACAGCGGAATTTAGTGCTACACTCTCGGTCTTCGCTGATTTGAGCGGCTTGAAAAAGCCACCAAGCAGCGGTGACTAGACAAGGCCTGGTAGCTCAGTTGGTAGAGCAGCGGATTGAAAATCCGCGTGTCGGTGGTTCGATTCCGCCCCAGGCCACCAGAACGCAGTCCCAGTTAAGTCAACGACTTAGCGAAGGACGCAAACAAAGCGGCCCCTAACAAGGCCGCTTTTTTGTTGGGTTTGTGGCAGCGCCACTGACACCCCTGTCAGGCAGCGACTGTTACGCGACGACGCACGACGACGCTTCACTGCGTTCGACGGCGCCGTCAACCCACCCTGGAACCTCGGGCGAAATAGAGCCTCCGGAGCCGATTTCGGCCGCTCTGTTACACGGATATAAGTCCGATGTCCTAGACGCAACTCCACTACTTAGGAGTTGTTTGTGTTCTCACAGAAAGCCAGTACGGTCGTCGCCCCGACGACCCCCTTCGCGGCGTGGCTGCCGCGTACCGTCCACGCAACCACTGCGTGCTCGTCGTCCAACCCCACGTCCGCAAATCTCGGCGGCGCTTCCGCCAAGGAGGTGCGCCATGGCTAAGGCATATCGTGTAGGTACCGGCTGGGCAATCCGGCCGCAAATCGGCGGTGAGCGTGTGTACTTGGATGGGTTCGCCACCAAGACGGAGGCAGAAAAGGAGGCTGGGCGTCTCGACCTCGAGTTCAAGAACCGCGGTCGACCCAAGCACGCGGGTCCCCACAAGACGACGCTGGCCCAAGCTCTGCAGCTGTATGGCCTGGAGCGCCTGCCTTTTCTCAAAGGCGCTGTGCAAGAAGCCAATCGCATCAACAAAGTGCTGCGCGCTGCCGGTGAGCGTGTCTTGACCGTCAAACGAAAGCAGAACGCGGTTGACGTCTCGGACAAGGTACTCGCTGGAGAAGGCACGGCTTCGCCGTCGCCCGCCAAGCAGGGCGTGCTGTTCGAGGTGAAGCTCCTGTCGGCGAGCGAGAGCGCCAAGCGCGCCATCCCCAAAGGTCTCCACGCACATCGCGACAAGCTGGCGGCTTCGACCATGAGCAGCGCTGCCTGCCGAAAGCGCCTGGCCAGAAAGTTCGTGGCTGACATCGTCGGGCATGAGGTGCAGGAGTTGATGGATGCGTTGCGCCGAGACGGGTTGTCTGCGTCCAGCGTGCACTTGGAGCGTGCTTCGCTTCGAGTCTTCTTCAACTACGCCGCCAAATGCTGGAATTGGGCTGCGCCGGCTCGGAATCCGGCCGTCAAGTTGACGATGCCGACTGTCGACAACGGACGCGACCGCATCATGTCCGAAGAGGAGCAGGAGCGCATGGAGGCGGCGCTGGAGGACTGCCGCAACAAGCTGGTCCAGCCCATGCTAGTGCTGCTGCGTGAGACGGCGATGCGCTCGTCTGAGCCGCTGGAGCGCGCTCGCTGGTGTGATGTGCGATGGGAGCGCAAGGTGCTGTATTTGTCGGACGCCAAGGCCGGCCAGCGCGAGGTGCCGTTGTCCCCGTTGGCGATGCAGGCGCTCCGCGACTTGCGAGCGCTGCAGCCGAACGCCACTGAGCAGTCTGGCCTCGCAGCTATCAGCTACGAGTCGCTCAAAGCGGCTTGGACGCGTGCATGCGAGCGAGCCGGCGTGGAAGGGCTGCATATGCACGACCTCCGTCATACGGCCGCTACGCGAATGGTGCTCAAGACGGGCAATTTGGCGCTCGTCAAGGCGCTGACGGGGCACAAGACCGACTCGCAGCTGGGTCGGTACATCAACGTCAAGGCCGACGACGTCGTGAAGGTGCTGCACGCGGACGTCGAGCCGTCGCCCCCCGCACCCACATCGCAGCGCATCACGCCTGTCATCGACTCCATCGACGGCAACGTCGTGCGCCTTCAGTTGGCGCAAGGGAGGGCGGCATGAGCAGGAAGCGCCTGAGCACTGAAATGCAGTCCCTGGCGTGGCAGCTTCAGCTGGCACCTCAAGGAGCGTTTGGCCGCGCGCATCACGAGTCGCTCATCGAACGGCTGGGCTTGTGCCCTGGTGAGGATGCAGGCCGTCGAACAACGTTCAACCAGCTGCGGCAGCGGGCCGCAATCGCTGCCACGCAGTTGCAGTTCACGGATGCTGAGGAGGGGACGTCGTCCCATGTCGACGAAAGGGGGAGTGCATGAGCTTCGAGAAGCACATGAAGGTGTCGGGTCGTCTGCTGGCACAGGTGACCGCCAAAGATTGGCGATGGCAGCCCGTCGAGGGGGATGGCTCGCCGACCTGGGAGCTGGTGCAAGACGGTATGCCTCGCAGTGAGGTGTATGCGCTCGGCGAGGTGCTGTCGCCCCAGGCGCGGGTGATTGCGGCGTTCACGCCGGCGGCGCTCTTGGAGCTTTCTGCTGTTGAGGGGCATCGACTGGACGCCGCGGAGCGGCTCGAGCAGGCCTCCATGGTGCTGCGGAGGCATCGCGACGGCCTTGCGGACAAGACTTCGCAGCACTACTTCTATAAGCCAGAGCCAGACTCTCCACTGCGACAGCAGTGGTACGACTTCGTCCGATACAAGACTGATTGGCAGCCCACTCTTGTTCGCAGTGATAGTGCCGTGTGGCGCACGGCGCCTTTTGAATTCCGGCGAGAGACTCCAAAGGCGTGGGCCCAGTACCTGGACGGCGTGGAGATTCCGACGGCCAGGTTCGCTTGGGGAAAGACTGCGGCCTATCTGGGCTGGTTGAACCTTCCCAAAGAACAAGGCGGAGCTGGAGTTCCTAAGGACCAGGTCGACACGTTGGCCTGGTTCGCCGTTCGAGAACACGTCGAAGCCTATGTGCGATGGATGGTCAAGCGAAGTGGTAATCGGTTCAATGGGACAACCTTCGAGTTCTTTTCCTTGGCGATGTCCCTGCTGAGGCTGGATACGGGCTACTTACAGCAGCAGTCGAAGTTCCTCTCGACGCTGCCGCAGGAATACACCCGGCGTGATTGGGCTGAAATGTGCAGAGACACCTTCACGCTGCTAAACAGCCTGCGTACGCGGCATCGAAAGTCCCGCAAACAGACGCGCGACCCGAAGGAGCCGCTGCGACACATCCTGGCTTTGGAGAACCCGATGGACATGGTTGCGGACATGGTCCAACGCATGCGTGCCGACCGTCCGCTTGGCGGCGCTCCTTGGCGCGAGGCAGTTTGGGCTCGCGACCTTGCTCTCATCAAGGTGCTTGTCTCGAACCCGTTGCGTTTGCGGAATATCGCGACGCTGACCTGGCGCGCCGATAACACAGGGCAGCTCTACCAGCGCCCGGACGGGTCATGGTGGATTCGCATCGACAAGGAGTTTTTCAAGAACGTGCGAGGGGCGGCAGGCGAGAGCGAGTACGACATGCCAGTCCAAGAAATGGCCTGGGTTGACCTAGAGCGGTATCTCAGGGTCTTTCGCCCGCGCCTACTCGTGAACGACTCTGAGTTCGTGTTCGTCGCGTCGCGGCATGGACCACAGCGGCGAGACAGGCCGACGCCATGGACAGAGCTGTCTAGTCGGATTGTTCAACTTACCCGGACGTATTTGTGGCGTTGCCCCGGCGTTGGGACGCACGCGTTCAGGCACTTGGTGGCGACTTCCATCATCAAGGCATCGAAGCTCACTGATTTCAAGACTGCCGCATTGGTGCTGAACGACCGATTGAGTACGGTTGAAAAGAACTATTTGCACTTGCGGTCTTCAGATGGGGCGAATCGTATGAATGAACTATTAGGTCCTACGCTTCGTCGAATGTGACCGGAACAGCTGCCTGTGCGCTGGTTTCTGCCCTGGATTGCGCTCAGGGCCTGCTTTGGTAGAGCGGATTGGTAGTCGCGGCTCTTCTCTTATGAGTGCCGCGATTTAATCTTTTGAGTCAGCGTCGGCGCGTCTTGCGGCAGCTTTCAGGCAAGTGATGCGGGTCTGTATGTACATTCGCATTACATTTCTGCTTGTCCTATGGGGAGGCGTATGGACCGGAGGGCCTTCACCAACGCGAAGCCTCTGCGAAGAGGACGCAAACCCCGGGTCCAGGAAGGGTCGCAGCAAGACATGTTTGGCTAGTCAGGCAAAGGCGATGCGGACGTGCGAGGGAGGCCATGACCAAATTCAATGAATGGTGCGTCGAGACCGAGGTGGCTGTGCCAAAGCATCGGCTCAGGCTGGTTGCGGCCGAACCAGCCAAGTTGACGCATGCCATTGGCGCTGTTGCTGCGGCACTGCCTGACTACTACGCCTCGCCAAATCGTGTCGCCGAGTTGCTCCGGAAGTTCAACAAGAGCGCTGCGGCCAAGTATGTTGAGGAGAAGCTGCCCACCAGCAAGTCCATTCGTTCGGGTGACCTTGGCGAAGTTCTCTGCACAGCCTACGTGGCCGAGAACACGCCCTTCGTGCAAGGCATCAAGCGGCTTCGCTGGAAGGACCATCGGAACATGTCGATGCGCGGAGAGGACGTGCTTGCGTTCAGTATGGGCGCCACTGCTGGAACACTGAAGGTGCTCAAGGCAGAAGTGAAAAGCCGGACGCAGATGACCTCAAAGGTTCTTGGCGAGGCCAGAGACGCGCTGTCGAGCAATCAAGGCCTGCCGTCTCCGCATGCTGTCTCGTTCGTGACGGACCGCTTGCATGAAGCGGGTGAGACAGCACTCGCCGACGCTTTGGATGAGGCGCTTCTGAACAAGGGGCTGAACACCACTCAGGTGACGCACATGCTCTTCACCTTCTCAGGCAGCGACCCAACAAATCTTCTCAAGGCAAACCTGTCTGGGTACAGCGGACCGGTTCCGCAGCACTACGTGGGCCTGCGTGTCGAAGAGCACCAGAACTTCATCAAGAACGTCTTTGAAGCGGTGGGCAAGTAGTGGCGGCAACCCTTGATGCCCTCCGGGCCAGCATTGAGCAAGCAGTGCAGCAGGGATTCCGACACCGGCTGCTTGCGCGCGGGCAATCCAGGGGGATGATTTGGCGAGACGGTGAACTGCCTGCGGACGCGCCCAACTTCAGTCCTGAGCTCTCCGACGATTTGCTTGGCTATGGATATTCCCTGCTCCAACAGGGAATGCGGTTCGCCGACCTTGGTGGAGAACCTGGCCTGTCTCGAGCAGCGTACGAGGTCGCTGCTGAGTCGCTTGAAGCTGTCGTGGCTAAAGGCCAGCACGATGAAGAACGCGACTTTCATCGCTTGGTTGCCGCGGCCGCATATCACCTTGGCCGCTTCTCCGCGCGCGCTTACTCCCTCCTTCACCGAGACCTCGCCGAAGCAAACCTGTCCCTGGTGGAGATGAGTCTCGCGAAACTGATGCTTCGCGACCTCGAGGGGCTCAGTCGAGATGTCGAGCAGTGGTTCCAAGAGGGCGCGGACACTGACGAGTCCTTGGTGGGCGGTCTTCAAGAGGCGGTCGGCGAGGGGGATGCGCCAGCGAGCAACGACCGCCTGGTCGATATCCTCACTACCGTGCTTCGCGGCAACTTCATGGCTGCACTGGCCGTGGCGCTATTGGCGCTGGAACGTGGAGAGCAGAGCCTTATGGAGCAGGCGAAGGGCCGCCTGACCTTGGGCCTTCAAACTGCGGCAGAACTCGCCCACGTAACCCAGTGGTGGTGCCACCGGCTTGCGATTCAGCTACTGGACGGACTGTGGAACACTAGTTTCCACCAGGTGCTCCCGCACGATGGCCCGCCCGGCGCCGATGTCGGTGAATGGAAGTACCTGCGCCGTCTGTTCATCTGCAGTCTCTACCGACGCAGCAAGTCCGAAGTGGAGTTGTGGCCATCCCAGCTTGAAGCGGCTGGCAAGGTCTTGGACTTTGACTCCAATCTCGTTCTTTCCCTGCCGACCAGCGCCGGGAAGACTCGCATCGCTGAGATGTGCATCCTGGCGTGTCTAGCACAGGGCAAGCGGGTTGTTTTTGTGACCCCGCTGCGGGCGCTCTCCGCACAGACCGAAGTTGGACTGAGGAAGACCTTCAACCCTCTCGGGAAGAGCGTGTCCAGTCTGTACGGCAGCATCGGAGCCAGCGGAGGAGATGTTGACGCACTGCGAACGCGGCACATCGTTGTCGCGACCCCTGAGAAGCTCGACTTCGCATTGCGTAGCGAGCCATCGCTCCTTGACGACGTCGGACTTGTCGTCCTCGATGAGGGGCACATGATTGGCCTGAGCGAGCGAGAGGTCCGCTACGAGGCTCAGATTCAACGCCTGCTTCGAAGGACCGATGCCGCGTCGCGCAGAGTTGTCTGTCTGTCGGCCATCCTGCCGGAAGGTGACCAGCTGGAAGACTTCGCTGCGTGGCTGACGAACGACAAGGCGGATGGTCTCATCAAGAATGCGTGGCGCCCAACCCGGCTTCGGTTCGGTGAAGTCGATTGGAAAGGACAGCACGCACAGCTGAACATCACGGTTGGCGACGAGAAGCCGTACATCCTGAAGTTCCTGACCGAAAAGAAGCCAACAAAGGGTCGGGCCAAGAAGATGTTCCCTTCAGACCAACGGGAGTTGTGTCTTGCCACGGCCTGGCGCCTCGTCGAAGAAGGCCAGTCCGTCCTGGTTTTCTGTCCCGAGCGCAGGTCGGTGCTGCCCTATGCGAAGCGCATCGTGGACATGCACAAGCGTGGGCACCTGGCTCCCGTTCTCGGACAGTCGGCTGATGTGCTGACGACTGCCCTTACCGTTGGGTCTGAGTGGTTTGGCCAGGACCATGTGGTTCTCAAGTGCTTGAAGCTCGGCGTGGCTGTCCACCATGGCGCCTTGCCAACGCCCTACCGAAAGGAAGTAGAGCGACTTCTTCGCGAAGGCGTACTTAAGGTGACTATCTCGTCACCGACATTGGCCCAAGGCCTCAACCTATCCGCTACCAGCCTGGTCTTCCATGGGCTGACGCGAGCCACTGAACTCATCGACATTGCCGAGTTCCGAAATGTCGTGGGGCGTGCCGGTCGCGCGTACATTGACATTGAGGGCTTGGTTCTCTGCCCCATGTTCGACAAGCAGTCTTGGCGACGGAAACAGTGGGGCGAGCTCATCTCCAGCGCCAAAGGTCGTGAGATGGAAAGCGGCCTGCTTCGGCTGCTTGTGACCTTGCTCAGGAGAATGCAGACAAAGCTCAATAGCACGGACCTGGACCAACTCGTCCAGTACGTTCTGGGCCAAGGCGCATGGGACTTTCCGGAGTTGGTTGGGGAGAGCGGCGAAACCGCCGCCGCCGAGAAAGACGCCTGGCGAACTCACCTGATGAGCCTAGACACCGCCATCTTGAGCTTGGTCGGTGAGCAGGAGTTTGACGAGAGCCAGATTGAAGCAAAGCTCGAGGAGCTCCTGACCTCCTCATTGTTCAGGCGGCGGCTAGCGCGCAGGAGCGAACCGGCTCAGAAGGTCATCAGTTTGGGGCTGTCGGCGCGCGCCAAGGCGATTTGGGCGGAGACCACCCCGCTGCAACGAAGAGGGTACTTTCTCGCCGGTGTGGGGCTGGCCACCGGACAAGAGCTTGACAAGCGAGCGCCGGAACTCGAAGAGCTCTTGCTCCGAGCCAATGTGTATGTTGGAACGGGCGAGTCTGAGTTGGCAGTTGAGGCTGTGACGGCGTTCGCTGAAATTGCCTTCGGGATTGCCCCATTCGCCCCACGAAGCTTGCTAGACGACTGGACTGCCTTGCTGCGCCTATGGCTGCTTGGACAACCACTCACCGCGTGGCTGGCTGGGGACAGCGATGACGCCATCACGTTCATCGAGCAGGCCTTTGTCTATTGCTTGCCTTGGGCGATGGAGGCCGTTCGTGTTCGCGCGGCAGTTCACGAGGACTTGTTCTCCGATGACGTCAAGCTCTCTGACTACCCTCATGCGCATGCTGTCGCAGCGCTTGAGACGGGGACGCTCTCGATACCGGCAGCACTTCTGATTCAGTCTGGGTTCGCATCGCGTTTGGCTGCGATACGCGCTGTCGAAACAACTGGCGCGGCCTTTGACTCGATGTCGGGACTTGAGTCCTGGCTCAAGTCCGATGCCCTCTTAGCGGCGTCGCAGGACGATGCTTGGCCAACCGTGGAGACCCGCGAGCTTTGGCTGGACTACGTTTCGAGCACGAGCGGTCCTGCTGGCAAGGCATGGGCGGCGACGAGCTACACAAGCCCAGTTCAGTGGACGGACGTTCCGATGCCTCCGGGCGTGCCGCTTCGGATAGGTGGCGGTGTTGGCCGTGAGCGAGCGGTTCTGCGTCCGGACTTTCAAGTCGTGGGCACGGTTCCGTGGACTCCCAATGCGGGGCGTCGCGGAGTCTTAATAGCGACTGCGGCTGGTGCCAACGACTCGGTGGACCTTCAGTACATTGGTCCCGAAGACCTAGTCAGTGAGTAGCTCAAATACAGAACAAATGGGGAGCAATGTAATGAATGCCGCGGATGTCGTATCCAAACCAAGCGGCAGATGCACAAGCATCGGTGCCTGTCACCAAGCCGCAGTCGGCTTTGGCATTCCGTCGGCGCCTGGCCTTCGTACTCGGCCCGCCGCCCCTCTGTACATGGCCGACCTAGGCACTATCCCCACCGGAGGGCGGCGCCCTATCCGTCATACTTTAGGTGAGGTGCATTGGGGCAAGCGTTAGATGTAGGGAGTGCTCCAAGACTGGATTCAAATAGGCAGAGACCTTGGCAACTCAACCAATATTTGCCCGGCTTCGAGCCGGCGCGAAAGAACTAGCGCGAGGGGCGAGTGGCGGCCGCAATATCACTCTTCGTGGTCATGCGGATATCGGCAATGGTGCGAGTCGTCTTGTTTTCGCGAAGCTGCTGGGTCCGCGCCGGCTCGCCAATGAGTTGGTGGCGTCACAAATGGCGAGAGCTCTTGGCCTGCTGGCACCCCAATCATTTGTCGTTCAGATGAGTAAGGAGAGCTTTCCGGACCTGTTCGCTCGAGAGCAAGTTGCGGTCGAGCATATTGTTGCTTTCGGCTCGGACGCCTTGCCTGGTAGCCCGCTCTCAAAGCAGGTGAATCTGGAGAACCCGGACCATGCCAAGGTGTTCTTCGATAACCTGAAGCAGTGGCAGCCGTTATGCGCGTTTGATTCTTGGATTGGAAATACGGACCGGCACTGCGCAAATATTGTCATGGACGGCGACTTCCGGTTGTGGGCCATCGACCATGACCGCGCGTTGGGCACTGACACACCGTTCAGCAGCCTAATTTCCAGACTGCCTCGTGAAAACAGGTTTCTTCAGGACCACGGTGGGAAACTTGAGCTGCGAATCAAACATGAGGTTTCTGCGGTCTCCCAGGAGCTTATGAAACGGGCAGGGATTCTTGACATCTTGGGCGAGGTGGCCGATAGCTGTGCCGACCGGTGGATGGCGGCCGACGATGTCCCCGCGCTGGTGGCCTACATAGAGCAGCGTCTGGAGATGGTCGACGAGCTTGTTTGCGAATCGCTCGGCATCCCGAGAATCAACTTGGCTTGAACCGATGAACTTTGCGACTCCAGTTGGAGACAGCCCGTTCCCAGACAAGCCAGCGCTCTCGCCCGTTTTGGTGGTGACGCTGTTCATTGAGCCGATGGACTTCTCGGGCGAGAGGCTTTGTGCCGGTGTGGTTGCTTGGGCCGGTGGGGAGGCGCTGCATTCAGGTGCACAGCACCTGCTGCGCTACGGCTGTGTGTACGGAGGAGCGGTCGCCACCCTTGAGCTCGTCGCCAACTTGGCACTTACGTCGTTACAGGAGCATTTGCTTGCGACTGGTGGGGCGCTTGACGGACTGAGCCAGTGGCGCGCGCCAGCGGCGAGCATTGCCATCGGAGAAGTGCGGGTCACGGAAGCGATATCGCTCGCTGAGGCCGTGACGCACGGGCTGCATGAGTTCTCTTCCGCGGCGGCTACGACACCTCGTGAGCCGCTCGCGCGCGAGAGCGAAGTCGTCGGCGACCGATACGCGTCGATGTCGTCCCGCCGGCTGGAGCGAGACATCCGAGATGTGATTGAGAAGACTGCTCCCCGATTGGCTGCGGGGTTCGCTCAGCAATTCGTGGTGCGAGAAGGCGCCCGCCCGCTTGTGCTGGGATTCTGCGGGCGACGAATTGTTGCCAACTTCGCGACCCTGCCTCGCAAACAGTTGTCAGCAGCGGTGCGTGTCTCGAAAGCCAAGTTGTGGGACTTGGAGCAAGCCCGTGACGGAGCAACGCGGGGATGGTTTGCCCAGGCGCCGCAGTCCTTTGAACTCCTGCTCAGTCTTCCAGCGGATGTTGTCAATGCTCCCATTGGTCCGTCAAGAGAGCCTCTTGCCGAGGCCTACGCCGAGCTTGAGTACGAGGCGGACCGCAAACAAATCATTAGCCGCCCGATATTGGCCGCTGCTGAAATGGCTCGCCACCTCATTGAGGTCGAATCGACATAAGTCCAAGAGTCGTCGGCTACTTGCTTGTTGAGGTCTTGGTTCCCATGCGCATCGAAGTCCTTTCTTGGAAATACACGACGGTGCGCTCATTGACCCGTAGTGCTACGGCTTTGTCGTTCGATGCGATGTAAATGCCGACGACGGGTGCGCCATCTTTGAAGTTGACCTCCATACACCCCTTCGCCAACTGGGAGGCGCTATTGCAAGCGATGTTCTCCAGCACCTTTGCTCCTTGGCTGCGGCCGGCGCTGTAGGCCACGAGTGGCAAGGCCAGAACGAGCATCGTGAACATCATCAGCATCACGGGAACCACTACCGTGGCCGTTGCTGTAACCCCACCTACTGCAGCGGAAAAGACGTTCGGGCGTTGAAAGTGCTTACGCGCCCAGGAGCGGGCGGATTCGGTCGCATTTTCTATCGGCGGCCACATCAACAATCGCACGCCCGCAGCAATAGCCAGGCCTAGCAACCCGGCGGTAAGGACAAGCGATGGCCCCTGAGAATTCAGAGCATCGAGTGCCTTGCCAAGGACAATGAACAGCATGCCGTAGTTGTTGAGCAATAACTCCATGACCTGCTGAGGAAAAACCTCTGAGGGAATGTCGAACACGGAAAGGTAGCCCACCCAGTAGAGCCAACCTACCAATGTGCCCACCGCCGTCAGACTTCCTCCGCCAAGGAGTAGGGCGGCGCCAACGCGATGCCATGATTGAGGCTTCGTCGTCGTGGCCGACTGTTCCATTGGCATCGCAGGTTGAGCAGTGCGCTCATCCGGCGGCGCGGCTGCAGCCTCCTCGTGCACCGAGGGTGTGGCGGATGACTCGATTGAAGACGTGCTGCTCATGGTGCGATTACCGGAGTGGCGACGGTGGCCGATTTGCCCAGCAGGGAGCTTGGGTTCGAAGCAGCGCAGAACGGGCAGTTCAGTGAGGCAGTGGCCTCAACTCCTTCGCGCTCGCCAGACAGCAGGTCCAGCAAGACGTAGTCGCCGGAACCATGCTGTGGCATGGCGTGCGGAGCGATATAGCTGCACAGAAACTCATTCATCGCCCTCGCGGCAACTTCGGCATTGAAAGTGACGACGGCAGGGCTCGGGGCCTGAACGCCATATCGTTCACGCTCTCGCTGCTCTTGCGATTTCGTCGCATTGGCAAGGGCCGCTCGGTCGATGAGACCGTTGCACCATAGGCAGCCCGAGCCCGGTCGAACATGCCGCACTGCGCCAAAAACGCCTCTCAGAACCTTCTCCTCCTCCGTCTGCTCGATGTGAACCTTGGTTCCCACCTGGACCATGGGGATGAAGAATTGCTGAGCGAGGGCGTTGCACGTCAGACGAGCTTCTGCCGTGTCTGCGGCCAGGAAAATGAAGTCGCAGTTCCGGAGTCGAACCGAAGTTGCGCCGCGCGCGACGTCACCAACGATGGCATCTACTTCGGCACCAGGGTTGATGCTCAACAACTGCCGCTTAGCGATTTCTACCTTGGCCGTCCCGAGCTGGCCGTTTCGAGGCAGGTCATCATGAACCGCGCCATGAACTCGCGAGTAGTTCGAGAGCTCCAGGTGGTCGGGGTCAATCAGCACGAATTTGCTGAATCCGAGCCGTACCAGCGGTTCCAGCAACTGGGAACCCAGCCCGCCCAGGCCGACGATGCCGATGACCGTGTCGTGTATCAGGCCTTGCCCCCCACGCAGGAAGGGCAGTTGTCGGTCGAACTGTTCCTGATACGCAGCCGTGGGCGCATGTTGCGGCCCAGCATAGAGATGCTGCACAGCCTTGCCAACAACGCGCGCGCTCTTGAGCGAGAGCCGTCGTTGGTCCGGCATCCAAAGGTCGACCTCGACACTGCCGGTGCCGAAGACCGCCGCGCCGACTGGCAGACCAGCGTTTAGCGACTGGAGCGTCGGGTAGCCGTACTCGTGTGATGCCAGGTCAACGGAGCTGAATCGCACCCAGTCGTCGCTGAGGTGGTTGTGGATTGCCAGGTAAGCGAGGTTCTGCGCCTTTGCCCGGGTGAGCGCATCGTCGATGAACAACGGCTGTAGTCGTCCGTGCCCTTCGGGGCTCAGCACGTAGTCGATGCCGTCCCGAGCAGGTATGAACTCGCGAACCGTCAGTACGACTCCGTCTCCGAGAGTTTGCCAACCGCATAGAAGGACGCCAGCATGCTCGCTGATGTCGCCCCGATACAGATGGTCGATGACCGTGCGATAGGTCTGCGGCATGAATAGCAGTTGAGCATGTCGGTCCATCAGCTGAGCTCCTTGAAGAAATGAAGTACCTTGGTGAACTTGAGCGCTGCCGCATCGGGGCTGGTGTCCAAGTTGTTGGACCGGCGTGAGATTTGCAGGGCGGGGCGCCCTGCAAATGAATGGCCGCCGCTGACGGGGGTTGGATGGGGCCGGCCATCGGTGCGTGCGACGTTGCCCCCGACAAAATGGGGATACACGTCCGCGTACGGCAAGCCGGAGCTCAGCGTCGCGCCGAGCCAACTTGTCGAGGGGGCGTAGCGAGGGCCGAGCTCGACGGGCTCGATGACGACAGTGCCGCCGCCGCTGGTGTCAGGATTGAAGGTCACCTCGGCACCTCCAAACTCCTTCCGCAGCATCGACAGCACCTGCTCGACAGCTGGTGACGTCATGGCGAGCCTCAGCTGTTGTCGTCGGCCGGAATCGCGCGGAAGGTCTCACCCTCGACGATGGTGACGCGCTCGTTGTCGCCGATGACCTTGGACGCATGGCCAGGGCGGCGAAGAATCAGCTGGAAGCCCTGCTGAATGGGCACATGCTGCGCGATAGCCGCAGCCTTGATTTCGGCACCGGTCATGTGGCGCTCGTGGAGAACAACCGGCAATTCATTGACCGTGACGCGCAGCGTCACGGGCTTGTCGGCTTGGGCGGTGATGACGCTTTCGGTCGCGGTCATAGCAGGCTCCTTCTGGAAGGTCTGATGAGGTTGAGGTTGCTTTTCAGGCCATAAATTGCTAAAAAGCAACCGGCGACACAAATGTACGCCCGTCAAGTTGCTCATGTCAAATAAATTGCTAAAGAGCAATTGTAGGGATTTTCCCTAAGTCGCTCACCATCCCCCAGAGGAACTTCATGAACAAGCAGGATTTCGACGCACAAGCGTTCTATGACGCCGTCGACCGAGAGGTGAAGGCGCGAGATATCACGTGGAGGCAAGTCAGTAGTGAAACCGGGGTGAGCCCGACGACGCTCACGCGGATGGGGCAGGGGCGCAAGCCAGATGCAGGAAGCCTGGCCGCGTTGTCTAAATGGGCTGTTTTAAACCCTGCGGATTTCGTCTCAGCAACTTCCGATGTGGGGCTGCCGGCGCGGCCGGCAGCACAGACGTTGAATGAGGTGTCTTTGTTGTTCCGGCAGGACCCTTCCCTCACCGCTGAAGCTCGGAAGCAGCTGGAAGCCATCGTTCAGACGGCCTACCAGAGTCTGCGAAAACCAAAGGTCGAGTAGAGGTCAGGCATGGCGCAGTTTGTCCGTGGCTTTAAGAGCTACTGCAGCAAGCTTGTGCAAGGCGTACGGGCTGAGCTTGGGCTGCACGAAAGCATGCCCATCGACATGGACAACCTCGCCAAGCATCTGTGCATCGACACCGCCCCGCTGTCGGAGCTGGTCGACGCAACGAGCGTGGCCGTCAATGCTGAGCATCTCGAAGAGGTTTATGACAAGGTCTCGGCCTTCACCATCTTTGAAGGCGTAGGCCGCGTCGTCATCTACAACGATAGGCACTCACCTCCCAGACATCGTTCGAATTTGGCCCATGAGTTTGCACACGCTTTGCTCCAGCATCCTCCCGAAGGCGCTGCAGGCTCCGCCGCAAAGGAGCGGCTTCACGAGAACGAGGCAGGATGGCTGGCCGGCGTTTTGCTGCTGACCGACGTTCAAGCCGTGCACATCGCAAAGAACCGGCTGTCAGCCGGCATTGCGACCGCTCAGTTCGCTATCAGCCATGAGATGCTGCGCTACCGGTTGCAAGTGACCGGAGCTCTGAAGCGGTTTCCCTACGCCTCAGTCTAGCTATGCAGCTTCGTTGGCCAGCTTCGCGGCGGCCGTGCGTTCGCGTGAATCGCGCATCTGCCCTTATCGAGACTGCGCGAACGCTGGCCGCGCCGGACGCGCAGCGTCCAGGGAGCGCGCTCCTGACAAATCAGGATAAGAAGAACTCTCGGGGATTTCAGGAGTTCTTTTCTCAGACGAGCTGCAGCCCCGAGTGCTCGGGCAAGGCTCCCCCAAAGCCCACCGCAGTGGACTTCGAGCCTCGCCACACAAGGGACCGGTTCAATGTCCGGAATTTCGCGGTCGACGTGCCGCGCCACGTGGGCAGAATGGCCGTCGCAGTACGCCATCCCTGAACCAGACTGTTATGCGGACTTGCGCCGCACCTGTCGCCCTCCGGTTCCATGCTCCCAGGCTGCATCCGTGACTCCCGCTTGATGCTTGACTGTCGGCCGCGGGGTATCGAGCCCTCTCCTCCGACAAGGCGTATAAGAACTGGCAATTTATACGTTGAGGGCGACCGAAGCATTGGTCGCCTTGCAGCTCTGCTCGCTGGGCACCTCGGCGTGAGTTCGCCGTCGGCGATGAGCCGGACATCGTCCTGAATCAGCCAGGCGCTCAGGCGCTCGCGCGGCCTGGCGTTGATGCGCTCGATCAGCGCAGCCAGTTCGCCAGTTAGCTCAATCGCGCGCTTGGCCTTGGTCTTGTTCTGCACGATCCACAGGGCGCCGGCGCGAAAGTCCTCGCGCTTGATCTTCAGCACGTCGGCCGGCCGCTGGCCTGTCAGCAAAGCCAGGTCCATTGCATCGCGCAAGGTCTGGTCGGCCTTGTCCCAAACAGCCTGAAATTCGCTGTCACTGACGTAGCGGTCGCGCCCTAATTCCTTGAAGCCTTTGACCCCTTGGCAGGGGTTCGTCATGTCGGTGTAGCCCCATTCCCGGGCCTTGTTGAAGATGTGGCTTAGCAAAGCCTTCTCGCGGTTCGCGCGGGCCTTCGCCTGCTCACCGCGTTTGTCCATGTAGGCGCGCACGTGGTGCGGCTTGATGGATTCCATCAGCACCCGGCCGAAGACGGCGCGCAGCCGCTCGATTTCCTTCAGGTTGTCGGTCTGTGTACGCCTGGCCTTGGTCGGGATCACTTCCAGCTCATAGCGCTGCGAGATCGCGCCAAAGGTCTTGATGCTCGGATCGGGCACGGCGCCTTCCAGATGCGCCCATGCCAACAAGGCCTTGGCCCGGTCGCGGCCGAGCGGCGTCCACTTGCGCGGGGCTACCGTGGTCACGTGGTAATAGCGGCCATCCTTGATGGCCATACCGCGTGGCAAGTCCTTGTTGGTGGTGCGAGTGCGGCCCATGTTCAGATGCGGTCGAGTGCAGAAAAGTCAGGTTGTTCTAGGGCTGCAGCGTGGTTCACCTGGCCGGTGAAACCGGTTTGACTGCGGGGCAAGCCCATGCGATCGAGGAAGTAGTCACGGGCTACACGCGGTTGCTCGCTGCGCGTCAGCACAAACCGCCAGCGGTTGCGCTCAAGCCAGCGCACGTGCCCCTTGGTCTGTTTGAAGCCGGTCAGCTCGGTCAGTTCCTCCGGGGTCATGAATAGGCCGCTCATGCTTGCGCCCTCGCAATGCGTCGGGCCTTGAGCCTCACCCTGCGCATGTTGACGTTGCCTCGGTCCTGCTGTCGCAGGCGCTCGCAGTGCTTCGTCAGTCGGGCGATGTTGTGGGCCACCGAGAAGAGCCGGATCAGGCGAAAGTCGCCTGCGGTTTTCCCACGGTTTCTATAGGGTGTGTGCTTCATACGTACGTACGGCTTGGGTTGGTTGCACTGGTCAGTTGGCCCGGTTCTCCCGGGTGGTTTTCCTGCGGTAGAACCTGGCGCAAACGCACGGCGTTGCCGCACTTCTTGCGCCGATCTGGCCTTGCGCTAAGCTGCGCCCTGGCTGATCTCCAAAGGCCTCGTCCTGCATCGGGTAGCGGTGCCCGGTGCAGGACACTTCTCCTCTTCTCCAAACTCCCCAGATTTCTCGATCCCGCCGGGCAGCTCGCCCGCAAAAGTCCCTTGTGAATCAAGGGGTGCGGAGTTATTGAATCGAGTCCAAGGGGAACCAAACACCTCGCTTGCGCTCGCCTGCGCCGCCGCCAAAGGCCTTGCCTTTGCGCGCGGTTCGATGCGCCATGAGTCGCTGCGAGTCGTGATTTGCAGCGATCCGCCCAGGTCGCCGCCAGCCACATTCAAGCCTTGGATGGCCTTGCTGGTCTCGCCGGCGTAGCGGGTGCTAGGGCGCTCGCTGTAGTCGATGCCCAGGCTCAAGCCGTGAGCCTCCACTGTTGCCAACCAAGCGGCGTAGTCGTTGGCCTTGCAGGCTTGATGCAGCTCGGGCAGGGCATGGCCGGGCAGGGTGTGGCCTGCAACGCGATACAGCTCGCGAGTGGGCGTGATGGGCGGGACGCCGAAGAACTGGAATTGACGAATGCCCCAGGCGCGGGACCAAGCAACTTGGCGCACCGCGGCGCTCTTGCCGTCGCTGCTGCTTTCGGTATCTGTGTCCACGCCTTCGCCGTCGATGCTCTTGGACACGTACTTGGCGACATAGCCGGCCGCGCTGCCCTTGCTCGGGTCGATGTGGGTGACGGTGAAGCGGCGCTCTTGTGCGCCGGCCTCGTTGGGGCTATCGCGCAGGGCCTGGCAGCGCATGAGGGCTGCGAAGTCGTCGGCCTGATCGCTTGGCAGGAACACCAACAGATGCCAGTGCGGGCATGCATCGTGATGTGGCTCCACCACGCGCAAGCCGTAGGGGGTCAGGCCTTGATGGGCTGCAGCGCGCATGGTGCGGCTCCATACCCGCCGCAGATAGGCGTGAGCCTTTAGCGGGTGAGTGCCGTTGTAAGTCGGATTCGGCGCCCCTGACGCGCCCAGCCGCGCGTGCATGCGGCTGGGACACGTGAGCGTGAGGAACAGACCGATATGCCCCTTGGACTGCGCGTGAACCTCTATGCCCTTGATCCGTGCCATCAAGGCGTTGCGGCGGTTTACCGGGTTCGCCAGGCTTTTCTCGATCAGCTCAGGCATGGGCACAACTTCGCCGGTGTTTTGGTTCACCGCTTCCAGCGCGGCCATCTGGCTGGCCAGGCGAGCGGCCTGGCGCTCATGCCGGCGCAGTGCCTTGCCAGACACGTAAGGGGAGGCGAAACGATGGACTGCGCCCGTCTGGATCTGGTGCAGCTCAACAGCTTTGAAGCGATAGCGCAGCGCGCGACGCCACCAGCTCGGGTCGCGCATGCGATTGACGATTTCAAGCAGCGTGGCCTTGTTGGGCAGGCGGACCGCATGCCGCTTGGCGATACGGCGGAGCCGATGCAGCACAAGGCCATCAGGTGAGCCAGCAATGGTCCAAGCGTCGGCCAAGCGCTGCACAGCTTGGGCTGCTTGCTCGGCCTGTTCGGCTATGTCCGAGTCGTTCAGATCATAGCGAGCAGCCAGGCGGGGAAGAAAGGCGGGAATGAGTTGAGTGGTCGTCATGGCGGGCCCTCAGTGGCAAGGGTGAAAGGCCCGGACCTGCACGCGCAGCCCGGTCATGTCGATCAAGTCTTGGCCGATTGCTTCGGCTTGCGACTCGCCCAGACGCAGGGCACTGTCCGCGTTGGGACTCGTGGTGAATTCAGTCTTGAGGAGGTCGAGACTGCGCAGATAGGCCTGGCGAGTGGGCAACCACAGCACGCAGGGCATTTCCGGCAGCTTGTGAGTGCGCTTGGCCCGAGTGGTGGCGTTGTGCAGGTGGGAAAGGAGGTGCGCGGTCCATGCGGCGGCCTGACCATTGAGTCGTTGCATCTGAAAACTCCAAAGGTGGTGGGTCAGGGGGCGCAGTAGCGGTGCGCGCACCCCTGCCCGTTTGAGTACGGGAGGGGTGGGGGTCAGCTCAGGCCGAGGGCTTGAGCGATGCTGCTGGCAGGTTTGCGGGCTTTGCGGCGCTCTTTCGCTTCCACATCACCAGCTACGGCCAAGTGGGCGTCGGCCTGCATGCCATGCAGAAGGTCGCGCGTTGTGGTGGGTTTGACCTTGCCGGCCTTGAGCGATTCGGCCGTAGGCTTGCCGCCGATATCGCGGCCGAAGAGGCGAGCGAACATGGCGCCGTTTTCGGCCAGAAGGCGGACGGCCTCAGCGTGGTGAGCCTGGGTTTCCTCCGAAACATCAGAGAAAAGCCCGGGCTTCACCTTGTTGCGCAGGAGCGCGTCAATGCGTTCTTCGTTTTCTTCGATCAGATCGAGGGTGCGACCCATTACGCCGTCGTCTTGCACGGCTATACGCATGTGGTGCACCTTGGCAGCGCCCGTGCGATCTCGGTAGTTCCTGGCCTTGGTATCCGGCGCGTCAGAGCCGCCTACGACACCATCAGGGAACACCTCGCCATTTCGTTTGGCGCTCTCGCCGGGTGCAGGCGTGTCTTCAAAGTGGTAGCCGCGCTTCTCATAGAACGCTCGCAGCGCCTGGAGAAATTCGGTGTCAGGGATGTAGTTGCCAGCTTCAAAGCGCTTGATCTTGTTGATCGGTAGCCCGCTTTCCTCGGCGGCCCGCGATTGAGGCCAGCCAAAGTAGTTGCGAGCGGCGCGAGCTGCGTCGGATGAAAGGGGGAGGTTGTGAAGGGTGATGTACATGGCAAAGGTTTAGAAAACAGCGGAATCGCTGTTTTCACAACTTTAGCCATGGTTTGCCAAAAAAGCAAATGGTCGTTTTATCAACCTTTTGGGGCTAACCCTTCGTAGACCGGCTGATGCCCAAGCTGGCGCAGGTAGTCGTCCGTGACCTTTTCATAGTCCAACGACGGGTCTCGCTCTGCGGCTTCCGACGCGAGTCCCAGTGCAGTTGCTCGGTCCGCAAGCAGCAACGCACCATCGACCCGCTCCTTAGCATGCCGCGCCCGCGCTATCGACTCTACGAGGGTCAAAAGCGATGACATCTCGCTAGGAGAGAGCAGGTCCACAACCTGAATCAACCGCATACGCGCGAACCTTGCGTGCTCAGGATCGCCAAGCAGCAGAGCGCCGCCAGGGGTCGACCTTTGAGCTGCATCTGCAGCGAAAGGCTCTTCCGCACCGAAGAGCAGCATGTTGGGCGAAACGCGGAGAACCTTGCATAGCGCCCGAAGCTCTCTTGAGCCAGGCATGCTACGACCTGTCTCGTAACCCTTTATCGCAGAGCGAGAGATTCCGCTCTGGTCGGATAAGTCCGCTTGAGTGATGCCCATTGCCGTGCGAGCGCGCACAAGCGCACTCGCGAAAGCAATCACTTCGCGATCTTCGTCAGTAGGCTGCTGCAGCTGTTCTTGCATTGAGGACACGGTCGCGAGCATACCGTGTAGCCGGGGGAGATTGCATCGAAACCGGCATCTACAAATCGAGTCCGCTTGCGATCAACAACCATGAGAGCGGACTTCTGTTCTGCACCCCTTATCCGCTGGCCTACGAAGCTAAGCCCTTGTCCTGGCGAAGCTTTTGGAGACATTGAAAATCCGCGTGTCGGTGGTTCGATTCCGCCCCAGGCCACCAGACGCAAATGGCTCCCCTCGTGGGAGCCATTTTCGTTTGGCGGTTCGCGGAGCGGATGAGAACCACGTTCGCTCTACGGCAGCCAGTGGCTGCCATAGGACGTTGCGCAGCAACGGTCCGAAGTGCCCGGCAGGGCACGGAGGATGACTGATCGGCCTAAGCCGAGCAGGCACAATCCGCAGCGCCCGTTTGCGGCCGCCTTGCTGCATGGCCGCCCACGCCAGCCGTCAGCTTCCTCCCCGCCCACGCATTCATCCCCAAGGCCAGCGCCACGAGCCCCGCCCCGCCCAGTTCCGCCGCGCTCGGTGCCTGCCCCATCAAGGCATGCACGCCCAGCACCGACACCGGCACCATATTGATGAACAGCGTGCCGGCCACGGCGCCCAGGCGGCGGACGCCGAAGTTGAAGGCCATGGCCGCCAGCACGGTGGGCAGCACGGCGATGTAGAGCAGCGCTGGCAACTGGCTTGCCAGCACGCCGATGGCCGGGGCCGGCGCCAGGCCCAGCAGCGTGGCCACGAGCGCGGCCAGCAGCATCCAGGGCCAGGCAGCCACGGCCGTGAGTGCCGTGTATTCAAGCGGGCTCAGCCCGGGCATGGCGGCGGCGCCGCGCGTGTACAGCACCCAGCCCAGGGTGCCGGCCAGGCTAAGCAGATCGCCCAGCAGCATGGGAGCGTCGGCCGCCTGCGCCGGGCTGAAGACATTGGCCACGGTGGCCACGCCGGCCAATGCCATGGCGGCGCCGACCAGCGACATGGCCGAGGGGCGCTGCCCGTCCAGCGCCCAGCGCAGCAGCAGGGTGGTGAAGGGCATGCTGGCCATGATGACCGCGCCGTGCGAGGGCAGCGAGCGCGCCAGGCCGCAGAACACCAGCACGCTGAAGAAGCCGTAGCCGGCCAGGCCCAGCAGCGTGAGGCGGCCGAGCCGGGCGCGCAGCTTGCGCCAGGGCGTCGAGCCGAAGAGCTGGGCCAGCGCGCCCAGCAGGAGGCCGGCCAGCAGATAGCGAACGACGGTGAACCACAGTGGGTCCAGCACGCTCAGCAGCGGCTTGCCGACAAGAAACAGGCTGCCCCAGGCGCTGGTGGCGCAGAGCAGGGCGACGACGAGAGCGAGTGCGGTAGGCATGGTGGTGAGGACGGCAGGCGCGCGTGGCGCGATGCGGAGTGGTGGATGGCTGCAGTCTGGCGATGCCGGCCGCGCCGGTCCATTTGCTTCGGCGGCACGCGCCGTTCGGAATTTCGACATGCGGCCACGACCCGCCTGGGCAGAATGGCGGCATGGAGATCTACCAGCTGAAGACATTCATCGCCGTGGCGGCGGAGGGCAATCTCACGCGTGCGGCCGAGCGGGTGTTCACCAGCCCGCCGGCCGTCAGCGCCCAGCTCAAGGCGCTGGAAGACGAGCTGGGCGTGCGGCTGTTCGACCGCACCGCGCGCGGCATGTCGCTCACCGTCGCGGGCCAGCGCCTGTTGGCCGAGGCGCAGCGCACCATCGCCGCCTCGCAGGCCCTGCAGGCGGCCGCGGCGCAGATCCGCGGGCAGGCGCGCGGTGCGGTGCGCATGGGCACGGTGAGCGATCCGGTTTCGCTGCGCCTGGGCGAGGTGTTCGTGCAGCTGGCCGAACGGCATCCGCAGGTGGCGCTGCAGCTGCAACAGGGCCTGTCGCTGCGCACCATGCAGGCGGTGCGGCGCGGCGAGCTGGACTGTGCCTATGTGCTCAACGAGCAGGCGCAGCTGGATGGCCTGGAGGCGCTGCGCCTGACGCCGGTCGACATCGTCGCGATGCTGCCTCCGCAGTGGCGGGCCGACAGCCTGCCCGGCTCGATCAGCGCCCTGACCGAGCTGCCCTGGGTGGTAACGCCGACCGAATGCGGCCTGCGCCTGCAGCTGGAGACGCTGTTTCGCAGCGTGGGCAGGGAGTTGCCGGTCGGCCCCATGGCCGATACCGAAGCTGCGATGCGCGCCATGGTGGCGAGCGGCCTGGGCGCGGGGCTGATGCGGAGCGATCAGGCCGAGGAACTCGAGCGCCAGGGGCAGGGCCGGGTCTGGCCGGGCTGGCGCGGGCAAACCTGGCTGTGCTGGGTCGGCCCGCAGGCGCCAGCCGAGCTGCCGGCGCTCACGGCGGTGCGGGAGTCGGTGTTGCAGGTCTGGGGCTTGGCGGGCTAGCGATACATGGCTGCAAGGCCGCCGCGGGCCGAACAGGCACAATCCGCCTGTTGCCCAGCCGGTCCGCCCATGGACCCGCTTGCTCTCATCCCTCTTTCGTGGGCTCAGGATCCATCGACATGAACCCACCCACGACAGCCGAAGCCATCGCCCCGCAAGACCACGCCACCCTGCTCGCCACCGTGATCGCTGCGCTGAGCACGCGCAGCCTGAACCATTTCGCCGCCGAGGCGCGGTTGGCCGGCGAGAGCCTGCAGCAGGCGGTGGAACGCTACGAGATCGATTACGCCTGGCATGTGCTCGGTTCGGAGCGCCTGCGCGAGTCCACCGTGGCGCGCCTGGAGGCCAGGCTCAAGCAACCGGCCAGCACGGCGCAGCAGCGCTGCATTGCCGAGGTGCTGAGCGCCGCGGCCAGCGTTCAAGCGCCCGAGCTGCTGATGAGCTTTGACAACGATGTGGCCGAGCAACTGGCCGCGGCGCTGAGCTGATCGGCCCAGCGCCGATCGGCGCACCGCTCACTCGATCTTCAGCTGGCGGCTACCCGTGCCCTGCTTCTTCGGCAGCGTGAGCGTCAGGATGCCGTTCTCATACTTGGCGCTGGCATGGCCTTCATCGACCTCGGTGCCGAGCTGGAAGCTGCGCGACACGGCGCCGAAGTAGCGCTCTTCGCGCAGCGACTTCTCATCCCGGCTGCGCGTGTCGAACTGCTTCACCTCGGCGCTGACGGTCACCACATTGCCATCCACGGCAACCTTGATGTCGTTCTTGCTCACGCCGGGCAGTTCGGCATGCACGGTGAAGAGCTCGGCCGATTCCTTCACGTCGATCTTGATCTTGTCGGGCGAGGGCAGCGGGTCGCCGTGCAGGGGCCGGACGTAGAAGCCGGTGTTGAAATCGCGCAGCAGGTCGTCGAACAGATGGCTGCGAGTGATCAGGGAACTCATGATGGTCCTCCTTCAACGCTGGATATTCGCGGTAGCCCCCGCGCTGCGACCGCAGCCGGCTGGCTACATGCAAATATTTGGCGCCAGGAAGCCCGGCGTCAAAGCCTCAAACGCCGCTGTTTGAGCAGGCGCAACAAGCATCAAGCCTGTGCTTGCAGGCCTTCCACGTAGACCAGCTTGTCGCTCGCCGCATCGACCACATAGCTGAGCAGCTGGCGCCGGTTCTTGCCCATGCCGGGCGGCAGCAGCGAGATGTGCACCCAGCCCGAGTTGGGCCCTTTGCGCGGGTCGTAGCACTCGCAGATGATCTGGTCGTAGTTGGGCAGGTTCGCGCTCGCCCAGCGCGCCAGCTCCAGCGTGGCCATGCCGGCAATCTCGACATCGCAGGCGCGGCCCTCGGTGTGCTGGCTGGTCGAGATCCAGCTGGCCGGGCGGTCCTTCAGCAGGCGCTCCAGCGCCTGGCTGCGGTACACGCTGTTGGGCGTGAAGCGCCCGAAGCGATCGCGTATCGGCTGCAGCACCGCGCGCGCCAGGTGCACGGCGCTGCGCAGGGCCGCGTCGTCGTGGAGGGCGTTGTCGATGCCGCGCCGCGCTGCCAGCTCCGAGACGGTGAGCTCGTAGAGCTGGAAGTTGGGCGCGATCAGGTCCTCGGGCCGCACCGTGGCGGTGCTGAGGTTGGCCAGCGCGGCCTTGCTGAGATCTTGTCCTGCCATGATGGGTGAGCCTCCCTGCGGTCAAACGGCGCGCCGCATCGTCTGCAGCGCTTCATGCACGGCCAGGTCCCAGGGCGCGCGCCGCTCGCCGGTGAGCTCGATCAGGAAGTCCAGATGCTCCTGGATCGTGGCGGCCTCGCGCAGGCTGGCGCCGCGCGCCAGCGCGGCCTCGTAGCGCGCCGTGGCGGCCTGTGCCAGCGCAGCGCAGCGCTCGCTGTCGCGCGCCGCCAGCAGCAGCTGCACCACCGCCAGGTCGCCCAGCGCGCATTCGCCCCAGAAGCTGGGCGAGGCCTCCAGCTCGGCGCCGGCCGCGCTGGCCTGCTGCTCGCACTGGGTGTCGAGCGCGGCATGCCAGTCGCCGCGCGCATAGGCCGGGTCGTAGGCCTCCAGCAGCAGGCAGGCCAGGGCCCAGTTGCAGAAGGCATAGGCATCGGGCTTGGCGTCGAAGGCCTGGCGGTAGTAGGCGGCCATATTGAGCAGGGCCTCGCTGCGGCCATGCTCGATCTGCACCCAGGCCAGGCGCTTGCAGGCGCTGCCCATCAGCTTGAGGCGCTCGCCGCTGCTGGCGCGCGCATTGATGACGTCGAGCTCGCGCAGCGCCTGCTCGATGCGCTCGGCGATGGCGCGGCGCTGCAGCTGCAGGCCGGGCCCAGCCCCGGCGCCCGCGCGCTGGCGCAGCGCCACCCATTCGAGTGCGGCCAGGCGCACGCGGTAGTTGGCCGCCTGTTCGGCCGCGCGCACCGGGCATTCGCCCTGGTCGGAGGCGAGCGCCTTGTCCAGCCAGACGAGCGCATCCTCGAACATATTGCCCTCGCCATAGGCAAAGCCCAGCGCCGCGCAGACGTCGGCGCGCGCCAGCCAGTCGCCGGTGCGGCAGTCGGCGCGGTCCTGCGCGGGGATGCGCTTGAGCAGGGCGTCGATGCGGGCGCGCAGCTGGGCCTGCAGCGCGGGTTCGTCGCAGTCCTTCTCCTTGGACTGCATGCGCGTGTCCTCGGCACGGTTGCGCAGCTCCACCACCAGCTCGGCGGCCGAGCAGAAGGGCGGTCTGGCGGCGCGCTCGGCCTCGCCATCCTCGCGCACCAGGCGGTAGCCCGGGTCGCCATAGCATTGGTAGGCGCCCCAGGTGTTGGCGCCGGGGTGGCGCTCCCAAGCGGCGCGGCGCGCCTCCAGCACGGCCTGGCCAAAGGTCTTGCCGGCCAGCATGGCGCCGTAGAAGGACTGCGCAAAGGTGAGGGCGGCGGCATCGTCCACCGCCCAGCCGGCGCAGATCACCGCACGCACCCCCATGCGGATGAAGCCCACGCCGAGGTTGGCGGCCAGCAGGTTCTGCCCGCCCAGGCTGCCGCCGGTCTTGCCCAGCTTGCAGCAGTTGACGAACACCAGCTCTGGCACATAACGCATCTGCTCCACGTCACCGGGCGTCAGGAAGACGCCCTTGCCGATCACCATGCCGGAGTACTTCCGGCGCTCCGGCAGGCGCTGGGCGCTGCTGCCATCGGGCAGGGTGATGCTGAGCTCGGCGGGCGCGGCCTCCTGCGCGACCTCGAACTCATGCTCGCCATGGCCGGCCAGATGCAGCACCCGCAGCGGCCGGCCGTGCAGGCCGGTGAGGATGCTGGAGGCGTTGGCGTCGATGCTGGCCGTGACGTCGTAGCCGCCCTGGGCAAACAGCTGGCGCA
>Ga0208886_100110_pt1 | contig 25651 bp, 25 predicted proteins | sample LakWasM105_HOW12_2_FD_183923 | JGI IMG/M metagenome (GOLD analysis project Ga0208886, IMG submission 183923) | Freshwater sediment methanotrophic microbial communities from Lake Washington under simulated oxygen tension - Sediment Metagenome... | ecosystem: Environmental > Aquatic > Freshwater >... | reverse complement strand
TCCATGGCATGCTGAAAGCTAAAAAAGAATTTGACGGGACTCGTTTTTACACGTTTCCTGTTGAAGCAAATTCATAAGATTTTATGATTTTTGCAAATTTGGGCTTGTGTCTTAAGAGAGTATCTACGCTTAGGTAAGGAAAGCTCCAGCTTACTGTTTCACGAAACTAGAGTTTCCCGACGTCATCAATCTGGATATTGGAGACCAGCAATTGCCTAAATCCTGTGCCCCCGCCATCCGTAATAAGTGATGTAGCAATAACAAAGTGCCGGGATAAAAAACGCCTGTTGAATGCCGATCCGGTCGGCAAATAGTCCTTGCAAAACCGGAAGTACAGCGCCGCCGACTATCGCGGCGCACAAGATTCCCGATCCCTGCCCGGTGTGCTTGCCCAAGCCTCTAACCGCGAGCGAAAAAATGGTCGGAAACATGATCGAGTTAAACAACCCGACCGCAAGAAGCGTCCACATCGCAACGTGACCGCTACCGAACATGGTCATTAAAACCAACAGCGCCGCCGTTACCGCGTTAAAGGTAAGCGCTTTGCCCGGCTGGATTTTTTGCATGACTGCCGCGCCGATAAATCGCCCGACCATGGCCCCGCCCCAATAAAACGACACATACTTTCCAGCCTCTTGCTCGGCCAATCCGGCAATGGAAGGCTCGCCCAGAAAATTGATCAAAAAACTGCCGATGGACACTTCACCGCCGACATAAACAAAAATGCCGATTGCGCCTAAGACCAGATGCTTGTAACCCCAGGCGCTATCATGAACATCATCTGCACCGCCTGAAACCTGCTCTTCGGTAGCTTCAATTTTGGGTAATTTGATCAGCACAAAAACGACCGCAATCAAAAATAAAACCGCAGCAAGCAACAAGTAAGGGATTTGTACAGCGGCCGCTTGCGCCGCTTGGTAAACCGATAATTCGTCGGCGTTCAGCAGTTGAATTTCATCTGCCGTTTTAACGGCAGTGGCAAGGATAAATAACGCGCCGAAATAAGGGGCGATAGTCGTACCCAGCGAATTAAACGCCTGAGTCATGGTCAATCGGCTGGAAGCTGTTTCCGGTTTGCCTAAAATGGTGACATACGGATTTGCGGCGACCTGCAATAAGGTAATGCCGGATGCCAACACAAAAAACGCCGCCAGAAATAACGGGTAGGAATGCGAACTTGCGGCCGGGTAAAACAGCAAACAGCCGATGCCCGCTATGGATAGTCCTGCTATGATGCCGCCTTTGTAATCGATTTTTTCAACCAGATAACCACTGGGAACGGATACGACAAAATAAGCGGTAAAGAAGCAAAATTGAACCAACATTGCTTCCGTGTAATTCAGGGTGAACACCGCTTTCAAATGAGGAATCAAAATATCGTTCAAGCAGGTGATAAAACCCCAGATAAAAAACAGCGAAGTTAATACTGTTAAAGAGCCTAAATAAGGATTTTTGTCGGAACCATTTGTCGCGTCGGTTGTATTGATCATAAATTTACCGGCATGTTAGTTTAAAAAACTAAAAAGATTATCACCACGAAGAGCACGAAGAAATAAATCTTCGTGTCTTCGTGGTGAAAAAGGCTTTCAATCGCCTATTTATGTTGTTATTTTGTCACCGTAAAGCCGGCTATTTCATTACCGATCATCACTTTAAAATCACCCGGCTCCACAATCCGCTTCAAATCAACACCAATAAACGACAAATCACGCGGCGTTAAGGTAAAGCTTAAACGCTCGGATTGCCCCGAGTTCAGCTCGACTTTTTTAAAGGCTTTGAGTTGTTTGTTGGGCCGGGTCACCGAAGCCGCCACATCATTGATGTAAACCAACACAGTTTCCTTGCCTTTTAACGCGCCAGTGTTTTTGACATTAACGGTGACATTAATATTTTCGCCGATGCTGATTCTATCTTTTTCCACCTTCAAACCGCTGGTTTCAAAAGTGGTATAGCTTAAGCCATGCCCGAATGGATAAAGCGGGTTATAAATATTCGACTCAAACGACTCAATGGGCTTGTAGTCATACGGAGTAATACCGTTGGTGTTTCTCGGATAAGAAATGGGCAGCTTGCCGTTGGGGTTGTAGTCGCCGTACAAAATATCGGCAATGGCCTCGCCGCCCTCCATGCCCGGCAAAAAGCCCAGAATAACGCCGGAAGCCCGTTCTGCAATCGACGTAATAATACGCGGGCGACCGCCCAGGGTCAGCAAAATCACCGGTTTTCCGGTTGCAATCGCGGCATTGGCAAGATCGATTTGCGCCTGATCGAGATTTAAGGTCTCAATATTGCCCGGCGTTTCGGTATAAGGATGCTCGCCCAGACTGAGCAAAATAACGTCGTGGTCTTTAGCTTCATCAACCAGCTTTTGAACATCGATTGGCGCATCAAAGGCATCGCCACCAACGTAAGTCACTTTGCCGGTAGCTTTTTCCTGTATGGCTTCCAAAACCGTCAGTTTCTCCTGAGGATATAACTCTTCAGTAGCGCCCTGCCAGGTAACCGTCCAACCGCCATTCATCGCACTGAGCAAATTGGCGGTAGGGCCTGTCACCAGAATATTGGCGTCTTTTTTTAGCGGCAGGATATTGTGGTCGTTTTTGGCAAGGACAATCGATTCGCGCGCCGCCTGACGATTGGTTTCTATCGCCTCCGCCGTAGCAAAGTTGCCTTCAATCGGCAACAGCGGTTTAGGTTCGAATAATCCGGCCTGATACTTGACCGTCAATATCCTGGACACGGCTTCATCGATACGGGACATCGGCACTTCGCCGGATTTGACCAAATCAACCAGCAAATCATAAAAAGAAAAATCGAACGGCACCATGCTCATGTCGATACCGGCCATCACCGCAATTTTTACCGCTTCTTTGGGTGACGCAGCCATCTTGTCACGGGTATAAAGGCGCTCGATGTCCGCCCAGTCGGACACGGTAAAACCTTTAAAGCCCAGTTCGTCGCGTAAAATCGTGGTCAAGTAATAATGGTTGGCGTGTCCGGGGATGCCGTCGACTTCCGCCGAATTAACCATCACTGTCGGCGATCCGGCTTTTATGCCCGCTTCAAAGGTCGGCAGAAAATATTCGCGCAGCATTCTTTCGCCTATCCAGGCAGGCGTCCGGTCTTTGCCGTTAAGGGGATAGCTGTAACCGACATAATGTTTCAGGCAAGTCGGTAATTTATCGGCAGCGGAAAAATCATCGCCTTGGTGGCCTTTAATATAAGCCGTACCCATCACCGTCGCCAAATGCACATCTTCGCCAAAGGTTTCCCACAAGCGCGGCCAAAGCGGTTGGCGACCAATATCCATGACCGTGGAAAAATTCCATTGCTGGCCGGAGGCGCGCACTTCCCTGGCGGTAATTTCGCCTTCCTTGAAAGCCAGCTCCGAATTGAACGTCGCCGCCATGTTAATGGCTTGCGGAAACAATACCGAGTTTTGCGTGTAAGTCGCGCCATGAATGGCGTCGATCCCGTAAATAACCGGGATTTTCAAGCGCGTTTTTGCCGCCGCATCCTGCACGGTGCGCATCATTTTTCGCCATATATCAATCGATTGCGCCTTGTTATCGGGCGTAAAAGGCGTATTAAGAATGGAACCCACATAATGCTTTAACACCGCATCTTCCAGCTTGGCCGGATCGATTTGATCCTCAGCGTTTTGTTCTTTAGGAACGCCGATCACCGTAAAATCAACCTGCGTCATCTGCCCTACTTTTTCTTCAAGCGTCATTTGGGACAGCAGGTTTTTGACTTTACTTTCTATTGCTTTGTTTGCTTCTTGTGCATTCACAGAACGCCCCACCATGACCGATAGGAGGATAATTGAAATGATATATTTTGTTTGCAACTTAATATTCTTCGCGTGTTGGTTGTTTAAGATTCATGGGTTCGATAAGGCCTTTAGTCCTGAGCGCAGCCGAAGGGTTACCACGACGGCAATGGAGTTAAATCTATTCGCATTTTAAGCTGCGCCACGGCTTTTCTACAAAGAACATTATCGATCAGGCTTGGCGGACTTCCAAGTTCCAATTCGTCCTTGTCTGAAAGAATTAATCATTTGACATGTAGACTTTTGCAGCGTAGCTTTTTAGGTAGAGAGTGGGATTGAAAATTGTCACTCGTTTATAAGACCTTTGAGGAGGAAATGTGAATTTTACAAAATCAATCTTATTAACAGTAATTTATAGCGTGGTTTTGCTGGCCCCTGCAATGGCGGTTGCAGATGATCCTGATTCGGCGACATTTCAGGCAGATAAGGATCGCCAAATAGCAAATGTTCTGGAAAAGGTACAAATTGCTCAAAAAAACCTGAGCTGTGTACAAGCCGCTCAAGACCATGCGGCTTTAAAGGTTTGTGAGGAAACCTTTAAACAAGATTATGATGTTTCAGAGACGAAAGTAAAAGCACAGACCACCGATAAAAAAGCCCCAAAAGGTGCGAAAAACAAGGAAAAGCAGTAGCGTCCGTAGCGACTAAAGTTCCGGTTACTCCCATTACCTCTAAATCACATGAAACACCAGTCGTTCACGCGGCTGGTGTTTTTTAGTTTTATCGTTAGACCGTGTACATGGGTTTGCCGTCATTAAGCCGCAACCAACCCTTGATTATGCGGTAAATAACCCAGATGCCGTCAGCGACAAGCACAAACCATCCGATAATGAACACCATCGTGATTGCCCCCAGCACACCCCAAAGCACTCCGAACCAAAAAGTCCTAATTTGCCAACGAAAGTGACTCTCCAGAAATGTTCCGGCCACGTCATCCTTTTTGACATAGTTCATCACGATTGCAATTATGGCTGTGATGCCGACAAAATAAGACGCGGCGTAGAGTGCGTAAATAACTGTGGTAAGGGTTATTGCTGATTTTTCGTTTTCTATGGTGGTTAGGTTTTTCATTGGTGTATCCACTTTTGTAAATTTGTTATTTTGCATCGTTCACGCTCGGTATGGGAACGGCATATTACGCTGATTTACGCTGGTCGCTGGTTCCCAAGCTCCAGCTTGGGAACCCAGAAGGCGAAGCTCTAGCTTCGCGAAACGGGAAGCTAGAGCTTCCATCTTTATACATGCAAGTGTCTTCGGTACACCGTCATTCCGGCAGGGATTGCCGGAATCCAGAGCACAGGGATGTGATACTGAGCAATCGCCTGTGGCGAGACTTGCCGTCTGTTTCGATATGCCATCCATGGCTTCTCGGCAACTGCTCCTGCGTTGCTCTACCTCCTGCATCCATGCAGTCGTGGATCCCGGCAATCCCTGCCGGGATGACGTGCTTTAAAATACTTGCGCATAACGATGAGAGCTTGAGGCGAAGCTAAAGCTCATCTCGTTTTTCGACAGCCTTTCTAGCACCTTCGGGAAGCTGAGCATAAAGAGACTGAATATGCTTTGGCCGCGATATTCTGTCTTCAATAATAAAGTTCATCATGTTGAACAAGTTATGGGCGATTTCAGGTGTATCGTTTATCTCAATTTCGCCAGGATGAACCGCGTTGTTGCCCACAACTCGACAAAAATCGAGCGCCTGCTGTACCTGTACAGGTAACCCCTTCCCAACAAGACTCCCAATGTCATCGTTAATGTTTTTGCCCTTCTCCCCCAGCGTAATCATCAATTTCTGGAGCGCAAGCCTTATCAAAGCTGATGCGGCTCTGGGAGAAATAGCAACAATACTTCTCGCCTCATCATAGTCCGCGACACACTCTGGCGGCATATCTACATGGGCTGGTGGAACGGGTGCTTCTGAGGGAACTATCATCCGTTTATCGTACCAATACGACATTTTTTGGCAGTGCTCGCAAGCACAATAATCAAGTACTTGATGAACATAACCACCGAGGAAAAAATTACCCCAAAACTGCGCAGCATAGACCCCACAATGAATACAGTGGAACTGTTTCTTCTGATGTTCTGGCGGATAGTATTTCTGCATGTAGTTTCCTCAGAATTAATTATTGCTTACCTTGCCAAGCCAATCGCCTGATAAGTTAATTATGTCCCATAATCCGGGAGTCTTATTTTGATACCGAGACTTACAACCTAGTCAAAAAGCTGCGTCGGAATTATACACTTAAAGCCCATAAACCGGAGTTGTTATGGTTTTCCAAATTGGATATGTTATTTTGTTTCAATTCCCAAGCCATTAACCATCAAAACCCATGAAAACAAAATACCGGCAGTTCGGTTTATTGCTGTTACTGCTCATTTCAATAGGCTGTAGCAAGACCATCACTTCGGCACCGGATGTGACTTTCACCTCCATCACCGGCCAAAAAATCGCCCTAAAAGATTTGCGCGGCAAGCCGGTTATCGTCACGTTCTGGGCGACCGACTGCCCTTCTTGCATCAAAGAAATCCCTGACTTAATCGATCTCTATACCCAGTATCATGCCTCAGGTCTTGAGATGATTGCCGTTGCGATGTATTACGATCCGCCGAATCACGTCGTCGATATGACTAAAGCCAAGCAACTGCCCTACAATGTGGCGCTGGATTTGAATTCGGAACACGCCCAGGCTTTCGGCGGCGTCATGTTTACCCCCAGCACATTTCTAATTGCCCCGGACGGTTCGGTTGTTAAAAAAGAAATCGGCCTTTTCGACTTGGCAAAAATGAAAACAAATATCGAATCACTACTTAAAGGCTAGCCCATGCTCTGGTTAAAAGCGTTACACCTGATTTTTATGGTCACCTGGTTCGCTGGCCTGTTTTACCTGCCGCGCCTGTATGTTTATCACGCGATGAGCTCTGACGAGATCAGCAATGAGCGCTTTAAGGTGATGGAGCGCAAACTGTTCTTCGGCATTATGACGCCCGGCATGATTGCAACCTTGCTATTCGGCATCTGGATGTTGGTTGCTTACGACTGGGCTGTTTATGCTAATGCCGGTTGGCTGCACGCAAAACTGGCGCTGCTGGCGCTGACGCTGGTTTACCACTATTTTTGCTATCAGTGGCTGCTTGATTTTAAACATGATCGCAACCGGCGTAGCCATGTGTTTTATCGTTGGATGAATGAGGTGCCGGTTTTGTTTTTGGTCGGTATCGTAATCCTGGCGGTTGTTAAGCCTTTTTGATGCGGTAAATATTTTATAAACTATTGCGTCCACATATTAGAGAAAATATGAATCTATCTGACTTTACCCACAGCGCCTATATTGCCGGTCTCTCGGGTGGCTTATTGATCGGCATAGCCGCTGCCCTGTTTGTGTTATTGAATGGCCGAATTGCAGGTATCAGCGGAATTTTAGCGGGCCTGCTTCAAGCCGACAAAGGAGACAAAACCTGGCGTGTACTGTTTCTGCTCGGCATGGCTGTTGCACCTTTTGTTTATCAAATTGCCTCCGATCTGCCCTCAGTGACTATCGAAGCGGGAACAGGGCAATTGATTATTGCCGGTCTGCTGGTAGGCTTGGGCACCAGCTATGCGTCAGGCTGCACCAGCGGCCATGGCGTCTGCGGCATTTCTCGCGGCTCGTTGCGTTCCGTTGCCGCAACGCTGACTTTCATGATGGCGGGTTTTATCACCGTCTACCTGACTCGCCACTTGTTGGGGCTTTAATCATGTTAAATCTGAATGCTTTTCTCGTTGGACTGTTGTTTGGCCTGGGCCTGATCATCTCCGGAATGACCGATCCATCGAAGGTCATTGGCTTTCTGGATTTGGCCGGTGCATGGGACCCGTCTCTCGCGTTCGTCATGGGAGGCGCCATTTTGGTTGGTGCCGGAGCCTTCACTATCGCTAAAAAACGTCAGCGTAGTTTGCTTGGAGCACCTATGCAGTTGTCCTCTGCAACCGAGTTGGATAAAGGTTTGCTGATAGGCAGTCTGGTTTTTGGGATCGGCTGGGGACTTTCAGGTTTTTGCCCCGGACCGGCTGTAGTAAGTGCAGCCGCAGGACAACCCAAAGCCTTGATATTTGTTGCGTCGATGCTGGCAGGAATGGCTTTGTACATCGTGATTGAGCGGCGCGGGAAGTGATTCTATCTGCCCCATACACCAAGTCATAATAGATTGATTAATTCACCACGAAGACACGAAGGGCACGAAGAAAAAAAACATAAACTTCGTGCCCTTCGTGCCTTCGTGGTGAAAAATTACTTTTCTTTGTTGATCAAAAAATAAACCACCGGAATCACCAGCAACGAAAACAAAGTCGAAGCAAATATCCCAAAGATAAAGCTCCAAGCCAGCCCTGAAAAAATCGGATCGAAAATAATCACAAACGCGCCGAACATAGCCGCTCCGGCTGTCAAAAAAATCGGCCGCAAACGTATCGCACCGGCTTCAATCAGGGCTTCTGCAAGCGTCAAATCGGCACGGGCGCGGATGCGTTCGATAAAATCGATCAGGATAATCGAGTTGCGCACCACGATACCCGCCAACGCAATCATGCCGATCATCGCGGTGGCGGTAAAATAAATCGGGTTCGGGTAACCGGCAACAGGCGCCGCAAAGAGATTAAGCACCCAGAAACCCGGCATGATGCCGATGACGGTCAGCGGAATGGCGATCATCATCACCAGCGGTACGCTCAGCGATCCGGTTTGCCCAACCAGCAAGACATAGATCATCACCAACGCGGCAGCAAAGGCCAAGCCAAGATCACGAAACACATCGACGGTGATTTTCCATTCGCCCTCTCCTGCCAATTCAGCCTTATAACCTTCCGGCAACGGGCGTTCGTCGAAAATGTCATTCAAATCGAAAACCGCTTCCACAGGACTTCGTCCGGCCATTCCGGCAATCACGTAATTCACCCGTTGCAGGTTCTTGTGGAAAATAGGCTGGTCTTCGTTTTCTATATTGGCGCTGCCTATTTCGCTTAACGGGATCAAATCACCCTGCCCGGTTTTAACCCGCAATGCCAGTAAATCGGCAACAGACGAGCGAAGCGCACGAGGCAGTTGCAGGGTGATTTCCAGCGGTTGGCGCTCGCTGTCTACATGAACAATACCGACAGCCTGGCCTGCGGCAGCGATGCGTAGTGTTTCAGCAACTTGTGCGACGCTGACGCCGGACAACGCCGCTTTCTCCCGGTTCAAGTGAAAATGGACTTTGTCATGTTGCGCCTCGGAATAATCATCGACATCCACCACACCTTCGGTTTTTTCCATATCGGCCCGGACGCGCTTGGAAACGGCAACCAAGCTGTCAATACTGGCTTCAGGCGGACCGTAGACTTCGGCAACAAGATCGGAAAGCACCGGCGGCCCCGGCGGAATTTCTGTGATTTTAAGGTTTGCGCCGTATTGTTTACCGAGCCGTTCTATTTCAGGGCGAATGCGCAAGGCGATTTCGTGCGATTGTTGCTCCCGCCGGTCTTTGGCTAATAAATTGATCCTGACTTCGCCGACATAACCGCCGCTGCGTAAATAATAATGGCGAACCATGCCGTTAAAATCCATCGGCGCGGCAAGGCCGGTATAGGTTTGATAATCGGTGACTTCGTTGACGGTGGCAAGATAACTGCCTAGGCCGCGCGCGACTTCGTCGGTTTGCTCAAGCGTCGAGCCGCGCGGCATATCGATCATGATTTGCAGCTCGTTTTTATTATCGAACGGCAATAACTTGAGCGGAACGGCGCGGGTGATCGCCAGCAGCGTTGAACCGATAAAGGCTATCAGCACAATCAGCAAGAACAACTTTGCGCGTTTTGAGGTCTCCAGCAGCGGGCCGAGTGCGGCACGATAAGTCCGATAGATGAAGGTTTGCTTGAGCTCCAACGGCGCTTCATCGCTATGCTTATGATATTCGCTTTGCAGCAGTTTGAAACTCGCCCACGGCGTCACGGTAAAAGCGACGATCAACGAAACAATCATCGCGATCGGCACGTTAAACGCCATCGGTGCCATGTACGGCCCCATCATGCCGGTGATGAAAAACATCGGCAGGAATGACACGATCACGGTAAAAGTCGCCAGAATGGTCGGCGGCCTGACTTCATCGACTGCAGTCAACAGCGCTTGCAGCGGCGATTCCTTGCGTAATTTATAGTGCCGGTGGATATTTTCGACATCGACGATCGGGTCGTCCACCAGCAAACCCAACGACAGGATCAACGCAAACAGGGTGACGCGGTTGATCGTGTAGCCGGAAATATAATCCAGTAACAGGGTCAGCGCCAAGGTCATCGGCACGGCGATGGACACGATGAACGACTCTTTCAGCCCCAGCGAGAAGGCCAGCAACACCACGATAATCACGATAGCGAAACTCAAATGCTTAACCAGTTCGTTGACCTTGTGGTTGGCCGTTTCGCCGTAATCGCGGCTGATGCTCAGTAAAATATCCTCGGGGATCAGCGTGCCATGCAGCTTTTCCGCCGTGGCGATCACTGCTTCGGCGACGTTGACCGCATTGCTGCCCTTACGTTTGGCGACGGCAATGGTGACCATCTGCCGCTCTTGCCCGACTTGCGGCTTATTGCCGGTGGCGTGGCCTATCGTCGGCATCTCATCGACGGCAGGGCCAAAGCCGATACGCGTGTAATGATCGACATCGGCCGGGCCGTCTTCAATGCGCGCCACATCGCGCAGGTAAACCGGCCGTCCCGCAACGCTCTTAATGACGGTCGCGCCGACTTCGTCCGATGACTCAAAATGCGGCCCGGCTTCCAACAGAATTTCACGGTTGCCGCGTTCGATGTTGCCGACTTGCAGGTTAACGTTAGCATTAGCCAGCGCTTGGGTAATCTCAAGCAATGTAACGCCATGCGCCACCAGTGCGGCAGGATTGGCATAAATCGATACCCGCCGCTGTTCGCCGCCGACAACCCAACTTTTGCCTACATCGCCGACACTTCTCAGGGAAATGATCAGCTCATCGGCGATACGACGCAAGGCCATCGAGTCGTAATTATCATTCTGCGCGGAAAGCGTCAGCAGAACGATCGGCACGTTATCGATTTCAACCGGCGACACTTTCCAGTGGGTGACGCCCGGAGGAATCAGGTTCTGGTTGGACATCAGCCGGTCCCAGGTTTTGACCAGGCTGTCTTCAAAAGACTGTCCGACAAAATAACGCACGGTAACCAACGCCGCACCGGGCTTGGACACAGAATAGACATATTCCACGCCTTCAAGCTGTTTGAGCAGAACCTCCAGCGGCGTGGCAACCAGTTTTTCGACTTCTTCGCTGGAGGCTCCCGGATACTCAACCAGCACATCCATCACCGGCACGACAATCTGCGGGTCCTCTTCGCGAGGTGTCAGGATTAGCGCCGCCGTTCCGGCCAACAGCGAAATAATCAGGAACAATATCGAAAGCTGGGAGGTGGTAAAAATTTCGACAATCTTGGTCGTCAATCCACGCTTGGGATTTTGGTTTTGCAGGTCGTCCATTATTGCGCCTGCTGCGGATGAGTGATGACAATTTCACCGGCGTGCAGACCGGAAATGACTTCAATCTGGTCACCGAAAGCTTTGCCGGTCCTGATGTGGCGCATCAACTGTCGGCCTTCGGATAAGACCTTGACGACTTCCAGTTGGCCGATATGTTGCACAGCACCGGCTGGGATTAACAAGGCCTCATGCTGAGCGCAGGCTTGTTCCAGCCAGCCGAAATGCCCAGGTTGCAAACCATCGATGGCAGGCAGTGCGATTTTGATCAGCTGGGTGCGGGTTTGCGAATCGACTTCGGGGCTGATCTCGTCAATTTGCGCGCTGGTGGTTAGGCCTAACGTATCAATACGCACGGTGACATTCGTGCCGATGCTGTAACGCCCGGCGCAAGTGCTCGGCACATCGGCCTCAAGCCTTAGGCCTTGCGGTGTCTGTAAGCTCACCACGGGTATGCCGGGCAAGCCCATGTCGCCGGGTTCTTGATGGCGTTTCACAACAACGCCGTCAAATGGAGCGAGCAACAGCGTATCGGCCAGATGGGAGCGGATTTCCGTTACAGCGCTTGCCGCCTGATTTGCACCAGCTTGCGCCTCTTTTGCGCCGGCGACTACGGCGTCGAAATTTTCTCGGGTCGCCGCTTCTTTGCTGTACAGGCTGCGGGTGCGCTGTTCGTCTGCTTTGGCGCGATTGGCTTGGGCATTGGCTCCGGCGAGTGCGGCTAGAGCTGCATTTTCCCGGGCCTTAACATCCCGTTCATCCAAGCGGGCGATTAGATCGCCCTTTTTGACTTTGTCGCCGGCATGGACCTTGATCTCGATAATCCGGGCCGTCATTTTGGGGGCGATATTGGCAACGGTTCTCGACTTTACCGTGCCGGGCCAGGCAAGAATATCGTCAACCTGCTTTTTTTCAACAACAGCCGTATCGTTTTTCTGCGCGTTTGCATCGCCGGGCAATGGGCTATTTCCTGGCGACACTTTACTGACAAAGCTGCCTTGCATATAAAGCAGCAGCAAAATCAAAGCTAAAACGGCGACGGCAATAGTGACGATTTTGTTGATATTTTTGGGGTCGGTTTGAGACATAAGGTTTCCTTTGTCTTGAAAAAACATTTGTCCACGAAAGACACGAAAAACACGAAATAAACATTCTTATCGTTCCCACGTAGCGCACACTCATCTTTATACACAACTGTCTGTGGTACACCGTCATCCCGGCAGGGATTGCCGGGATCCAGAGCACAGGGATGTGAAGCTTGATTTTACAGAACAGTCCCCATGTGACACTTGCATCTGTTCCAGTATCGCCATCCATGGCTTCTCGGCAACTGCTCCTGCGTTGCTCTACCTCCTGCATCCATGCAGTCGTGGATCCCGGCAATCCCTGCCGGGATGACGTGTTTTTAAATACTTGTGTACAACAATAAGCGCTAGAGCGTGGAAATTATTCATTTATTATTTTTCGTGCTTTTCGTGTCTTTCGTGGACAAATCGCTGTTTAGGTTTTACTTCCAGTCGCCGACCGCTTTTTTCAATGCCGCTTCAGCACTCAACGCATCGTAATGCGCGGCAATCGTGTTGGAGTGGGCATTATTCCTGGCAACTTCAGCTTCGATATAACGGGTAACCGTCACTGTTTCCGCCCGTCGTTGTTCATTAACCAGCCTCAATGCTTCGTCGGCAGCGGCCACCGAGGCTTCGGTGACGCGCATACGAGCCAGGGCTTCTTCCAACTTCAGGGAAGCGACTTTCACTTCCTGTTCGATAGCCAGCTTGGTTTTTCGTTCCGTTTCACGGGCTTCGGCAGCTTTTCGCTCCGCAGCACTGACGCGGTTTTTGGTCTCCAACCCGGAAAACAAATCCATTTCGACGCTGACTCCGGCGGTGACATTGTCTTTGCTGCTGGAAAAGCCGGGAGACTGGCTGTTTTGGCCGTAACTCACATAAGCATCGGCTCTGGGCAAATAAGCGCCCTGCTCGCTTTTTAACTTGGCTTGCGCTATTTCTACCTGAGTAGCGGCCGCTTTAACTTCCGGGCGTTGCGTCATCGCAAGTTCGAGCCAGTTGCTAAACGATGCCGTCATCTTGGGTTCAGGTAATTTCGAAGAGGCGGACGCAACAGTAAATGCGTGATCCGTCGATAGGCCGAGCAAGGTAGCGATGCCGGTTTTGGCCAGCTCGATGCCGTTGGCGGCCCTGATTTCGGCTTCCTGCGCTTCAGCCGATTTCACTTCCAGCGATAAAACGTCGGATTTAAGCACGGTTCCCGCCTCATACCTCAGTTTTGATTGCTTTAGCTCGCTGGTAATCGCGGCAATGGAATCCTGGGCGACTTTTTGCGCTTCCTGCGCGGCCAAATAGGCATAATATGAAGCGGTTACGGCTTCAATCAAGGCATTGCGCACGGTGGAGCGTTCAAACTCCGCCGCATCGATACCCAGCTCCGCCGCTTTACTGTTTTGATAATCCTGGCCGCCACGAAACAGGGACAGTTTGCCTATGATTTCGGGACGAAAGTTTTGCCGATAACCGGGAGTGTTAATGTTATTGATCGAGTTAGCATTGAAATCCCGTTGCGCCACAATCATCGAAAAGACTTGCGCGGGATTGTTGGAATGATCATAGCCAACCTTGGCGGTTATTTGCGGATAAAATGCGGACAGCGCCACACCTAATTGGGCCTCGGCTTGGCTGATGCGTTCCGAGGCGATTTGCAGGTCGGGATTGTTGGATAACGCGTAATCAATGGCCTGATCCAGCGTAAAGGATTGGCTGGTTGATTTCTCCGGTGCGGCTTTATCAGCAGGATTTTTGAGACCTTGATCCGCTAAGGCTGACAAGGTCGATAACATGAGCATCGGTAATAGAGTTAATGCCAGTTTGTTTTTTATTATTTTAAGCATCATCTTCACGTACCTGTTAAGAAATTGGCATTTTTGATTCACCGCGAAGGCACGAAGACTTTGGCCTTTACGCGGGTTCGCAAGCTCCAGCGTGGGAACCCCTGTCTCGAAAGCTCCCTCTTTCATTGTTTTCTGCAAGCGGGACAGGGTTTGCAACCCCGTCCCTAACGTTTCTGAGCTATGCACAACACACTTAACCAACATCAAACGTTTCGGACGGGGCAACATACCCCGTCCGGCTTGAGCCACGAAGGATTATGTTTTCTTCGTAGTCTTCGTGCCTTCGTGGTGAAAAATATAACAGCGTTTTCGTCGAAAACTTATACAGAACTATGCACAATCAGAACGCACTGCCCGGCTTAACACCCAATTTTTTAAGTATGATTGCCATCGGGCAAAACCCCGTAAATGCCGATTGCAGTAAATTTGCGCCGACAAAAGCGGTAAACCATAGCCACAATTCAGAATGATAATGCGCCAATAACAGGCTAATCAAAATAAAACTGCCTGCAACGGCAAAGACTACGCGATCAATAGTCATCTTAGTTTCCTTTTAACCGAACTATACCTATTAATTTGAGCATTAACCGTTCATAGAAAGGTTCGCTGATGCCTTTTCGTATTTTACGCATGAAATATTTCTCGAAACCGATTTTAGCCAGATGCACCCATTTACCTTCGGCCGACCAAGTTACATTACGCGGCGGAATTTGCGGTTTGGCCAAAAAAGCCACCCCGGAATCGCCGAAATCGGCCAGACATAACGCATTCAACGTCGCTCTGTGGGTCGGCTCTTTGCCGGCCAACTCATCGGCAATATTATGCGCGGTGGCGGTCACCATCGATTCGATCATATAGCCGGTTTTAGGCGCGCCAACCGGTACCGGCGTCGGTTCTATCGGCGGAATGGCAATGCAAACGCCGACGGAATAGATGTTCTTGAAAGTTTTATTACGCTGATGCTCATCCACCAAAACAAAGCCGCGCGGGTTAACCAAGCCTTCAACGCCGACATTGCGCACCGCGTCAACACCGGTAAAAGCAGGTAACATCATTGAATGCTTAAAGGGCAATTCATGTTTTTTCTTGTCCTTGCCCTCATCATCGACTTCAGTAACAAACATCATGCCGGGTTCGATTTTGTCGACCTTGGCATTGGTTATCCATTTGACAGTCTTGTCACGTAAGGCGCTTTCCAGCATACCTTTGGTATCGCCGACGCCGCCTAAGCCCAAATGACCGATATAAGGTTCCGCGGTAACAAAAGTCATCGGCACTTTGTCGCGAATTTTCTTTTTGCGTAACTCCGCTTCAAGAATCATTAAATATTCATACGCAGGACCGTAACAGGACGCCCCCTGAACCGCACCGATAACAATCGGGCCGGGATCTTCCATGAATTTATCCCAATCTTTTATAGCAACTTCAGCATGATCAACATGACAAACTGATGAGGTATAACCATCGGGCCCTAAACCGGGAACTTCATCGAAGGCAAGACGCGGTCCTGTAGCGATAACCAGGAAGTCGTAAGCAACGGCTGAGCCGTCATCCAGCAGCACCTGATTATTAACCGGGTCGACTTTTGCGGCGGCTTTTTGAATGAATTCGATGCCTTTCTTTTTAAAAACCGGGGCTAATTCAATCTTCAATTCTTCAGGCGTTCGCCATTTGGGTGGAACCCAGGGATTTGAAGGGACAAAATGAAAAGTCGGGCTATCGGAAATCACGATCACATCATGATTTTTTCCGACTGTTTCCTTCATTTCGTAAGCCATTGGCACGCCGCCAATGCCTGCACCTAAAATTACAATACGAGCCATGATGTTCTCCTGATTAATAATTATTATTACGTGCCTTGTGTCTTTTAACTAGCCGATGTTAATTGAAAATCTCATTAAAATGAATGGGTATATCTACTGAGTAGTGAAAAAGAAAAATCGTCACCCGTAACCGATCGGACAAAAGTACCGAAAGACTTAACAGTCAATTCGTATATTAGTGACCATTAATAAACAGTAACACAATTTTCTCTTAGCATCCAAGCCTAATTGTTAGAGTAAATCAAACTTAAAGTTTGTATTGTTTCTCTCAATGTAATTTGTTTTAATCGCAGGCTGTATTGGTTTACTTTGTGTTCAATGCCGTTCATCTCAAGTTCTGCTCTACAGAACTGCAACCCATAGGGGAAATTTATGATTTCAGAGGCCGTGGTTGATTTATCGCGCTGGCAGTTTGCAGCAACTTCTCTATACCATTTTTTGTTTGTTCCGTTGACATTGGGCTTATCGTTTTTACTGGCGATTATGGAATCGACCTATGTGATGACCGGCAAAGAAATTTACAAGGATATGACCCAGTTCTGGGGGAAATTATTCGGCATTAATTTCGCGTTGGGCGTCACCACCGGTTTGACGATGGAATTCCAATTCGGCATGAACTGGTCGTATTTCTCGCATTATGTCGGTGATATTTTCGGCGCGCCGCTTGCTATTGAGGGCTTGATGGCGTTTTTCCTGGAATCCACCTTTGTCGGCCTGTTTTTCTTCGGCTGGGACAAGCTGGGCAAAGGACAACATTTACTGGTGACCTGGCTGGTTGCGTTAGGAACCAACTTATCCGCGTTATGGATTCTGGTCGCCAACGGTTGGATGCAAAATCCGGTCGGCGCCGAGTTTAATTACGAAACCATGCGTATGGAAATCTCCAGCTTTGGCGATCTGTTATTCAACCCGGCCGCTCAGGTTAAATTCGTCCATACCGTTGCCGCAGGTTATACCACCGCCTCTGTTTTCGTGCTGGGCATCAGCGCTTATTACATGCTGAAAGGTCGCGATGCGGCCTTTGCGCAACGCTCTTATACCATCGCCGCAGGATTTGGCTTGGCGGCAATCCTGTCGGTGATTGTGTTGGGTGATGAAAGCGGTTATACCGCCGGCGAAGTACAAAAAACCAAACTGGCCGCTATTGAAGCCGAATGGCACACTGAGGCGCCACCCGCAGCCTTTACCGCCATCGGCATTCCTGATCAGGAAACCATGGAAACGCGTTATGCAATCAAAATCCCCTGGGTATTGGGTTTGATCGGCACGCGTTCTGTCGATGAGCCGATTACCGGTATATCGGAAATCCTGGAAAAAAATCGCCTGCGCATTCGTGACGGCATGAAGGCCTATTCACTGTTACAGACGTTAAGAACCGGCAGCAAAGATCCTATTGTCCGTGCCGAGTTTAACCATTACAAACAGGACTTGGGTTACGGTCTATTACTCAAACGCTATACAGAGAACGTGGTCGACGCGACCGACCAGCAAGTAGAACAGGCGGTGCAATATTCGATACCCAGAGTCGTGCCTTTATTCTGGACCTTCCGAATCATGGTGGCTTGCGGCTTTATTATGCTGGCGATATTTATTTTTGCGGTTATCGCCAGCTCGATTCGTAAATGCAGGCAGAACTGGTTGTTGCGTTCGAGTCTTTATATTATGCCTTTACCCTGGATTGCCTCCGAAATGGGATGGTTTGTAGCCGAATTCGGCCGTCAGCCGTGGACGATTGCGGAGATTTTGCCGACATTCTTAAGCGCATCCTCCCTAACCGAACTGGATATATACCTGAGTCTGGCAGGCTATATCGGTTTGTATACGGTATTTTTGATCATCGAAATGTTCTTGATGCTCAAGTTTATCAAGTTAGGTCCCAGCAGCCTGCATAAAGGCCGTTACCATTTTGAAATTGCCACAGGAGCATCACTATGATTTTCGATTATGAAACCATGCGCTTGATCTGGTGGGCTTTATTAGGCGCTTTACTGATCGGCTTTGCCATTACCGACGGCTTCGACCTGGGCGTGGCAGTCTTATTACCCTTTTTAGGCAAAAACGATACCGAACGCCGCGTGATTATCAATTCCATAGGCGCAACCTGGGAAGGCAATCAGGTTTGGTTTGTAACCGCAGGCGGCGCCCTGTTCGCTGCCTGGCCTATCGCCTATTCCGTAGCATTTTCAGGATTTTATTTCGCGCTGTTGTTAACCTTGTTTGCGTTATTTATGCGGCCGATAGGCTTTGATTACCGCAGCAAACTGCCCAGCCAAACATGGCGCAACAGCTGGGATATTGCGTTGTTTGTCGGCGGATTCGTACCGGCGTTGATTTTCGGCGTGGCGTTCGGCAACTTGTTGCAAGGCGTACCGTTCCACTTCGATAACGATATGCGTATTTTTTATACCGGCTCGTTCTGGGCATTATTAAACCCTTTTGCATTGGCGGCGGGACTGCTCAGCTTATCGATGCTGGTTATGCACGGTGCGGTTTATTTACAGCTCAAAACCGAGGGTGACATTAATCAGCGCTGTAAAAAAGTGGTCACTGTTTCTGCAATCATAACGCTGGTCATTTTTGCTGTGGCAGGCTTCTGGGTTGCCCATATTGACGGTTACCATATCACCACAGAAATCCTCCCTAACGCGCAGTCCAACCCATTGGCAAAAATGGTTTCAAAAGAACCGGGCTTATGGCTGGATAACTATGCGCATTGTCCTGTGTTATGGGTTATTCCAGCGCTGGCTTTTATTGCCGGAGTTGCAACCATCGTGCTATCGAAAATTGACCGCACCGGTCTGGCATTTATAACCAGTTCATTAGTATTAACTTCTGTTATTTTAACGGCGGGCGTATCGATGTTTCCGTTCCTGATACCGTCAAGTTCAGCTCTGAGCAGTTCGTTGACCGTATGGGACGCCAGCTCCAGCCTTACCACCTTAAAAATCATGTTCTGGGTGACGGTGATTTTTTTACCTATCGTTGTCGCTTACACCACTTGGGCGTTCCGCGTGATGCGCGGCAAAGTCACGCTGGAACACATTCATCAGAACGATCATTCGGCTTATTAGGAGATTGCTATGTGGTATTTCACCTGGATACTTGGATTATTACTGGCCTGCTCATTAGGCATTATCAACGTGCTTCGGCTGGAGGCTCAGGAAACATGGGATAGAGAACATATCCCCTTAGACCCGCTAACCCAGTTAATGTCCAAAGACATGATGCTGGGCCGGTTAAAGGAAAAAGTCGAGAACTCCAAACGCAACGGCTTTCCTTTTTCTATTCTTCTTATCAGCTTGAAGGGCTTTAAAACCAGGAATAATTTACCTGATCATGAAATGGACGCCATATTACGCGGCGTGGCCGATTGCGTTAAAGAGGACATCAGGGTGGGCGTCGATATTGCGGCAAGAATGGATGAACAGGATTTTCTTATTGCGATGCCGGGTTCGCCATTGAAAAAAGCCGAGCAAATCGCGGCTCAGATTAAAAACGAGATTTCAGAACGTATTAAAGCGCCCGGCTTGGTTGTTGAAGCGGCAGTTGGGGTTGCTGAATATTCCGCGACCTCTGAAGAATCTGCTGCTACAACCAATGAAGTGGATGAATTGATCAGAGTTGCAACAGCAAAGAGCGGCTTATAAATTTTTTTGCATCGTATATAAACTTAACACTGGCATGGATTGCGACTTTTACCCCCCTCTCCCTTCGGGCATAGGTATCTACACAACTTTTTGGCATTACAAATACAATGAGTTACAAGTCGACCTAGCTCCCTCAAGGGAGAAGAGGCAGGTACTTGTGTAGATACTTATGCCCTTCGGGAGAGGGCTTTCAAAAAAGAAATTTGTAACAATCCACAGTTATATAGCCCCAACTAACCAAACTTACGTCTTTTCGCTATTAGCTACCAAACCGCTCTAGCCAAACACCCGGTTCACGATGTTGATGGAAGAATGAAACCACCAGCAACTCATTTGGACTTGGCTGATAAATTAGTGTGTAAGGAAATTTACGAAATAGCACCCGATAAAAACATTCTTCAATGCGCAAATGCCCATAAGGATTACGAAGTGCAGATGCAACTGCCGCGTCAGCAGCACGGGCGAACTCAAATCCCAACCCCAGTGCTTTTGACTCATACCAGGCCTGAGCTTCCAGAAGCTCTTGCTCTGCCTCTGGACGAAGTACTACCAACATTAAGTTTGATCGGAAAACAACTTAGCTCGAACCAGTTCCCAAGGAACTGCTGAGGAAGGATCGGCACGGTGCGCAGCAACACGACGATGCAACTCAGCCTTTTGAGTTTGAGACAAACCAAGAGCATCAGCAGGCGCTTCCGCAGCAATGCTGTCCCATATATCTTCGACGAGCTGAATGCGTTCAGAAACAGACAGCTTCATGTATTCAGTGGTAGCGCTAGAAGTATTCATAAAAGTATTATAAATCAAGGTTAAAAACTTAACGAAAGCAAACAGGCCTAAAGTAAAACCCAGTCGGCATAGTATATGCCGCCTTCTTCATACGACACAAGACACCATATTCTCCATTAAACTAATAGAATTTGTGCCTTACAAAAAACAAAAATGCACGATGCAAAATTTGCCACCCCAATTTACGCTACAGGACGCGGCAGTCGCCATAAATAACAAATTTGTTATGCTATTTCCATGAACTATACCATCACCTACTACAATGAGCGGGGCAAGCAGCAAGTGATGGCGCTACCGGCAGGGATCTTAGCCGATTACATTCACTTGACCGATTTAATACAAAATCACGGAGCAAACTTGCACATGCCTCATTCACGCGCAATGGGCGGCGGTTTATTCGAACTGCGCCCCAAAGGCAAAGAAAAGGCATCGGGCGCGTGTTTTATTGCACACAAATTGGACAGGCGATTGTTATATTGCATAGCATAGCCTAGTCAAGAAAACCAACACCACGCCGGCTACTGATTTACAGCTTGCCAGGAAACGACTAAAAGGGGTTAACCATGGATAATGATACTTACCAACCCGTTCCACACGATGCCGCATTTCGCGAACAATTATTAAGTAATCCAGCGGTGAAAGCGGATTATGAGGCCAACATCACAAAATACGCCATACTCGACGAAATACTCAGCGCCAGACGCGAAGCCGGATTAACCCTGAACGCATGGGCACAAAGGCCTCGGCGGTAGCGCGCCTGGAAAGCGCCTTGGTCTCGGGCAAACATTCGCCTTCTATCGACACCTTGCGCAAATACGCCGCTGCTGTCGGTAAAAAACTGGAAGTGCATTTGGTTTAAATTAAATCAGGCGAGATAACTGCTGGATTGCAACTCCCGCTTTGCTGGGGAGAAGATTGCAATACAGATGACAGGATAGAAAACAACAAAATCAGCGACACTGGCCCTAATACCTACTGATTGTAAAAGTCGGCAACCAGCGTGAAATCTACAGGAAGAAGTGAAAGGCTTTTTTTATGCTGACTTTTCCTGCTACACTGATTCTCGCTGGCACACACGTTACCTGATATTTCAAATAAAGCACCCGCATGAAGAGATAATCAAAATGTCTGAATTGAACAGAATTACTATTGACACACAAATATGCGGCGGTCGTCCTTGCATCCGCCATATGCGCATTAGAGTAAAAGATATTTTGGATTTATTGGCGTCTGGAGCCAGTACGGAAGAGATTTTAGAGGACTACCCATATCTTGAGGCTGATGATATTACGGCCTCCCTCGAATACGCCGCGCATTTGATGGATCACCCAATTTTGAGTGTCGCTTAAAATGCGATTTTTGGTTGACGCTCAGCTGCCCATAGCCTTGGCGCGGATGTTACAGCAGCATGGGCATGAATCTGAGCATGTTGCTGATTTAAGGATGATGGAGACACCAGATAGAGATATTTGGATGTGGGCTAAGCAGAGTAAAAGCATCATTATCAGTAAAGATGAAGACTTTGTAATTTTGCACGGTGCGGATGATCATCCAGTACCATTGATTTGGGTAAGAGTAGGTAATACTCGGCGTAAAGAATTACTGGAATGGTTTGAACGACTGTTACCCCTCATCGAAGAAAAACTTGCAGCTGGTGAATTGTTGGTTGAGCTCACGTAAACAGGAGGAGGGCTGTTATTACAGAAGTAGTTTTGCTCCAGAACAGGGTTAGACAAATCGACTTGAATAACTGGGGTTGAATAACTGGGGTCAGAGCAAAGTCAATCTAAATCTAAGTTTACTCTGACCCCAGTTATTCATCGACACCTTGCGCAAATACGCCGCTGCCGTGGGTAAAAGATTGGAAGTGCATTTGGTTTAAATCGAATCAGGCCGGGTAACTGCTGGATTGCAATACAGATGACGGGATGGAAAACAACAAAATTAACAGCACTGCTTTCTATTGATTCACACGAACAAAAAAGTATCTCTTACTTGAGCATGATCTGGTTTTTATTTTCGAAAAATGCACAATGAAAGATCTGGCTCCAATGGCTCCGGGTTATTTTAAAACACTCCAACGGACAAGCCATTTTTGAAATCAAAATTCCCAGCCGAAATGGGGCGCGATGCGCCCCCTAGTGTGCCCAGCATGGGCTAAAACTCGTTATCTGAAAGGAGATAACCGGAAGTAGTAACGACAACCGTAGCGACAACGCAAGGGGGAAACCGCGAGGCCAACCTGAAAGAAGCGTACAGCGAATGCACGACCGTAGGAACACGAACAAGCAGTGAGGCAGGGTGTGGGCGATGAGCATGCTAGGAAATGCGAAATCCAACCGTTACCGAAAGACACATCAAGTAGAGCTTGGCGGCACGGGCAGAAAGTTTTAGCACCTTTCCTGGGGATATCTCCAACATGAGAGTGTTGGAGAAGTCAGCAGAGGCCGTAGTAGCGAGGAAGCCCCTGTAATGGGGATGGAGCGAAGGGCCGAAGAATCTGGATCATCAATCCAAACGAGGTTAACCGGAAGCGCACAGTATTCTGAAACAAGCGGGCGTTGCTGCGGTGCGGCAAACTACCCCTTGGCGGTGAAGCAGAAGCAGGGTGGATTCCTTGTGGACAAAGAATCGTGGGATGCAAGCCCAGGTTAGCGGTAAAAGGAGAAAGAAGATGACGAAAGAGTGTTTGATGGATGCAGAAATATAGGCACCCTCAGAACTCTCGGCAGCATAAGCTGTTGGATTCAACCGCCGTTGCGGAAAACCGCATTACCGGTGGTGTGGGAGAGGTGACGGGCGCAATCCCGTCACCCCGACCCGATCTCGGCTGTATGTGTTGTTGCCCCAATGATTTCACGAATCTTATTCCCAAATCGCATTGACACTGGCTTGTTGTAATCTTCAATATTAAATGTCTCAGTGAGTTCGTTAAGACCTTCGAATTGTTGATCCATAAACTCCAGCAATGGAATAATATCAGTGAATTCTACACGCTGATCGTCTATTTTCTTTGCATTGCAAAGGCAGGCGGCGATAGTGACGATACCCTGAGCATAATCATCAAGCCAGAGAAAATAAGCAAGCTCTTTGACTCCATCGACCATGATTTTGATCCACAAACGAACCTCAGGTATTTCATACAACTCGCGCTTGTCTTCGTCATAGCCCATAATCAAGAAATCTATCTTGCCCATTGAGTTGCAGAGGATAGTCCTGGAAGCTGAAAGCCGTTTAATAGTACTTGCGAACACCCTAACATTTCTTGTCTCAATTTCCGTTCTGGTCACATGCAAGATAATTAAGTCATTATCCTTGGCTTTATGACCAATATTCCAAAAATCATCGAGGTGCGACAAGTAATCCTTGGCGTGACCAGCAATGAAATTAAGTTCTTGTTTTGAACTATCATCTAAGTAGCTTGACTTGGAAATTTCCGTTGTCCATCCTGATAGAGTTTTTTCCGTTTCGTACGCACTAAATTGACGCCACCAGATTTCATGATTCTGGGGATCAACCAATAACAGCAGTACAGGGGTGTGATGGTTGATGTAGTAGTTAATGTGCTTTAAGTCTCCAACATATCGCCAAGTTTCTGTGTTTGAACCATCCCTTAGATAAGATGTTCCGGTCTTGATTTGAACTGCGATGGATTTTCCTGTTACATAGCCCTCATCTGTCACAATATCGATGTAACCGTCGATACCAAAATCTAACTCTTGGGGTGTTCGTCGAAAATTCCAGCCAAGGCTTTGATGAACTTTGAGACTTACAATATTAACGCCGATTTCTCCTATGGATTGAGACGGGCTTTGCTTAGGGAGTGGTTGCATCATTGGTACCAGTAAGTAATTATATGTTTTCTAAAAATTCCGGAATCTCAGGGTCAGGCCTCACAATTTACATTAAAAAATGTCAAATTTAAGGCCTGACCCCGAGGTTTTCAGCCGAAATGGGGCGCGATGCGCGCTTGTGGTTCGGGGAAGTTAATTAAACGATCTGAGTGGTTTTTCGTAAGCATTTGCCCAATCTTGAAAACGAAGCTGTTCGATAAGAAGCGTGCGAGCAGGCTCTCTCTTTTCGATTAGTTTCTTCCTATAGTCTTGATTGTTGATACCTACTTGTGGGTTAGGTTTGGAATCAAACATGTTGCTGACTAATGCTCGATTTAAAGGGCCAATTAGTTCATTGAGTTTATTGCTATAGAACTCGCCCATCTCTAATAATTTAATAAACTGGATAAGCTCTTTAGCTTGGCTTTCGATTTCCCTGACACATTCTTCGTTTACTTCAATGGTTTCAAGGAAGAGTTGTCTTGTATAAATTGGATGGAATTGAGGTTTTAGGATTGCTGGAGTTTTGTATTTCCTGAATAGTTGCAGCTTAGGAATATCGATCTTTCGTGCAGGGTTGTGTTGATCGCGAAGGTGACAGTTGCAACATAATGGCAATAGATTCATTAGCTCATCGTTTGAATGGTTTTCGTCAATGTGATGTATTTGTGGTCGGATGTCACCACAGATAGCACAGTGATGATCGTATTCTTTGAATAGAGCATCTTGGGTTTTTTTGGTATATTTTTGCGCATCACGTTAGTTTTTGAGTGTGATTTTTTATAAGGTTTTCTGTATCAATGATTCACTATAAATTGCTTGATTGTTCGGTTAGTAATTTTTGTATTTCAGCATGATATTCTATGAAAGTTTTCGTTGCCTCCGGTAAAAAATGTTTTACGGTTTTGTTGAAACTTTCATTGTTTTGTTGATCTTTTTCATTTTGACGTAAACTGATTGCTATTGTCAGTATGTGCCCTGTGACGATATATGAGGCTATAGTTTCCATTTAATGTTCCTTTTGGAGTGATTGTAAGTTTTCATAAGTTTTTTGCGGTTACTTTTTTATTCAATTAAGGACAATTAGTTCGGTAGATACTCTGTTTAAAGTCAATCTTATTTCGTTGATTTTTAACTATCCGACAACTGCCGGAATTGCATAAAAACGGGTGTTGTCGAATGGCTTGTCGTGTTTCAACATGCCATGGATAGCGTGAAGCAATTTGCGCATGACGGCGCAGAGAGCCTGCATCTTTTCTTTGCCGTTATCCACCACGAGATGCTGGAAATAAGCTCCGACATGTGGAT
>Ga0208886_100108_pt1 | contig 26277 bp, 20 predicted proteins | sample LakWasM105_HOW12_2_FD_183923 | JGI IMG/M metagenome (GOLD analysis project Ga0208886, IMG submission 183923) | Freshwater sediment methanotrophic microbial communities from Lake Washington under simulated oxygen tension - Sediment Metagenome... | ecosystem: Environmental > Aquatic > Freshwater >... | reverse complement strand
AGGGGCAGGAGCCCCTTCTGCTGACCCTCGATAAAAGCGAGGAGCACAGGAAGTAAGCGGCAACCGGGTCGCCTTTTCTTTGGTTACTTTCTTTTGGCGAAGCAAAAGAAAGTAACTCGCCTTCGGGGGCGACAACCCGATTCAATCAAGTGTCGCGCTAGCGACTCCTTAATATTAAAGCGGTCGAAATTCGACTAACTGCATAACATCAGTTAATAAACCGGAAACATCGTATCGCTGGAGAAACCCTATAAACATTAAAGTTAAATACTGCTCAACTCAGTTTCTTGTACAATAGCATTACACTAATATAATAGTGGTTTATATCCAGTTTCTTAACCCAGGAAAGAATAATGAAAAAAATAAGTCTATTGCTTGCGTTATCCTTGTTGTTTGGCTTTTCAAGCACGGCTGTATTTGCCGCTCCCCTAACCTCTAATAAAGACATCATCGGCAGTTGGTTTCTGGAATATACAAAAAAATCGCCGGAAGATACTGAAAAAAAACCGATGGGCATGACCTGGGTGATTGATAATAGCCAGCTGACCCAAAAAGATATTCCTCAAGTTAGAGGCAACCCCTATGATGCGCCGGCAGTCGACTATGTTGTTGAAGACGGCACTTTAAAAGTCAGCATATTGGGCAGAGCGGGCAAATTCGATGTTTACTCGTTAGTGGAAAAAACCGATACGGCTATGGTACTTAAAGATAATAAGTACGGAACCTACATGTATTTTACCAAGAAGTAAGCTCCCTCATCCCAGTCTCCGAGGCTTACGCGTTATAAACATGACGATTAAGCCTCAACAAATACTCCTGCATTACTGCGCTGCTCTACCCTCCTTGTCGGCATGCTGCTCACACTCCGTTTCAATGACGAACAGCGCCGGCAAAAAGTCCCGTTGGTCACTCTGTTATCCTGTGAATTGGTATCAATGTTGTTTGAATGGATAATCGAATGATTTTAATGGATAATGCACGTCTATTTACTTGATCTAACCTACGCAGTGAAGCAATGAAAAAAAAGATAGAGGAACTTATCCTGCAAGCCGTTGAAACACTAAAATCAAACGGTGTTCTCGCTCAGGAAATCACCCCGAACATTACGATTGACCGCACCCGTGACCCACAACACGGCGATTTTGCTTCGAATCTGGCATTAATGCTGGCGAAACAGGTAAATACAAACCCGCGCCAACTGGCAGAAAAACTGATTGCCGCACTGCCTCAAGATGCCGCAATAGTTAAAGTTGAACTGGCGGGCCCCGGCTTTATCAATTTCTTTATCGATCCCACCGCCCAATATCAGGTTATCAAGCAAATTCACGACCAAGGCCCGAAGTTTGGCTTAAGTAATGTCGGTGCCGGTAAAAAAGTCCAGGTCGAGTTTGTTTCCGCCAATCCAACCGGGCCGTTGCATGTCGGTCATGGACGTGGCGCCGCCTATGGTTCTGCGGTTGCCGATTTATTGCAGGCAACCGGTTTTGACGTGCATCGCGAATATTATGTCAACGATGCCGGTCGGCAGATGGACATACTCGCCACCAGTATCTGGCTCAGATACCTGGAAGAATGCGGCGAAGTTGTGCATTTCCCCAGCAATGCTTACCGGGGCGAATACGTACGCGAAATTGCCTGGAACATTCATAAAAACGCCAACAATGAATATCGCAGACCTGTAGAGCTGGTGTTTGAAGACATTCCTCTTGATGAACCTGCGGGCGGCGACAAGGAAGATCATATCGATGCGCTGATAGCCCGCGCCAAGACCTTGCTGGGCGCGTCGTTATATCAGGACTTTTTTCAAATAGGCCTGAACAACATTCTGGAAGACATCAAAATCGACTTAAGCGAGTTTGGCGTTGACTATCAGGAATGGTTTTCAGAACGCCAGCTGATGGATGACGGTTCGGTGGAAAAAGCGCTGGAACGCTTACGTGCAGCCGGTCATCTTTATGAAAAAGATGGCGCGACCTGGTTTGCCTGCGCCGATTTAGGCGACGAGAAAGACCGGGTGGTCGTCCGCGAGAATGGTCAGTCTACCTATTTCGCGTCCGATATTGCCTACCACATGAACAAGCTGGACCGCGGTTTTGACCAGATTATCAACATTTGGGGAGCCGATCATCATGGCTATATTCCCCGCGTCAGGGCGGCCATTCAGGCCCTGGGCGCAGATGAATCCAAGTTAAAAGTGCTGCTGGTACAGTTTGCCTCGCTGTATCGCGGCGAAGAAAAAGTACAAATGTCGACCCGCTCCGGCGAATTTGTCACCTTGCGGCAATTGCGCAACGAAGTCGGCAAAGACGCGGCGCGCTTCTTTTACGTGATGCGCAGATCGGAACAGCACATGGATTTCGACCTGAAACTGGCGACCTCCAAATCCAACGAAAATCCGGTATTTTACGTGCAGTATGCCTACGCCAGAGTATGCAGCGTGTTGCGCCAATTGGACGAGAAAAACTGGGAACGGAATTTGCCGCTGGGCATGGAAAACCTGGCGCTATTAACCGAAGAGCACGAAACCAATCTGCTGGGAACCCTGGCACGCTATCCTGAAGTGCTGGAACGCGCGGCGTTACAGTACGAGCCGCATCAGCTGATTCAATACCTGCGCGAATTGGCAAACGAGTTCCATACTTACTACAATGCGCATCAATTTCTTGTTGAGGATGCAAAAATTCGTAATGCAAGGCTCAATTTGATTTGCGCAGTGAAACAGATATTGGCAAACGGCTTGAGCTTGCTGAATATCAACACACCTGAAGCAATGTAAAATGGCTAAAGACTACAAACATAGAACGCAGAATAAGAACACCTCGTCGTACAGACAAAACTCAGGCCAACAAAAAAGTCTTGGTCTGTGGCGATGGATGCTGATTACGGCGTTGATTATTTCGTTTGTAGTCTTTCTGGTTTATTTACGCAGCACCGGATCGAAACAAATAACCCCGCAACCGAATATACCGACCCAGCCCGAGGAGGCCAAAGTTGAAGCCCCCAAGCCGGAGAAAAAACCTGAGGGGCCGGTATTGCCGCAATTTGATTTTTATACCATCCTGCCTGAAAAAGAAGTCATCGTGCCGGATCACGAAATTAACACCCGTGCCAGGGAAGAGCGGGTGGGACAGGCAAAAACCGCCAGTTATATTTTGCAGGCCGGTTCATTCCGGGAATTTAAAGATGCCGACAGCTTAAGAGCCAAACTGGCTTTAATGGGCATTGAATCCAAAGTTGAGAAAGCAAAAGTCGGAAATGTCGTCTGGAACCGGGTCAAAATGGGGCCTTATACCCAAATGACCAGCGTTAGCACCATTCGAGGCCGATTAAGGGAAAACGGCATAGACGTGATCGTTATGGAAATTGGCAATTAATAAAGATTAATTCACCACGAAGACACGAAGAAATCCAGGTAGGGGTACATCGCGCGCCTTTTCGAAGTCCAACCCCACTGGAAATCTTGATACCCGAAATGGATTGCCCGTTGGAATACTTTAAAATAATTTAATCATTCTGGCATTCGTAAACGGTGCGCAACGCGCGCACTTGATTTTGCAAGACCCGCCTCCCCCCTTCGTTTCCAGAGACACCCGACAGTATTGCTCCGTGTCAGACTCCATTTAAGTTCCCACCCGAAAGAACATATCGAAGCCCCAAAATAGTACCCGGAGCCTATACGCTGTGTTATGCTTTTTCCATCAATACCGGCCTGCATGAAATACACGAGGAACTGACATGGGTTTAGCCTTAAAAGACACTCAACACCATTGCTACGGCGACTATCTAACTTGGCCTGACGATATGCGCTATGAGCTGATCGATGGCAACGCGTATGCGATGTCTCCGGCTCCTGATCTGGCACATCAGGATGTGGCCGGGGAAATTTATCTCCAGGCTCGTCTTGCACTTAAGGGTAAATCTTGCCGCGCTTTCATTGCGCCCGTCGATGTTCGCCTGCCGAAACAGAACGAAGCGGACGAAAGCATCGATACCGTCGTACAACCGGACGTATTGGTGGTCTGTGACAGCAGCAAACTGGATCGGCGCGGCGTGCGCGGCGCGCCGGACTGGATAGTGGAAGTATTGTCGCCGTCCACGGCCGGGCACGATCAAATCAGAAAACGAAATCTTTACGAACGCCATGGCGTAAAAGAATATTGGTTGGTTCACCCCATTGATCGGGTGTTGACCGTTTACCGATTGATAGGCGGCGAATACGGCAAGCCCGAACTCTACGAATTAAATGGCGAAACCCAGGTCAGCGTGTTGCCGGATATTGTGATTCGGTGGGATGAATTAGCTGCGCGGTTGCCGGTTGATTATTGATGTGTTTGCAGCCATAAGGTACGTGCAGCGACTTATGGCTATCTATGTTCAATCAACGATGTACGGGTAATTTCCACGAACTCATGCATTTCCAGCGCCCCAGCAATTGCGGATAAGTTTTTCGCAAATATTCCTTCAAGCTCCCGGTTACTAATATTTCCCGTCGACACCAATAGCAATTTGTAAGGCACTCCCGAAAGCAAAAACGAGTTAACGAAGTCAGCATCCTTAGTAAGGACAATACGTTGCTCCTCCACCGAGATCTCGTTGATCCGCCAATCCGGTGTACGGTTTCCGAACGGCAAATCTAATGTATGCAAAACGTCGTGTCCCGACCACTTCAGACTAGCCGCAAGATGTCGTGGCAATTGCGCATCGACAAGAAATTTCATGCTGCCAATATTTCGATCCGTTTCACCTTGGCGAGGCGGGAGGCAAACTCCAATGCCGCCATAATGTCTTCCCTTTCCAAGTCCTCGTAATCCGCAAGAATCTCTTCAACACTCATGCCTGAACTCAGCCATTCCAGGATATTTTCAACCGGATAACGCAAGCCCCGGATAGTGGGCTTGCCATGGCAAATATTAGCGTCCATCGTAATCCGCTCGGATAATAATTCAGTCATATCAGTCACCGTATAAATCTTGTTTTATCTACTTGCATGAAAGGTCCGGGGTTCCGTAGGTAGAGTCTAGCGAAAACCAGCGCAGTCGATTTCAAATATTATCCAGAAATCGGACTTGTATATTACTCTATCCGCAGGTTTTTTCGCAGAATCCAAAGATAACGCCAAGTGCCGATGTTTGGCGGATGAAGCCAAAGGGGCGTGATCGTCATTCCCCCCAGAAGAACAGGCCAGGAAGTTGGTCGGCGATAATACGATATTGGCCGCAGCAGGGCCGTACTCCGTCGCCCAGCCCTGTAGGCCGAAATAAATCTGTTCGAGCGACAGCGAGAGAACTGATGTTTCCGGCGCATACCGCCAGAATTCGCCGGAAACGCCACCTCGCGCTACGCTTGGGTGGCCTTATTCCGGCCTACACTCCTTCCTCCTTATCATCCTCATCCGTAGCCATATCCGAAATCTCCTTCAACCTTGAGATGGCTTTAAAATTAATGCTATCTTCCGGATACATACCTTCGCGATCTAACACACCAGCCGATTCACCGGTCAATAATTCCAGCGTTTCATCTACACTGGAAACCGCATAAACCGCAAACAGCCCCTTTGCCACTGCATCGATCACTTCCTGTTTCAGCATCAGGTTGCGCTTGTTGGCGGCTGGAATAATCGCGGCATGTTGCCCGTTAAGGCCGCGCGCCTGACACAGCCGGAAGAAGCCTTCTATTTTCTCGTTAACGCCGCCGACCGCCTGCACTTCGCCGTACTGGTTGATCGATCCGGTCACCGCAAAAGTCTGTTTAATCGGCGTCCGTGTCAATGCGGAAATAAGACAGCAAAGCTCGGCCAGCGCGGCGCTGTCGCCGTCGATATAACCGTAGGATTGTTCAATCGCGATGCTGCCCGATATGGCAAAAGGAAATTGCTGGGCATAGGTGTGCCCCAGGTAACCGGTCAAGATCATTACGCCTTTGGAATGGATGGCCTGACCCAGCTCCACCTCCCGCTCGACATCGACGATGCCTCGGGAACCGGGGTAAACGCTGGCGGTAATGCGCACCGGCGCGCCAAAGCTGCTGCCGCCGACTTCAAGCACGGTCAAGCCGTTGACTTTGCCTACCGCCTCGCCGTCGGTATCGATCAGGATGGTGCCGACCAGCATTTCTTCGAGAATGTTCTCGGGCATTCTGCCGTTACGATGCTCTCTTGCCGCCAGCGCCTGTTCGATATGCGACCGATCGCAAACCAGCTGGTTGTCCCGTTTACAAAACAGGTTGGCTTCGCCGATGATTTCCAGCGAGTCTTTGATCCGGGCGGAAAAATGATGCTGGTTTTCCGACAGTCGGCAGCTGTGCTCGATCAGGCATTCAATGGCCGTCCGCGTTAGCGGCTTCGCGCCGGAATCTGAGGCCTGCCTGATCATCAACAGTATGAAGCGCTGCATCGATTCGTCGTTACGCGGAATGTAGCTGTCAAAGTCGGCAAGAATTTTAAACATCTCGTTAAATTCATCATCCAGCTCTTCCAGCAGATAATAAATATCCCGGGAACCGACCAGTATCACTTTAACGTTTAACGGGATGACTTCGGGCTTAAGGGTAATGGTGTTAATGCCCAGATCCGAATAAGGCGATTCGATTTCAATGCGGCCGGATTGCAGCGCGCGTTTTAGGCCTTCCCAGACGAACGGATAATTCAGCAGTTTTTCGGCGTCGAGAATCAAATAACCGCCATTGGCCTTGTGCAGGGAACCGGCGCAAATTCGGCGATAATTGGTGACCAGCGTACCCTGGTCGCTGACGTATTCGATGCGGCCGAACAGGTTTTGATAAATCGGATGCGGCTCGTAAATAACCGGTGCGCCGCATTCCTGCTTGTTATCGACCAGGATATTCGGCGCGTACAATTCGGTCAGCAGCTGCCGTTTTACGGTATTGTCCTGCGGTTCCGGCGTCCGGCTCGGCATCAAATAATCGGCAATGGTGTTGCTGAGATTTTTTTTGATTTCCGCTAAAAAGCTGATGACGTCATCGATATTTTGATAACTGTCATTCAGTTCGGCAAACAACGGCTCTATCGCCAGATCGATGGTGTCATTATCCAGTTGCTTGATTTTTTCAACCATGGCCCTGCGCCACTGGGGCAATTCCAGCAAGACATCGCTCAGGTATACTTCCAGCGCCTCGACATGCTTGTGGAAGACTTCCCGTTCCGTCAGCGGCAATTGAGTGAACTGGTCTTCGTTCAGCGCCTTGTTGTCCCGGATAGGCGCAAAAGAAATCGTCTCACCTTCCCTGAACAACGCAATCTCCAAAGACTGGGCCTTTTTATCGACCAGATCGATGGCGTTGTTATAGTACTGGTTAAAATGGCGTTCGATAGCACTCTTTTTTTGTTGATAAGTAGGGCTTTCAAAGGCGGCAGGAAAGGTCGCCAGCAGGTTATCGATCAGCTTTTCGATGTCCTTGCTGAGCGTTTGCCCATGCTCTGCGGGCAGCTCAACGGCCACCGGCTCTCTCGGATTATCGAAATTATCGACATAAGCATAGGAGGGCGGCGCGGGCAATGTTTTGGCCTGGGCATCCAGGTGGTTGGTAATCATCGACAACCGGCCCAATCCGGGCTCGCCCATCACAAAAATATTGTAGCCGGGATTGCTCATGGCGACGCCAAACTCCAATGCGGATTGGGCTCTGGACTGGCCCAAAATGGTGTCCGGCAATTTAGGTGCGGCTGGGAACTCAAAGCCCGTCAAATCGACATTTAGTTTCAGTGATTCAAGGGGAAGCTTTAAGGTATTAGACATGGTTAAGAGAAGTTCTCAAATTGCGCAAAAACGGCAATTCTACCATTTTTTACCGCATTGTCCGATTATCCCCATAATGAGGCATGAGGCGCAAAACCATAAAACAGCGGTGATAGTTTTAACTGCAGAGACAAATATTTGCTTATCGATAATTGCCCGGCATTACTCTACTCGCCATCCATGAAAATTATGCAGGAGCGGTTGCCGTGAAGCTGAAACTTTAATGTCATCTTATTGACTTATAACCGTCATATAAATTTAATTGTAATGTTGCATAATCGACCTTAATTTAACAAAACGAAAAGGCATTCTGATGATTATCAATTGGGTGGCAACGAAGGCGCAGCAGTTTTTACCGGTACAAGATGCCGGACTCGACGAGCTTAATTTAAGCTTTGACTTTGCATTAAGCCCTGAAATTATGAATTTGTTGTATGCGCAAAATGACGCCTGCATCGATGCAGGAGATAGAGCGCAAACATTAGGCGACTCAGGAGCAGTTGCCGAGGAGGACCAACAGGCTGAAGGCGTCAACCCGACCGCCATAGTGCAATTTGCATTAGATGAGCATGAGCTGGCGTTAGCCTGATGTAAGCGAATTACGACTGTATGGGGAGGTAGAACAACTCATGGAGCGGTTCCGAGGAGCGAAAGCTTTCACCACATCCCTGTGGATTATGCAGTCGCGATTACTTCACAATTAAACTGTTATTAACAGTCTTGACACCTTTAACCGTTCTTGCGAGTTCCACCGCTCTGGTGGCGGCACTAGCGGAATCCACAAACCCGCTTAGCTGCACAACACCCTTAAAAGTTTCAACGTTGATTTGTAACAGTTTAAGCCTGGAATCGCCCAATATTGAAGTCTGAACCTTGGTAGTCAGGACAGAATCATCCAGATATTCTCCTGTGCTTTCATGTGTAGTGCCTCCTGCACAACCGGCAATCAACATTGCCAACAAGAACCCTATTATCAACTTGAATTTACTCATAGTGTTTAACCCTTATAGTTTAATTAGGTGTAAGTTTAAAAAACGGTTATTTTTTAGTGTTAGATTCAGATATTCGACCTACCGCTACGCCGCTATGTGTATCGCCCCGGCAATAGCTCTGCCCTATACAGCTCCCGAGTTACCCATACGGAAATAACTCCACTCATGAATAATACAATAATATCGGAGAGATGTATTCCACACGCTCAATGCCGATGACTATGGGGCTTTGCCGGGGCGAAAAGCAACGTAAAGGCCGACCGGTTTTCTTCCTCTTTAAAATCTTCAAATCTTGATGCGAAGTCTTTGCGGGCATTACATCTATGGGCATCAAGATCCTGAACCAGTACGCCCATGGCCAAAAAGGTATTGGCATGGATGTTAAGCGCCATCATTTCTTCGCCGAACAATTTTAGATTATGCTCTTGAACGGCGTAATCCTGGAAGTCGCCCAACACTTCCTGAAGTCCTTTCAGGTTTTTAATCAGGCACTTTATTTGATTCTCCGGATAAAGGCTTTGAAAGAATTCCATTAAATAGCGCAGTTTTTTACAGGATTTCCTTAAGTCGTGTAATGCTTCCGCCGGTGATAAGTCGGTAATTGCCTCGCCTTCCTCCAACACGCGGGTAAAAATTTTCCATATTCTCCGGTCCGCCAGTTCTTTAATGGTCAGTTTGGCATTTTGCTCAAGCGGTTTTTTGTACGAGGGTTCTTTAAGGAACTGTTCCCATTCGGCCAGCGTGGACAGATACTTGGGAGATTGCAGTTTTTTTGCCAGCTCCTTCTGGGCTTTTTGCTGTTTGGCGAGCAAAAAATCATATAAGGGATTGAGATCTTCCCTGATTGAAGCGGGCAAGCTGCTTTTGTAACGCTCAAAATTCAGCAGATAAACATCCAAATCCCGCGTTGGCCCGGTGATCTGCCCCAGCCAGGAGAAAAAATCGGCATAGTATGCGCCGCTGTTAGCGGGCAGTATGCCTTTAATCTGACTGAGTCCCGCGCGGGTTCTCCTGACCGCAACTCTAAAATCGTGCAAAAATTCGCTATCGGTATCGGCAATCGTACCCTGCTCGTTGGCTTTGATGGCTTTTAGCAGGTGGCTGTAAATGTACTTGCCGGCAATATCGGCGCGCATGCCGGGATCCAGGTTGATATTCAGCTTTGATGAGTAATCTTTAGGCTTGCGCCCCTGAACTTGCAGAGCGATTAGCAGAACGGGTTTATCCGTGGCTGTTAATCCCAGTGTTGCGGTCAATATTTCAACAATATGCTCCGCAGCCTTGTCATAGCCTCTTACCGGTTGCAGCAAGACGCGGTTATTGAATTGACTGTACTCTTCGATGAGCAGCCGGAGTATAGTTTTTTCATCTTTATTAATGATGTTTAGATGATAGATTTCATAATCCAGTGTGCAAACGGGTAATAATGCGCGCATGTCCAACAGCGGCGCCAAGGTGTCACGCATTATTACCGGTTCGAATGCTTTGCTGAATAAAGGAACTTTCTTAAGCTCTGCGTCGGCAATAACCAAACCGTTTTTAATTGATCTTAATGTTAAGGATGAAGCGGATTTTGCTTGATTAAACTCGCAAGTGATGTCGTTTGAGTACAAGCGCCAGTCAAAGCTGTCGTAATAGGTTTTGCGGGAAGACTGCCTTGAAGCCAGCCGCGTGCTCACCTCATGACTTAATTTGACGATAAAATTTTCAGCCGTTAAATTCACGGGGAATTCAAATTGTAAGGACATATTCATTAAAGAGTGTGAGTTCAGGAGTAATCTGATTGATAAGCCCTCAAGCGTATCAGCTTAGTATTAACATTTAATGACACTTGGATATGAATGGCGCGGCAGAAATAGATTCCAACTCAGCCGCTATTTTGCGCTGAAGCCCAAGCATAGCAAAAAAAACTGCATTGTAATATCCTTGTCATATTCTATTTCCATAATAGTCCCACTTTAAATTATTTTGAGAGTTCATGATGAAACTATCTTTTAAAACTAAATCGTTAGTGACTGCGATGGGTTTTGGTATCACCGCATTAGTCAGTGGTGTTGCAGGTGCTGTACAAACTGTTGACGCAGGTGTTCCCGAGTATCAAAAAGCCAGCGGTATTTCCGGCAACCTGTCCAGCGTCGGTTCCGATACATTGGCCAACCTGATGACATTATGGGCTGAAGAATTCAACCGCGCTTATCCTAACGTAAATATTCAAATTCAGGCTGCGGGGTCTTCTACAGCACCGCCTGCGCTGACTGAAGGCACATCGAACCTGGGCCCTATGAGCCGCGAAATGAAGGATGACGAACTTGAAGCCTTCGAAGACAAATACGGCTACAAGCCAACCGCTATTCCGGTAGCTGTTGATGCGTTGGCGGTTCTTGTCAACAAGGACAACCCGGTCAAGGGCTTAACCATGGAACAAGTTGATGCGATTTTCTCTTCAACCAATAAATGCGGCGGTGAAAAGAGCATTGAATCATGGGGCGACGCCGGTGTTGCCGCTTGGGGATCAAAAAGCATCCAGTTATACGGACGTAACTCGGTTTCCGGCACTTACGGTTACTTTAAAGAACACGCTTTATGCAAGGGCGACTTCAAAAACAACGTAAACGAGCAACCCGGTTCAGCTTCCGTAGTTCAATCAGTTACTTCATCAGTTAACGGTATCGGTTACTCCGGCATGGGTTATACAACGTCGGGCGTTAAGATGGCGCCTTTGGCAAAGAAAGGCAGCAAAACGTTTGTTGAAGCAACACCTGAAAATGCAATCGCAGGCACTTATCCTTTGACACGCTACTTGTATATATATGTTAACAAGAAGCCAAACCAACCGCTGGCACCGTTAGACAATGAATTTATCAAAATGGTATTGTCCAAAGCCGGTCAGCAAGTGGTCATAAAAGACGGCTATATCCCTCTGCCTGCGAAAGTTGTCGATAAAGTACTGGCTACACTTAAATAAGATTAGGATTGGATGTAGTGTTGCGCAAGGATGCGCAAACAGGGACGTTGGGTTTAATGTGTTGTTATCTTCCCCCTCAGAAAGTAAAGGCGCATCGGACAAAAATACGGCTGAGATTTGCTTTGTGAATCTTGGCCGTTTTTTTTGGTTTTTTGTTATATCATAGTTACATTTAATTTCTAGTATCTTCAGCATGTCAGAATTAAACACACCCATAAAATCCCCCCCTTCCATAAGAATCAGTTCCGGTGAGTATCACCAGCGCTGGCGACTCATAAAAGATGCATTGGCACGCTATGGCGTAGTGGCCGGCGGCCTGGGCGTGATCGTCGCCATCGTGCTGATTTTCTTTTATTTGCTGTATGTGGTTTATCCCCTGTTTATATCGGCTACTTCAAAATCGGTCAGTGAATACGCAGTGCCGGAGCAGGCGCTGGGCAACACCTTGCTGCTGGAGATCGAAGAGCAAAATGAGGTAGGCGCCCGGTTTACCGACAGCGGACAAGTGGTATTTTTTGACGTTGCTAACGGAAAAACGATATTGACACAAGCGGTGGCAATACCTGCGGGTACACATATCACCAGCTTTGCCCAAGGCAGCCCTATCAATGAAGGCGCAGTCATTTACGGTTTATCCGATGGCAGGGCGGTCATCGCTAAACATCAATATAAAGTAACTTATCCAAATAATGTGCGGGTTATTACGCCATCGCTTAAATACCCATTAGGCGAACAACCTTTGGTGCTGGATGATTCCGGCGCGGCGTTGGAGAAAATCGCTGTTAAAGTGGGCGAGAATGCAACGACGATAGTCGCAAAAACGGCGGATACGGCACAGGGTCCCGGTAAAGTCCGCTTAATCAACTTCCAAAAAGAACAATCGTTATTTGCCGACGAGGCCGCCTTAACGCGTACCGATTCAGTGCTGGAACAGTCGGCAGCAGGTATTGCAGATATTTTAATCGACAAAGACGAATCCAATCTGTACCTGATTAGCAATGACGGACAGTTGGGCTTTTTCGATATTAGCGACAAGAGCAGTCCGGCTATCAGGCAGCAACTAAATGTGGTGGATGCCGGACAAAAAATCACCAGCGTGGCGTTTTTAAATGGCGACCTTTCGCTGATGATAGGCGACTCCAGCGGCCTGGTTTCACAGTGGAGCATGGTTAAAGACAAGTTGAACCGTCCCGCCATGCAAAAAACCCGGTCGTTTAAAGTCTCTGATAAAGCGGTCGTTTCAATTAATGCCGAGCAGCGGCGTAAAGGCTTTATGACGACCGATGCCGACGGGATCGTGGGCATTTATCATTCAACCGCTGAAAGGCAAATGATTAAAGAACGCGTCAGCGACGCCTTGCCGACAGCAGCGGTTTTGTCGCCGAGAGCGAATGCGTTGTTGGTGCAGTCGGCAGACGGCAAAATGCATTTCTGGCATATCGATAATGAGCATCCCGAGGTTTCCATCAAATCGCTTTGGCAGAAAGTCTGGTATGAGAGCTATCCAAAGCCCGATTACATCTGGCAGTCTTCTTCGGCAAATAATGATTTCGAGCCTAAATACAGTTTGACGCCGTTGGTTTTCGGCACCCTGAAGGCGGCGTTTTATGCCATGCTGGTGGCCATGCCGCTGGCGCTGATGGGAGCGATTTATACCGCTTATTTTATGGCTCCGCGTATGCGGCAGTACGTAAAACCCTCCATTGAAATCATGGGCGCATTGCCGACGGTTATTTTGGGATTTCTTGCCGGTCTTTGGCTGGCGCCGTTTATGGAAGAGCATCTGGCCGGACTGTTTGCGATGCTGATGATTATTCCTGTCGGTGTCATGCTGTTTGCCTTTGTCTGGCAATTTGTACCCAAGACCATTGCTCATAATCTTTCGGAAGGCTGGGATGCAGCTATATTGATCCCTGTCATTTTACTAAGCGGCTGGTTTGCCTTTAAGGTGAGTGTGCCCCTGGAAGCATTTTTGTTTCACGGCTCGTTGCGCGACTGGTTTAAGACTGAACTGGGCATAGGCTATGACCAGCGCAATGCCTTGGTGGTTGGTGTGGCGATGGGCTTTGCGGTTATTCCGACCATTTTTTCGATCGCCGAAGATGCCATTTTCAGTGTGCCGAAACATTTGACCGTGGGTTCTCTGGCGCTGGGAGCTACGCCTTGGCAAACCATGATTAGGGTTGTGCTGTTAACCGCGAGTCCGGGCATTTTTTCCGCAGTGATGATCGGTTTCGGCCGGGCCGTCGGGGAGACCATGATTGTGTTAATGGCAACAGGAAATACCCCGGTGATGGATTTAAGCGTTTTTCAGGGCTTGCGTACCCTGGCTGCAAACATCGCTGTGGAAATGCCTGAATCGGAAGTAGATAGTACACATTACCGGGTCTTGTTCTTAGCGGCTCTGGTGTTGTTTATGTTTACCTTTGTTTTTAATACGCTGGCCGAAGTCATTCGTCAGCGCTTACGTGAAAAATATAGCTCATTATGATCAGATTATGGTTTAAAAGCGGTACTCCCTGGGTATGGCTCAACGCGGCGGCGGTCAGTACCTCCCTTATTATGGTGGTTGGTGTGTTGGGCTTGATTTTAGTCCGGGGAGCCGGCCACTTCTGGCCGTCCCCAGTTATACAGTTCACCTATCAGGAACCGAACGGACAAATCCAGACCATTATCGGCGAACATGTCGATACCAGCATTACCCCGGCCGCGATGGCTAAATCAACCGGCTATGCCATGGCCGATGATGAAGATACCTTGGTGCAATACCTGATTAAAGCCGGCAACCGGGATATTACCGGGACCGATTTTCGCTGGATATTGGAACGCAATGTTAAGCAGCAACAATCTCCTGCCGAGCTGATGGTGATAGAGCGCCGGGAATGGGGTAATTTTTACGGCCGACTGGTTGCCGTCAAGGAAAGCGGCAAGATTATCGCTGAAGGCGCTGAGGCTTGGCCTGCCGTTCAGACCAGAATAGATGAGGCTTTAAGCGTTTTTAAGAAAATAGCCCATCTGGAAAAAAAGGAAGTCGGCGCAATCAACTACAGCCTGGAAAAACTAAGGCTTAAGCAAAAGAAGCTGCAACTGGAAAATCTCTGGGATACAGAGGCAGAACAACGGGTAGCCGCTGAAAAGGCCGAGTTGGAAGTTGAATATAAAAAGTATCAAGCGCAATTGAGCGAGCTGTATCAACAAATAAGACGGGATAGTCTGGTTGCAAAAACCGAAAGCGGCGCTGAAATTGAAATTCCCTTGAATAAAGTCGTCAGGATTTTCCAGCCGAACACCATGAGCGTGTTCGATAAAATCGTGCATTACGGCGTTAAGGTGGTTGAATTTTTAACCGACGAGCCGCGCGAGGCCAATACCGAAGGGGGGATTTTCCCGGCTATTTTCGGTACGGTGATGATGGTGATGATGATGTCGATTATAGTGACCCCGTTTGGCGTCATTGCGGCGGTGTATTTGCGGGAATATGCAAAACAGGGTTTTATCACCCGGTTAATCAGGATTTCAGTCAACAATCTGGCCGGCGTACCTTCCATTGTTTACGGCGTATTCGGCTTGGGCTTTTTTGTCTATATCCTGGGCGGCAACATCGATCAGCTGTTTTTCCCGGAAGCGGCTCCTGCGCCGGTCTACGGTACGCCGGGGCTGTTGTGGGCTTCAATCACGCTGGCTTTACTCACCTTGCCGGTAGTCATTGTTTCAACCGAAGAAGGCTTGGCGCGTATCCCCAGGTCTATACGCGAAGGCAGTCTGGCCTTGGGCGCTACCAAACTGGAAACTTTATGGCTGACGGTGTTGCCGATGGCAAGCCCTGCGATGATGACCGGATTGATTCTGGCGGTGGCGCGGGCGGCGGGCGAAGTAGCACCGTTAATGCTGGTGGGCGTGGTTAAACTCGCGCCGACGTTACCGCTGGACGGCAATTACCCGTTTTTGCATTTAGACAGAAAATTTATGCATTTAGGATTTCATATCTATGATGTCGGCTTTCAAAGCCCCAATGTTGAGGCGGCGAGGCCGTTGGTTTATGCGACATCATTATTGTTGGTACTGGTCATTGTTGGGCTGAATTTATCAGCCATTTTAATCAGAAATCATCTGCGAGAAAAATACCGGGCACTGGAAGGTTAAAGAAATGACAGCACAACACACACGTACACATACCATCGATGTAAGTTCAATTTTACGCGACCAAAAAACAACTGGCGAACAGAATGAGGCTTGTATCAAAGTAGAAAATTTAAACCTTTTCTACGCAGAAAAGCAGGCTTTGCATGGCGTTAATATGGAAATGCCCAAGAAAAAGGTAACCGCCTATATCGGCCCCAGCGGTTGCGGAAAATCGACACTGCTGCGCTGTATTAACCGGATGAATGACCTGGTTGATAACGTGACCATCGAAGGCAAGATCCTGCTGGATAATGAAAATATCTATGACAAAGCCGTTAACGTAGCCGCTTTGCGCAGGCGCGTCGGCATGGTGTTTCAAAAGCCTAATCCGTTCCCCAAGTCTATCTTTGAAAATGTCACTTACGGCCTCAGGATTCAGGGCATTAATGACAAACGGATATTGGAAGAAACCGTTGAAAACGCCTTACGCGGCGCAGCGTTGTGGGATGAAGTAAAAGACCGCTTGAATGATAACGCCTTGGGCTTGTCGGGCGGACAGCAGCAGCGTCTGGTTATTGCCCGGGCGATAGCGATAGAGCCTGAAGTGCTGTTGCTGGATGAACCCGCGTCAGCGCTGGATCCTATTTCAACATTAAAAATTGAAGAACTGATCAATGAGCTTAAAGAAAAATACACTATAGTTATCGTAACCCACAACATGCAGCAGGCCGCGCGGGTTTCGGACTACACTGCATTTATGTATATGGGCGAATTGATTGAGATGGGTACAACCAGCGAGTTATTCACCAATCCTCGAAAAAAACAAACCGAAGATTACATTACCGGTCGGTACGGCTAACCAGGAGCAAGCAATGGACAACAGCAAAATAGGACACCACATATCAGGCCAGTTCAATAAAGAGCTGGAAGATGTGCGTAACAAAGTTTTAACCATGGGCGGACTGGTTGAGCAGCAGATAGAACTGGCTGTAACGGCTTTCTCGACCGGTGACGTGGAAATGGCCGAGCTGGTCATCAAACAGGATAATCAGGTCGATGCGCTGGAAATGGCTATCGACCAGGAATGTATGCAGATTTTTGCGCTGAGGCAACCTGCGGCATTCGATTTAAGATTGTTAATCACCGTAATCAAGGTTATCAATGAACTTGAACGCGTCGGCGACCTGGCCGAACGCATCGCCGAGATGGCCATACAATTGTCGGGTGCCGACAACAATAAACATGACCAGTATTTTGAATTGGAACACATGGCGGAATTGGTTCAGGAAATGCTGCATGGTGCTCTGGACGTATTTGCCCGGATGAATGTAGAGGACGTAACCACGATTACCGGTTTGGATGAAAATGTCGATCGTGAATACGCCAGTATTATCCGGCAGCTGATTACCCGAATGATGGAAGATCCGAGAAATATTACCCGGATGTTGGATGTACTCTGGATTGCCCGCTCACTGGAAAGAATCGGCGATCATGCCTGTAATGTTTGCGAGCATTTGGTGTACATGGTCAAAGGCGAAGATGTGCGGCATTTGACCCAGGAAGAATTGGAAAGGAAAATGAAGGAATAAAAAGCGCGGTGGGCCGGAATAAGCCAGTTCGAGCGGGAGCGCGAGAACAGGCGTTTCCGGCCCACCTCAATTTAAAACCACGAAGACGCGAAGTTTTGCATTGCATCGTTACCACGCGGAAGCGCTCAACGTTTACACCAATTTGTCCCAGAACCGTCATTCCGGCAGGGATTGCCGGAATCCAGAACACAGGGATGTGAAAAATAGATCAAAAAAAAGGCTCTATTTTATCCATAAGTAACTTCAGGAATATGAGCATCCTCGTACTGTTCAATCAAAATACCCACTAATTCCATTAATGAGGCTAAAGGATGATTTTCGTTTTCGCCGACTGCGTCAATCAAGCTATCCAACAATTCAACGGCTTGTTCGTAATCGTATCGCACATTAAACTTCCAAAATTACGCCGCAACCGCTTCCCTATCTAAAGGCTGATATTCATCATCCGCAAACAACTGAAATCCTTGCGGCAGCTTAAAAACGGCCTTGCACAGCAAACGAAATTGAACCGGTGCATCATGGTTTAATCGCTCTACTGTCAGTTGTACTGCGGTTTTTTCCATAACCCTGCGCAAATCCCGATTCAAATAACGCGGACAATACCCAACTTTGATAGCCTCACCGGTTTCCAGCACCAAAGCAAAACAGTCATGTTCGTTATTATCTTCCCGCCTTAATACAATCCGGTCGCCACTTTGCAGCCGTTCGATACGATGTAAGCTTGCCGGCTCAAGATGACGCAAACCGTGACTGAGAAAAAATAATTCCATTTCTCCTTGATCGTTGATTTCAGGATGCGGATAAACGCATAATTCATCGGTCGCTCGAATCCCGCCGGAACGGGCCAACAATTGCATGGGGTCACTTTCTGTAGCCGGGTTCATGGCTAGCCAACGCACATAATCAGGGTATTCCGGGCGCGAACTATTTAGTACACGATTGGCAAACAGCGGAAATAACTCATGCGAGTAGTAATTTTTATGTAAATCCAGCATCCTGCCCAAATATTTAAAACGTGGCGATGCTAACGCGCCTTGGGTATAGGCGAATCGGTATAAACCGTTTTCCCGTGTCAATTGCCCCACAGTATGCCAAAGGCGCGTCTCCGGGTCTTGCCATGCAATATACAAGGCTTTCATGGTCTTACCTCCAGTAATCTTTTTTTGTTTAATTCTAATAATTTCATAGCGAACTCAATTGCCGTTTCGCTGATTTCAGACGGCGGTATTTTGTTAAAGACATTTTGACACTGTTCAGGTGAGATGTCGCCTAATCGTTGTAGCCATAGTTTTGCCGATTCCGGTCTTTTACTAGGTTCTGTTGACGTTTTACCAATCAGGTAGAATTGATCATTTTGTGTGGTATGAACCGGATAAATTTAAGCGATGAAGAGTGGTTGCGTCTATTGGCAAACTTAAAGAAACTGACAGGCATTTATGTCGGTCAGCCAGACACTTGCAGACAATTTATTAGTGCCTGCTTGTGGATATTGCGTTCGGGATCGCAGTGGCGGGTTTTACCGTCAACACATGGCAAATGGAATAGTATATTCAAGCGTTTTTCACGCTGGTGCGCTAATGGCGCATGGGAGAACCTCTTCGGTCATTTTTCTAAAATGTCTGATTTACAAGATGTTTCAATGGATGGGTCGGTGATTAGAGCACATGCCTGCGCGGCTGGGGCGGCAAACAGTACCGCCGATAATGAGGCGCTGGGTCGTTCCAAAGGCGGTTTTGGCTGTAAGATCCACGCCCTCTGTGATGGCTTGGGCATGCCGATTAAGTACATACTAACAGGTGGTCAGGCGGCTGAATGTAAGCAAGCGATACCCTTGCTGGAAAACGTTAGTGCCTCAGCCGTTTTGGCGGACAAGGCTTACGACACAAACGAGTTGAGGGAGTGGTTGGAATGTCGGGGAATAAAAGCAGTCATCCCGCCAAAATCGAATCGGAAAGAAGAAATTGAGTGCGATTATTGGCATTATAAGGAGCGGCATACGGTCGAATGCATGTTCGGCAAGCTCAAGCACTACCGTAGAATTGCCACTCGATACGAGAAAAAGGCTATTAATTACATGGGGATGCTATCATTTTCCTCGGTACTTTTATGGCTCAGATGAAACGTCAACAGAACCTAGCAAGTTGCCAAAAAGCGTCCAAGGTATGCAATGGTTTTTGTTCTGATTTATTTAAATAAATCGCTGAACGGGCTTTTTTTATATAGCTACTGATATGCCGCCCTCGGTCTCGCGTTGTCAACAGCTCTTTGCGCTTGGCATCACTCTCATTTTGCCCCATCGAAGCGGCATGATCGTAAGTCGGAGCTAAATAAATTTCACCGTAGCGCATTACACCCCAGTTTTCATGATGCCGATCTTGATTAGCAATCCATGCATCCAGCAATAAATACCCTAAAAATACATCACTCGCATTTTGTACGACATCGCTTGGCGGTTGCCAATTCATGGGCAATAAAATATCCGGTTTATTCAATAACGCAACAATTCGACCTAAAGTATGATCCTGTACTTTATATCGTTGCTGTTCTGGATAGGTACTGTGAATTTCTGCTAACAATTCATTACCCATCACCAAGCGACCGTCAGGTGGAACAATCGTTTCCGAGAGAATTCCTTTTTTGTTCATCCATACAGCAAGCTCATAATGGGCATGAGGCAAACCCAATAATCCGCATAATTCACAAGCAACTTTTTCCGCCCAATTTTCGCCAGTGTTCTCCCGGCCAATTTTAAATAAAAAAAGCCGATTATCAATGTGTAGCCAATATTTTGTTTTAGTACCTTGTTGTTCCGGCAGTTCAGGCGCGTTGTCGGCAATCTGAATAATGGGATAAAAATCAGTCATGTAAATCTACTCATCAAACCGACCTTGTTTTAAAAAACATAGACTCAGATTCGTACATTAACCCGCCTACGGACTCAGCACGAATAAACTCGCGCCCAAGTAATATACAACCAAACTACTTTAGAATTAACTTAAAAAAGGCAGTACCCTACTTTAGGTGTTTTTCTTCTTGTCTTCGTGATGAAAGGAAGTGCCCATTTCAAATCTTAAACTTATCAACCAACCCAGTAACTCTCTCGATTTTCTGCCTGACTGTCGCGGTAAATACAGCCTCCCCGGCAACCAACTTGATGGTTTTCTTGGCTCGGGTAATTGCGGTATACAGCAATTCCTTGGTTAACACGGGATTGATGGCTTCGGGCAGGACGATTAACACTTCCTCGAATTCCGACCCCTGGCTTTTATGGATGGTCATCGCAAAAACGGTTTCGCAATGCGGCACACGCGCAGGCAGGTATTTTTTGACGCTGCCGTCGGCGCGTTGGAAAAACACCATCAGTTTCCCTGCGGAAAAACTATCCTGCATGCAAATGCCAATATCGCCATTATAAAGATGCAGCGCCGGGTTGTTTTGCGTGACCATGACCGGCCGCCCCGGATACCATAAACCGGACAAATCGATGCGCCTTTGCTCGGCCAGTTTTTGTTCAACCCGATCATTGATGTCGGCAACGCTGTTTTTTCCCTGCCGGTTGGAACACAACACCTGAAAGCCGCTGAACGCCTGAAAAATCCGCTCGAATTCCGCGTCTGCTTTAATCAACTGCAAATAATCCGCTTGCTGTGCAGCTACGTAATCGATTAAATCTTCATCGAGACATTGCACCGCACCGTCTCCACCGTCGCTTAAAATTTGCCAGGCCAGATCATCCTGCTGAAAGTTGACCGCCTCGGCCAATTCTTTTATAGCGCCACCGAAACGGTGCGATTTCTTTAACGTGTAGACGTTGTTTTGCAGGGCCTCGGCCATCGCCAAATCGGCTAACACCGCGCCGGATTCCACCGAAGCCAACTGATCCTTGTCGCCCAACAAGATTAAGCGCGCGCCGGGCTTTAAGGCGTCAAGTAGCTTACTCATCAAGGCCAGATCGACCATGGACGCTTCGTCAACCACGACCAGATCATACACCAGCGGTTTATCTGCATTATGCCGGAAATACGGAGAGGGAGGTATCGCACCCAGCAGGCGATGCAGGGTGGTTACTATTTCCGGAATGCGATTTTTTACCGCCTCCGAACACGGCAGCTTCGCCTTGCTAAAACCTATCGATTCCTGAAGACGCATGGCGGCCTTTCCGGTCGGCGCCGCCAAGGCGATATGCAACGGTTGTTCGGCTAATTCCTGCAACAGCGCGAGGATTTTAACGACGGTAAATGTTTTTCCGGTTCCCGGCCCGCCGGTGATGATGCTGAACGACTGTTTGGCGGCCATTTTTGCCGCTTCACGCTGGTCGTCGGTTTCATCGCTCATATCGAAATAACGATCCAGCAGGGCGTCGAGTTTTTCAATCGGATGTTCGGCTTGGGTCATTGCCTTGATCTGCAGCGCCAGCCGGTTTTCATAATTCCAGTAACGGTGCAGATACAAACGATCCTGTTCGATAACCAGGGGTAAGGGATTGGCTTGGTTATTAGGATTTGGCTCTACCAACCCGGAAGCAAGTAGCAATGCTCGCGCTTTATCGTCTATTTGTATGCAGCTGTGGCCTTGGTTTTGCTCGTAAGACGCCGTCATCGCGATAGTTTCGAAGGCCTGTTTTTGTATCGCGTCGAAGCCGGTGCGTTGGCTAAGGAATCGGGCAAAGGCAACATCCAGGCGGCTGAATGATCTTGGTTCGGTTTGTACCTCCAAATCCTCCATCACTGAGCCCCCCCAAACAACGCCGCCAACGCCTCAACCCGTTCCAAGTCCGGCCTATCCTGATAAACGCCGCTCATAGGCTGATCCGGTTGCATGCCGCGCACGAACAAATAGCGCACGCCGCCAAAATGCGTTTCATAGTCGTAATCCGGTAAGCGCGTTTGTAAGTAACGATGCAGCACTACGGTGTAAATCCAGTATTGCAGGCCGTAGTTATGTTCGCGCATGGCATGGGTTAAGCTGTCGGTGCTGTAATCTTGCAGGCCGTTGGTTTTATAATCCATCACATAATAACGCCTCGTTCCGGAATCCGGAATCGCACAGATAAGATCGATAAATCCGGTCAGGTAACCGCACATCTGCTTGGCGGTCAATGGCTGAAAGGCCGGTGTGTCGCGCAAAATATGATTAATCTGTGCGGCGTCCATCGTCTGCATGGATAAATAAAACGGCATTTCCTTTAGGCACTGATTTTCCGCCAGATTCATCAGGCAAAAATCGACATTCGTCTCGGACAGCGGCGTTGCGACCACGGCTTGCAACAGCTCATCCAGCAGTTCCGGCCGTTCCAGTTTTAAGCCGTAACGTTGACAAGCCTTGTCCCGTTGCGTGGCAATATCCTTGCGCTGGGCCAAGTCGATGAACGCATGGTTTTCCAACAGGTCATGCACGACATTACCGGTATGCGCACCTTTGGGCAATTCAAACGCTGCGCTGCCGGGCTCCGGCTTGGCAATTTGGGTTTGCTCTCCCGCCTTGTCTTCCGGCAGTTCCGGCGCATCGTGCATACTTAATGCCGACAAGGCCGTATAGCTGCTCATTTGCCAACGGGTATATAGCGATCTTTTACGCTTTTTTGCCTGCATTTGGGTGTGCGCAACCATTTTTTGATAGCTGCCGTTTAACTCACCCGGCACGTCCAGCAACCGGTAAGCAAATGCCTGCCCGGCTTGATTCTGAAAGGCTTGCAGTCTTGCCTGTTGCTTGGAAAAATCGGCCGCCGCAAATTCAAGTAACCAAGCCATCGACGAATCATTCGCCGTATCCTGAGAACGCACATCGCCCCAGGCAATATAACAGCGGTATTTGGCACGGGTAACCGCCACGTAAAACACCCGCAAATCCTCGGCCAGCTCTTCGTTTAAGGCCATTTCGCGGTGCCGTTCGAAATCATCGGAACCCAAATCGACTATTGTCCGGCCGTTTTCATGGCATCTAATCAACAACCGTTCGCTGTTTAAACGATCACTGCGCTGCCAAAGATAAGGGCAAAATACGATAGAATATTCCAGTCCCTTGGAGCGGTGCATGGTGACGATTTTGACCGCATCGTCGTCGCTTTCAAGACGCAACTGCTGGTCTTCCGCGCTGCTCGCCTTGGCGATCGCGCTAAGTAGCCAGTCCAAGGTTTTATTGATGCCCAGATGTTCATCGACAGCGGCCTGTTGTACCAGCTCAATCAGATGATGCAGGTTGGTGAGCTGTCTTTCCGCCATCAATGTTTTCGATACACCGGCCCTGATTTTTTCCTGAGTCAGCAAATGCAGCATCATCGCCATCAAACCGGTTTGCTGCCAGTCCTGAAAATAGCCGAGAAAGCGTGACATCCAGGCGTCCAGCTCAATCTCGTTATTGATCAGCCGATACAGCGTTTGCCCATCCAAATTAAACCAGTCCAGCGTCAAAGCCTGTTTGAGCAGTCCGCTATCGCCGGGGTGAACCACGGCCTGCAACAGGCTGTATAAATCGGCTGCCTCCTGCGAGGCAAAAACCGACTCCGTGCTGTTTAACACGGAAGGCACGCCCGCCAGTCGCAATGCCGCTTGATAATCTCTGGCATGGGTATTGGTTCTTACCAGGATGGCGATGTCTTTGGGCAGTAAGACCCGGTTCGCCGGTTGCAGGATGAAGTCACCGGTCAGCAAATTAACGACTTCATTAACAACGGCGCCCCTGATTTCCTCGGCCGCCTTACCCGCCGTCCAGTAGCCTGATTTGCTGTCGCTTTCCGGCAACTGCCACAGCACCATCGGCGCAACGGCCTGTCCTTCGTGATGCAATTCGCCGTTATCTGCCGACAAGGCGGGCTTTACGTTGATAAACTCCAGCCCCTCCAGTAAAAACGCCCTGTCTCGTTGAAACAAAGCATTCACCGCATCGACCAGCTGCGGGTGCGAACGCCAGTTAAGGCCTAAGGTAAATTGATGCTCGGCCTGTTGTTGCGCGTCCAGGTACGAATAAATATCCGCACCGCGAAATTTGTAGATCGCCTGTTTGGGGTCGCCGATTAAATATAAATACTGGCTGGTGGCGGCAAATAGTGAGGAAAAAATAAACCACTGGCTGTCATCGGTATCCTGAAATTCATCGATCAGGGCCACTTCAAATCGCTGTTGCAATTCAGCCGTCAGCAGTGCGCCTTTTTCGCTTTGCAAGGCTTCTGCCAAGCGACTGATCAAGTCATCGAACGACAACACATTCAGTTGCTGCAAGCGTTTATCCAGCTCCTCGCGCAAACTGTCCAGCAGGGTTTTGCGTAATACCAAGGCGATTTGTGTAAACGCCAAAGCCAGCGCATCGAAAGCAGCAGTATCGATTGCTAATTCAGCCAGATATTCGGCTTTGCGCTGAGCGCCGCTCTGGGTTTTATTGGTTCTGAATTTGTTGCCATGCAGAGCTTCCATCAAACCGTTTTCGGTCAATAAGGCAAATGCTTCAGCGTCGGGAATATGTGTAGTAGTGCCGTGCAGCCATCCACTTAGCGAGTCATGGTGATAATCAAAAGTATCCGTATAACCGGTCTTGAATTTTTCGTCAGCGAAGCAATTGCGTAAAGCATTTGCGCAATTATCCAGTTGATCTTTTGCCAAACCCGCCAGTCGTTGTAATTCTTTTAATGCGGCATCCAGACTCTCGCAAACCGGATAAACTTTAGTTTCCAAGCCGTTACCGGGAAACGCGGCAACGCTGGCAAGCAACGCATCCGGGGTTTTAAAGTCCGCCGTTAATACCTCAACTTCCCAGGCCGAACGTCGGTAAATCTGCTTACGCCAGAAGTCATCCGCACAGGCCTGTTTAATCGCCGCCAAATCGCCGGTTAATTCGGCATCGAATAATTGCCCGCTTTCCAGCGCATGCTCCCTTAAGACTCGCTGACAAAAACCATGAATGGTAAAAATTCCGGCTTGGTCTATATCCAGCAATGCCATTTGAAGACGTTGCTTGACCAACTCAGGTTCAATATCCAGCTTAGCCAACCAGTCGACAATATTGTCATCAATGTTTTCAGTATGCCTGCCCTGAGCCTGTCGATCGAGGCTGTCCAAAGCCCGTCTGGCCTCTGCCAATCTGCAGCGCACACGGTCTTTAAGCTCTTCTGTTGCCGCTTTGGTAAAGGTAACCACCAGCAATTTCTCAATTGGAATGCCCTGCTCGACCACAAAACGCAATACCAGCATTGCTATGGCATAGGTTTTCCCTGTTCCGGCGCTGGCTTCAATCAGGTTTACGCCTTTTAGCAACTCGGTGTGAACCGGATCAAAATTCTTAGTCTTCATGCGTAAACGTTGCCATTAAAGAGGTTATTGTCCAAGCCTAACGATGTATTATTCCTTTAATCTAAAATGGAATTTTTCCATTGACTTCAGCATTCAAATTTAACAATCAAGCACCTGCAATCTTTTCCACAATTACTGTGTATAACTCTGTGTATAAGATATAAATAACACCGTTAAGAGCGGATAAAACCTGCTTTCCGTTAAATTGTAGCATTTTTATACGAAATAATATTAACTTAGAATTCAATACGTTATATTTAGTTAGCTTTAAAAAGTACGACCTCCCTCTAGCCGGACTTATCATGCATGACCATAAAATCAATCTGTGTATAGGCAACAGCTGATAAATCTATGAACGCTCTAAATTTTAATATGATTTATTGTCCGCACAAGAATTAACTAAAATAATTTGCCTAAATTCAGGCAAAAAAAAACCCAAGCGTTTAGGCTTGGGTTTTTAATTTAAGAGCTTGGCAATTCCCTACTTTCGCATGGCAAACTGCCACACTATCATCGGCGCTAAACGGTTTCACTTCCGAGTTCGGGATGGGATCGGGTGGTTCACGTTCGCTA
>Ga0208886_100105_pt1 | contig 27010 bp, 27 predicted proteins | sample LakWasM105_HOW12_2_FD_183923 | JGI IMG/M metagenome (GOLD analysis project Ga0208886, IMG submission 183923) | Freshwater sediment methanotrophic microbial communities from Lake Washington under simulated oxygen tension - Sediment Metagenome... | ecosystem: Environmental > Aquatic > Freshwater >... | reverse complement strand
GAGCTGCGCGGTCGCTTCACCACCTCTTCCATCCGCAAGGATGGCTTGGCCGCGGCCCTGGCCTTCGGCAGCACCCGCCAGAGCCTGGATGTCGTGCCGTCGGTTTTCTCTCGCTTTGACAAGGGCGGGCAGCGCCCCGTCTACCTCATCCCCGATGGAGCTGGCGGTTGGTTCGAAACGAGCCCGCAGGTCCATGACCGGTACTTCGCGGCTGCGCAGTTGGCCAGCGGCAATAAGCTGCGAAAGGTCTCGCAGCTGATCAAGGCGTGGAAGCATGCGCGCGCTGTGTCGCTGCCAATTCGTAGCTTCTACACCGACATGGTGCTGGCCTCTTCAGGCGTCTGCGTGGGCGCGAAGACGTATGGCCAATGCTTGCATGACTTCTTCGCCGTTGTGTCGCGCGGCGCTTGTGGCTACCTGCAAGACCCATGTGGCATCGCTGGAAAAATCGCAGCTAGCGCACTTGAGGTCCAGGGACTGAAGCGAACGCGGCGCTGCATGCGTCGGACAGCACCCTTGGCCGACTGCAAATTTTTCGCCCAGCTCATGTGTTTTCTGGCGCCGCCCACGCGCGGTTGAGGCATCTCAATGATTGCTCGATGACACGGCTGATCTAAGCGAATGCCCTTGTTGTAGAGGATTCCATGGGATATTTTCCCACTCATGGAAACCCGTTTGCATCCGTTCAGATCCGATCTCACGCTTGCAGCGGTTCTGCGCGTCATGGCGCCTATGGTCGGAATGCTGCTGCGCGAAGGCGTGACCTATCCGCGCCTTGCGCATGCCCTGAAGCTGACCTTCCTAGACGCCGCGCCTGCGGTGCTGGCTGCCAGCTCAACGCCGATCAGCGACTCCAGTATCAGTACCCTGACTGGCGTTCACCGCAAGGACGTCCGGGAATGGCGCACTGTCGGCAGGCCGCTACCCCAAGCCAATACCTTTGGGGCGGTCATGAAGGTGTTTACGCGCTGGGCGAGTGATCCAGAGTATTGCGACAAGACAGGTCGTCCTCGCGCGCTAGAGCGCAGCGGCGGTGCGGGATCTTTCGAAGCCCTGGCCACGGCGACATCGAAAGATGTGCATCCCCAGACCTTGCTGCAAGAACTCATCCGACTGGGTGTGGCGACACTCGAGTGCGGCGATGCGAGCGGACGTGGCGAACGGGTGAGCTTGCGCGTCGACGCCCTGGTGCCAAGTGCTGGCATCGCCGAGATGCTGCAACTGCTGGCCGACAACGTCGGTGACCACCTCAGTGCCGCCGCGCACAACCTGACACCGGGAGCGGAACCGATGTTGGAGCAGAGTGTCTTTGCCGACGACCTGCGACCCGAGTCGGCCGCCGCGATGGGCCGGCTGGCGCGAGGCATCTGGTCCAAAGTGTTCCACGACATCGTTCGAGAAGCCACGGCGTTGAGCAACGAAGACTTCGAGCAAGCCGACGCAGATCAGCGCATTCGCATCGGGATGTACTTCTACCGAAGTCCGAACTTAAAGCGCTGAGTTCAGATTTCACTGTTCTCCAACATCGAAGGGGATCCATATGTACAGCACCTCATTCGCGCGCCTTCCTCTGTTAGGCGCCGTTACGATGGCCCTGTTGTTCGCAACAGGTTGCGGCGGTGGCGGCGGCAATGGGATTCCATCCGGTGTTGGCTCGGGAGGGACGGGCTACGTCCAGGGCACGGTGACCAAGGGACCGCTGAGCGGTGCGACCGTGACGGCCTATGCCATCACGAACAGCCAGATGGGTGCGCCATTGGGCACGGCGAGTACGGACGCAAGCGGGAACTTCAAGGTGTCCATGGGTACGTATGCCGGACCCCTGATGCTGCAGGTCAGCGGTGGCACCTACCTGGACGAAGCCGCGAGCGCCCTCATGACGATGGCTGCTGGCGACGTGATGACGGCCGTCCTGCCCACCGTCGCCGCAGGCGCCGGCATGAGTGGAATCCAGGTCACGCCGGTCACCGCCATGGCGCAGATGCTGGCGCAGCGCATGACGGGCGGATTGACCGACGCCAATATCACGGCAGCCAACACGGCCATGGGGAACTACTTCATGGTCAGCGACATCATTCATGTGCAGCCCATGAGTCCGCTCGTCGCCAGCGCGGGTAGTAGCGCGACCCAGGATGCACAGAATTACGGCATGACCCTGGCCGCCATGTCGAAGTGGGCGCAACTGCAAGGCATGGTCAATTCGTCGGCCATGGTCACAGCGATGATGAACGACGCCTCCGATGGCGTGTTGGACGGCAAGGCAGGCACGGCGCCTATCCCGATGGGCGGCATGGGCGGCGGCATGATGATGCCCTCAAACGCCGGGACGACAGGCATGGGTGGTGCGATGAATGCCTTCATGAACTCGCCACAGAACAAGTCGGGTGTCGCGCCATCCGTGTTGATCGGGAAGCTCAATGGATCCGACGGGAGGGTCCTGACCAGTGGACCAGCCATGGTTAACGGCATGCTCAGCGGAACCGCTTTCAATGGCGTAATGAGTAAGGCCACCGTCACGGCCCATGCGATCAGCGGCGGTGTGATGGGAGCGCAGATCGCCAGTGCTGCCACCGACGAAAAGGGTAACTTCACGATACCGATGGGTGACTATTCTGGCTCGGTCATGCTGCAGGTCAGCGCAGGCACCTACCTCGACGAAGCGACTAAGGCCAGCATGACCATGGCTGCCGGCGACGTTATGACGGCCGTCATGCCAGCGCTTGCAAGCGGAGCCACTGTCAGCGGGGTCTGGGTCACTCCTGTTACGTCGATCGCTCAAGCGCGTGCCGCGGGAATGTCGGGCGGCATGACGGAGGCCAACATCCTTTTGGCAAACCAGGCCGTCGGTGCGTATTTCGCGGTAAACGACATTCTGCGCACGATGCCGATGAACCCCTTGATCGCAGGCTCAGCTGACGGCGCCAGCCAGGATTCGATGAACTACGGCATGACCCTGGCCGCCATGTCGCAGTACGCGAAGAATCTCAACATGGCGGTCTCGACAACGATGCTCACCGGCATGATGAGCGACGCAGCAGACGGTGTGCTGGACGGCAAGAAGGATTCCACTCCGATCACGATGTCCATGGGCGGCATGATGGGCGGTAGCGTGATGATGCCAACCGCAGTCACGAGCGGGCTGGGTACGGCGATGTTGGACTTCATGAACTCGGTGATGAACCGCTCCGGCGTCAAGCCTTCCGATATGGCGGACCTGATGCAGAAGTTCAATAGCTCTACCGGTAAGCTTTGACACTGGCGATGCCCAGCAGACAAGAGGCGAGATGAGCGTCAACGTTACGTCCTGAAGACGCGCGTCGGTCCGTCCAGCGCAGGCAGAATGACCTCAAAAAGGGGCCCTCCGAGCGCATGTTCCGTGCCTGGAGCGCCTACAGCCGGTCCAAGGACAGGAGGCTACTGAGAAAGGCAGTGTGTATCTCGGTCGTTGGTACGCGCCCGTCGCTTTCACTGTTTGTGATCCGAGGTCCCCTTGCGCTTGAAGTGGCTGCGGCTGTAGACGGAAAAGGGCTTGCCCGGTGGCGCCAGCTCGAAGACCTCGATGAACTCGTCGTCTGACAGGAATTCGTAGCTCTCGCGAGCCTGCCAGCTGCTGCTGAGGTTCTCGAAGGCTTCACTATCGAAGACCAGGGTCGCCCTGCCTTCGACTCCCTCGGTCGGCAGCGCTTGGCGAAAGGTGTTGACGAAGCCTTCGATGTGAAACTGCCGCAGCACGATCAGCTTGCGCGCCTTGTCGTGGCTGAACATGCTCAGGTGCTCATGCACTTCACCGCCCTTGTTCTTGGGCTGCGCCGGATAGCGGGAGATGTTGGTCTCCTGGACGTAGCGCTTGTTCATGACGTAGCGATAGCTGCGCGTGACCTCGCCATCGCCCGGCTCACCGCTGCTGACGCCGGTCCATTCCCCGATGAAACGCGCCAGCGCTGCCAACGGATCAGGCTTGCCCTCGGCCGCGTGGGCAAGCCCGCACAAGCCCAGGCCGAACAACAGCACCCCGGCTACGGCGTTCGAGAACTTGTTCTTCATCATCCATGTCTCCGGGGTGTTGATTCAAGCTTGCCGGTGATTCTGCCGGCGAACGAGGCGGGGAAGGCGGTGATGTCATTCATGCCATCATTCCAACAATGATTAGAATGATGGCATGAGAGAGTTAAAGAACGGGCTTTACGAGCAAGTGGCGCGCATTGGCAAGGCCGTGGCCAGCCCCAAGCGGCTGGAGTTGATCGAGCTGCTTTGTCAGGGCGAGAAGACCGTCGAGACGCTGGCCGCCCAGGCTGAAATCAGCGTCAAGCTGGCCAGCGCCCACCTGAAGGAGCTGCGTCAGGCACGCTTGGTCGACGCCAGCAGGGACGGCAAGTACGTGGTGTATCGGCTTGCCGGCCCGAGCGTGGCGGGCCTCTGGGTGAGTCTGCGCACGCAAGCGCAGGAGCGCTTGGTGGAACTGCAATTGGCCCTGAACGGCATCGTCGAAAGCAAGGACGCGCTGCAAGGCATGAACCAGGCGACCTTGTTGAAGAAGGCCGCCGCGGGTGAGGTGGTGATCCTGGATGTGCGCCCGCAGGAGGAATACGACGCCGCTCACCTGCCGCATGCGCGCTCGATGCCGGTCAGCGAATTAAAGAAGCGCCTCGCGGAGCTGCCCAAGGACGTGCCCATCGTCGCCTACTGCCGTGGCCCCTTCTGCCTGATGGCGCGCGATGCCGTGGCTCTGCTGCGCAAGAAGGGTCACCAAGCCCAGCACCTGAGTGACGGCGTGGCCGAATGGCGAGCGCGCGGCCTGCCCATCGAGACCAACGCGTGAAACAGGACCATCATGAAGACGCTTTTCATCCTGAACGATGCACCCTACGGCAGCGAACGCACCTACAACGGCGCCAGGCTCGCCGGCGCCCTGGCCAAGCAAGAAGGTCATGAGCTGCGTGTATTCCTGATGGGCGATGCGGTTTCGGCCGCCCATCGACTGCAGAAGGTGCCGGGCGGCTTCTACAACCTGGAAGTGATGCTCGGCACCGTCGCTCGCCATGGTGGGCAAGTTGGCGCTTGCGGCAGCTGCATGGACGCGCGCGGCATTGCCGAGACCGAGCTCATGGAGGGTGTCCATCGTGGCAGCCTCGATGAGTTGAGCCAGTGGACCGTCTGGGCCGACAAGGTCCTGGTGTTCTGAACCAAAACCGGAGGTCTCTATGTTCTTCAGGCAACGACAAGCACCGCATGCCACGCTGTCCTATCTGTTCGGTTGCATTGGCGAAGGCAAGGCCGTCGCCGTCGACGTGGTGGCCGGCGATGAGGACTGGTTCATTGAGGAAGCCGAACGCACCGGCGTCAAGATCGCCTACGTCGTTGATACCCACGTCCATGCGGACCACTACTCCGGTGGGCCGGAACTGGCCCGGAGGGCTGGTGCGCCCTACGCCTTGCATGAGAGCAACCAGGGCCGCGTCAGCCTCGAATTCATGGCGCTGCGCGATGGCCAGCGGCTGAATGCCGGCAACGTCGTGGTCGATGTTCTGCACACGCCTGGCCACACGCAGGACAGCATCTGCCTGCTGGTACGCGACCTGCGGCGCGGCGACGAGCCCTGGTTCATCATCACCGGCGACACCTTGTTTGTCGGTGCGGTGGGCCGTCCTGACCTGGCCGGTCGAGAACAAGAGATGGCCGGGCAGTTGCACGACAGCCTCCATCAGAAGTTGCTGACGCTCGCCCCTGAACTGGAAATCTATCCCGGCCATCAGGCGGGCAGCGCCTGCGGGGCGGGGCTGTCCGGAAAGCCGGCGTCCACGCTCGCCTTTGAGAAGCGCTTCAACCCGATGCTGTCGATGACGCGCGAGGACTTCATCGCAGCCGTGACCGCTGCAATTCCGCCGCCGCCAGCAGACATGGCTGAGATCGTGGCGGCCAATCTGCGTGGCTGTGCCCAATCCACCGCGCCACGCTGATGCAAGAAAAAAACCTGCGCTACGGCGTTCGCGCCAACCTCGGTCAGGTGGCTCAGCAACTGCTGCAAGTGATGCTGGTGGGCATGACCATCGGGATGATGCGCAACGTCGTGCCGGCCCTGGCCGAAACCGAGTTTGGGGTTCCGCGTGGCTCCTTCATGCTGCTGGTGGCCTTCGTCGTGGCCTTCGGTTTCGTCAAGGGCGCGATGAACTTCGTGGCGGGCCGTCTGGCCGAGCGGCTCGGCCGGCGCCAGGTGCTGCTGCTGGGCTGGATCGTCGCGCTGCCGATCCCGGTGCTCGTCTACTGGGCGCCGAGCTGGGGCTGGATCGTGCTGGCCACGGTACTGCTGGGCGTCAACCAGGGGCTGACCTGGTCAATGACGCAGACGGCCAAGCTGGACATCACCCGCGCCGACCAGCGCGGGCTGGTGATCGGGCTCAACGAATTCGCGGGCTATGTGGGCGTGGCCCTGGCTGCGATTGCCACGGGCTATATCGCGGCATGGCTGGGCCCGCGCGCCGGCTTGTTCTGGTTCGGCGCGGCGGTGATCGGCCTGGCCACGCTGCTGGCCTGGCTGGCCGTGCTGGAAACACTGCCCTGGGCACAGGCCGAGGTGAAGCAAGCAGCGGCCGCTCCAGGCACGCAGGCACCGCGCCCTCGCTACCCGCCCGGCCTGAGCCCACGGCCGGGCACCGCGGAGGTATTCGCCATGATGAGCTGGCGTGACCGTCGCATGGCGGCGCTCTGCCAGGCCGGCCTGGTAGAGAAGTTCGTCGACGCGCTGGTCTGGGTGTTCTGGCCGGTCTACCTGCACCAGCAAGGCGTCAGCTTGCCCGGCATCGGCTGGATCGTTGGGGCCTATGGCATCACCTGGGGCATCGCGCAACTCGTCACCGGCAAGCTGTCCGACCGCGTGGGCCGTCAGGTCCTGAACACCTGGGGCATGTGGATTTGCGGTGCCGGTGTGGCACTGCTGCCGCTGGGCGCGGGCAAGCTGTGGTGGAGCATGGCGGCTGCCCTGGCCGGCCTGGGCATGGCGATGCTGTACCCGAACCTCAGCGCCGCCGTGGCCGATATCGCGCACCCGAACTGGCGGGCCTCGGCCATCGGCATCTACCGTTTCTGGCGCGACCTGGGCTACGGCCTGGGCGCGCTGGGCCTGGGCGCCGCGGCGGCACTGGGCGGCAGCATCGAGTCCGCCTTCTGGTTCGTGGCGGTGGCCATGGGGCTGTCAGGCCTCGTACTGCACGTCTTCGGCGAAGAAACCCACCCACGCCTGAACCCGGCGAACTGACCTTACCCACCATCCCAAGGCAACTCAATGAACCTGACCCGAACCACCGCGGCGATGCTGTTTGCCCTGCTGCCCATGCTGCCATTAGGCGCAAATGCCGACACCGACAAGGCCACCACGGAGGCACTGGAGAGCTACTTCGACTTCGTCGACTACAACAGCGGTTCCATCACGACCGAGCAGATTCCGGCCGACGACTGGAAACGCCTGCACGTCATCGACGTGCGCGATGCCGGCCAGTTCGCCAAGCAACACATTCCCGGCGCGGTGAACATCGAATGGCGCCGGGTCTTTGCCGAGCGCGCGCAACTGCCCAAGGACAAGACCATCCTGCTCTACTGCAACACCGGGTCCTTCTCGGCCCAATCTGCGATGGCGTTGCGCCTGGCAGGCTTCGAGAACGTCCGCATCCTGCATGGCGGATTTGCTGAATGGCAAGCGCGCGGAGGAATGGAAGCACATGCCCGTGCAGCCAAGGAGCGCAAGTAGTGGCCTGCCATAGATTCCCAATTCAGCTGCAACACCACTTTCTTAGTATTGCCCTCAATTGTCCCTCTCAGAGTTCACTTCGCCCTCGGCGTGACGTGGGAGCGCGGTGCGCGTTGCGACGCACGAGCGAGCCCAGTCCAGCAGTCGCATCTAGCCACTCTCGGCCGGTGGTGACCGAGCGATGGGTGTCGAGGGTGAAGCAGTCGGTCAAGCAAATCTGCGCTCAATGACTGCCATTCTCGGTTGCTATCGTTCAGGGCGGTGCCCGCGAATGACGCGGTTCAACTTGAAGCAGCTGTCGGAGTGGCATCGGTCCCCAGGCGCTCGAACTCACCCAGCCTGCAGGCAGGCAATCTACCCATCGCTCGCCCGCTTGCTTTCTGTGCTCTCCAGCCAGCGACAGATCTGATCCAGAACGGTTTGTTCCGATATCCCGAGCAAGGGGTCGCACACAATGAGCGAATCTTCGAGGCCCGCAGGAAATTCAGCTGGCATGTCGTCCAAGACGATGTAGCTGGTGATCCGAGCCTCCAGGCGTAGGAAGTCTTGGACGGCACGACCTCTCGGCCCAGGTGGAACGGCCCCAAGGAACCTACTTCCTAGCGGGCCCATGAACTCTCGAAGGTAGTCCGACGAGTGCACCTCTCTCCAGCTTGAGTGCACCACCAGCTTTACATCCGGCCACTCCTGCAGCAGGTTGGCAAGGATGGGAAGCCATTCAAATGGCAGGACACGGCCCGGATCCCCACCTGAAGGGTGCAAGACGCCGTCGAAGTCCAAAAAGATCGCCCTCAAACGTCTCTCCTCAGGATTCACTTCGCTCCGCGCATGGCGGGGTCCGCGCATAGCGAAATACGAGCAAGCCCTGTCCACCAGCCGCATCTCGCGACTCTGCGCGTCTGGCAGCACCTTGGCCGCTCGTTCGCGAGCATGGTGGCGCCAAGATACGGAGACTGCTCGTGCCGTTCACAGCGCGAATTCCGCAGCGTCAATCGCGGGCTCCGCCAGCGCTCGGCGAAACATCTTGAGGCCGCGCTGACCAGCGCCCGGCTCGTCATCCCCGGTCCACATCAGCACAGCCGGGCGTGACGAATAGCCTTTCAACGCCCCGTCGGCTGAGTAGTAGACCTCATGAACCGCGCTCGTCGATCCAGCTCCTTGGCCGAACACGATGACTCGCAGATTCCAGTACCCGCGCGTGCACGTCTTCTTCATCGCGTCTCCATTGCTTTGCCGCTGTGGTCCCAAATCAGCGCTCGAAACCCTCGGCAGACCCGCCCGTTGCGTTTACGAGCGTCACGAAGTGCTTCGCGCATCTCGACGCCGCGGAGCATGCTCATGCGTCGACCTCAATCACGAGATGGGGATCGAACTGTCGGTTCTCGAGTCCTTGGCTGGGACGCCCGTAGCCTGCGGGGTTGGCCCGCACTGTGCAGCCGGCGACCTCATAGTCAAAGCTGTCGTGAACGTGACCATGGAGCCATAGATCTGCTTGCCGCAACAGCTCCGTCAAGTCACTGGCGAAGCCAGGGTTGATTCGGCTCTCCGCATAACGCGGGTGAACGCTCAACGGATGCGGCGCGTGGTGCGTTACGACAACTGTGGCGCCAGGCCAGGGCTTGGCGAGCTCGGACTCCAGCCAGGCTCGAGAGGCCAGGTGATCCGCCAGCGTATCTGCTGGTCGAAGTGGCCCTCCTTGATTGCGGATCGCGAAGTAGTCGTTCAGACCTTGCGCGACTTCAACCATGGCCGTCGACTGCGGCACATCGTTGAGCTTGAAGTCCGTCCACAGCGTCGTGCCAAGAAACCTAACCCCATTCAGGACGAAGGAATCGTTGTCGAGGAACTGCACGCAGGTCCCAGCCGCCGCGCGCTGGAGTTCATCGCGCGTACGCCGCCAGTCGCGGCCGTAGAACTCGTGATTGCCTGCGACCAGCACTACCGGCACTGGCCAATCGGCGAAGACATCGACAGCCCGGGCGCCCTTGTGGATATCGCCAGCGAGGACCAGTACGTCAGCATCGGGCGCGGGCTCGATGATGCGCGCAGGTGACCTGGGTCGCTCAAACTCGAGATGCAAATCAGAGGCAAGCTGAATTTTCATTTCATCCTTCCTGCGACGCTGCCCGTGCACGCTGGCGTAGCAATTCTTTGCATGGATTCACAACGGCCCGCGGACCAAATGCAGCAAGAGTGCGTACGGCGCGACGCACTCGCGTCGACAGCAATCGACCGTTCCAAGTTCGTTTCGGCATAACAGTCATCAGAATGCCCTTCGTTGTCTTGCAGAAGTACAGCCGCTGGCCAAGCTGGTAGGTCGCCATCGAGGGCGGCAAGGTCACCACCCGGTCGCGTTTCACGATGCTGGTCTCCGATGGCCCTTGGCATTTCTTCAGCATCTCCATGCTCATATCTCTTGAGGAAGCGTGACCGCGTCGGGGTCGAGGAGAACATCCTCACCAGTTCAGTTAGCCAGGGGTCCTTCCAAGCTCCTTGCGGAACGGGCGCGACGGCTTCATGAACAGCGCGTCCACCCATTCCTGTCGGTGCTCTGTTGCAATCCCATTCACAGGAAACCACTCACCGCATGGGAGATGCCGACTAAGGCGCTGGGCAGCGGCTTGTTGGCGCAGACTCGCCGGGAACGTGCCGTCAATGATTGCCTGCAAGAGTTGGCAGGCGCGCTGCAGCGCTTGAAATCCTTCGTTGACATCTCGAATGGTCATGTCATGCAAACGCCGGCCAAGCTGACCATTGCTTGGCATGGTTAGTAGCAATCGGTGCCCCTCAGACCGCGCCATAACCGGCACGCTGGTGTCACGCTGCAGTCGTTGCAGCGCTGGCCACAGTCGACGTAAGGCATCACGCCGCTGCCTCCGACGACAGCGATTGACGGCGCAAATGCGCTCGGGCCGCGCATGTCTGAGCAGTCCCATGCGGCCTGGTGGGCGGTCGAGATACATCGCGGCCCATGCCCGCGCGTCGTTGGGACTCCGGATGGCGGAGCTCATTTCCCGGCTCACTGGGAAATGCCGTGCGATGTGCTGCACCCGAACGGCCAACTCCGTTACCCCCTGCGAGGGCAGATCGTCTAGCAGTGCCCTGGTTCGTTCGATGCTTCGGACAGACAGCAATAGCGCAAAGCCGTGGAGATTCAGAAGGCGGCTTTCGATGTCAGAAAGTTGGGGGTACGAAGTCAGCCGCCACGCGGCAAGTTCGCGCACGTCCGAGTGCATGGACTCGTCCGCGGCCATGTCTCGCAGCAGATCCCGGGCCCAGGAAAGGGCCCGAAGCCTTTCGTCAAAGGTCGTCATTTCGTGATCCCTGGTGGTTCACGGGGGTTCGGGAAGGTCCAAGCGGGCAAACGCGAAGAGGTCGCGTCCCGCCACATGTTCGCAAGTGATTGCGTTCCACGCCTCTCTGGCGATCAACGCTTCCGTCGTCTCCGACCACCGTACCCCCGGTGCCGCCACTTGCGGCTCAAGGCCGACCAGCCTGACAAAGTTCTGTCTGGCCTCCGCCTCGCTCGCGTAGCGACCGATCAGGACGCCTCGCCGGACAAGGCCGTCGACTTGCGTCTCTGATGTGACCGTCCAGGTTCCTGCAGTCATGCAAACCTCGTGAGTGCTTCGAAGCTGAACAATGCTTGATCCATGGGCTGCCCCCGATCCCAGCCCAGTGCGTTGACGGGCAAGGCTTTGCGGAGTCGTTGACCCCGTCCGGCGCCACAGCGCGCCCCAACAGATATTCAACCCGCAGCGCTCGCCGCCCGTCGAGAAGCGCATTCGCGATGGCTCGATGCAGCGCACGGTGCATCGTTCTCGGCGTTTCCATGAGCGCGAGCTGTTGGATGATTTCTCCCTTTGGGGGCTCAAGGAGCTTGTCGCAGCCAAGGTCCCGATACAGCGTCTTGGCGATGCTCTTGGCAATTGCCACCGCCTCGCGCGGTGTCGGCGGCTCCATGTGAACGATGTGAAAGCGCGAGAGCAATGCGGCAGATAGCCCTTTGAGTGAATTGCAGGTGCCGACGTAGATCACGTAGCTGGCGTCGAACCTCACGTCGTTTGACTTGTCTTGCACATACCGGGCTGAGGCAGGCTCCAGTACATTGAGCAAGGCATTGATCGGCTGGTACGTCGCATTTTTCGGAGCCTTGTCGAGTTCGTCGAGCAGCATCAGAGGATTGGCGAACTCGCCTTCAACGATCTCCCGATAAAGCGACCCTGGCTCTGAAGTGCTCCAGTGCTTGTCGCTGCCCTGGAGGAAGCAGGAGGTTTCCGCAGTTTCAAACGAGTGGACAGTAAGAGAGGTGCCGAACACCTCGACGAGCTTGCGCACGATGGCGGTTTTGCCAATGCCGGGCGCACCCACCAGCAAAACCGGTTGCACTCTTACCGCCTTCTGTGTCGCCCTGGCGAGCGCGCAGGCTCCCATGACGTGCTGCACCAGCGCGCGGCAATTTGGATAGTCCGAGGCGATCGATTCCAGGCGCGCACGCCAGTCTCGGCGCATACCGACCAACCTGGTCGTTCCGCGATCCTTCAGGGTTTGCAGCGCTGCGGTCGCAGCTTTGTGCTCGCTGCTCCCGGATTTCGGGCGCAATGTTGCCGCGCGGCACAGGTCCTCGAGCTCGGCGTGGTCCAGCACGTCCACCATCTTGCCTTGCGGTCTGGGCTTCGGCCGCCTGCGCAGAACCGACGGCTCCGGATCAAGCGCAACTGCCGGCTCGGCCTCATATCTCGTCTCAATGAGCTCACCGAGGTTTGGGGGAACCGGAACAGCGGCATTGACGAAGAGTCTTTGGGCCTCTTCAAGCGTTCTGGCATCGCCGCCCGTCCGACGCAGCTTCAGACGAGCCTGATTGATCTCAGTCGCGAGCCGGGCTGGCAGCAGCACAAGCCTGATCCCAGCTTCGCGCCAAGACCCGTCGGTCACTCCATCGAGGTACTGATAGTTGGGATCGTTATCGGCTGTTGTCGCCATAAGTCAGGGTTGTCTGAAATCTACGCAGGTATGGGCGTGTTGGCGATGCTGACCACCAAACGACGGGATAGCACGTCCTCTACGAAGCGAACACTTCGATCGCAGCAGTGCTCGCTGCCGAACACGTCCTTGAATACGAACACCTCGCGGGCCTTGTACGCGCCTCTCCAGATGGATCCCACACGCAGAGACTCCCACCGGGAGTTCACGCCGGACCGCGAAGGTATCCAGCAGGTAACCTGCTCCAAGCGTTCCCGCGGAAACGCCTCTATGCGGCGTATGAGATTGATATCGCTCGGCGTACAGACGGTTTCACAAAATCTTCCGGAAACGTCAGCCCCAAGAAACTTGGCCATGAACCACTGATGTCGTGATGCGCGTCGCATTGCTAGCCAAAACGGAGCATCAGCGCCGTACGCTTCCACTGAGCTTGGCGGCTGAAGCATTGCACGAGTTGAAAACATCATCGTTGGGCAAGCTTATCCATTGATCTTGAAGAGGCTGATGTGCGCATTGGGAGGCCAGGCATCACCGAGTTGATCCGTGCTTGGCCCCGCCTGGGATGACCCCATGATCTCGGCGCGAGAATACGGTATATATGCCGTAATCTATTTTGATGGCCTTGGAGACGAATCGCAAAGGGATCGAGCTGCGACGCCCACCTGGAAGGGCCATACATGCGCTTTTTGGATATTGCCAAAACCGGACTAGCGTTGCGCTGAAGGTCCGATATGCACAAGTCTCTCTACAGCCGACCCAATGAGGTCTTTCTAGCTCTGCTTCGCGACACGCGTATGGCGCGTCGGCTGAGGCAATCCGACTTGGCTATAAGGCTGGGGCGGTCTCAGGCGATCGTAAGCCGCGTAGAGTCAGGTGCTCGCAGAATCGACGTCGTCGAGTTGTTGGTGTGGTTGAATGCACTCGACACAGACATCGTCAGCTTTGCCCAGGCGTTGCGCCAACATCTGGAGGTCAACTCCATCCGAACGAACCTGAGCACAAACAAACGACCACGGCTCGTATCACACGAGTGATAGTCAAATCCGAGAACTTCGACGCCTAACAGGCGGGTCCGCCAACAGTTGTTCAGCCTGCTCCAGCAATGCCGCTCCTGGCATCCCGAGAGCGCGGGCAATGCGAAGCAATAGTCCCACCGTGGGTTGCCGCTCGCCTCGCTCCAACTTGCCATAGTAGGAACGGTCAACTCCGGACAACAAAGCAAAGCCATCCTGAGAATGCTCCTGGGCTTCGCGGGCCATCCGAATGACTTGGCCCAGTGCCCTCGCAACTTCCGGTTCAAACGAAGTCGAACGTCGTGGTTTGTTGGAGGGTCTGTCTGCGTGCTTGCTCACGCCCTACAGATTCGCCTCCTCGCTTCTTTGTGACCACGGCATATATGCCGTTTATTTTGAACTGACGATCAGGCCACCCTCTTGGCCACATATCGACCAACTCGGAGCTGTTCCGCTCGCCAAACCGAGCGTCGGGTGAGGGCGTTCTTGTTGGTCGCCGCGGCGATGCTGCAATCGCGCGCGATGCTGCGGATCCGGGGCGGGGCGATTCCTAACGTCTCAGGCCGCCGACCAACGTCGCCGGAACTCAGGCCTTGACCGCCAGAATGCTGACGCTCTTGACGCCGAACTTGCGCGCTGCACTCTGCGCGTTTTGTGAGATGAAACGGTAGGCCGAGTTTTCTCGCAGCTTTATCACCGAAAGACCAGCCGCCTCGATCGCCGCTGTGTAATCGTCGACCTGCATGGCGCCGCCGATGCAGGCGGCCCACAGCGTCGCGTCGCAGCTGATGCCTTCGGGCAGATGGACGTCGGTGACGATGTCGGCGATGGCCAGCCGCCCACCTGGCCGCAGCAGGCGCGCGGCCTCGCGGAAGACCTTGGCCTTGTCCGGCGCGAGGTTGATCACGCCATTGCTGATGACCGCATCGCAGCAAGCATCCCCGAGGCCGGTGGCGTCGATATAGCCCTTGCGGTAGGAGACCTGGGCCAATCTCACTGCGGCGCGCAGGCGCTCGGCCTTGGCGAGTTGCTCGTCGGTCATATCGACGCCGATCACGGCGCCATCGGCGCCAACCTTGCCGGCAGCAACGAAGCTGTCGGTGCCCGAGCCGCTGCCGAAGTCGACCACCACCTCGCCGGCTAGCAGTGCCGCCAGGTCGAAGTAATAGCCAACACCGGCAAACGAGTCGATCGCCTCGCTCGGAATCGCGTCGAGCTCGGCAGATGTGTAGCCCAGGCGCTCGGTCAGCGCCCGCCCCATCTCGAAGTGGAACTCGCCCTGGGGATTGAGCGCCACGTCGCGATACATCGCCTTAACCTTCTGTTCAAGCGCGTCGGTATCGACGCGCGCGGGGAGAACGGTTGCCATGTCAGCACCTCCTTGCTTGCGCAAAAGCACGCGCCGGTGACGCAGCAGGTCGCTCCCGACACGCGTGCTGGCATGCTGTTCCTTTCAGCGCCGCTGTCAACACCCTTGCGCCAACGTCGCAGGCCCAGCGCGCAACTAGACGTCCGCCGCGATGCATGTCAGCCGGAGGCCAGCGCGTCAATGATCGGGCAGTGATTCTTTGTTCCCCCAGCATCGCACTGGAGCAGCAGCGCCGTCAGCGCTTTGCGCATGGCCTTCAGATCGGCGAGCTTGCCCTCGATGGCCTGAAGCTTATTGGCGGCCAGGACGCGGGTGTCAGCACAGGCGTGAGCTGCGTCGAGGTCGAGCAGGCTACCCACTTCGTCCAAGGTGAAACCAAGCATCTGCGCCCGTTTGATGAAGCGCACACGCCTGATGGCAGCCACTGGATAGTGACGATGGCCATTGACAGGTTTGTCCGGCTCCGGCATCAATCCACGCCGCTGGTAGTAGCGGATCGTTTCCACGTTCACCCCGGCCTCATCGGCCAATCGCCCTATCGTCAGCTCGGCCATCACGTGCCCCTCTTGATTCCGTACCATGGTACGGACTTTAGACTGCTCCATATCGAACAGGTTCATGCGAGCAGATGGCTACATTCAACGTCAAGGGTTCACTCATCGCCGGAGTACTGGCCGCAGTGGGCGCGTCGCTGTGCTGCGTCGGGCCTCTGGTGTTGCTGATGCTAGGCATCGGCGGAGCCTGGATTTCCCATCTCACCGCGCTAGAACCGCTGAGACCTTGGTTCATTGGAATCACAGCGCTGTTTCTCGGCTTGGCGTTCCGGCGTCTGTACCTCCTGCCGCAGGTTTGTGCGTCCGGTGCACTCTGCGCCGATTCACAGGTGCTCAAGCGTCAGCGAACGATCTTCTGGGTGGTTGTGTTGGCGCTCGTCGTATTGCTGTCGGTGCCATGGCTGGCGCCGCTCTTCTTCTGAAGGAACTCTCATGCGCAAGTTTCGTATCGCCTTGCTGGCTGCTCTCCTGCCATTGTCTGCACTGGCTGCGACGCCTCAAACCGCTGTCCTCAATGTGCAGAACATGACCTGCGGCCTGTGCCCTGTCACGGTGAAGAAGTCACTGGAGAAGGTCCCCGGCGTCAGCCAAGTGCAAATCAACTTTGACGCGAAGACCGCCAAAGTGACCTTCGATGCTGACAAGGCCACAGTTGCAGCCTTGGTGCATGTGACCACCGCTGCAGGCTTCCCGTCGGCGGTTCATAAATGATGACGCCCACTGCCACCCTGAGTTCGGTGCTGACCTGCCCGCATTGTGGTCACACCAAGCAAGAGGTCATGCCGACCGACGCTTGCCAGTTCTTCTACGAATGCGACCACTGCAAGGCCGTGCTGCGGCCGAAGGCTGGGGATTGCTGCGTGTTCTGCTCGTACGGGTCCGTCAAGTGCCCACCCATTCAGATGCAGCGCGGCTGTTGCGGGTCCTGAAGGCAGTCACCGGAGTAGCAACAACGCCGCGATGCGGCTGATCGAGCCCGCTGACGATTGCACCTGACGATCCACAAGCCGAGCAGGCCTGTGGCGAGAAGCAAGGCACCAGCGGCCTGCCGTCCCGACATCGCCCAGCCCAGGCCGGATGCCGTGAGCCCCGCGATGAGCGGCAAGGCGATGGGTATGGCGCAGCAGGCAGCGCAGGCCGCAGCAACACCGACAACAGCCAAGACCTTCTTCATGTTCGTCCTCTCCAAACAGGGGGCTTGCCCCGATACACTGAACTCTAGAACCTCAAGCTACTTGAGATGCAAGGGCACAATGATGGAAAAGCGAACATCGGAGGCGGAACTGGGCATTGGCGCGCTGGCGGAGCTGACGGGCTCCTCGATTCCAACCATCCGCTACTACGAAGAGATTGGCCTGATTCCCACTGCGCGGCGGCGTGCCAGCGGTCACCGTTGCTATGGGGATGACACCGTCGAGCTGCTTCGGTTCATCCGGCGTTGCCGCGATTTCGGCTTCGGCATCGAACAGGTGCGCGAACTGGTTTCGCTGTCAACAAGCGAAGATCGCGACTGCTTTGAAACCCGCGACATCGCGCAAGCTCATCTTGGCGCGGTGCGTGCCAAGCTGACTGAACTGCGCGAACTGGAGCGCAGCCTGACGCGCTTCGTCAAGTCCTGCACCGAGCAATGCGCTGGAGGGCCAGCCACTCGCTGCACCATCCTGCAAGACCTGGGCAAGGACCAGCCCATGCCAGCATCGAATTGCTGCGGTTGAGGCTTAGCGCGTCGACGGCTGGAACATGATGATGCCCATGCCGCACAGCGCCACCGCCACGCCAGCGAAGTCCCAGGGCGTCGGCCTGATCTGATCGATGGCCCACAGCCAGGCCAGCGCCACGCCGATGTAGACACCGCCGTAGGCGGCATAGACCCGCCCCGCTGCCGTCGCGTGCAGGGTCAGCAACCAGGCGAACAGCGCCAGGCTCAGGGCTGCCGGGATCAGCAGCCAGACCGAGCGCCCCTGCTTGAGCCACAGGTACGGCAGATAGCAGCCAATGATCTCGGCCAGCGCCGTGGCGATGAAAAGCAGCAGGGTCTTCACGGCATCCTCAATGGGCATGTCGATGGTGCGCATCTGGGAAATGCGCGTGGCTGTGGGCTATGGGCTCGTGCCGATGCGAATGTGCGTGTCGAGTGCCCGCAGGCAGGGCTGGCTCATGTACGTGGTCATGATGCAGGTCGCCTTCGCCGTGGACATGCTCGTGGTCATGTTCCATCGTTTCGTGAAGATGCTCGTGCTCATGCCGCTCGCTCAGGTGCAGGCTGACGCCGATGGCCATCAACAGCCCCGCCAGCAAGAGCTGCCAGGTCCACGATTCACCAAGCAGGACGAAGGCCAAGATCGCGCCGACGAAGGGCGCGACGGAGAAATAGGCCCCGGTGCGCGCCGTGCCCAGATGGCGCAGGCCCACCACAAAGAGCACCAGGCTCGCGCCATAGCTGGCAAAGCCCAGCAGACCGGCAGCCAACACGGTGCCAGCGCCGGGCCAATGCGCGCCCGCGATGACCGCAAGCACCAGATTGGTCGTGCCAGCTGCCAGGCCCTTGGTCATGGCGATATAGCTGGCATCCGTCAGCGAGACCTTGCGCGTCAGGTTGTTGTCGATGCCCCAGGCGAAGCAGGCCCCCAGCACGGCCAGGGCCGGCCACCAGCTGTCGAACCCCTTGGCCGCCGCATCAGCCCCAGGCCAGCTCAGCACCACGCTTCCCGCCACGATGGCCAGCATGCCCAAGGCGATGCGCCGGTCGAAGTTCTCCTTGAAGGCGAACCAGGCCAATAGCGCCGTCATCACCCCTTCGGCATTGAGCAGCAACGACACACCAGCGGCGGGCATGCGAGAGAGGCCCAGCATCAGCAGGGCCGGCCCGACCATGCCGCCCGTGACGATGGCGCCGGCAAGCCACTTGCCGTCCCCCGCTTCCAGCTGTACGACAGGCGCGCGACGCATACGCCGCACCAGCCAGAGCCCGAAGCCCGAGCCCAGATAGAGCAGGGCCGCCAACAGCCATGGGCTGGTTTGCCCCAGCAGCGGCTTGGCCAGCGGCGTTCCGGCACCGAACAAGACGGCGGCGGCCAAGGCAGCGAGTACGCCCGGTTCAAACTTTGATTTCATGGGCTGCATTATTGGGCGAGGCGCAAATATCAGGTCCTGGCTCACTGGCTCGCGACATCACCCACGAATTTGGAGTCCCGAGTGAGCTGGAGGGCTGTTGCTCTGTCGATCTTGTTGAGGCTGAAATCGCGCTTGCTCCAGAACGCCCACCCCTTCAATTGCAGATACTGCACCTCGCCCGCTACGCCAACGACAACAGCTTGGGTCGCGCCCGTCCCCCAGCCAAGACCGAGCTCATGTTGGCCGGGAGGCAATCTGAACCTCGCAAAGGTTCTCGGCAGGGTTTTGACAGCAGGCCCGCCCGGCGAACGCAGCTCGACCAACTCGGTCGGATCGGCCCAGTTGTTTCGCGCGATATACACGGTGAACGCACCCGCGGCGCCGTCAAGAGTGGCAGCCTCCTTGGCCTGGGCCACCGGCGGAACACCGCCCAAGATGCAGACCTTCCTGCGAGGTTTCATCACCGTCTGGCAGTAGCTGTCGTCCGGAACCGGTGGCGTTGGGGGCGCCGGTGTCGCCGCACATCCAGCCAACAGCGCCATCGTGGCGGCAAGAGCAAAGGAAGTAACTCGTTCGGCTTGCATGCAGGCCTCCTCTTCACATCGAATGAAATGCGGCGCTCGCCCGGCAGGCGAAGCACCGCTCGGCTGCGTCAATTCAGCGCGGTGCCTCCGTGCTTTGCGGCAAGCCGCGTCCGAAGATGCCCCATGCCCGGCTGCGCTTCTGGGCATGGGCCCATCGATACAGCACCGGCAGCACCAGCAGGGTCAGCGCGGTAGACGACAGGATGCCGCCGATCACCACAGTGGCGAGCGGGCGCTGCACCTCGGCACCGGTGCCGGTCGCAACAGCCATCGGCACAAAGCCCAACGAGGCCACCAGCGCCGTCATCAGCACCGGACGCAGACGGGTCAGCGCGCCCTCCCGCACCGAGGCGTCCAGCGGCATGCCGTCCTCCTGCAAGGAGCGGATGTAGGCGATCATCACCAGGCCGTTGAGCACCGCCACCCCCGAGAGGGCGATGAAGCCCACGCCTGCCGAGATGGACAGCGGGATGTCCCGCAACCAGAGCGCCACGATGCCGCCCGTCAGCGCGAACGGCACGCCGGTGAACACCAGCAGGCCGTCTTTCACATTGCCGAACATCGCGAACAGCAGCACAAACACGAGGCCCAGGGCCACCGGCACGACGATCTGCAGCCGTACCGTCGCCGATTGCAGTTGCTCGAAGGTGCCGCCCCAGGTCGTCCAGTAGCCGCTCGGAATCCTCACCTTGGCGTCCAACTGGGCCTGCGCCTCAGTCACGAAGGAGCCGATGTCCCGACCCCGGACATTGGCCGTAACGACAACACGCCGTTTGCCGTTCTCCCGGCTGACTTGATTCGGCCCAGGGGCGATCTCGAAGTTCGCTACGTCGCCGAGCTGCGCATAGGCTGCCGGGCCGCCGCCGTTACCGTTGACGGGCAACTTGATCGGCAGGCGCTTGAGCGCCTCGATGTCGCTGCGCACCGATTCCGGCAGACGCACCAGGATGTCAAAGCGACGGTCGCCCTGGAACAGCGCACCAGCCTCCTGGCCGCCAATGGCGATGGCCGCCGTTTCCTGCACGTCCGCCACGCTCAGACCGAGGCGCGCGAGCTTGGCCCGATCAATCTGTACGGTGAGCATGGGCAGGCCGGTCGTCTGCTCTACCTTCACGTCGGCCGCGCCTGGGATGCTTTCAAGCACCTTGGAGATGGCCTCGGCGGTCTCGTCCATGACGGCCATGTCGTCACCGAAGACCTTCACCGCCACGTCGCTGCGCACGCCAGAGATCAGCTCATTGAAGCGCATCTGGATCGGCTGGGTGAACTCGTAGTTGTTGCCCGGGACCTTGGCCACAGCCTCCTGAAGGGCGGCCACGAGGGAGGCCTGGCTGCGCTTCGGATCAGGCCATTCGGAGCGCGGCTTGAGCATCAGGAAGTTATCCGCCACGCTGGGTGGCATCGGGTCGGTGGCGATCTCCGCGGTGCCGAGTTTGGCGAATACGCGCTCAACCTCGGGGAAGCCCTTGATGACGCGCTCCAGCTCCATCTGCATCTCGATGGCTTGCGTCAGGCTGGTGCCCGGGATGCGAAGCGCATGCAGGGCGATGTCGCCTTCACTGAGACTGGGGATGAACTCACTGCCCATGCGTGTGGCGAGCAGGCCACTCAGGATCACCGACACTGCGGTCGTGGTCAGCACCAGCGGCTTGTTCAGCAAAGCCCAGTCCAGCATCGGCGCATAGCCGCGCTTGGCCCAAGCCATCAGGCGGTTTTCCTTCTCGCCCACGTTTTTGCCGATCAGCAGAGCCACTGCGGCGGGAATGAAGGTGAGCGACAGGATCATCGCGCCGACCAGGGCCGCCACCACGGTGAAGGCCATCGGATGGAACATCTTTCCTTCCACCCCGGTAAGGGCAAAGATGGGCAGATAGACCACCATGATGATGAGCTGCCCGTAGAGCAGCGGACGCCGTGCCTCGCGGGCAGCGGCAAAGACCTCGTGGAAGCGCTCGTCGCGCGTCAGCGGTCGCCCCGCAGCGGCCTGTGCATGGGCTAACCGGCGCACGCAGTTCTCCACGATCACGACCGCACCGTCGATGATGATGCCGAAGTCCAGCGCGCCCAGGCTCATCAGGTTGGCGCTGACCTTGTTGCTCACCATGCCGGTAAAGGTGAACAGCATGGCCAGTGGGATCACCGCCGCCGTGATGAGCGCCGCGCGGATATTGCCGAGGAAGAGGAACAGGATGGCAATGACCAGGGCGGCGCCTTCAAGCAGGTTTTTCTTGACGGTGGCAATCGCCTTGTCGATCAGGATGGTGCGGTCATACACCGTCTGCGCGATGACGCCCTGGGGCAGGCTGCGGCTGATGTCTTTCAGCTTTTTGTCCACCGCTTGCGAGACGACGCGGCTGTTCTCGCCCAGCAGCATGAAGACGGTGCCCAGCACCACCTCGCGGCCGTTCTCGGTGGCAGCCCCGGTGCGAAGCTCACGCCCGATTTCTACCTCGGCCACATCGCGGATGCGTACCGGGCTGCCGTTGGCACTGCGGATGACGATGTTGGCAATGTCCTCCATGCTGTTCACCTGGCCCGGCGCGCGGATCAGGTACTGCTCGCCGCGCCGCTCGATGTAGCCGGCGCCGACATTGCCGTTGTTGCGTTCCAGCGCCTGCACGAGGTCTTGCAGCGTAAGCCCGTGCGAGACCAGCTTCTCGGGGCTGGGTGCGACCTGGTACTCCTTGGCATAGCCGCCAATGGTGTTGATCTCGGTCACGCCGGGCACGGTCCGCAGCTGCGGCTTGATGATCCAGTCCTGGATTTCGCGCAGGTCAGTGGGCGTGTAAGGTGTGCCGTCGGGCTTCAACGCGCCCTCCTTGGTTTCCACCGTCCACATATAGATTTCGCCCAGGCCCGTGGCGATGGGCCCCAGCGTGGGCGTCAGGCCACCGGGCAGTTTGGCCTTGGCCTCCTGGATGCGCTCGTTGACCAGTTGCCGCGCGAAGTAGATGTTGGTGCCGTCTTTGAAGACCACCGTAACCTGCGACAGGCCGTAGCGCGAGAGCGAGCGCGTCTGCTCCAGGTTCGGCAGGCCGGCCATGGCCGTCTCGATCGGAAAGGTGACGCGCTGCTCGGACTCCAGCGGCGAGAAGCCCGGCGCCTCGGTATTGACCTGGACCTGCACGTTGGTGATGTCCGGCACGGCGTCGATCGGCAGGCGCTGGTAGCTGAACAGGCCCAGGATGGCCATGCCCAGCACGCACAGCAGGACCAGCCAACGCTGGGCGATGGAAAAGCGAATGATTTTTTCAAACATGGGTGCTGATCTCTTAGGTCAGACCGCTGCATCGCCGCGTTGGCCGGTGCGGATGCGGACGATGTCCACGAGCTCGGTGACGGCAATGACGCCGTCGCCCGCCTGGCCCGTGTGGGCTGCCTGCTCAATGGTCTGCACCAGCGAGGCCAACTGATCGTCGGCGCAGTACATCACCAGGACCACGCGCGCATGGCTGTCGGGGACCAACTCGTCGGCGACATAGGCATGCCCGGCACCGTGACCACGAGGATGGCCCTGGGCCTTGAACACGGTAAAACCGGGCAGGTGCGGCAGGCGATGCAAGGCCTCCTCGACCTTCTCCAGGCGATGAGGCTGCAAGACGGCAGTGATTTGCTTCATGGCTTGCTCCTCAGTGGTCGTGGCTGGCGCCGGCCTTGCCGATGTCTGCCTTGATGAGATAGCTGTTCTTGGCGGCATAGCGCTCGCCAGCGGACAGGCCTTTGAGCACCTCCACATGGCGGCCGTCGCTGCGGCCGAGCTCAAGCGGTCGGGCCTCGAACTGCTGGCCATAGCGACCGAACACGACAGACCAGTCACGCAGGGTCTGGACGGCGTCCACCGAAACGGCCACCGGCACCTCGACCTCGTCCGAGGTCAGGTCTACCGTGACGGACAGACCGGGGCGCCACAGGCCCTTGGGATTGGCCAGGAGCAATCGCGCCGTCGCGTTGCGGCTTTGTTCGCCCACCAGCGCGCCGACATAGCTGAGCTTGGCGGTGGCTTGAGCCTCAAGGCCGGACGCCTTGACAGTGCCCCGATCGCCCACCTTGAGTCGGTTCACCTCCTTGGCCGGCACGGTCAGCTCCACCCACACCGTGGACAGGTCGGCCACCTGGAAGATGGGGGCGTCTTCCTTCAGCACTTCACCGACGCTGATCTTCTTGTCGGTGACCACGCCGTCGATCGGCGAGCGGATTTCGTAGCGGGTCAGGCCTTGCGTGGTGGTGCTGGCGCCTGAACCCAATGCCCCCAGCGAGGCCAGCTTCTGGCGTGCGCTCTCTGCGGTGATCTCGGCTTCCTGGAAGGCCTGGCGTGCATTCAGCATGTCCTGCTCGGCCGTGATCTTCTCTTCCCAGAGCTTCTTCTCGCGCTCATAGTTCGTCCTGGCCAGGGCCATGCGCTTCTGCGCGGCCAGCCACTCGCTGCGCTGGTCGGCCAAGGCCTGGCTGGAGATGACAGCCAAGACCTGTCCCTGGTGCACACGGTCGCCCGCATTGGCGCGCACCGCTTCGACGACACCGGCCAGACGGGGCGTGACGAACACGCTGCGATCCTGGTTCAGCTTGATCTCACCGAGCATCTGCACGCTGCTGCGAATGCGTGCCGGCCCAGCCGCCGCAATCTCCACACCATTGCGTTTGAGCTGCTCGTCGCTGACCTGTACGCGCGCTTCCACCTGCTCGAACTTGAACTCAAACGCTTGGTCGCCAAGCTGCACTTGGACGGTGCCGTTGAAGGAGTGAGGTTCCTCCACGATGGCAGAGCCCTTCAGGTAATCCTTCTCGACGGCAAAGGTAAACAGCTCAGGCTGGCGGCCCAGGCGGTCCAAGGTCACCCTGACCTTGGCCTGGCTCGGTGCGAGCGGCTTGCCATCGCGGTACAGATAGACGCGGAATTCCGGTTCCACATCGCTCTCGTAGATGCTCAGCTCAAGGCCGAAGCCGTCCTTGGTGAACAGCTTGCCGCCGTGTGGGCCTTTGCTTGGCGCCGCGGCTTCGTCGTGATGGTCCTTGTCGCCATGCTTGCCGTCATCGGCATGCGCGGCACTCTCGGCATGACCGTGTCCGTCGCCGGCTGGCTTGGCTGTCTCGCTGCGCAGGATGGCCAAGCCAAGCACCAGTCCAACGATCAGCACCGCGGCAATGGCCACGGCGGGCTTCTTGTTCTTCGGTTCCATCAACATGTGTTCTTACTCCTGAGATTGACGAGCTTGGCTGGGGTCTTGGCCCAGCAAGCGGTCGAGTTCGGCGGCAGCGCGGTAGGCATCTACCGTGCTGCGCAGGATTTGCTGTCGCAGCTGGAACAGCGTGCGCTGGGCATCGAGCACATCGAGGAAGGCGAACTTACCCAGCTCGTAGCCCTTCACCGCAGCGTCATAGGCTGACTGCGCAGTGGGCAGCACCTCGGTGCGCAGCATCTGCACCTGCTGGCGGGTCAGGCGCAGCTTCTCCACCGTCTGAGACACATCGGTTTGCAGCCGCGAGGTGGTGGCGCTGAGCGCTTCGCGCGCCTGGTCTTCACGTCGCAGCGCTTCCATCAGGTTGCCCTCGTTGCTGTCCATGATGGGCAGCGGGATCGACAGGCCCATCACCGCTTGCGTCCGGCCCTGCTCGGCATCGCGCTTGGCGCCCAGCGTGACCGTCAGGTCAGGGACGCGCTTGGCGCGTTCGCCGCTCGACAGCGCCTGGCGCCTGGCGATGTCCAACTGTGCCAAACGGATTGCCGGCGCCTGCGTCATCTGCTCGCCCAGGCGTTGGTCGGAGGGCATCTCTGGCAGCGCTTCGGCATTGCCATCCGCGCGATCAAAGGCGATCTTGCCTGTCCCCCAGAAGGAAGCCAGGCGCTGCCGCGCCATCAGCAGATCGCTCTGCGCCTGCGCCAGCTCAGAGCGAACGCCGGCTTCGGCAACCTGAGCCTTGGCATGTTCCAGCGGAGGCACCTTGCCTGCCTGAAGACGCTTGCCGGCGATGCTGGTGGCATTGCGTGCGAGATCCAGCGAGGCTTGCACCAAACGGGACTGCTCCTGCGCGCTGAGCACCTCGAAGAAGGCGCTGGAAACAGCTGCGCGCAACTCGGCCTGCTTGGACTGCAGCGTCACGCCAGCCTGCTCACGGGCGCGGGCCGCGGCGGCCAGCCGTGCCGAGCGTTTGCCGCCCAATTCGATGGGCTGGGACCACTGCACGGTGGTCGTGCGCGTGGCGCTGCGTGTGTCTTCCACCAGCAGGCCCAGCTCAGGATTGGGGCGCGCGCCGGCTTGCTGCTCCGCAGCTTCCATCGCCCGCAGTTCCAACCGAGTGCTGGCCAGCTCGGGGTTGTGGGTCAAGGCCAGGCGGAGCGCCTCGGCCAGCGTCATGGTCGAACTGACTGGAGCCGTATCGGCGGCATGCGGGGCAGCGGCAGGCATAGCCACGCCATCCGCAGCCAGGGTAGGGGAACACAGCGCCGCCAATAGCAGCGGCGCAAAAAAACCTTGAGGATGGCTTCGCATCGAACTCTCCGGGTTGTTGAAACAACGGGGGACGGTTCGGCGCGGCGTCAGCTCGCGTCAGCGAGCAAGTCAGTCAGGGGAAGCAACGACGCGCCGAATCAGGCGCGCAGCCAATTGGGGCGTTCGAGCCCATCGGGCACGAAGGACTCGACCAGGCAAGGCTGGTCCGCTGGAGGCGTGGCGCAGCCCGACACGGTGACGACCAAGCAATAGGTCGGCGCAAGCGCCGCAGGGCTCAGGTGGCAATGGCCGTGATCAAGGTCAGCGGCGAGCAAGACGCTCTTGACCGCAGGTTTGCCGGCCGTTTCTTCGGCTCCGTGCGAGTGCGGATGGTGACCGAAATGCGTGCGCTGCTTGGGTGTCGTTTCCTCATGCCCGCAATAGCTGGCCGCTGTCGCCCAGGAGAACTGGGCCAGCACCAACAGGGTGAGGAAAAAGACGATGCAACGGCGCATGGCGGGCAGTATATCGAAGGCCCAGTTGGGCAAGACTCAACGCGAAGCGCGAACGCGCAGCAGCCGCAAGCCGTTGAAGACCACCAAGAGATATGGCGCCCATGTCGGCGAACACCGCCATCCGCGTTCGCGCATCGCCGAACACGACGGAGCACAGGAACGCGAACTTGATGCCCAGCACCAGGCTGGCGCAGCGCCTTACGGCCGGCGGGAACTGCCTGGACGGCAGCCAGTCGGGCTGCTGACAACTACGTTCACAAGTGCGCCTAATGCTGCGTTGATGCAGGTCAAACAGCGATCTCGTAGCCGGATCTACTCTGATCCAAACGGAATCTGCTCTGTCTCGCCAATACTTCATCATGTTCAGCGATCGCCGACGTCTCCGCCGATGGGCAGCCCAGGTGCTGCTCGTGTGGCTGTTCGGCCTTGCTACGGGCGTGGCCAACGCGTGCGCCCTAGGTGAGGCGGCGTATGACGTGGCGACGACGGCCGCCAACCTCGATAGCCAGGTGCACCACCACGGCGACGAGCACGATGATGCAGCCAAGGTCAACTGTTTGGACTTCTGCGAGAAGTCGTCGATTGGGGCCCCGCAGCTGAAGGTTGTCGTCGACGGCTTGGGCTTGCTCGGTTTCGCACTACCGGTTTCCGGCATCCTGTCGGTCTCAGACCCGGCCGAATCCATAGTCGGCCGGCTGGTGGTCGATTC
>Ga0208886_100102_pt1 | contig 28997 bp, 32 predicted proteins | sample LakWasM105_HOW12_2_FD_183923 | JGI IMG/M metagenome (GOLD analysis project Ga0208886, IMG submission 183923) | Freshwater sediment methanotrophic microbial communities from Lake Washington under simulated oxygen tension - Sediment Metagenome... | ecosystem: Environmental > Aquatic > Freshwater >... | reverse complement strand
ATCGTCAACGGGTCATTAAAAACCTAACTAAACATGCAGAGAAATTTGGTTTTCAATTGATTCCTGTGCCCGAAACCGCATTAGAAATGCAAATTATATCAATTAGTTAAAATGAGCTTCTTGAGAGGCCAGATACGTGATTGTAAGACCTGACCCTACGTGCTTTCACTAGACGAAATTATTGCTCTCGCCATGCAGTAATAGGCTGATTTGGCATAGATTGTTTGAAGATTTCAATTGAGTCGGCCATTGCATGTTCGTGGCTGAAATAGATGGGATTTCCAACGACCAGAGGTTCATCTTGCCCTTCTTGATAAACTTCAACGAAATAAAGGCCTGTATTTTTATCAAGAACAGTTTCTACTCTGAATTTTGCCATTTTTAAGTTCCTATATTTTAAGGATTGATAATGATGTAGGGTATATGCCTAACGTTTGACATAAGGGGCTTGCGGTAGCAAGTCCCGCTTGATGGATGGGTTGGGCAGCACGCTGTTACCTACTAGGTTGCCATTCTTCATAAGACGGCGTGTCTTGCTTGTCTTGTAGCCACGAAACGTCATGTGAACACCAGATATGCATAGCAGGCTTGCGGTTTGGGTCTTCATCGAGCGTTGCTACGCGCACGATGACATGTGGCTGTGTGGGGCGCTCGGCTACAAGGTGAGAGCCACAAATAGAACAAAAATGCCTGAGCTTCCCAGGCGATGACTCAAAGGCGGTTAGTTTTTCCTCGCCTCTTAGCCAACGGAAGTGCTCGCGCATAACGCCTGCTGTTGAAGCAAACATTGCTGCATGGGCTTTACGACAAGTATTGCAATGACAGTGAACGATGGGCATATCGAGTTGTTCGATTTCGTATTCGACAGCTCCACATAAACAACTACCTTTCATATTTTCGCCTCATTTACAGCCACTTTGTTTTTGATGCCCAACGTTTGAATTAAGGGGCGCCGTTAGGCGTCCCGCTTGAATGATGGGTTAGAGCTAAAGCGCATATTTCGACCTTATCTCGGTGCTAGTTATTACAAGCTGGACGGTATAGCCTGCTTCGACATAGCTGCCACTGCCCTTTAAAACCTTGCCGTTATTAAGAGTAGCTTCAATATTAAAGCTACCCTCACCAGGCTGAGAGAAACGCACTGTTTTAGAACCACCAATGTCAGGTGGCTCAATATCAAGAACGCCCTTTAAACCCATGCCGTTGTGAGAAAGGACTAACGATTTTAATTCTTGATTTGATTGATTGGATATTGAAACCGTCACTGGGTAGTTATTTGAATGCGACCACCATGCGTAAGCCATACCAGCAGCAAAGCAAAGCGCCCCTAACAATAAAGGAAATAAAATTTTGGCGAATAATATTTTCATGGCTCTAACGTAGAGCTAACCGGGCGCGGCCCGGAACGCTAAAAAACAAAACCGCATTATAACCGCGCTCCGGTTGAGCGCCATGTTAGAAGTTTTTGTTTTGCTCACGTAGCTCACCTGCAATAAGAATGAGTACTCCAATGGTGACAGCAATGTCTGCAACATTAAAAATACCTGTACGCAGAGAATCAATTCCGATATTCATGAAGTCAACGACATGTCCACTATACATTAAACGATCCATAAGATTACCGATGCCTCCTGAAAAAAGCAGAGCAAAAGCAAATATTACAGATGATGATGCCGATTTTGAAAACAAGGCATAACCCAACAAAGCCAGCAATATAAACCCTACACCAATTGAAAAAAGCGTCTGCCGCCAAGGTTCTGGAAGTGAAGAACCCAAACCTAAGAAAGCCCCCTGATTATAGGCAAGCTGCAACCGAACAGTGTCATTAAGAAACGACAATGTTTCTGTTTCTGACAAAAGAGATTTGGCAACAGATTTGGTCGTTTGGTCACAACCAACGCAAGAAACTACCATGATAAAAATTAAGACAAATCGTTTTGTAATGCTCATTAAATCCTCTTGGTGTATTAACTTCTAACGTTAAGTAGACACCTTTTTAGGTGCATATTAAATTCAAATCGCCAGTGTATAACGGTGTATAATGCCGCCTACTTGGTGAGCTAGACTAGATTCTATAGTACTTCTATTATTGATAGCAACCTTTTATGCCAAATACAAATACACCTCCTAAACTGCTTGACCAAGTGCGTGACCGCATTCGCGTCAAGCACTACAGCATCCGTACAGAAACCCAATATGTGCAATGGGTCAAACGATTTATTTTGTTTCATAACAAACGTCATCCGCAAGAGATGGGGACTACGGAGGTGGAGGCGTTTTTAACGCATCTGGCGGTAGATGGACATGTATCGGCTTCGACACAGAACCAAGCATTATCGGGGCTACTGTTTTTATATAAGGAGGTGTTAGGGATAGATTTACCGTGGTTGAATAATGTGGTGCGCGCCAAGCAGCCACAACGATTGCCTGTAGTGTTGACGCGTTCGGAGGTACGGGAGGTGCTGGCGCGGATGAAAGGCATGCATGGGTTGATGGCGAATATGCTGTACGGAACCGGGATGCGCTTGATGGAATGCGTACGTTTGCGAGTTAAGGATGTGGATTTTGAGCGTAGTGAGATTCTGATCCGTGACGGCAAGGGCGGTAAGGACAGGGTAACGATGTTGCCGTCTTTGGTGGTGACCGGGTTGCAGGCGCATTTGGAACAGCGGCGGACGTTGTTTGAAGACGATAAACGTATCGGCAAGGCGAATGTCTTTCTGCCGGACGCGTTGGCGACCAAGTATCCGAATGCGGCAACGGAATGGGGCTGGCAGTATGTTTTTCCTGCCGGTAGTTATTCGATTGACCCACGCAGTGGCATGGAGCGCCGCCATCATATTGACGAAAAATTATTGCAACGGGCGATGAAAAAAGCGGTACAAGCTGCGGGGGTTGCCAAACCGGCCACGCCGCATACCTTGCGGCATTCATTTGCGACACATTTGCTGGAAGCGGGTTATGACATCCGCACGGTACAGGAATTGTTGGGGCATAGCGATGTCTCCACAACAATGATTTATACCCATGTATTGAATAAAGGCGGCAGGGGTGTGTTGAGCCCATTGGATCAATTATAGACTCGACGTTTTGGTAACCGTTAAGCGAATATAGAGTATTTCACGTAGTTTTATTCATCAACCCATTCATAAATCTCTGTCAATGTAGTGTCGCACTGGCAACAGCTGGTACCGCAAGAAGCAGTCAAAGGCAGCTTACGCACCTTACCTTTGCTGATCCATTTATCCAGCATACCCCGCAAGGCATCGGCATCCATATCGAAATGAATAATTAAATCCGCCAAGGCAATGCGGTGTTGTTCCTTTAAATAAGCTCTCAAATCAGACAGGATCACTTAAAGACTCCCCGCTTGGTTTTATGCCTGCCGCATCAGTATTTTTGCCGAGCAGCCACAGCCCGAACAATACCGCTAAAAACCCAAAGATTAATGCTGTTATCCAAACCAAAGAATAGTCGGGATGTCGGCTATAGGTCATTGATTGATAAAAAATCGTTGCGGTCATGTAGGCAATGCCGGTTGTCCAGAACACCACAAACAAAGTCCAGTTAAAATTGGTTTCCCGGTAGATTGCGGCGGTTGCCGCGACGCAAGGCGCATACAGCAAAATAAATAACAAATAGGCGAAAGCGCCGGCTTTGCCGTCAAAACTTTGCTGCATGGCGGCAAAGGTACCGGCATTGACTTCCTGCTCACTGGCTGCTGCGGCCACATCATCGACGGTGCCGATATTCAAACCCAATGGATCTAACAGGTTATCCGCAACGTCTTGCAGGTTTTTAGGTACGGTTAAACAGGCGTCAATCAAAGCCTGTTCAAGATTAAACGGCGCTTTTTCGACGCTTGCGTCTGTTGTTGCCATCTGGCTGTATAAAGCATCCAGCGTTCCGACCACCGCTTCTTTGGCTAAAACGCCGGTAAAAATACCTACCGTTGCAGGCCAGTTGTCTTTTTCTATGCCCATCGGTTTAAACGCCGGTGTCAGGCCGCGGCCAATCTCGCTTAATACCGATTTATTGCTGTTTTCCTGTCCGAAGGTGCCATCCGTACCCAGTGCATTAAGAAAGTTCAGCACTAATACCATCGGCACGATGACTTTACCTGCATTGAACAAGAATGACTTGAGCCGGTCCCAGGTTCTGATAAAGACCCCCCGCACTGTCGGCATGTGGTAGGCAGGTAGTTCCATAATAAAGGGGGCCGATTCGCCTTTAAACAGGGTGTGGCGCATGATTAAACCGGTCAATACCGCGATTGCTATGCCCAACAAATACAGGCCGAACACCAGATTCTGGCCGCCGACCGGGAAAAATGCGGCGGCAAATAAGGCGTAAACCGGCAATCTGGCGCCGCAGGACATGAACGGGTTCATCAGGTTGGTCAATATCCGGTCGCGCTGGCTTTCCAGGGTGCGCGTCGCCATAATCGCCGGGACATTGCAGCCGAAACCGACGATCATCGGCACGAACGATTTGCCGGGCAAACCGATCATGCGCATGAACCTGTCCATGACGAAAGCCGCCCTGGACATGTAGCCGGAATCTTCCAGCGCCGACAGGAACATGAACAGAAAGCCGACGATAGGGATAAAGGTAGCGACGACCTGAATGCCGCCGCCTACGCCATTGGTGATTAATACAATCAGCCATTGCGGCCAATTCAGGCCAGTAAGTGTCTGACTCAGGCCGTCGATCAATAAAGCGCCCACAGACTGATCGAAAAAATCGACGAAGGCGCTGCCGATATTGATGGTAAACATGAACATCGCATACATCACTAACAGGAAAACCGGGATGCCCAAAAAACGATTCAAGACGATGTTGTCGATTTTATCGGTAATGTGCCGACCCACTTCGGTTAGTTTGCAGACTGCGCCATGGGTTAATTCATTAACGAATCCGTAGCGGGCGTCTGCCGCAAGAATGTCTATTTCATCATCCGTTTCCGCCTCTATCCGGCGCTGTAATTGGGCAACTGTCGGTAACAAGCTGGTCCCGGCAAACTGTTTGGCCAGTGTGTCGTCTTCCAGCAAGCGGACGGCCAGCCAGCGCAGGTCGCACTGGTGACTCTGTGCAGTCTCAAGCAACAACGGTGAAATGTCATCGATGGCTTGCTCTAGCGCCGGGGTATAACTGATTTTCACCGAAGGTATCGGCTTGGCGATAGCGGCGCTATTAATTGCAGTCTTTAATGTACCGAGCCCTCCTTTGACTGAAGCGGTAATCGGGATAACCGGACAACCTAGAAACTGCTCAAGAAAATCAACATCAATTTTAATGCCGCGTTGCTTGACGGCGTCCATCATATTGAGCACTAAAATCATCGGCACCCGCATCTCGATCAGTTGCGCGGTCAAATACAAATTTCGTTCCAAATTGGAGGCGTCGACAATGTTAATGATTAAATCGGCCTGCTTGGAGGCGACATAATCACGGGCGACTTTTTCATCCAAGGAAACCTGGTCGTCAGCGGCTTCTAAAGAATAGGTGCCGGGCAGATCGACTAATTCGATCAGTTTATGATCGAAGCTGTATTCACCGGTTTTTTTCTCGACCGTAACCCCTGGCCAATTACCGACATGCTGCCTGGCGCCGGTGAGTGCATTAAATAATGTCGTCTTGCCACAATTTGGATTACCAACAACGCCAACCGTAAAATCAGTTTTCATTAGAGTTTCTCTATCAACAATATGGCTGCTTCATCCTTGCGCAGGGTTAATGAAAATCCACGCAATTTAATTTCAACCGGATCTCCCATCGGTGCAAAACGGGTAACGCTAAACTCGGTTCCAGGCGTCAAGCCCATCGCCAGCAAGCGTTTGCGATAAGCCTTGCCCGACTGTTCAAAGCCGACTATCTTTCCCAAATCGCCCACAGCCAGGTTTTTTAAGCTTATTGTCATAAATTAACCATTGAAATAAAGTGCATTAAAAATCAACCGCTCCAGAAGTTATCAACAATCATTCTCATTAAAGAAACTATATCACAATAATCCGTGTAATTTCCGTATTTTTAAGCGGGTGTTTTTATGGGCGAAAAAAAGGGCACGCATAAGCAATTGCGCCTTGCTTTGATCTTAAAGACAGAAGGATGATGCATTCATGAAAATCGAAGTCTTTTTATAAATGCGACGTGTAACACGGCGACTTAACAAAGTTAACGCGGGGCGGGCAAAAGCCCGAAGATGGGGACATGTGTTAAAAATCCAGCGCACCAAAATTGAAAAGCACTGGAAACGTGGAAACGATGAAAGTTCAGCGTTTCCACATGCGTATCATTGAATATACGCTAATCTTTATACTTCAAATTCAGAACGATTACGCCCGGCGTTCAGCAATTCCTGCATCCATTTTGGCGCGACTCCGCGGCCTGTCCATGTTTTATTATGATCATCAGGATGACGATATTTAATAGCAACCTTTGCGCCCTTGCGAACAGGCTTCTTCTCAGGCTCATGAATCTCCACAATGACATCAATAGAAGCTGCCAATTCTTTAATTTGCGCTATAACTTCTTTGCGTTTATTAGCCTGTTTATTTTTTAATGCTTTTTCTGCATTTTCAATAACAGCCTGCAATTCACGTTCGGAAAGATTTTGATATTCAGTCATTTTGAGTCCTTAAAATAAGAAAAGTTATATTAACTATATCATCAATCTAATTATAAATATATTAGAGATATGGCGTACAAAGTTATTCAACCTTAAAATTCTTTTCATTTAATAACTGGCCGTGCTCATCAACCAGTCTTACAGCCCAGTTACCTTTTGTAGAATCGGTGAATAACTTGCGACTGGATGTGCGCCATGAATCACCCGATATAATCAGCTCTTGTTTGGAAACAAGCACACCATTTTTCAGCCACTCATGATAAACCCTTCTACCATTCATTGATTTTAATTCAGTAAAATAATAAATCCATGTCGGTTTTTTTTCGCTAACATTCACGGTCCGCGTTATTTCACCTGCGGGTTCTTTATTATTAAGATCGTAAGTTAACACTGCCCTTGACACATTATGATTAACCTTTGAATGCCCGGGATCTTTAATGACTTTTTCATTGGGTGGTTTTTTTGCAGTTTTCTTAACCGTAATGTCGGAAGCTGGTTTACTTTTCTTATTGGATTCTTTTGTCGGCTTAATTAGGGAGTTAGTTTTTGCTGCTACCTGTTTGGAACTATCCGGTTTTTTTACATCGGCCTCCTTAATCTCAACCTGTGGCACTACCTTTTCTTCTACAGTATTAACTGCCAACGTCGCATTATCTGCATCGTTTTTTTGCGTACCTTTATTAATAACATAAAACAACGTTGCTAAAATTAAAACCAGTACACCAGCGGCAAGCAATATCCTTTTAAAATCCCATTCGGTTATCATTTTAGGCTGAGAATTCTCCGTCGCTTTTCCACGTGCCGGATAGCTAACTTTAATTACAATATTTCTTTTGTCTGTCATAAAATCATATCGACCATACTTATAGGTGAAAACAATGGGTTGTTTTTCTTGGCTCGGCATCGCATATTTTAGTCAGCGAATGCGTTAAATCTTGGTAATATACTACTTAAGAGTTCAGACAAAGACAAAATCCTTACAGAATAAATTGGACATTCATAATGAGTAAGCTGCTTAAACTTTTTCAAGATTCTTCCTCCCTCTATGGCAGCAACGCCGGCTTTGTTGAGAACCTGTATGAACGATTTCTGGAAGACCCCGACTCGGTTGAACCCAGCTGGCAAAAGGAATTCAGCGAAATTCACAATGGCGCTGATTATGAGACGCCTCATAGCCCTGTCGTAGAACGCTTTGCGCAGCTTGCGCTTAAATCCCAAGGCCGATTGGCGAAATTACAAGGCTTTACCGAAGAAAGCGTCAAAAAACAATCGGCTGTTGCCCGCCTTATTAATCATTACCGGGTTCGCGGCCATCAGATTGCCGCCAACAACCCGCTGGGCAGAACCTTGCCGCCGCCTCCCGATATGGACCTCTCTTATTATGGTCTCTCCGAGCCCGATATGGACACCTTATTCGACACCGGCGCGCTTTACGGTATTGACCGACTGCCTTTACGCGACATCATTGCCAATCTGCAAGAGATTTACTGCGGCAGCATCGGCTCTGAATACATGCACATCGTCGATACCCAAATCAGGCGCTGGATAATAAACCGTCTGGAAAGTGCTAAAGCCAACTTGGAGCTGGAGCCTGAAAAAAAACTCTGGACGCTTAAGCTATTGACTGCCGCTGAAGGCATAGAAAGCCATTTGCATAATCGATTTGTCGGTCAAAAGCGTTTTTCTCTGGAAGGCGGTGAATCGCTGATTCCGATTCTGGATGAATTAACGCAAGGGTTTGGCGAAAAAGGCGTTAATGAGATTGTGATCGGCATGGCTCACCGGGGCCGCTTGAATGTACTGGTCAACATCCTGGGCAAAAGCCCTGCGAGCCTGTTTAACGAATTTGCCGGCACTTCACCGCTTTCTCCGGGTGTCAGTACCGGCGACGTAAAATATCACATGGGCTTTTCATCGGACATCAGTACGCCCGGCGGCCGCCCGGTTCATATAACGCTGGCATTCAACCCATCGCATTTGGAGATCATCAACCCGGTGGTCGAAGGTTCGGTCAAGGCCCGTCAGGACAGGGCGGGAATAAACGGTATAAATACGGTAATTCCCATTTTAATCCACGGCGATGCGGCCTTTTCCGGGCAAGGCATCATCATGGAAACCCTGAACATGTCGCAAACCCGCGCCTTTTCCACCGGCGGAACCGTGCATATCGTCATCAACAATCAAATCGGCTTTACTACCAGCAACCCGCTGGATGCGCGCTCCACGCTTTATTGCACCGATGTAGCCAGCATGATCCAGGCGCCGGTTTTTCACGTCAACGGCGATGATCCAGACGCCGTTATCTTTGTGACCCAATTGGCAATGGACTACCGGATGACCTTTAATAAAGATGTGGTCATCGACCTTATTTGCTATCGCCGCCTTGGGCATAATGAAGCCGATGAGCCTTCAACCACCCAGCCCTTGATGTATAAAAAAATCCGCAAGCTCAAGACGACGCGGAAGCTTTACGCCGAAAAACTCATCAAAACCGGGCTCATCACCCCTGAACAAGCCACCGAGTTGGAGCAAAATTACCAAAAACTGCTCGAAGCCGGTGAAGTGGTGTCCCGGCCCGTCCTGACCGACGGCCCCTACCCTTACACCAACCAATGGAATAAATTCCTGGGCAGCGACTGGAAATCAGCTTGTAATACAGCCGTTTCCATGGACCGCCTGCGCTTTTGTAACGACAGGATGCAGCGCTTGCCGACCGGTTTTGAAATGCACCCAAGAGTCGCCAAAGTCATGGACAACCGCCGTAAAATGGCGGCGGGAGCCATGCCGCTGGACTGGGGTTTTGCCGAAAACATGGCCTATGCGACGCTGTTGACGGAAAAATACCATGTTCGCCTGACCGGGCAGGATGTCGGTCGGGGCACTTTTGTGCATCGCCATGCTGTTTTGCATAATCAACTGCATAATAAAACCTACACGCCGCTTAAACACCTGGACAAAGATCAGGGCAATGCGCAGATTTTCGACTCCCTGCTTTCCGAAGCGGGCGTGTTGGGTTTCGAATACGGCTACAGCACCACGATGCCGAATACCCTGGTTATTTGGGAAGCGCAATTCGGCGATTTTGCCAATGGCGCGCAAGTGGTTATCGACCAGTTTATCAGTTCCGGCGAAACCAAATGGGGCCGCATGTGTAATCTGGTGATGCTGCTTCCGCACGGCTTTGAAGGCCAGGGACCGGAGCACTCCTCAGCCCGACTGGAACGCTATCTGCAACTGTGTGCCGAACATAACATGCAGGTTTGCAGCCCGACTACGCCCGCGCAAATATTTCATTTGCTGCGCCGCCAGATGCTGCGACCGTATCGGAAACCCTTAATAATTATGAGTCCCAAGAGTTTGCTGCGTCACAAGCTTGCGGTCTCCACGCTGGAAGATTTGACAAACGGTCACTTCCTGCCGGTCATCGGCGAGCAGGACGACATCAATCCCAAAAAAGTGACTCGCCTGGTCATGTGCGCCGGCAAAGTCTATTACGACCTGCTGGAAACACGGCGCCAGGACGACCTTAAGCATGTCGCCATTGCCCGCATAGAACAGCTCTACCCTTTTCCCGATGAGTTATTTAAAGCGGAAGTCGGCAAATACCCGCAACTTAAAGAATTCATCTGGTGTCAGGAAGAGCCGCAAAATCAAGGCGCCTGGTATCAATCCCGCCATCACTTTACCGATAATCTCGGCGCCAAAATCAGCATGACTTATGCCGGTCGAGAGGCATCGGCAGCGCCTGCTGTCGGCAATTTCCGCGTCCATATCGAACAACAAAAAGCGGTCGTTCAATCGGCCCTTTACGGCAAACTTTCAGGAAAATAACATGAGCATTGAAGTCCTAGTTCCCAACCTACCCGAATCCGTCTCCGATGCAACGTTGATCACCTGGCATAAGCAACCCGGCGATACCGTTATCAAGAACGAAAACCTCGTTGATCTTGAAACGGACAAGGTGGTGCTTGAAGTTCCTGCGCCGGCATCCGGTATCCTTGGCAAAATACTCAAGGAAGACGGCTCCATTGTGGTCGGCGGCGAGGTACTGGCTTTGCTGGAGCCGCAAGCCGTAGCAGAAGGCCAAAAGACAGCGGCGACCGCTCCCGAACCTGAGGACGAGGATGAATCGGACATCCCGCTAAGCCCGTCGGTACGCCGGTTGATTGCTGAAAATGCGCTGAACCCTTCCGTTATCAAAGGTTCAGGAAAGGATGGGCGTCTTACCAAAACCGATGTTTTGGATTACCTCCATAAAAAAACCCTGCAGGAAGCTCAACTGATAGTTCCGACCGCCAAGGCCGAAATCCCCCTCAGCCCCCCTTTGACAAAGGGGGAGACAGCTACCGCCATCAGTCACCCTACGCCTAAAGAGGAAGCAGGCCGGGTAATTTCAAATCTGCGGCCGGAGCAGCGCGTCCCCATGACCCGGCTAAGAGCCAAAGTTGCCGAACGCCTGCTACAGGCGCAGCAAAATGCGGCGATGCTGACCACATTTAATGAGGTCAACATGCAAAACGTGATCGATCTTCGCAACCAGTACAAAGAACGCTTTGAAAAAAAGCACCATGTCAAATTGGGCTTTATGTCTTTCTTTGTCAAGGCGTCTATCGAGGCTTTAAAGCGCTTTCCGGCCATCAATGCTTCCATCGACGATAACGATATTATCTATCACGGCTACTATGACATTGGCATTGCGGTCAGCACCGAGCGCGGCTTGATTGTGCCGGTACTGCGCGATGCGGATCAACTCGATTTTGCCGGCATTGAGCAAAGCATCGTCGATTTCGGCGCAAAGACCCGGTCCGGTACCTTGACTTACGACGATTTGAAAGGCGGCACCTTCACCATTACCAACGGCGGCATTTTCGGTTCGATGCTGTCCACGCCGATACTCAATCCGCCGCAATGCGCCATCTTGGGCATGCATGCCATCAAAGAGCGCCCCGTGGTTGAAAACGGACAGATTGTTATCAGGCCGATCATGTATCTGGCTTTATCGTACGATCATCGATTGGTTGACGGGCGCGAGGCCGTGCAATTTCTAGTCACCATCAAAGAATGCCTGGAAGCGCCCGCCCACCTATTGCTTAACATATAAGACCATGTCAAAAAAACAAGCAAAGTCGTTTGATGTCATCGTTATCGGCGCAGGACCGGCAGGCTATTCCAGCGCCATCCGATGCGCCCAGCTCGGCTTAAAAACCGCCTGTATCGATAACTGGCATGATGAAGAAGGCCAAAGCAGTCTGGGCGGCACTTACCTCAACGCCGGTTGCGTTGCGTCTATCGCCCTGCTGGAATCGGCGAAAATCTATCAATCGATCAACCGCAACCTGAAAGAACACGGTATTCAGGCAGAGGCCGTTTCGGTGGATATTGCGCAAATGATGCAGCGCAAAAATAAGATTATTGACACACTCAGCCGACAAATCGCCGACTCGTTCGCCCATTACAAAATCGACTGCATTCAGGCGGAGGCCAAGCTGCTCAACGAGCGGCGGGTGGAAATCACGCCGACCGATCATTCCGCTGTATCGATAATCGAAGCCAAGCATATTGTCCTGGCCACCGGCTCCTCCCCGGTCGATTTATCCTGCGCACCGATTGATAATGAATTTATTATCGATACCGCTATGGCTTTGAATCTCGACGCGGTACCCAAGAGATTGGCCATTATCGGCGCAGGCATCATAGGCCTCGAATTAGCGGGTATCTGGAACAGACTCGGCGCCGAAACCATTCTGCTGGAAGCGCAGGAATCATTTTTAGGCTTGGCCGACCAGCAAATTGCGCGGGAGGCCTATCGTATCTATACCGAACAGGGACTGGAACTGCGTCTGGGCGCACGGGTTGTTTCAGCCAAAAAAGGCAGTAAAAAAGTCACCGTAGAATACCAGGATAGTGAGGGTACCCATGCCCTGCGCGTCGATAAACTGATTGTTGCATCCGGTCGAAAACCCAATACCGAACATCTGGCCGCCGCGGAAGCCAATTTACTGCTCGACGAAAACGGCTATGTTCACGTCGATGAAAACTGCCGCACCACCCTGCCCGGCGTTTACGCGATAGGCGACCTGACCTTGCTCGGCCCGATGATTGCCCATAAAGGCATAGAAGAAGGATTATTCGTTGCCGAACAAATCGCCGGTCTCCACAACCCCGTCAACTACGACCTTCTGCCCAGCGTCGTTTTTACCGACCCCGAGATTGCCTGGGTAGGCCAAACCGAACAAGCCTTAAGGGCTATGGGCGAACCCATCAAAATCGGCACCTTTCCGTTAAAAGCCACCGCTCGCGCCCAAGCCATGGGCCAGACTGAGGGTATGGTTAAAATTATCGCACATGCAGAAACCGATGCCCTGCTCGGCATTCATATCATTGGCACGCAAGCCTCCGAAATGATTGCAGAAGCCGTGCTGGCCATGGAGTTCTCCGCCAGCAGCGAAGACCTGGCCAGAACCATACACGCCCACCCTACCCTCGCCAAAGCCTTGCATGGCGCGGCGCTTACGCTTAAAAACAAAAAGTAACAATTCGACCTATTACCCAAACATGATTTTTAACTCTGTCTAGTCGAGCAAACTTGGGCTGGATATACAGCAGTTAAGTGATGGGGCTGCACTACTTCAATAGTGAAACCGTACACGTTCTTTCTAGTGTCCCATTTCTAAAGCATCCTGCCTTATTTCGTGTCAAAATATGCCTTTACCTTAAATGTATAAATCGAGAACTTAAGTCTTTATGAAAATAGCTATTTTGTCCCGTAACCCCAAACTGTATTCGACCTCTCGATTGGTCAAAGCCGCAGAAGCCAGGGGTCATAAGGTGCGGGTTTTGGATGTGTTGCGTTGCTATATGAATATTACCTCGCATAATCCTTCTATCCATTATCGAGGTGAAGACTTAACGGGATTCGATGCCGTAATTCCCCGGATTGGCGCCTCAGTCACTTTCTACGGAACTGCGGTATTAAGGCAGTTTGAAATGATGAATGTTTTTCCTTTGAATGAGTCGGTGGCCATCTCGCGGTCGCGCGATAAATTACGGTCGACCCAGTTATTGGCTAGGAAAGGCATCGGCCTGCCGGTCACCGGCTTTGCCAATAATCCCGATGATATTGAGGACTTGATTGCTCAAGTCGGCGGCGCTCCGCTGGTGATTAAACTGCTGGAAGGCACGCAAGGCATTGGCGTGGTCCTGGCGGAAACCCACAACGCCGCAGAGAGCGTTATTCAGGCTTTCATGGGACTCAAAGCCAACATCATGGTGCAGGAGTTTATCAAGGAAGCCGGCGGCAGTGACATTCGCTGCTTCGTGGTGGACGGCAAAGTCGTTGCCGCGATGAAACGTCAAGCAACGGCCGGTGAGTTTCGTTCAAATTTACATCGCGGCGGTTCTGCAACTTTAGTACGATTAACGCCAGAAGAACGTTCTACCGCCGTGCGAGCTGCAAAAATCATGGGACTGAACGTATGCGGCGTCGATATGCTGCGTTCCAATCACGGTCCGGTCATTATGGAGGTTAACTCATCGCCCGGATTGGAAGGCATCGAAGCTGCCAGCGGCAAGGATATTGCGGATTTAATCATCCAGTTTATTGAAAAACGCTTTGAGACGCTGGAAATCTGTAAAGACAGATCGCCTACCAGCACCAACACCAGAACCCGTACTCGCGGTAAAGGTTAACCGTGCAACCGGTTTTCAAGGCGCGTAGACTACCCATTCAACCATCTTAAGCGGGCAGAGTATGTCGGATTTTAAAAAGTATCATTGTTTGGAATGTGAGCACATCTATGATGAAGCCAAAGGTGACCCTGATAGCGGTATTGCGCCGGGAACCTGCTGGGCGGACATCCCCGATAGCTGGGATTGTCCGATATGCGGCGCTCCAAAAAGCTTTTTTAAGTTGGTGGAATAATCGAGTGCTTTGGGATTAGGGGCATTAAAAATGAAACTTAACTTTCTTCCGTCAATGACTCCCGGCAATTGCTCCATGCAATCGCCGACAATTCCCCTATTCGACAAATCAGTCAAACCACTCATTTTGGCGCTGCTGCTTTTTTGTCCCTTATCCGCATTCGCTGCCAACACTTGGAGCTATCACCAGGAAAGCGACCGGCTAAGTAATCGAACCTTTAGCTTTGCCCAATCACCTTTGCCGCCTCGCGGTCTTTACGACAACCTCAGACTGGACATTATCTGCAAGGACAATACTTTGCAAGTGGCTGTTGAGGCCGACAGCTTAATTGCCTCGCAAGGCAGCGCCTTTGGTTTTGAATACCAAATCGACAAGAATCCTCCCGTTACACTTCAAATGAAGACCTTTAAGGACACCAAGCGTAGAGGCTATACCGAAGAATCCGCCAAACGCATCGTCGATGACCTATTAACCGGGCAGTCCATTTTTATCCGCATCAACACCATGATACGCACGGTCTTGTCCGCCGCAATGCCGTTAGAAAATGCCGCCGAACCCATTAAACACGTCGTTACCGATTGCGGCCTTAACTTATCCGATAACGCTGCCGGTGAATCCGCCTACAGCCTAACCGAATTTGAACAAGCATTTGGCAAACTGCCTTCAGAGCAGCAACAGCAAGTATTGAATAAAATAAAAAAAATCATCATGGAAACACAAAAGGCTCTTTTGATAGAGAAATGAGTATAATTACCGACATTCTCGAACGCTGAGCTGAACTGGCCGGAAACATCGCAATGAAATCACAACCTATTTTTGATTACCCTCTATTTGCACTTGGATTTAGAGCTTTTTTTGCGTTGGCAGGCCTCGCGGCGTTGATCCTGATTATGTTTTGGAATGCCATATTCAACGGCACGTTAACGTCGGAACATTATTATCCCAATAACTACTGGCATGCGCACGAAATGCTGCTGGGCTATGCCGTAGCCGTCATTGCAGGTTTTTTATTAACAGCGGTTAAAAACTGGACCGGCAAACCGACCTTAACCGGCGACCAATTGGCTAGCTTGTGCCTGTTATGGCTTTATGGGCGCATCCTGCCGTTTTATGCAGGCCTGTTGCCTGACGCCTTGATTGCACTGGTGGATTTTGCATTTTTGCCCGCCCTGGCTTATCAAGTCAGCAAACCGATCATTGAAGCCAAACAGTATAGAAATCTATTTTTTATAGGGCTGATAATGTTATTGGCCTTGGGTAACGGATTGATCCATGCTGAAATGCTGGGCCTGCAAGGAAACACAGCAACAATAGGAATTCAGCTGGTCGTTGCGACTATCATTATTTTGATTTTGATTATCGCAGGGCGGGTATTTCCTTTTTTTACCGAGCGAGGCATACCCGGAACGCTGATCATCAGAAACCCGTTGCTGGATAGCCTGTCTGTAGCATCAGCCGTAATCGTATTTGCCCTGCAAATATTCGGTATTTCAGGAACCTTACTGGCCTTGGCGGCGATTGTTGCCGTTGCCGTTAACGTCGCAAGACTATCCGGCTGGTATGTGCAACGCGTCATGTATGTACCCTTGCTATGGGTGCTTTATGCCGGTTACGGCTGGATCATTCTGGGTTTTATGTTGACGGTATTATCGGCCTATTCCATAGTGCTGCCGTCTTTGGCGCTGCATGCTTTTACGCTGGGAGGTATCGGCGTATTAACATTAGGCATGATGGCGAGGGTATCGTTAGGCCATACCGGTCGGGCGATGAAGGCTTCCAATGCGATGGCTATCGCGTTTGTGTTGATTAATGTCGCCGCATTGTTTCGGGTTTTATTGCCGATAGCGATGCCGCACTGGTACGAAAATTTAATCTACATATCGACACTTTCCTGGCTGGCGGCATTCTCCTTGTTCGTCTTTGTCTACGTCCCCATATTAAGCAGTGCCAGAATTGACGGTCAGGATGGTTAATGCTTGCCAAACTAGACGGCATTGTTGAACTGATAACCAGCTCGCTGGTTTTGTTTTCCAGTATCGGTATTTTTGTACTGACCTTGAATGCCCGTTATACCCATGCCATCGGGCGGGTAAGAGACATTTACACTGAGCTGAAAACCAGCAACGAAGCAGAAAAACTGGAAATAGAACTCAACACCATGGTGTACCGGTGCCATGTGCTCAAATGGAGTTTCGGCCTGCTGCTGTGCAGTGCGATCAGCAGCGGCGTGTTTATGCTCGGCTCAATAGCTTTGCGGTTTACCGATCAAATCAACGCTGAAGTTTTGATCTTGTTTGTCGTGTTTAGCGTGTTATTTATTTTCAGCTCAATGGTTTGTTTGTTTATCGACGTGCTGACTTCTTTACGGGCGACCATGATTCATATTGAGAGAGTGAAATAACAGAACAAACAAATCTTGTGTTAAAAATCTTATAGAGGCTAAATTTATGACAACTAATCTTGCTATTGATGATGATTTAATTAATGAGGCGTTAACACTAGGACACTTTAAAACCAAGGAAGATACGGTTGTTACGGCGTTAAGAGAGTTTATTAATCACCGTAAGCAAACGGAAGTTATTGATCTGTTCGGCAAATTCGACCCTGACCCTGATTACGATTACAAGCAAGGGCGACATTCTTGAAAGCATTGGTCGATGCCTGCATCTGGTCACATGCGCTCCGTTCTAAAAAACCGGAGTTTGAATCGCAGGTAAAGAGTCTGCCGACCAGCGCGTGTTGATTATTGGTGCTATTCGACAAGAGATTTTATCCGGCTATAGCGATTTGAATAAATTCGAACTGCTAAAAACAAAACTGAGTTCCGTAGGCTGTCGACGGTCATAAATCTGGGTTTCGCATTGTTCTACCCAGCCTACGGCTCTGTTTATGCAGAGTTTACAACTTCATTCCGAACATTTTGACAGTTAGCTTAAAGCTATTTGTAAATATGCTTTCGATGAGCAATGTCGTTAAGAACAATTATCAATCGATCACCTTCAAATACTGCCAATAATCGGTAATCGCCGACTCTGTAAGACCAAAACTCGGACAACGGGCCTTGCAATTGTTTTCCCAATTGCCGTGGGTCGTCCAATTTAGCCAAACGGGAAGTAAGGAAAGTGCTGATCCTTTGCTGTACCGGTTTATCCAACTTGTTAAACTGTTTTGCCGCCTGAACAGTAAATTCAATCGTCCAAGTCATTGTCTTTTATTAATTGATCTAAAGACACGGTTTGGCCTGTACGCTTGTATTCAGCATAGGATTGTTCGGCCCTTGCAACCGCTTCCCTTTCGGATTGGTAATCAATAATAAAGTCTTTAATCAGCTGAGAAACGCTGATGCCCTGCTCTACTGCGATATGCTCAAGCTGGTGCTCTAGCTGTTGGTCTAATGTAATCATAGAATCACCTTCTTATTTTTCAGAGTAATTTATTTTACATGGTCAGGTTTGGTTTTTTCTCGCAACAGTTCCGTCCGTAGGCTGGGTTGAATACAATGAAACCCAGTACGACGGTCATAAATCCGGGTTTTGCGTCGCCTCAAGCGCCTGCTTTTGGTGCTCTCGGCAATTGCCCCCTACATTGCTCTAGCTCCTGCATAACCCACAGAGATGTGGGGAATGCAGATATTGCAGGAGCAATATATCTGTCCATGCAGTCATACCCATCGAGGCTCTGTTACGGGCAATCAATGATCACCACGATTGATATTGTGTTGATGCTCAATACCTTCGGTTAAATTATAACCTTCGTAATTGAATAGATCATTGGTAAAAAACAAACGCATATCTATAATCCAAGCAATTTTTCTTTGCTGATTGTTTTCTATAATAATGCTTGAAAGCTTCTGATTATTATCAATAATCTGAACCACAATTGTTTTTGGGTTCATAGGGTCTTCTTTTAGCGCGCCTGACACGATACGCTGAGCAGCTTCCATTGTCAGCACTTGATGCGTAATAAGTTGCTCAGCGTTTTTATCATCTTTAAGTGACTGCGCGTTAAAATAACCAACATCATAGACGACCTTAAATAACAGACCAATGATAATCACGACTCCATAAACAGAGAGGCCAATTTTCAATCGCCTTCTAATACGAGGATTTGATAGTTTTTTTATAATAACGGAAATTTTCATACTCATTTTTATTGCGGTTCCATGGCTTTATTTGTCATGGTGGACTCAACTCTGAAAAGCTTACTCTCAATGCCCGGCTTTGGCCGAAAGCTGATATTCAGTTTCAACTAAAAACCAGTGCACTCTTGGAAGGGTTTAGAAATAACGGCTACTACCTTGTTTTAGATTTTTCTTGCAATAAGACTAATAATCGCTCAGAAAAGCCCTCTTCAGGAACAGCTTTTACCGGGATGTACCAATGCTGCTCACCTGCAAAGCCCATGCATTTGACCGCATCCTTCTCGGTCATTAATACCGGTTCGGAACCAGGAAACGAGATATCGCCAACCAGGAATTTATAATGATCGGGGAAGCTGTGCGTTTTACAGCTCAAACCGGCTGATTCCAGTAGTTTAAAAAATCGGTCGGGATTGCCTATTCCGGCCAACGCATGACAACCGGTTGCATTGAATTCCCGCAACGGTTTTTGCTGTCCGGTGACCAGGTTGACGGCGGTATCGCCGGTAATTTCCATAGAAAACTCGTTATCTTCCGTTTTCTCTCCGTTCACGACGATAAAATCGACGCTCTGCAAACGTTCTATCGGTTCGCGCAGCGGCCCTGCCGGTAGGCAATAGCCGTTGCCAAAACGCCTTTCCCCGTCAATCACGGCGATCTCAATGTCCCGGTTCAGCGCGTAATGTTGCAGGCCGTCGTCGGATAAAATGACATTACAGCCTGATTTTTCAAGCAGCAGTCTGGCGGCATCCGCCCGCAACGGACTTACGGCCATTGGGCAACCTGTTTGCTTGGCTATCAACAGAGCTTCGTCTCCGACCTGTTCCGCCGTGCTGCCTGCATCTACCCACTGCGGCCAAACTTCTGCTTGTCCGCCGTAACCTCTGCTGATAATGCCGGGCTTAAAACCCTCACTTTCAAGCAACTCGGCCAGCCAGATAATCAACGGCGTTTTGCCGGTGCCGCCCACGGTAATATTACCTATCACGATAACCGGAACCGGCAGGGTGTGCTTTTTTAACACGCCGATACGGTACAAAAATTTCCTGAACTTAACGAAATCGCTGAATAAAAAACCCAGCGGCATCAAGAACACGCCGATAAACGGGTCTTTATACCAAATGTCCACCAGCCATCGGGATAAGGTTTTTTTCATGGCTATTCGGTCAGATGCAATGTTGCAAAAGTGATGCGACTGAATCCCACTTGCCCGGCAATATCCAGCGCAGTCATGACCGCTTTGTTGGGCGTTTTGTCATCGGCATTGATGATGAAAGGGACATCCTTTGAATTCTCCGCGAGTTTACTCAATTCCTGTTTCAAGCCTGCCCGGCTTTGATCGATTAGTTGATGAGACAAGCCGTCATCGCCGACCAGGGAGTAAATACCGTCTGCATCAATCATCAGGGATACCGTTTTGGGATGCTCCTCGGCCGCCGATCCTTCCGCTTCGGGAAGCTTGATATTGACTTCCGTATGTTGATTAAAGGATGTGGAAACCATGAAAAAAAGCAATAACACAAAAAGCACGTCGATCATTGAGATCAACGTAATATCGACATTTTCCCTTTTTTTACGCTGAAACTTCATCAGGACTCTTTCCGGTCTTCATGCAAAATATCAACCAGTTTTAACGCTTCTTCTTCCATGGTAACTACATATTCGTCGACCAATCTTTCAAAATAGCGATGAAAAACCAAACTGGGGATCGCCACTGTCAAACCCGACGCCGTAGTAATCAGCGCGACCGAAATACCGCCGGCCAAAACGGCGGGATTGCCTGAGCCATGCTGCAAAAGCGAGGCAAAAATATCGATCATGCCGAATACGGTACCCAATAAACCCAGTAACGGGCTGACTGCGGCAATCGTACCCAGGGTGTTGAGAAAGCGTTCCAGGTCATGCACGACCCTGCGGCCGCTTTCTTCAATGCATTCCTTCATAAATTTCCTGCCGTGATGACTATTGGCAAGACCTGCGGCCAAAATACAGCCGAGCGGCGAGCTGTTTCTCAAGTGCCGCAAGGTGGCATCATCCAGCTTTTTTTCGCGGGATAACCGCCATACCTGCGCGACAAGCTCAGGCGGCAAAATCTTCTTTCTTCGTAAGGACCAAAAACGTTCCGCGATAATGCCCATGGCACCAATGGAACTCAGTATGATCGGCAACATCATCCAGCCGCCGCTTTTTATGATTTCAAACACATTATTTCCCAAGAAAATTGCAGGTGGGTTAGACGCAACCCGATACTTTGCTGTTTGCACATCATTATCCGCTTTTAAACAGGGGGAAGAAGCTGACTTTATGACGTGCGTTGGATATATTTTAACTCAAGACAGCGCTATTTTGAGAACTTTCCCGCCCCACCCAGATATAGGCAATGACAAAAGCAATACTGCAAAATACTGCCGCCATTGAATAGACGAACTCCGCGCCCAACGACTCCCAATAATAACCGCTATAGTAACTGCCCAGCATGCCTCCCAAACCGAAAGTCAAGCTGGTGTATAGCGCTTGACCTTTGCCCTGATGCCGGTCGCCAAAATACAGATGAACCAGATGAATGGCTGCAACATGAGCGCCCGCAAAGGTTGCCGCGTGTAATAATTGAGCAAAAAGCAGCAGCCAGAAATAGTCGACACACCAGGCGATCATCAGCCAACGAACAACCGACAGCAGAATACTGGACAATAAAATCGTTCTTAGGGAAAAACGCTTCAACACACGGCGCATGTAGATGAATAAAATAATCTCGGCAAATACGGCCAGCGCCCACAAAAATCCGGTCAGGCTTGCCGTGTATTGATAATGCTTAAGATAGATCGAGTAAAAAACGTAGTAAGGCGCGTGCGCAAGCTGTAACAGCATATAAACGACCAAAAAAGCCCACAGCTCCGGTCTTTTCATGATTTGCATCATGCCGACGGCGGCAACATGATGGGAGGCTTGTATGGTCGGCGTCATTAGACTGACCACCCAGATTAGCGTCATCAATAGGGCAATCGCCATAGGGATAATCTGCGCGGACTGATAATCCAGCAACCGCCCTACGCCCAGCACCGCAACAATAAAGCCGATAGATCCCCATAGTCTTATTTGGCTGTAACGATGTGCTTCATTTTTTAAATGGTACAAGGTCACCGCTTCGAATTGCGGCAAAGTGGCATTCCAAAAGAAACTAAAGCCAATCGTTATCCAGGCAACCCAGAAATAGCCATGAACATATAAAAACCCGGCAAATAATAAAGCGGTTAAAAATGCGGCGATGCGAATAATGCGTAAATTCTTTCCGGTACGGTCGGCAATCCAGCCCCATAAAATGGGAGCAATAATTCTTGTGCCGCTTAGCATTGCGGAAAGCTCGCCGATTTCAACAGGATTAAAGCCGCTTTCTTTTAAATAGAGTCCCCAGTAAGGGATGAAAACGCCTACTGTTGCAAAATAAAAGAAGTAAAAGCCCGACAGCCGCCAGTATGGGATAGACATTGAATTATTCATTTTCGCTAGTTCCCACGCGTGCTGCGTGGGAACGCTTTAGTGGATGCGCTGCGTCCCGTATAAGACACCGTGACTCGCGGCGCAGCATGTCTTGCCCGCATTCCCACACTGCGCGTGGGAACGAGAACATCCATGAGGTATGACGACTCTTGGACAAAAATGTGTATAACGATGAGCGTAGCGTGTGGGAAAGAGGAACGTTGTTACGGCTGTATTTCAATGGGCGTTCCCTCATTGATCAATCCCCAGATTTCATCCATTTCTTTATTTGTAACTGCAATACAGCCGTCCGTCCAGTTGAACCGTTGGCTTAGCCAAGACAGCCAACTTAAACCGTTTTTTTGCCCATGAATCATTATTGAACTACCGGGGTTTACTCCTGAATATTTTGCTTTAGCCTTGTCATTTTCATTTGGGTAAGAAATATGAATTGCTTTATAAAACGAACTATTTTCTTTTTTAGAATCGAGGATATATTTCCCTTCCGGTGTTCTTTCATCACCTTCTTTCTGCTTATGATCTTTCGGGTTAGCACCAAATACTACTTTATATTCCTTTATCGATTTTCCTTCTGTAAGAAGATACATCTTCTTTTCTGATTTCTTCACCAAAACAGTGTCAATTTTTGGTTCAACCCCATAACAAGTAACCGAAGCAAGCAAACTTATTATGAGTATGAACATCTTACACATAGCTAACCGCTTATCTTAAAACAGGCAATCCTGATTGAACGTTCAAGTTTTGCGCCCGATGACGCAACAAATGATCCATGATCACTATCGCCATCATCGCTTCGGCAATCGGCGTCGCGCGTATGCCTACGCAGGGATCATGGCGGCCTTCGGTGACCACATTAATAGCCTCGCCTTGCAGGTTGATGCTTCTGCCCGGCAGGCGCAGGCTGGAGGTCGGTTTTAAAGCGATACTGGCAGTGATATGTTGACCGCTGGAAATGCCGCCCAAAATACCGCCGGCATGATTGCTTAAAAAACCGTCCGGAGTGATTTCATCGCGAAACTGGGTACCTTTGCTGTTGACGCAATCAAAACCGTCGCCGATTTCCACGCCTTTTACCGCATTAATGCTCATCAAAGCATGAGCCAAGTCGGCATCAAGACGATCAAAAACAGGCTCGCCCAACCCCGGAGGAACATGGGTTGCGACCACTTCAATTCTCGCACCGATGGATTCGCCTTCCTTGCGCAACGCATCCATATAAGCTTCCATTTCAGCCACTTTATCCGCATCCGGGCAGAAAAAAGGATTGCTGTCGATAATCGTCCAATCGACTTTCTCGATTTTTATCGGACCCAGCTGCGATAGATAACCGCGTATTTCTATGCCCGCCTGTTCCTTGAGGTATTTTTTGGCGATACCGCCCGCCGCAACACGCATGGCTGTTTCGCGAGCCGATGAGCGTCCGCCGCCGCGATAATCCCTGATGCCGTATTTGTGCTGATAGGTATAGTCCGCATGGCCTGGCCTGAAAGTGTCGGCGATCTTGGAATAATCCTTGGAGCGTTGATCGGTATTTTCAATTAACAGCCCAATCGACGTACCGGTGGTTTTGCCTTCAAACACGCCGGACAGGATTTTGACTTCATCGGCTTCACGCCGCTGGGTGGTGTGCCGTGAGGTGCCGGGCTTCCTGCGATCCAGGTCTTCCTGCAAATCGGCTTCGGTCAAGGCCATGCCCGGAGGACAGCCGTCAACGATGCAACCTATAGCCGGGCCGTGACTTTCGCCAAACGAGGTGACGGTAAATAATTTTCCTATTGAATTTCCAGACATATCTAATCTAAAGCCGCTAAAAATAATTCGTTATATTGACTGACCTGTCCGGCCGTCAGCAAAAATACACCATCGCCGCCGCGCTCAAAACTCAGCCAGTAAAAAGGCACATCGGGAAAAGCGTTCTGCAACGTTTCCGCACTGCTGCCCACTTCCACAACCAGAATCCCCTGCTCCGCCAGATATTGATCCGCATCGACCAGAATACGCAAAACAATGTCCAGCCCAGTATGTCCGCCTTTAAAGCCCATATCAGGCTCGGCGCGAAATTCTGCGGGTAATTGCTCCCATTCTTCAAGACACACGTAAGGGGGGTTGCTGACGATGATGTCGTAGCGCGTATCGGGCAGTTCTTTAAACAAATCCGACTGGTAAAGCGTCACCGCGTCGGCCAGCTGATGCTTGGCGACATTCAGCTCCGCCACGGCCAGCGCATCTGCGGATAGATCCACCGCATCGACGTAAGCATCGGCAAAGGCATAAGCGCAGGCTATGGCGATGCAGGCGCTGCCGGTACACAAATCCAGAATGCGGACGACCTGCTCTTCATCCACCCAAGGCGCAAAACGTTGTTCGATTAATTCGGCAATAGGCGATCTTGGCACCAGCACCCGTTCGTCAACATAAAATGACAGACCCGCAAAAATAGCTTCATGGGTCAAATAAGCGGCCGGTATGCGTTCGTTGATACGTCTGTCGATCATATCGATCACAGCCTGGCGTTCAGTCAGCGTTAAAACGCTTTCCAGATACGCATCGGCCAGATTATAGGGCTGATGAAGGGTATGTAAAACCAGAGCCGCCGCTTCATCCAGCGCAGTTGTAGTCCCATGACCGAAACTCACTTTGGCCTCGGTAAAACGGCTGGCGGCCCAGCGAATGTAGTCGCGAATGGTTGATAAAGTCGTTAAAACTTCAGATGGCGTTGTTTTCATTGCTGCACAAAGTAAGATAGCTGTAATACGGTTCGACGAATAGACGGATTTTAAACTAAACTTTACGAGCTTGTTTGAATATTAAGTAGACACAACATGGGCCAAACCAACAACAACCTTAACAATGTCACCGCAAGTTTGGCTAAAAACAAACTTTTAACGGACTGTTATCGGCATATGCAATCCGATGACCTGATGCTGCCGACTATCCCGGATGTCGCTTTTAAAATACGCCGCGCCATTAATGATGATAAATCCAGCACTTCCTCAATAGCCCGCATAGTCCAAATTGATCCGTCAATTACCGCCAGACTGATACAAATCGCCAACAGCCCTTTATATAGGGGTCGAAAAAAAATTGAAAGTTGCCCCGAAGCGCTAACCCGATTGGGATTGAAAACGGCCCAGGACATTATCACTGCATTTGCGATGAAATCGGTCTTTAACGCCAAGTCCCACGTTATCCGGCAAAAAATGGCCGAATTATGGGCGCACAGCAGTTACATTGCCTCCATCAGCGCCGTTTTCGCCCATAAAATTCCCGGATTCGACCCGGACCGGGCCATGCTGGCCGGACTGATTCATGATATTGGCATCGTACCCATTTTGACTTATGCCGATAACCATCCCGATATTCTTGCTAATCCAAGAGACCTTGTAGAAACGGTCAAGGAATTGCGAGCAGACATTGGCGTGCAAATCATTCGTCACTGGGATTTTCCTGAGGATTTTGAAGAGGTAGTGATTAATTCCGAAAATTGGTTTCGCAATAACAATAACCCGGCCAATTACGCAGACATTGTGATGATTTCGCAGTTGCACAGTTTTATCGGGAAAGTTGATATAAAAAAAATACCCAAAATAGATGCCCTACCCGCTTATAAAAAGCTGGCCGGACATTTGGATGCAAACGACAGCATCAATATACTGGATACTGCCAAAGATGAAATCGAGCACATTCGGCAAATGCTGGCTTAATGGACATTAACTCGTTAATAAACACCCAGTCCCTGTCAGCTCCTAACAGGCTGTTGGAAAACACCTTAAACCTGAAAGTCGGTCAACAACTTGACGTAAAAGTGATCAACGCCGAGATACAAGCGGCAAAAAATGCAATTACCTTATCATTGGGCGGCAAGGACGTCAGCGTACAAAGCAACCAGCCGATTACGTTAAGCCCTGGGCAGGATTTGAAAATTCAAGTGACACAAATAGCGCCTTCCATCGAATTTAAGGTTCTCGATCCGTTACCCGAACTAAAAAACCAAGCCATTGAATTGCGCTTAAAGTTAATACCGACTGCCAGGGATGGTGGGAGTGCCGCAAGCGGCAGGGAACCGATGCGTCCAACCGCCAAGGATGCTGGAAGCGTCGCAACCGGTCGACTGACAATCACCGAGAAACAAGATAACGCCGCCTCCCCATCGTCCGTAAAGCAGCTTTTGGACGCAAAGATAATCAGCATCACCGGCAATAAAATTCAGCTACAGGTTTTTAACCCATCGCCAGCGAATACCGACAATAAACCAGTTGCTGTTATCACTATTGATCGAACTCAACTGACCAATGCGCCTTCGGATTTAAAAACCGGGCAAAACCTGAACCTGGAGATCGTCAAAACAGGAACCACGCCGGAATTTAAGATTATTCCTGCCGCCACCCATATTCCCGAGGCCAAGGTAGCCGAATTTATAAAACAGTTTCTACCGCGACATGAAGCGTCGCCGATCTTTTTAAATCAGTTAATAAAAGATTTGCCGCAACTGCTAAAAAATGAAAGCGTTCCTCAAGCCCTGAAAGATATTGCCGCAAAAATAGTGCAAAACCTGCCGCCAAAAGAGCAGTTGGTCACCAGTCAGGGGCTTAAGCTGGCAATTGCCAATTCGGGGCTGTTTCTTGAGGCCAAACTGCCGCCTGCACTGGTTCAAGCTGAATTAATTAAAGAATTGCCGCAACTGATAAAAAATGGAAGCGTGCCCCAATCATTACAGCGTATTGCCGCTGAAATATTACAGAACCTGACGCAAAAACAGCCGTTGCTTAATAACCCCGTTCTTCAGCAACTGGCCACTAATACAGCGCCTATTGCCGAAACCGAATTAGCCACTTTAAAGTTAAACCTGCCCCTCACCGTAGAGGGCGAAAGCGGTATCGCCAAAACAAACCCTTTGGGCGCCGAGGATTTTAAAGCCAATTTGCTTAAATTTATTCACGCCTTAAAACAGGAACTGGCTACCCAAGGCGAGCAGCCATTAAATAAAACCGATGTTGACCTGCTCAAAAACCTGCAAAATAAGACCGAAAACACCGTTGCCAAGCTAGTACTGGATCAATTGATGTCCTTGCCTAAGGAAGACAGCCCAAAGCAACTATGGGTCATCGACATTCCCTTCATTGATCGGCAACAGGCCGAAACGGTCAAGATTGAAATACAGCGCGACAAGGAAAACAAAAAGCAATCCGGCAGCGGCGACTGGTCGGTTAATATCACCATTACGCCGCCTGGACTGGGTACCATTCATTGCATGGTTTCCTACCGAAATGATGCTATCAATACCTTTTTCAAAAGCCAAAACACGCAAACGACAGAACTTATCAAACACAACCTTGATTATTTGAAAAACCAGCTTGAAGAATCAGGATTAAAAACGGGGCACATGGACGCCCACGACGGCGCTCAAAAAGCGCAAGCGACGCATCCGCATCAACTGACCGGAAAAAAACTGTTTGATGATAATGCGTAGGTATGTTGGTTAACGGTTTTATCGTTAACCAACATCGTAACCCAAAAAGTTGATTGTCAAATAGCAGACAACCCAACTGCCATCATAGCTACGATTCAGCTACGGCAGCTTTCGACCCATAGCGGACAATCAAAACATTAGACATTTCGTATCGAGATGCCTAATGAACTACTTTTAAGAGATTCTTTTTACTGATTTTGAAATACATCAGTAGTTCTTTTTATTGCTTGATCCGCTATATACTCAGCTAAGCTATCAATTGATTTTGATGGAACACTTCCCAAGCGTAGTTCTTTTATAAGAAAGCGCAATTCTTCAACGTTAAATTGTTGTTTTAATTCCTGAATTAATTCTAGGTTAGATTTTTCTTTAGCCTCTTTGTATAAATCAAAACCCTTAACCTTAGAAAAGTCAGTTTGTTTAGTTTTTGGTACTTTTTTGACTTGTGTTGAGTTTATAAAATCAAGAATAATGTCAGGATTATTTTTTACTTTCCTTAGTAAAACATCAAAAACTTTTAAAAATGACTCTATGTCATTACGAGTTAAATCGCCCATGCTGTCTCCTGTTTTAAGGGGTTCTTTGGATAAATTCATTTGTTATAGCTTGAATTAGTCCCTGAGTTGCAGTCCAATCCGACTTTCTTTGTGCCGTGGGGGATGTGAGAAAAGGCATTGAATCAATAGGAGCTTCTGCTACAGAAATTCTTTGAGGGAACTCTGCATTGAAAGTAAAATTTCTTAATGGTCCTTGTCTGAGCTGTATCATGGTTGAACTATGAAGGGATGTTCGGTAATCAATCTTTGTAAAAATAATCCCTGCTAATTCGATTGAACATGTATGCTTTTTTAATTTGAAGGCATCAATGCGATTTAAAATAAGGTCTATGCCTATTCTTGAAAGAATGTCCGGAACAGTAGGTACAACATAATATTGGCTAATATTTATTCCGTTTAATGTTATTACACCCAAATTTGGAGGACAATCGATTATTATGTAATCGTAGTTATGCTTTATTGATTCAATTTCGTTACCAATAACATCAACAGAATTTATATATGCCTTATTACTAATGTCAGGAATATAATCTTGAATTTCTATTAAAAACATACTTGATGGGAGTAAATCAAGATTAGCAATACCACCTACGCCATTAAGAACCGCTTGATTAATATCAAAATAAGTTGTTCCATTTAATTTGTCGTTAAATAGGTGATAAGTGCCTAGAAAAAAGTTAACGTGTATTTTGACCCAAATCCATTTCCGATCTCTTCAATGGCCTGCTCTAATTCGCTGGCAGAATAGGATTTAAAAGAAAGCCATTCGTACTTTATTTTTCGCC
>Ga0208886_100097_pt1 | contig 29951 bp, 23 predicted proteins | sample LakWasM105_HOW12_2_FD_183923 | JGI IMG/M metagenome (GOLD analysis project Ga0208886, IMG submission 183923) | Freshwater sediment methanotrophic microbial communities from Lake Washington under simulated oxygen tension - Sediment Metagenome... | ecosystem: Environmental > Aquatic > Freshwater >... | reverse complement strand
CCAACGCCCAGCACCGCCACCACGCCGGCGGCCTTGAACCGCTCGTGCCACTCCAGCTGCTTGACCGTGTAGGTGCCCAGCCCGCCCAGGTCCACATAGTCCGCCCTCGCGTCCAGCGCGGCGGCAAAGATGGCCATCTGATGGCCGGCCAGGGTCGGCACCGCGTTGACGCAGATGTCGACCCCATCGAGCGCGCGCCGCAGCGCCTGCGCATCGCTCACATCCAGCGCGTGCAGGCTCAGCCGCGCGTCGTTGTCCATCGCCTCGCCCAGCGCCCGCATGCGCTCGCGGCTCGAGTCAAAGAGCTTGAGTTCCGCGATATCGACGATGGCCCGATCCGACAACAGATCGCGAACGATGCCCTGCCCCATCATGCCGGCGCCGCCCAACAGGGCGATGCGCACCTTCTTGTCCTTGTTGCTCATTCCAGCCTCTTCCTTGCTTCCACTGCGGAGCCAGTCTAAAACCGATCGATTAGTCGGTTTATGGGGGTTTTCCAGCGGAAGAACGGAATGAACATCCCGGACAAACGAAGTCACGACGGCAGCCTGGCCTTGCAAACTGACTTATGTTTCGGACTTTTTGGAGGAAGGGGGAGTCGCGCCTGGTCAGCGTCCGATCGATCGAGCGGACACCGCCAAGGACAATGGCCGGGCTTTGCCTAACTGTTTAGTGAGCCGTCCGATACCGAGTGCAAGCTCAATCGGCCGGTGGCTGAGGCTGCTGCAGCGTTTGCGGTCGGTCGACCCTGCGAGGCAGCCTTACCGGGAGCGGCGGTCGCCGTGAATTCAGCGCCGGACGACGGATTCGGGACGGCTCAGCCCCGGGGCTTCGGCTTGAAGAGATGCAAGACCTCGCCTCGCGCCAACATCTCGACCAACTGCGCGATCCGCGTGGCGCGGGTCTGTGGCCTCACCGCGGTCTGCACACGCCAAAGCACGGCGTAGCGGTTGCTGGCATTGATGGTCGCGAAGAAGGCCTGCGCCGGCGGGCACTGGGCCAGCGCGGCCTGCAGGTCTTCCGGCACGGTGGCCGTGCGCGCGCCGTCGTAGGCGCGCTCCCAGCGGCCGTCGGCCTTGGCGGCATCGACCTGGGCCTGCCCGGCGGGCTGCATCCGCCCTGCTTCGATGAGCGCAGCGACCTTGGTCACATTCGTCTTCGACCAGACGCTGCGCGGCCGGCGCGGGGTGAAACGCTGCAGGAAGTGCTGGTCATCGAAGCCCTTCTTCTGCCCATCGATCCAGCCCCAGCACAGCGCGATCTCCACCGCTTCGAGGTACGTGACGCTGGGCACGCCGACCCCTTTCTTGGCGATTTTGAGCCACAAGCCATCGGAGCTCGCGTGATGCTTGCTCAACCAGGCCTCAAAGGCCTGTGCGGACTTGAATGGCTTTACATCCGGGATGGCTTGAGGGGCGTCCATACCGCGCAGTCTGCCGCAACTCAAGCTGCGCGTTACGACAGGCTGTGTCCGCTGACGCATAAGCTGCAAGTACAAGTCCTTGACTGACAAGCACTTAGCGTCGCCTCGTACACCATAAGCTGCAAGCTCCGTACCCCATAAGCTGCAAGTTTCCGCCAAGATTTACGCATAAGCTGCAAGCAGCCCAAGAAGTTGCTGGCTGCCGCTACTCAACCCCCAAAGCCTTGAACACCGCGTCGACCGGGTCGGAATAGAAGCCCGTCTGGAACTTAGCAAACAACTCACCTGGCACGGACGGGATGTCGGTCACGCTGGACATGGGTAGCAAGATCCGCTTAGCACCAGCATCAAAGGCGACCTGCATGCTTTCCGCCAGGTTGCGCACCGGTACCACCGAGCCGCCCAAGCTCATATCGCCCATCACCGCCAGTTGAGATTGCACCGGCTTGGACAGCGCGGCAGAACACAGCGCAATAAAGCTGGCCAGGGTCAACGCACCCGGCGCTCCACTGTTCTGCAGTTCCACCAGATGAATGTGGAAGTCGCGCTCGCCAACCTTTATGCCAGCGCTGACCCGTGCGGCATTGGCCTTGAAGAAGTCAAAAGCCACCTTCACGGCTTCTCGTGGCGCCGCGCCAGAGAAATTGATCTTGCCGGTGCCTGGAATCGACTGGATCTCCAGGCGATAGATGCCAGGCATCTCGGCCGAACCCATGCTGATTGTGTGCAGCGTACCGGGCTGCAAGCGCCCTTCTGGCACCAAAGCTCCACCCGACTGCTCCGGCACGGTCACGAATCTCTCTACACCGTCCTCCAGTTCGATGTAACTGAAGTGCACGTCGTAGAACTCCATGCCGCCGATCTTCTTCAACTGCTCCTTCACGCGGCGCCGGGTTTCCAGCGCGTACTCCAGGCATTTGCGTACGGTGTCTTTGCCGTACTCGCCGTTCGGGCTTACCAGCTTTAGCAGGCCCGAGGTCGTGCGCCGCACGGCGATGGTGTCGCGCTGGTTGAGGTTGTTGCCCAATTTGAACCATTTGTCGATTGCGTCGGCAAAGCTCTGCTTGCGCATCTCGCGCAGGTACTCGGCCAGGTAGTCAACGATTAGGCCGTACTGATTGGTGAAGAACTCCGGGCGCATCTTCGGAATTTCCCAGCCCGGTACATAGGCGTGGAAGCGGTCGAAGAAGGCCGAATCGATCATCGCCTCGGGGAAGGGCGCCAAGAGGTGTGAGGTCTTGACCAGCGACTCCACGCTCTGGTTGATGTTGCCCACGAACACCATCGCCGCGCTGGCGTTGATGGACTCTCTGCCGCGGCTGAAGGAGCCCGAAGCCATGTAGTCCTTCATAATTTGCACGGCGTCGGCATCCTTGAAACTGATGCCGGCCACTTCGTCGAAGGCCACCACGTCCCACAAGCCTACCAATCCCACCTTGCGGGCGCTCATGTTGTAGAACAGGTTGGCTACCGTCGTCTGCCCACCCGACACCAAGATGCTGTTCGGGCTGATCTCCTTGTAGATATGGCTCTTGCCGGTGCCGCGCGGCCCCAACTCGCAGAAGTTGTAGTTGTTCTCCACGAGCGGCACCATGCGCGCCAGCAAGTGCCATTTGGCGCGCTCCTTGAAGTGACTGGGCTCCATGCCGGTGGAGCGGATCAGGGCGTCAATCCACTGCTCGTCGGTGAATGCCTTGCGGGCCGAGAACAGCGCCTGCATGTCCATGTTCGGCATCTGGATCGGCTTGAGTTCAGTCACAAAGAACGGCGAACCCTTCTTGTCCTCCTCAAACTCGTACTTCAGCGTGACGATGCACCAGATGCCGCCGACCAGGAGCTTCTCAAACTGGCGCACATAGCTGTCTGAAATCTCGGCGTTCTTGACACCCAGGTTCGACAACAGCGCCTCGTAGACGTCGCGCTTTTCGTTCAGCTTGACGGTCACCTTGTCGATGACCTTGTAGGTGCCACTCTCGCGCACCTTGGACTTGACCTTCTCCGCCTCATCGGGCCGCACATAGTTCTCGGTCAGGATGCGCTTGACGTTGACCAGGCCGTTCTGGATCGTCGCCTCGTCATTGCTGGCGCAATACATGCCCAGCAGGTACTCCAGCACATAGACCGGAACGTTGGCGCCCTCCTTGATCAGCTTGGTCAGGTCCTTGCGAACCACCTTGCCCGCAAAGTGCTTGTTCAGCAGCGCATCCAGGCTTTGATCGTTGGCAGCGTCTGGTGCGACGTTGTGTTCAGTCATGTCTCAAGCTCTCAGAAGTCGTTGCCGAATGCCAGGTCTACCTTGATGGGCAAACGCAGCACTTCCACCTTGGTCACTGCGTCGCGCATCACCAGGTCATAGTGTTTGTGGGGATCATGTGCGCCGGCGAGCACCGTCAAAAAGACCGAGCGCTTTCGCTCATCCAGCAGTTGCGAAGTGCTATCGAAGGTCAGCGTCTGTTCATCGCTGACCGCCTTGTCTTCGTTCTGCGGATCACGCAGTGCCAACACCACCGTGCGGGCCAAGACCCGCTCCGACGCCGCGTCGGTTTGAATGAACTCAAAGCGCTGCGTGCTCGTCACCACCTTGCTCACTGTCCCCAGCAGGCTGATGCTCACATACTTGGTCTTGGCCTCGTCACTCTCAGTCGAGCGGACCGTGATCAAGGGGATGACCACCTCCTGCGGCATGGCGCTGCCATGCACAAAGCGTGCGCCGCCCGCGAAGTGGAATCGGCTCGCCCCTTTGGGCACCCAGAAGTCCAGACTGCCTTCTGCAGCAGTACCAGCTGTGGTCGCCGTATTGCCTGACCAAGCCTTGCTGTCGATGCCCAGCTGGCGGCCCAACAGGTAGCGTTTCTTGTCCTTCACCGTACCTACGGGCTTGTCGACCAGCTTGGCCTTGTCGGCCTCCTCCAGCGGAGACTCCTGATAGATGAAGCCATGGTCGGCCGTCACCAGCACAGTCGAGGCATTCAGCGAGTTAAGAATGAAGCTCAGCAGTTGCGAGAGCTCTTGCACCGTCTGCGCCGCTGCCTCAAAGGTCTTGGTCTCGGAGGCTTGCTTGTCGCCGATCATGTCGATGCGGTCGTGATACACATAGACCAAGCGGTGGTCCTTGACCTTGGCGCGCCCTTTCTCTTTGCCAAGGGCCAGCAGATCTTCAGCCTTTATGGCCATGCCACCAAACCTGGCCAGATGCTGGTCGCGCTGCTCCAGCGTGGCCACCAGTTGCCCATCGGCCAGCACGTCTGGGTTGGCCCCATCCTTGTAGGCCAGGCTTTGATGCGGCAGCAAGGCCGCCATGCCCAAGGCGGTGTAGCTGGGCAAGACACCCAGCATGCTGTTCATCGACGCCTTCAAGCGGCTCTTGCTATTGGTCAGCTGGACCAATTCATGAGCCACCTCGAAGCGCAGTGCATCTGAGATCAGCACAAAAACGCGCTTGGCCCCGCGGTCAAACAAGGGCTGAACTTCCAAGTCGAAGAAGCGCTGCTGGGGCGACACCTCCGGCACAGCCCAATGCGCCAGTAAGCCCTGCGGGCCTTCCACCACCTGGCCCCAGGCCGAACTCAGCTGCGGCATGAACCAGCCCGAGTACATCTGCTCGATCGTCTCGCGCAGGCCATGCAACACGGCCCAGCCGGCCGGCTCCACTGCGTCAGCCGCCGTATGGAAATGGCGGTACAACTGGTCAAAGCGGAACAGCTCTTCGCGGTAGCGCGTGAACGCATCGGCCGCCCCGCTGAAGCTGAAGCCCGCCGCATGCTGCGCCTTCAGGCTGAAGAACTGTGCCGCAGCCGTCAAAGCGTCATAGCAAGCCGCCAAGGCCTGCGTGTGGTCATTGGCACCGGCCAGCAAAGCATTGGCCCAGTGGCCATCGCGCCGCCGCGCAATCAAGGCATGCACCGCATCCATATTGGCGCCGGCACCGGCCACGATGCGTTGCTTCAGGTCCTGCACCACACGCAGTTCCACCTGCTCAAAGGTCATGCATTCAGCCAGCTGCTCGGCCGTCTGGCTGGCCAGCAAGCTCTGCAAATCCAGCTCATGCGCAATCAATTGAGCCAGCGCGTCATAGCTGGCGAAATGGCTCATGTCCGACCGCCAGCGCGCTGCAAACACCGATGCGTTGGCCGCCAAGCCCCGATCCGGCAAGACCAGGTGAGCGAGCTGCTGCGGCACAGGCGCATCGAGGGTGCGGCAATAGTCAGTCACCAGAATGCGCAAGAGCAAATCCCGCAGGCTGGGCTCCGCGCCTGACGTGCCCGAATGCTCGGGCTTGTAGCCCAGCTGCGCGGCGACCAGCTCCCAGAACGCCGGTGCCAGGTCATTGGCAACAATGTCCTGCCAAGCCTTGGGCATGGCCGCCAGATCGGCGTTGCCGTTGCCGTCCACCATGCCCGCATACAGGCGCTGCAACATCGAGAACAGCTCGGCCTGATCGGCCCGCGTCAACACGGTCAGCATCTTGCGATCCAGATCGGCTGCTGTGTCATGCGGCAGCACCAGGCGCTTCAAGCGCTCCACTCGGTCCTTGGCGCGCAAGAACTTGGCGCGCTCCTTCAGATGCTGCCTGAGGCTCTGGGTGGCCAAGCCCAGGTCCTCCAGCAAGATCGACATCGAGTCGGCCCGGAAGCTCTTGCTGCGCAAGCGAATGCCCAAGAGCCAATCCTTGGCCGGCAGGGGCTCGGGCTGGGTGCTGTAGACCAGCCATCGCTGGCTGGCCGGGGCGCGCTCCAAGTCGAGCTTGATCCGCAAGGCGGGGGTCTCATCCAGCTTCACCAGCTTGACCTCGCCGAGCTGCAGCTGATCCAGCTCCGATTCGAACTCGGCGTCTAGGTCATGCCAGAAGACCACCGACTGTTGGTCAAACATGGCCTTCAGTGCATCTTGAATACGGTTCGTGCTCATGGCCAAAACTCTTTTTATAGGTGATCTATTTGAACGGTGTAACGACCATCAGCTGAGCAAGATCCACCTCGTCGAGGACGCTCCTGGCAGAAGCAATTCGCTTCGAGTTTTGAATCTGCTCTGCCACAACATTGAACTTCTGCCGCATCCAAGAGTGCTTCAGTCGAATGCTGGGGTTTCGCGTCAAGTAGCTCATGCGTTTGACAATGTCTCGCAAGGCAATCAAGTGAGTCGCGAGACCGGCGACATCCGCATCGAACTCGCCTGCAGACACGCCAAAGTAATCGAGATAGAACATGCCATCGAGGTCTTGCTTTAGGAGACTTCGCAAGGTGTTGTCCGGCGCCCCGTGCATATCGACTGAGCCCCTGGTCAGTATGTCCTTGTCGAGAATCACGCGCGGGTACATCGCCAGCTTTTCCAGTTCGGCCGCTTCGACCAGCGCCGGCCCGAAGACCAGATCCTCGTCGTGGAACAGCTTGCCCAATGTGACAGCTCCGCGGATCAACACACCGTGCTGAATCAACTCGACTTGCAGCAAGAGGATGTCGTAAAGCATGGAGAAGATCGCACCAGGCTCATTGACTTGGTAAGACACCACCAAGGAGTCAGAGAACTGGGAGGCTTGCTTGGATCCGGTCACAGACACACTAGCACCAGGCATCTCTTTGGCTCTAGCGCTGCTGACCAAGGAAAGCACCCTATGCAAGAAGTCGACCGTCACTTCTGGGCTTGACCCTGACTTGGTGCTGCTACTCGCAGTCTTGCTGCCATCAGAAGCATCAATCCAAGACTTGAAACCCAGGATGTCAATGAACAGGCACACGCGTTCCTGATAAGCGCGCGCCTTACTCATCCGCCGAGCCCCCCGTCACCGCCTTCACCTCGGCCAACAGGTCCCCGAACTTGCCGTAGTTCACCTTCACGCCATCGTCCAGATCCAGGCTGATGCGCATGTCGGCGTAGTGGCGCAGCTTTTCGTCGAAGGCCAAGAGCTCCACATGCTTCTTGTTGAGCTTCTCGACTTCCTTGTTCAGCTTGTTGCGCGCGGCGGTGCTGGTAGCCGCTTGGGCGTCTTTGCTCAGCATCTCGATGCGCGTCTGCAGCTTGCCGGTCAGGGGTACCACGTACTCGGCGCGCATTCGGGCCAGCGTGCCTTCGTTGTAGCGGTGTAGGTAGACCAGGGCCTGGAAGGCGCCTTGCTTGCCGCTGCTGAACAGCCAGTAGATGGGGCGCTTCTTGTAGGTCTGCAGGTGGTCTTTGAAGAACTTGTCGGCGAGGTAGCGCCGGATGGTCTCGTCCGGGGTCTCAGAGGTTTTGGCGCCCAGGCTCTCGGCCAGCCAGGCCATGTTTTCTTCCAAGGTGTCTGTACCCCAGACGGCGCGCAGGAATTCGCGGACGCGCGTGCAGGCGTCATCGGCAAACCAGAGTTCGTCGGTGATGGGCACGATGCCGTCGGCATCTGCGGGGAAGGTGGCGTAGCGGCCAGGCTCGAAGCCTACATTGCCCGCGTGGGCGTAGATTAGGCCGGGCTCATCTAGGCAGAAGCGACCCATCATGCAGCCGACCGCGTATGAGATCAGCTCCTTCATCGAGTCAGTCAGCAGCAACCCCTCACTCGCCTCGACATCATTGCTCTCTGAGTAACGATGGGACGGATTACAGAAAAGAGAAATTTGATTGATAGAAACAGCCGACTCAATCTCGTCGCCAAGTCGAAACGCGTCTATGAAGGCTTTGTTATTGGCGTGCTCCAGGGATTGCATTTCCACAGTCTTGCTCCGCCAGCTCTCTCGGAGGCTGTTGTATGTGCTTTTCAGCAGCGCACCTTGTGAGGCGAGCGGAATTAGTGGATGGGTCGCAAAGTTCCAAGATGTTTCATGCTGATCCCAGTCCTCACGAGATACCTCAATCAATCTACTTACGAGAGAGGCATCGCCGGCCGCTTCTTGAATGGGCAAAGAAGATATCTGACCGACCTCGAAGTTTAAGGTTGGAGACAATGCCTCAAGCAGTCTTCTCGCAACAATTGAATTACAGAATCCCAAAATTCGATTTTGCAGATCTCCATCGCCGGCAAACAGCGATGTGCCTGCAACGTCGTAAATAAAGCCCTCTTGAAAATACCGAAATGCCGGCATGGAACTGCTGATCTTAGACCAGCTAACGCTGGGTCTAAAGTAGGTGTCAGGATTTCTGATTACAGACTTTGGAGTCTGGGCATACAATCTAGCGCCATCGCTCTCCCAATCAACAACAAAATACTGATTGCCGTACCAGCGCCTAAAGTCGCCACCCTTATTGTAAGGAAACCACTTCTTGCCCGACGCGAGCGCATCGCCCCTGGAAGTGCGATTTAACCCAATTCGCTCCATGTCGACTTCATGCCAGCAGCGAACAAATATCGCGTTTTCACCTGTCTGCAATCCTACGCAAGTCTTTGCCAAGTCCGATAACTGCCGCCCAAGTGCAAATGTTTCGCGTAGATTATCGCTGACCCAATATGCTATTGGACTTCCAGGAAGTTTCCCGAACGCATCCGACTTCACCACATAACGCCAGTCACAGTCTGGATTTTGAATGGCCTCCAATGTCTTTGGCCCCTGCAAATCAGCCCCTCGGAATTCTGCCAATCTAATGTAGTCACCCATCAAGTCTGGAATGTGGGACTTTGCGAGCACAAACGTGCAAACCGGGACTGTTGCGCCATCAAATCCAGAGTATTCAAGCTGCACGAGTGAGCTTATCGATGCGCGCATGACAAACTCATCTCTTAGATTTTCATAGGAGGATATGAACATCCAAACAAATGGCGACATGAATCCAGCGGACCCCGCCGGGCGCGTCATATCCAATGAATTCTTCATGAAGGCCGAAAAGACATCCTTCTCGAAACCTGAGTAATTCTGTTTCAGGAAATCCTTCACGGCCGGATTCATATGCTTGCCGCCCATATACGGCGGATTTGCCACCACCGCATCAAATTTCATTGCCAGAATCTGCGCTTGCTGCGCCAGCGGCAGCAGATCATCCGCAGCCGCAGCGGCATACATATCACCCTCTTTCCTGACTAAGGTCAGAATTTCTGGCAACAAAGGCAGATGCGTCTTGAGCGCATAGGGAATCTGAATCAGCGAGCCGAAGGTTTTGGCGTGCTCAAAGGCATCCACCAGCGCGTTGATGGTGGCGCGCTGAACCTTGAACGGGGCTAGGTGCGTGGCAAGCTCATCCACGCTCAGGCCCTTGCTCTCTTGCAGGCTCAGTACATTGAGTTTGGGCGGCTGCAAGTTGCCGGCCTCATCCGTGGCAGTGAACAGGCGTCGGTCGTCGGCGCGGGCCTTCATCAGCAGGGCAAAGCCGGCCATCTGGGCGGCGCGGTCGTCTATGTCCAGGCCGTAGAGGTTCTTCTCCAAGATCAGACGCGGGATGCTTCTCGGCTGATAGCCGCGCTCCAGGTAGATGGCCTTGAGCACGTCGTAGGCGACCACCAGAATGTGGCCGCTGCCACAGGCCGGGTCCAGCACGGTGATGGATTCAGGATTAAGGGCATCGCCGTCTTCCCGCACACGGGTCTGGATGAGTGCATCCAACTGCGCTTGCACCTCCGGGGTTTGCTCTGCGGGGGTGATGTAGTACGGCCACTCCTTGGCCAGCGTACTTTGCGGGTTGGCCATCAGCCACAGGCGGCCCACGCTGTTTTGCACCAGGTATTGCACGATCCAGTTGGGCGTGAAGAGCTGGGTGGCGGCAGGAATGTCTTCGCTCTTGACCACCTTGCCAATGACCTGGTCCTTCTTCTCCGAGATGTAGAACTGGTAGAGCCAGCCGATGATTTCGACCTCTTGCCAGTCTTGCTCGTCGATGCTGTTCACCAGATCTGCAATGACGGAATCGGTGCGCAAGAGGTTGTCGGGCAGCAGCAGTTCGGTTTCATCGTCGATGCGCTCGAACAAGAAGGGCATGGCGGTGCTCAGTGCATTGCACTGGGCCACCAACAGCAGGCGATAGAGCTCACCATCGCGGTTGCCGGCGAGCTTGAGCTCGGTCACCAGGTGGGGCTGCAGGCCGGGCAAGGCGGCTGCAGAGCCGCCCTGCACCAGATCGGTGGCATGGGCGAGGATCTCGGGCAAGCCACCGGGCTCACGGCTGGACAGCGCGCGGTAGCCATGGCCCAGATAGTCGTGCAGCTCCATATAGCGCAGGGCCGCAAAACGGTTGAACCAGGTGTAGGCCACGGCCTCCAGGGTCTGGGCAAAACCTTCCTTGCGAATGCGGGCGATCAGCTTGTCACGCTGGCCCATCAGCTTGGCAGGCCAGGCTTGGCCGGCAATCAGGGTTACATCGCCCTGGGTCTGTGCGGGCGCCACTTCAAGCTGACCGCCCTGCTCCGACAGGCCCAAGAGGTTGGCTCGGGCGGTGACGGCGGCGATGAAGTCCTTGCGGGCTTGGGGGGCGTAGGACTTGAGTTGGGATTTATTCATGACAGCTTGACGTTCTGATGTTCTGGTGGGATGTCGGTTCAGGCAGGTGCATTCGTTCTGCTCGGCCGATCCTGGGGAGATTGACAACAAACCCGAGCAGCCAAGGCGACTGCTCGGGTCGTCGTGCGGGCCAGCGGGCGGTCCTTACTGAATCCGAGCCTTGCGGCCCGCGCGCACGGCTGCCAACAGCTCGGCCTTGAGGGCGGCGAGGTAGGTATCGACATCCGCCTCGGACTCCAGATACAGCACTTGAGCGAAGTCGGCCGCTCTGACCACTTGGGTTTGCTTGGCAATGCGAGCAGGACTTGGCGCTGGCGATGGTGGGGCTGTGGTCAGCACCTGCGTGGTTTGTGCTCCCGGGCTGTTGGCAACCACGGTGGGGGTGGTGGCAGGCTTGCTGGCTGCACTGGCAACTGCTGCGGCTTCAATGAGCGCAATGGCATCGTCCATCGCGTCGCCGCCCTGCCCCTGCAAGAACAAGATCTGCGGGATGCTCGACTGAGCGGCGATGCTGGTCTTGAGGTCTTGCAGGGGTTTGAGTGCCTTGTTGCGCACATCGGGGGAGGAGCCATGCGCATCCAGTTGCTTCTGAACTTCGGCCAGCTTGGCCTCTAGGCTCAGTAGGGCTGTCTCGCGCTTGGCCTGGGCAAGGGCCTCATTAACGGCGGTGACGCTTGCCAGCAAGGGTTCGATGCGGCTGACCGAGGAGTAGGGCTTGGCCTTGTCACGGATCAGAGTCAACTCGGCCAGCGCCTTGGCAGCGCCATCGTCCTTTTTCAGCGCCTCGGCATTGGCGGCAAAGCCGTGCAGGCCATCCAAAAGCTTGCGCCAAGCGGTGATCTGAGACTTGTAGAAATTGACCAGATCCTGAATGTCTTCAGCTGCATCCAGCCAATCGTCTTTGGCCTTCAGCAACTCCTCGATAAAGGCAAAGCTGTCGCGAATGGCAAGTTGGGCGCCAATACGGGTGAGCGCGGCATCAATGTCTGCCTTACCAGGGAAGTGCGGCGTGGCGGCCGTGAGGGCAAAGCTCTTCAGCTCGGACTGCCAGCCGCTCAGTTGAGCGCGGTAGTCAGCCACCAGCTTGTCCTCTTCTTCGCCACCCAGCTTGTGGAACAGTTCCTTGAACAGCTCACGGGCACGTTTCAGTGCGGTGGCATCGGCTGTCTTGCGCTTGAGGATGGAGACTTGGCTGAAGCGCGCCGATTTGGTCAGCGCTTCGATGGCGGAACTGGGGTCAAGGTCTGCGCCTGACAGCACCAGCTTGATCTCCCCAGCCATATAGAGGCGAGCAATCAGCAGCACCGTTTCCCATTCAGGCTTCCAGCCCCACGGAATGCCAGCAAACTTCTCAACCACCTCGGACAAGAGCACCCGACTCTGGCTGGCAGCGAGTTGCAGGTAGTCGCGTAGCTCCTTGACGGCCAGTGCGTTGCCAGCTTCTCCATCGAGCCCCAGGGCGGCTTGGCCGACGTTGTCGGCCATGAGCACAGCCTTGATTTCGGCCAGCGGGTCGGCCTGCCTGACCTTCAGATAGGGTAGCTTGCTGTAGGTGTTGGTGATGAGGTAGTTGACCAGCTCATCCAGCACTTTGTCAGGACCGCTGGCCTTGATCTGCACCACTTGACCCAGCGCGAAGAAGTCGCCCGTGGCGATCAGGTTCGCCAATTGCGCCACCAGGCGCTGCCGCCGTTCTCGGTTCTCTTCCTTGCGATCAGAGAGGATTCGCTTGAGTGCCGGCGTGGCTTGGTCGGCCTTGGGGCTGAGGATGAACTTCTCGATCTGCAGATAGGTGGCCAGTTCAATGTCGAGGCGATCCCCTTCGGCCAGGCGAACGATGGCCCGGCCCGTGCCTTCGTTGCTGCGCAAGATGCATTTGGCTGGCTGGAACAGCTCGTATTCGTCACCGAGCGGCGTCAAGACCTCGAAGCTCAGCGCGTGATTGGCAGATTTCCACGGGGCTCCGTCCAGCAGGCGATTGAACTCGTAGTCCCCCTTGGAGTCGCGGTGGCGAATCTTTGTTTGGTTGTTGAAAATTTCGCCAAAGATCAGCTCTGCCAGTTCGCGAGATTTCTCAGCGGCAGAAACCTCGACATGACCAATCTCGCGGGCCACATCGCGCTCTTCGTTGGTCAGGAAGAACCACAGGTCGCCATTGCGACTGATCAGGCGCTGCTGTTCCAGGCGGGTCAGGCTTTCCTGGATCTTGCGCTTGAGGGCCAGCTTGTCGGCGTCGATTTCGTCAACGCACAAGGTGGCCAGGTTGTCGATATTGGGTTTGACGATGTCGGGCACATAACGGATCAAGAACATCGCCTTCAACAAGGTGCAGTCAAAGGGCTGCAGCGCCTCGTTCAACGGCGCTTCGTCGATGGACTTTTTGGCCAAGCCGTCAATGAAGCTCTCAATCGATGGGTAGAAGTCATACAGCGGAACCAGTGCGTTGGTGCCGCGGGGGGCATTGCGTACGGCCGCCGACTGGAACGCGTCCAGCAAGGAGCGTTCGCCGCGCGACAGGTGTTGACCGGTGGCGCCCACGTTGCGGATGGACTCAAAGATCTTCTGCAGCAGCGTGAACTGGAAAGGGGCAAAAGGATAGAAGGCCACAAACTCGGCGGCATCAGCGTAGCTGCGCAGGCTGACGGAGTTGCCGACGAAGCTGAGGGTGTTCTTGATGAGGTCGCCCTTGCCGGCGAATGCATCGCGCAGCTCGACATGCGCTGCTTCGGTCTTGGCGAGCAGGCGCTCGCCGATCACTTCGTCGGTGTTGCTGCTGGCCAGTGACAAGCGGGTGTGAAAACGGCCCTGAATCTTGGAGAAGTCCTGGGTCTTGGCCTTGTTCGACTCGCCAATGGTGGCGTCAATGTCCGCCTGGCTGGTCACGATGACCCAGGCGCGGCCCTTGCACTGGGTGCCCAACTGCTCAGTGATCGTCTGCAAGCTCAGCATGAGCTTGGAGTCACTGCCGATGAACTGGCCGACTTCGTCGACCAGGAAGATGACTTTGTGCGATGGCGCCTTCGTCGCCAGGTACTCAGCCACGACCTTGGCGAAGCCTTCGATATTGATGGTGTAGTTGTCCCGCGCGCTGTCAAACCATGCGGCGGCCGATTCTGGCGACTGCTTGAGTGCCTGAGACAGGGCCGTGATCACATCGTCACGCAGGAAATCGACAGCGTCCCGCTCGGCTTCCCAATTGTTGCCATTAGAGGCCGCGAATGCGGCCTTGAAGCTCTCGTATGCGCCTTTGGAAACAAGGTGGCGCTCCATCTCGGCGATATGCGGTGCATCGCCGGAGTAGCCCAGCTTCTCGTTGAACACGCGCAGGAAGACCTGCAGGATGGCGTCACGCTCAGACTTGTTGTCGGCCTTGGCATCGATGTTGAAGAGGATGACATCGGCGGTGCCCTGCACGGCGCGTTGGATGTCGGCCAACAGCATGGGGTCTTTGATCTTGCTGCTGTCAAAGAACTGGGCGGCATGCTGTGTATGGCCGTTGCGCGGGTCTTGTGCTGCGCGGTTCTCCAGCAGGTAGGACAGTATTTTTATGAAATGCGACTTACCGGAGCCGAAAAAGCCGGACACCCAAACGCCCATTCGATCGGTAATCGCAGCATTCTGAGGTTGATCGATGGCCGCAAGATAGGCGTCGAAGAAGCGGCGCAGGTAGTCGCTGATCTGCTTCGTAACGACGTACTCCTCCAACTCTTGCCAGATGCTGGCAGCATCCATTTGGTCTGCCTTGATGACGCCATTGATCGGGCGGTCAATCGGCTTCAGGAAGAGGTCTTTGATGTTCATTGTTTTCTTGTCCCTAAGAGCTAGTTTTGGGTATTTGAATTGAACTAGTTGGATTCCGGCACCAATCGAAAGGCTCGGTAGTAATGGTCCTCAGCCAAGGTGTTGAACAGACGCAGCGAATGCCCGTCGTACCGGCCGGGGAAGAACATCAACAGGGGTGTGTTCCCCATGATGGGATGAAGCGCCGACAGGAGCGTGTGGGTGCGCAGCATCGGGTAGACGGCGCCCACGCCGGTCAACACCAGCAAATCCAGATTGGCGATGTCGTGTTGTACGGCAATCTTCTGCGCGATCTTGTCCTCCTTGAGGACAGAGCGCAGGGCAGCCAGGGTGTTTTCATCACCTTTGGCAAGCTGCATATCCATGGCTTTGTCGAGCAACTTGCGCTCTTCAAGCAAACCCGTGACCAGATCGAGTAGATCGATGCAGGCCGCCTGAACAGCAGGCACTTGCCTTGAGAGCGCCGGCAGCACCGTACCGGACACGAAGTCGCGTACTTCGATCTCTCGCTCAGCTGGGTAATCGAAGATCCAGAAACCGATCTCGTTGCCCAGGCCCTTACTGTCCAGAAAGTCGCGCGATGTAATGCGAGGCAAGATTTGATTCAGGCGCTCTTCAAACGTCATCGTCATGCTGCACGCTCCAGGCATTCGAGTACATAGGTGTCATTTCTCTGCTGCAGATATCGCCTGACATCAGGATGCAGCGATCGCGGCGTTAGTTTCATGGAACGCGCGTTGTCGAGATACTTGGATTCGACCAGCATGCGCACAATGACTTGGAAAAGTTTGGCCCGCGTGGATACCGACCAACTTGCTACAGCTGGGTCTTGGTGAGCGCACTGAGCCAAAAAGTCAGCCCAATCGGCTGGCTTCAGGCTCACGTCCAAGCGGCGTTGGCGCCACGCGTAGACCTGGCGCAGGAATTCCCCCAACAGCAGGCTGTGCTTCACGGCGGATACCAGTAGCAGTTGCGTCACAACTTCGCTTTCTCGTTCCGCAATCAAGTGCCAAGCTTCAGTATCGAGGGTTTCAAGCCGACGCCGGATGAGACGGGCCTGGCGGCGAGCGGTTGCTGGAGTGGCCTTCTGAAGGATGTTGTCGACTTCGACCGCATGGGCAAACGCTGCATCGTCTGGATGGGTCAAGAGCAATGCTGCGACCCGCCGGCTTTCAAGGGGTAGCAAAGATCCGGCAGAGATCTCAGCGTTGTACGGAGCCATGGGTACTGACTGAACAGCAATTGCGGCAGCCTTACTCATAGACCCATCGCACGCAACCAGGCGTGCACCTGGCCAAAGGCGTCAAGCTGCCACTGATCCGGGGTGCGCTCCTCAAGCGCTCTGCTCTCTTCGACGAACTGCCGGACACAGGTCGGACCGAATCCATCCAGCGAATCAAACTTTGCGGCGATGAACTGGTAACCAGCGCGGCCCTCTTTGTGATCGAGCAATGGCCGGCAGGCCTCAGCCAGCGCCTCGATCCCGCCAGGGTAGTTCCGGACGCAGTAATAGATGTCGTAGGCATCCTTCTGCTTGTAGCGGCCTTCGATGGCATGGCCCTTCATCGCAAGAAGTGCCGGGATGGAGCAAACGGCCACCTCGACCCTGTTCATCCCGCCGTTGGGCATCGCGCCGGAGATCGGAATGAACTCGCTAAATCTCAGTGCCAGTTCGGCGCCGCTGGCTCGCTGGGCTGCAAAATCTTCCACCAACGGTTGATCGTTCTTCACGATGGCTGCATCCCGCGGCATCAGAAAGTCCACGATGACGTCGATAGGCGGACCGCCATCACGAGCATCGATCTGTCGTACAAGCTGGAAGCGCTTCAGGCTCTTGCGCTGCTCGTACCCATGACCTTTCAGTGCTTCAACGAGGTGCGCGTACTCGCCGTCCCCCAAGGCTTCGGCATCCAAGCTCAGATCAACGTCAATCGTCCCAACATGCCGCATGTCGGTGTTTTGATTCAGGAGCAGCCAAGGCACCGCGCCACCTACAACGGCGTACTTGCCCTTGTAGCTACCCAGGATCTGACCGATCTCAATCAGGACGGACTTGACCGCCGCAGTCGTGCGGTCGTCGTAGTCATTTGCGGACTGAGGCTCGCCAACGGTCATTTCTGCCATTTCAGCCTTTCCTGCCGCAGATGCTCAGCCGCTTCACGCCCACGCTCCCCGGATGCGTATAGATCTAGGTATGTTTGCACTGGACTTGTGCAGTGGATGCCATCTGCCGCTTCAACCGAGTCATTGAACAGGGCCAAGTCGTCGAAGACGGTGACTACAACGTTTTCCCCCCGGCTCGCTGGCGAAAGACTCAGGAACTGGCGCAGTCGTTCCACTCCTTCTGCATCTGCATAGAAGTAGTGCGTGCCAGTGCGTGCGTAAGGTGCGAGCCAGTTGGCTGCCGAGAACGAGGAAAGGATGGCAAGCCCATCGTGGGCCAATGCCGTTCCCCATTTACGGATCGCATCCTCGAACGCGGCACCATGCAGGGTCGTGTAGAAAGCTCGGCGCTCGCCGCTGGGAGGGGCGTAGTCCTCGCGCCATGCTTCAAGCAGGCCGTCGGGATTTGAGAGATATACCCCTTCTTCGGACACCTCTGCCCACCCCCTGTCCAGGAGGCTGTTTCGCACATTGCTGACATGCCCAACGCTGACGAGCGATGCACCTGCTAGGTCCGCTACCCGCCACCTCTTCGACGGATCGCGCAGCATGGTGCGAAGCACGGAAGCGGACTTCGGCTTGAAGAGCGAGCGCAACTCTCGCCGCTCCGCTGGCGGCTTCCCCGCCACGCTGCGCGACAGGAAGAAGCCTGGAAACACGATGCGAGCGTTTCCTTCGAAGTCAAGGTAACCGACCTCGTTATCTACGCACAGCGCTCGAGCGTCTTCAGATAGGTACGGGGCGATAAAAACTGGCGTGGTGAGGTCTTGCTGCCTATCGACGTACTTCTTGAGCTGTAGCAACGCGCCCTGGACATGCCGAGGCTGACCGCTTGACTTCACCTCACCGACAAGAGCGTGACGCCGCCCGTCGAAATCAACATGACAGATCAGGTCGACGGAGGCATCAACAGCCTCAATATCGAGCACTGTAAGCCCAGGAGCCTCGCCAAGGGCTGCACGCAGCGCCTCGACGGCACGTCGCTCAAGGTTCACCGAATCCGTAGTCTTCAACATTCGCTGAACATACCCTTTTCGATGAAAAAAGCAAGATGAATTTCAGTAGAAATGGCTGGTTCAGCACTTGCTGAACTCAGCAAAATCATTGAACGATGGACCGATGGGCCGATTTCATCGCTCGTGGCCACGAACGGCCGACGGGTTACCATACAGAAATTGTTCTCGTATAGTAACGCTGCTCATGCTCTCCACTGACCTCTCCCTCGGGGCTCAGACTTCGTACGCCGAGCTCTACGACATGACCCGGAGTGCTGCAAGCGACAGATTCGCGACCTTGCGAGGTTCGTTCCACCGCCGGCGGATCAAGAACAAGATCTACATCTACTTCAACTTCCGAGATACGGACGGCCATGTCCGCTCCAAGTATGTGGGGCCGGAAGGTAGCCGCGTGCAAGCGCTGATTGACGATTTCGAACAGGCCAAGATCGCCAGCAGGGTCGAGGCCCTGGCCCAACGTGCGCAGGCCTGCATGGCGTTGGGATGCAGCGCCCTACCTGAGAAGCACTTCAAGATCATCCACAAGCTGGCTCACTATGGCTTCTTCCGCTGGCAAGGTGTTCTGGTTGGCACGCACGCATACGTCGCAATGGGCAACATGCTGGGCGTGCGGTGGACGTGGAACGAGACGTCAAGCGGCATCGAATTCGCAGACGCTGCTAGCCGAATCTCGATTGCCATGCACGCCGACGTTGAGATCCCAGTCCACGATGCGATCTCATCGCTAGAGATGGGGTTGCTGCCAGTCCGAGAGTTTTCCGGCCAGACCGCTACCCAGCGCCGCAATCCCGACGAGACCGCGCTACGGATCGAGTTCATTGCTCCCACCAGTGACAGCCGGCAGGTCACTCAGATCCCCGACCTGAACATCACATCGCAGCCGAGGGCGTTTACGGAACTTCTGCTCGAAGACACAGTTCCAGGAGTTGCCTTCGCCAAGTCCGGGGCTTGCGCGGTCAATCTGCCTGACCCGGCGCGCCTTGCGATCCACGACCTCATCGTCCACGGAGAGCGGCAGGTCACAACTCATGCCAACTCTTCCACGGGCCATGCTCAATCCTCAGATCTTGCGCAACCCGCGGCGCTGATCGAGTGGCACCTGGATCAGAACCGCAACGCGCCATTCCGCGAGGCCTGGCGGGACGCGCTCGCACGCGGGCCGAACTGGCGCGAGAGTGCTGAGCAAGGCCGCGACGCTCTGTTAAGGCAGCACCCTGCGCTGGCCGAGATCTTCGGCTGACGCTTTGTGCCGGTGAACTCCGGAACACGCTACGCCAAGCCGGACGAACCAGACTTCGATCTGGAACTGGCTGACCTCGAGGACGCGCACCGGAGACGAGCCGGTCGACTGTCGCGCGCTGAACGTAACCCTGCAGCCGCTGCGCTTCATGGAGCTGGCGCTTGAAGCTCCCTTTCCGGCGGCCCTGCTTGGCAGCACCTCGGCCATCGTCGTCAACCTGCCGGCCCCGGCCACCTACGCCGTGGGCAAGCTGCTCGTGGCCGCCGAACGGACCGGGGACAGCCGATCAAAGACCAAGAAGGACATCGCCCAGGCTGCGGCGCTGATCGACTACTTCGTGCAGCGCGATCCCGACACCATCGTCGAGATGGTCGCCTCGACACGAGCACGCGGCCCTGCTTGGCGCAAGGCCTTGGACGTTGGCTTGGATGCCCTCAACAGGACCTGGCCTAGGGTCGACGAGAGCCTGGCTGCAGCGACCGAACAAAGGCAGTAGGCAGGCGCTACGTGGGCTCTCGACGCCGGCGCTCGGCAGCCAGCCGCTCCATCTCCCGATTGGCGATCTCGCGCGTCCGGTCCCGCTCTTCTTGCTCTGCCTCAGCCTTCATGCGCGCCTGGCGGTTGGCCTCAGCCGATTCCTTGGTGATCTGGTCTTGCCGGTCGATCCAGGCGGAGATCCGCTTGTCATAGACGGAGAAAACGAGCCCAAGCAAGGTGTAGCCAACCAGCCCAGCAACTGCATACAGCTACCAGCGCATGTGCTGACTGACGCGTGCCCGAAAGTCCCGAGGTGCCTCCACGCGATCCTGGGACCACAGGCCCTGCCGCGCCTGCTGAGCTTCGGACAGGGCTGTCTGGTACTGCTCGCGGTCGGGCTGGTTCTGTGCATCGAAATAGTCGCGCCAGGCCAGGCCGCGGCGAACCAGCTCGAGGTTCACGACGTGGCCATGTGGCTCGACCACCTCGACCACGGCGATGCCGTCTTGGTCCCTCCCGCGAATCTGCGCCGTCACTTGTCGGCCGAGCACCATGGCAGACAGGGCTGATTGCGCTTCATCTGCGAAGGGCTGACCCGGCACGGGCGGGTCGATGAAGGCCAGCCGCAGTTGGTGCTCGCGTTGCTGCGCATCGACGAGGGTGACGGTGTCGCCGCCAGCGACCTTGACGATCTGCCCTTGAATCGTGGCGGTGGCCCACACTGGCGCAACCACGCTGAGCCAGGCCAGGCCTGCCCAGAGAACTCTTCCAGCGAGATGTGCCACGCCTACTCCCCCAACTTTCGATCACGCGCCAAAGCGACTTTGGCTCTCAATTTGTCGATGACTGCGTCGGCCGGAATCCCATCCCCAGCGGCTTTGGTGCGTTTGATGGCCTCTCGTCCGCGCCGCTCGAACTCGGCCTGACGCCGTAGGCGTTGCCTTTCGGCCCACTCGAGTTGTCGGTACTCCCGACGGATGCCTCTCACGGCGCCGGTCAGCGGCGCGAAGTAGAGCCGAACGCTATGGCCGAAGAAGGCTTGGAGCGAGGACAACCGCCGATGAAGCGCTGACGGCAAGTTGTGTGGCGGGCGGTCTTGAACCTGCATCTGGTCCGCGTCCTGCAGCGAGGCGTCCGCAGCACTCGGGAACTCGCCGCCATGCCGATTCGGGTCGAACTGGCCCAGGCTCTCGGCGCTCGGGTCGTGGATCCGCAGCCAGCGTCCGAGAACGACCTTGAGGCAGTGTTGGCACAGGTCGACCTGGACATGCTTGCCATCGCCAAAGATGGAGGCGTAGCCGGCCTTCAGGTCGATGCTGACAAACTCTTGAAACTCCAACTCCGTATCGCCCACCTCGGCCGAGCGGTCGCAGCGATCGCACCGGATCAGCTTGACGAAGGACGCTGGACGCACATCTTTGATCTGCATGGGGACTCCGAGGACTTGATGTCTGGCGGCACGGCTGCGCGGAGGTGCCTCGTCCGCAGGCAAGTGAGACCCGCACACACTCGACGGGCGCCGCTTTTCGCGGCAAGATTCATAATAAACATCAATTAAATCAACAACTTAACGCACTTCCCCTGTATGGATTTGATACTGAATCCACCCACTGTGCAGGACTCCTGGGCGAGCAAGCTCGGTGATGCAGGGCACCAACTGGAGTGGCCATGACTGACTTGATCGTGCTGCCGCCACCGAAGCGCACGCGCTCCCGACGGCTTCGCACGAAGCTGCGCATCTGCGAGTTCCAGACCCTGGGCTTCGATTACGAACTGACCTGGCAGGCTCACCGCCGTCGATCGAGCTGCAGGATCGGTTCATCGACCAACTGCTCGAGCAGGTCATCGAGCCGCGCGCGCTGAGTCTGGAAGGCGGGGTCAACTGTGGCTTCGTGGCCGCACGACGGGGCAGTGTCACGGAGGCCGATCGCGAAGCCTTCGAGAGCTGGATTCGCAACACCCGACATTGAAATGCAGCTCAGCCGGGCAAGCCTCCACGCATCCGTTCCAAAAGCGTCACAAGTTGGCGCCGCCCCGACGCCGTGCGCATCACCTGCGCCGGCGTTGCCCCGCCGAGCTCAATCAAGGGGTCTATGAGCCATGCCTCAAGCCAGGCCGCGAGATCTACAGTGCCGTCAGCCACACCGCTCTGCTCAAAAAGTTGGCGCACCTTCGCCAGTAATTCAGTCTTGGCGTTGTCGACATGCATGGACGGGTCCAAACCAATGTTGAGCGCGGCGGCAAAATTTCGAGCGGTCCAGCGCTGGCCGTCATGCCGCGGGACCAGGGCATGGGTCGATGTGCGCGTCGAGCATTTGAAGGAGCTCGGGACGGGCGTGCAGGACGTTCCTGTTGACGCCGCAGGCTTGCGCAATCTGCAACTTGTTCAGCTTCCCGCCTCGCCGTGGCACCGGCAGGCCACTCGCCGTCAGCCGCTGGAGGTACTGTTCTACGCGCAAGCTGGGAGATTCGGTGATCGACAACTGAAACCTGAGTCCATCTTCATGATTGGCGCACCGCAGCAACTCGTCGATCTCCGCATTCTTCGCGAACAAGCCTCGATCGAAACCACACGCACGCGCGATCTCGGCTTTATTGGGAACGCTGCCTTTGCGAGGAAGCCTCACGCCTGAGCGCGCGAGATCTTCCAGGTACTGCCTGAGCACCTCGACAGGAGAGGGGCGCTGGCGCCCACGAGGTGCTGGCCGCAATTCCCGAAGTCGGAGTGCTTGTTCTCGCGGAACAAATGCCGTGCAGCCCCCTCGCCCAGCCGGGAATCGCAGCAGGGTCAGGCCGGACTGCTCGGAAACACGCAACAAGGTTGCGGCCTTGGTCCGCGACTCCGCGGCCATCAGCGACAGCGGCACATACCGCTCAAGGAAGGAGTCGACCGATGCCTTCAACACCCGGCCGTGTAACTCCGAACTGGAGCGAAGGTGTCCCTCAGCCACCAATGCAGCGACAACCGCAGCGCCGCACGCAAGCGCCTTGCCGGCATCCGTCCTCGAGATGAACTCACCCGATGCCCGGCTCGCACGAGCATAGGCGTCGATCGTCGACCGCAGGAACACAAGCTCGGATTGACCGCTGCCAGACACGTGAAAGCCCTCAACGTCACCGTCAAGATAACTCCCGAGGAAGGCTGCCTTGTTGCCAGCGCCGCCGAAACGCGTCTGCCTCATGACGGCGTCCAGCGCGATAGTGTCGCGGGCCGGTACGTCCACGGCCAGCGGGCTTGCCGCCGCGGCGCGGCTCAAAAGCTTCAACCGAAAGGCTTCCACATCTGCACTGTGGTACCCCCGCTTCATGGCGGGGCTGTTTGCCGCCACATAGTGCGATCCCTTCAGTGCGGCCAACACCGTGACCGGGATCCCGAGCAGTCGCGCCGCCAGCCTCTCCTCAATGAAGTGTCCTGGCGCATCGGATTTCTCGGGCAGCTCCGAAGCGTCTGCCACGTATCGCGTCCGGCGCCCGCTCTCCACGGCCTTGATCGACAGCTTTCCTTCCGAAGCCCACTTCGACAAGGTCCGCGGATCGATGCCCGTGCGACGTGCAAGCCCCGCCCGGGATGTGAACCGCCGATCCGCGCCCTCAGACAACATCCGCGCATCGACGAGGCCCTCTCCCCACTGTTGCGCGCCAAACTGGATGAACTCGTTGCGCAAGAATGCATGCTCAGGCCTGCCCTTCAGCAGGGTTGAATAAAACGCGCCCAACCTCGCGACGAGACTGGGCGAGTCCGTCCTCGCACTCGGCAGTTCGCCCAGCTTGCGTAGCAATTGATGAAACCGCATGGGCCAATCGCCGAGCGATTCGGCAGCTGCCTCAACGATCGCTTCGTCGCTGCCCTCCGAGCTTCCCGATGCTGCAAGCAGGGCAAAGCTGCCGAGCTGCCGAACGAGCGAGACAAGCTCTCTCAGCGAAAGCGTCGCCAACGCATCAGCCGGCAGCGATCCCGTCGCCGATAGCGACGGCAGTTCCCCGTGCAACTTGGCTCGCAGAACTTCCATCAATTCCAGGACCGCGTCGCTCGCGCCGGGCGGGATGGGTTCGCGCAGGTCGGCGCCACATTTGCACTGCAGAATCCCAGGACGGAACCAAGATAGCCCTTGGCCGCACGTCCAGCATGCCTTCGTCAACCCGGTCCGGTGCCGCGGGCAAGCGATCGCGATGCCCAGATCCCAGAAGGCGTCGATGAAGCCCGATTCCTCGGTGCAGCAGGGACAGAATGCCGGGCGACGCAGACGCAGAGGGCGGAACGCGGACGAGTCGCCAAGATGGTGGCCAAGCAATTGATAACCGATTGCTTTGCCGGATTCACGATAGGCTATCGACTCGTACGCCGTTGGTGGTTGGCCCGTCAAGGAAGCCAGCTTGTGGAGAGGAACGCCTGGGGAAGCCATTTCTCCTTGATGAATGCCTGCTTGCACAAGGACATGCCAGGGCGATTCGTATCCGTTTTCCTCGGATAGCCTCAGCACGTAGCCCAGCAGGCTCTCAGACGGACGCGGTGGGGGGGTTCTCAGAAGAAGAGGCATGAATCTGGCCGAGTGAAAGTACGGGCTCGCATGACGTGATCCGAGCGTGCTTCAGGTAGCTGCCAGCGTCTGTGCCAGCGAAGGCTTGGCCGGCGCTTTGCGGCGGCGGGACTGGCGCTCAGGCTGAACGCTCTCGACATGCTCGCCCAGGGACAAAGCAATCGCAATCGCCTCCTGCGTCGGCTCCGCCGAGAACGATCGGCTGAAGGGCGACTTGTCGAGCGACATTTCCGTGGCACTGCACACGGACAGTTGGTGAGCTTTGCGGAGGTCTTCCAGAGTGATCTTGCGTGCGCTCTCATCGCAAGCAGTCCAGACGACTTGGCGCAGGAACTTGGTGAGGTAGCCCATAAGTCCACCTGTTGCCATCCAGCAGCGATAGGCCATTCCCTCACCGCTCAGGTCGGGCATGTCGAAATGCTCAGACATGGTCACGGTGAATGCATCAAGGATGCCAACGAAGGTCGCTCTGTCCCCGTCGTCGAGCCAGTTGAACCGGCGCATAAAGATGGGCGCGAGAAAGCGGCCCGACAACTGCTCATTGCGCAAAAGAACCGGCAGGCAACTTTCCAGGCCACAGACCACCAAGGTCACGCGGGTTTCATCGACAAGAATCTTGAGCCAATCAGCGGCGTCATGAAAGATCTTCTGAGTTCCCTTGTCGAAGAAGTGCTGGAACTCGTCGAGCATCAGCATGATGGTCTTGGCCTTTTTCATCTGGGTTTGGAGCCGGGCCGTCTTGTTGTTCTGGGTTCCCTTCTCCCAGTTCGGGTCACCTAGCGCCCGCAGCATCAGTTCCGCCAAGCCTTTGACGGTGGGCGAAGAAGGAACGCGAATCCTCAGGATGGGGACCACCGCGCCATCCACATCGCGTGAACGCGGCATGGTGTTTTCGACTTCCTCAAGCGCGCGGGATTTACCCGTTCTGGACTCGCCCACAACGGCAAGGCAGATGGGCTCAGAAGAGTTCAGGCTGTAGCTGAGCCCTTGCTGAAGGCGTTGAACTGCAGATTCAAAGGCGGGGTGGGGGATGAGCGTGCTTTCAATTACGCGTCGGATGTCGTCGGTCACAAGTATTTCCTTTGATTAAAGTGTGTCTTTCCAGGTGCTCTCCTGGCGCTGTCGCTTGATGGGCGCAAACCTGGGGGTCTTCGCCGGCATCGGGACCGCGGGCATTGCGGACATGGTGTGCTGCGGCGGTTCTGGAGGCTCGCTCGGCGCTGGCAGCAATGGTTTCTGAGCATCGGCGTGCGGAGACGCGTCGGTCGCGTCAACTGGCGCCGCCGCAGCAGGCGACGAGTCCGAACCCGTGACATACCGGCCGACCCGCTTGGCAGATTTCGCCGGCGCCTTTGCGCCGCGAGGCTTGACCTTCCGCTTCCAGTTGAATTCCTTGTCGATCATCTCGGCTATAGCAGTCTTGGCCTCTTGCCATCCTGCCGAGTCGTACTTGCCGAGTTGCAGCGCCGCATGCCGCTTGCAGACCTTGTGCTGCCACGCCGTCATGCCCTTCGCGTAGGACAGCGCCAATGCCGGCGCAACAAACATGCGCTTCTTGTCCGGAGAGAGAACGGTGATGCAGCCGATGTCGCCGTCGTTGATGCAGATCTCGACATCGAGGCGCTCGCCCAACTCACGGCGAAGCGTCGTCAGTTCCGGCGAGTTGTAGAACAGGCCTTCGAGTTCAATGCCTTTGTGCGAGAGCACGCGCTGTGCTCGTCGGCCAAGAATCGCATCCAACTGGGCAGGGTCGTCCGGCAACTGAATGTCTTCCAGGGCCACAGAGGACTTCCAGAGCGCGGCTGGTGGCACTTTGAGACTTCGGTGCGGGCGCTCGTGGTACACGTCAACAATCCATTTCATGACAATGTGGCGCAGCGTGCTGAGGCGCACGACCGCGTGCTTCGACGGGTCATAGTCATCCTTCTCGAAGATGTTCGAGAACGTCGTCCCGGGAGCGCCATGAAGGAGTGACGCGTTCAGCGTGCCCAGGAAACGTTCGATCTTTCCTTTGAACCAAGGGGTCTTCCGTGGCGCGTAGTGGATCTCGATGCCCAGCGTGAGGCAGGCTGCTTCCAAGCTATCGCTGTGGAACTCGGCCCCGTTGTCCATGCAAAGTTCCTGCATGACGCCATGCGCATCCCAATCGTGAACGACCTCGGGGTAGTCGGCCCGCATGTTCACCTTCGGAAGAAACGCATGCTTGAGGCAGCGGGCAACAGTCAGGAAACTCGCCGGCTCGAATCCGATCGAAATGCCGAGTACGCAGCGGGTGGAGTCATCGATGCACGCCGTCAACAACGGTCGGCCCAGCGGCAGACCGGTGGTGTCGTCGACCACCATGATGTCGAGCACCGTGTGGTCAATCTCAGCGCGCACCAGCGGCCCGTCTGAAGTCCGGTGCCTTTGGACGGATCGGAAGCGCCGCACGGCTGCCTCGCGCCCGTACCTGGCCTGGCATCGGTCAAAGGCGGAGATCTCGTTGATCAATCGCTTGACCAGTCTTCGTTGCGGGAGAGGAAGCTGATCCTCTTCCGGACGCAGCTTGTTTTCCCGCCGAACCGCAGTGACTGCGGCATCGACAGTGTCCTCAATCGTCTTTCGTTCTTGCGTGAGATAGACTCTGTCGATCGCGTTGTCGACAAACTCGATCAGCCGTTCGTCATAACGCTCCGTTCTGTTTCCCTTTTTCCCAAGTTGCTCGACGACGCCATGGATGTCCATCCCGGCGGAGATGAGCTTGGCTCTCCAGCGATAGACGGTCGTCCAATAGGGTGGGGACTCTGGCTTTCCGAGCTTGGCCCAGACCCGCGCAGCGACCTCTCGCAACGCGGTTTCTGATCCTGGCCCCAGGATCGCTTCCACCGCATAGCGTCGCCGCACCTTGGCATCCTCCATGAGGGGCTGCGCAACTTCCCGATGCGTCTTTCCGATCTTTGCGCCCTTGTAAGAGGCGTCCTCCTGGGTAAAGCTCAGTCGGCCATCGACATAGAGATGCCTGAGTTCGCTTTCAGACTTTTGGTGAAGTCGACCGGTCTTCGTTTCTTCGATCTGCCACAGTTCAGCGTCAAGCTTCCTGCGCATGACGAACTCGATGCCGTCGACGCGAAAGCTCGCGTCCTTTTCAAACCTTCTAGTCCCCACGACCAGCATCCTCGTCAAGCGTATGTCGATCGGATCCGGGACTGAGCATGGATTGCTGTCGCTCCGGTGCTGCGCTTAGCACCGCACATGCGAAGTCGTTCAACATCGAGTCGATTTCAAAGCATGCGTTCGGTGCAACGCGTCGGTAGAACTGAATCTCACGAATCACCTTCATCAAGTCGCCCTCACTGGATTGCAGGCGCCAGATTGCTGGCCATGCCAAGTCAGCACTTGGCTATCCAGGATGGGAGCGGACAGATCAAGCGTGATGACGCCTTCCAGAATCAGACGACAAACAAAGTGCAGGCCCTTTGCGCCCAATGCGCCGCGCTTGACATCACCCCAGGTCAGGGTGGGCATACGTTCGAAGGTGACTCGAAGCCGTTCTCGCTCGATCTCCGGGATGTCTGTGCGGCCAAGTCGTAGCACGCGAAGCACGGTCCTGAGCCGGGGCTCACGCTGAAGATCGTCTGCGTGAACAACTCGATAGACATAGCCAAGGGTCGGCAGCGCCGCAGACATGAGCGCCGTACGCCGGACCACCTCGGGCGCTTCGGCGTCCTCTTCCGTCTTCACCTCCCACAACTCCTTGCCCTTTCGTGTGGTGACCCGAATGTCGGGGTAGTGCTCATGCTCGCCGCCATCGAGCCGGTATTTGATGATCAATGGTTGCTCGACAAATTCCATAACCTCTGAATTTGCGTCCAGAAGCCTGAAGGCGTTCAACTCATGGGGCGACTCCCAATGGATCATTCGCCCCATTTTCCAGCTTGGATATTTCCCAGAACCACGCGCCTTCGATCTGGAGATAACCTTCCGAGATCTGATTTGACCGTTTTTCGGATATTCAATCGCAAGGATTTCGTTTTTCATACAATTTGACGCAGCATTCTGATTTTTCGTAAGCAAGCCCAAGGCTTCCACCCCGTCAATTTTTAGATTCAATATCAATCAACCATTGCACAACGTCGCCAGTCAGAGCGAACTTTCCTTTCCGACCTGGCAATTCGAAAACCCGAACCGGCAACACCCCCCTTCTCAACGCCTGCCTGAATGCAGCCATTGAAGAAAACTTCAACAGCGACGCCAACTGCTTTCCGTTGATCAAGGGCCCGTAGGTCTGATTCAGCGAATACATCAATTCATCACGAGCATCTTGGTTCATATAGCCTTTCAGGTGCCACAAGATCGATATCTCGACCGGAAACCTTGTCGACGCCACAAAGCAATTGCGTCAACGGTTCGCAGATTACGCACAGTCACGCTTGGTTGCACCCGTGCGCGGTGTTATGCACAATGCCGGCCAAAACACCGATGAGAGTTGACCGACTGTGGCGGATGAAATAAGTGAGAGCGATGGGAACGGTCTACAGCCAGCTGGTGCGGATCAGCTAAAGCAGCCCACGCTCGCTGGGCGCATTGACGGGCTCCGAGGCATGGCTTGGGCGTATGCCGTTTTGCTGCACACGGGATATTCGGCCTCTGGCGCATCCAAGCGCTTCTCTGCCACCCCGGCAGGTGATGTCGAAATCAACAATTCAAAGTTGATGTATCAATATCTTCGGGGCGACCGGGCTCCAACTCGAGGACCACGAGGGAGGTATGGATTTGATTTGGTGGCGGCGGTTGATTCCCATCACACCGGCCGCAATGCGACGCGCTGGCTCGATCACCCGATTTGGACGATATTCGATGCAAACATCAGCAGCAGAGAACTAGCACCATTTCTTGACGAAGAGACGTTAGACCCGATCGTTGGGCAGTATTGGCTTGATGACGAGATCCCTACAGACGGAGCAGAGGCCAGCCAGCTAGAAAACGCTCTGACATTCTTTGACTTCGACGGCTATTTATATCTATGCGCGCTGCTCAGGGCCGCCAATTTCGCAGGCATTCGCGCAAAGTCCGGAAAAGCTCTTCATTTCTCGCTTCTGGAATACCTTACGCCACATGCAGCTCGGGCAGAGCCTGTGTTCGGATTTATTCAGGCGCCTTTCCTGCAGATGATTCGTGACTTCCATTTCCCGGCCAAAAAATAAGGCCGTCAGCAAGCTAATGCTGACGGCCTGGTTTTGAAAAGCCGCGGCGGGCTGTTATTTCTGCTGCTGGGCCCATCGGCCACCCCGAAAAGCTTGCAGCTTATGGGGTCCAGACTTGCAGCTTATGGGGTCCAACTTGCAGCTTATGGGGTCCCGGACAAGGCTGCGCGCCAGTTCAGGCCATCGCCTCAGCCGCACTGCCCCACATAACCGCAGGCGGTGCAGAAATCGCAGCCGTCCTTGTGGATCATGGTGGCGTTGCCGCATTCCGGGCAGGGCTTGCCGGCCTGCACCTGCAGGCTGGCGCTGGTCGAAACCGACTTGCCCACGGGCGCCTGCAGCAGGCCCATCTCCACCAGCGGCAGGCCCTGCTCGTCCAGCACGCCCAGCATGGCATAACGGTGAATGATGAGGCGCGCCACATAGGCCACGGTGGAGGGCCAGATCTGCTGGCGACGCTCACCCGAGAGGGTAGGCACCGGCGCCATGAAGTGGCCCAGCGGCTCACCCACGTTGAGCAGCTTGCGCAGCTTCATGCCGATCCAGGCCGGGTCCATCACGCGCATGTCCAGCGAGAGCAGGCGCGCCATGCCGTCGAGGGCCTTGGGGTAGTTGCCCGAGAAGCCCATCGCGCAGGGGCGCGTGATGTGGCCGCCGTCCGGCGCCGGCAGGCTGACTTCCTTGAGCGTGAGGGTGAACTGCTCGCCGGTGGCGGGGTTGT